>ENA-OUNH01000130-OUNH01000130.1-human-gut-metagenome-genome-assembly--contig:-NODE-130-length-27776-cov-3.742414_pt1 | contig 27776 bp, 33 predicted proteins | sample MGYA00242806_ERZ504814 | MGnify/ENA primary metagenome ERZ504814 (study PRJEB26092, sample SAMD00036389) | human gut metagenome | host: Homo sapiens | study: EMG produced TPA metagenomics assembly of...
CTTCCCCAAGGTTATAAACGGCTTGATACAGCCACACCTGTCGGCTTTACCTCAGCTTTATGTGATGTGTTGTTGTCTTAGAGCGCACGGCTAGGATTTACACCATGCGGTAACTGTCTATTCGCTTATAACGGGGCACAACTTAATGTGCAAAGGGTAGTCAACATATCCTTGCGGACACTTCTAAAGCACGGACTTGCCGGAGCAAGCCCGCGACTTTTAGTCGTGGGTTATTGACGTGTGTATCTCCGCTCTGGTACGAATTTCTTTGCCTTAATTATAGCACATTTCGGGTGCTTTTCCATACAGGAAAGGCAAAGGGCAAACTGCAAATGAGTTGAGGGATTTGGTCCATCTTATTCCCAAAAAGTTGGAAATACGGACACTTTTAGGAATTGAGTTGCAGAAAATACGGACAAAAACTGCATCTCCTCCGAAAATTGCGTAGCTGCTGGAACTCAGGGGCGCGGGGAAGGTCAAAGCGTAGCTGCTAGGGCGTAGCCGCGTACAAAATGAGCCTGCTTTTGAGAAAAACCTTGCAAAAAAGTGCGATTTGTGGTATAATACACAATAGAAGGCAGGAGGTATAGACTCGACGGTGCCATCGATGATGGCCTTGCAAGCCGGTGCGGAGTAAACACCAAAACCTTCGACCCGTCAATGACGGTTGCGGCACTTAGATGTGCTGCGCTGCAGAGATGCAGCTTCCTTCTTTCTATCAAAGTGAGAACCCCTTGTTCCGGTCATTCGGTGCAAGGGGATTTCTTTTTGCTTTTTTTGCTTGCGTGTTTTGTGCGAAATTGCATAGAATAAGAATTGTACAAGCGGAAATGGGTCTGGCGGGTTCTCGAACCTCTTTCTCTTTCCCGCCAAATAGAAAACCTTCCTTTCTAAGTGCGATTTTTTGCATATGCCATCATGTCTGCCCGCTTGTACATCCTATCCTGCCGGTCACCGCCTTTGGCTGGCAGTTTTTATACCGTGGCTGCATATTTGTGGTCACGGTTTTTCTTTTGAGCAATTTCTCAGGCTTTGCCGCTCTTTGGGACGACACTCCCCACATGACGTGCGGCTGGCAACAGGGGGACTGCACCCCGGATAATAGCGTTCAGAACGGAAACGGCACTGAAATCGGAGAAGCACACTATGGGTTGGTATCATGTCAACTATTCGGAAAAGGTATTAACCTTGGTTATGGCGATGACATCCGCTACATTGAGGAGTTTCTTGCAAAGAACGTCCCCTCGAAAGAAGAGTCTTAGAGACTGTGGAGTCCATGAGAAAGGAAGGGCAGCTTTTACAGCACATCGGATTGCGACGGAAACGCCATGATTTTCTGCGATATCCAATGGCCACAGAAGAAATTCGACGAAAAGTTTGCCACGCTGACCGAGGAAAAGCTTCAGGCACAACTGCGCGAGTTCATCGTCAATACGACGGGAGACCCGAAATATGCAGAATACAACCTCGAATACTGCGAGGAATACATCAAATGCGATACGCTGCCCGAATAAGGCAGAGAGGAAAAAATCATGAACAATACAATCGTTTCTCCTGCCGAATATTTCGAACAGGTAAAAAGCCGAAAGCAGACAATGACGACTGCCGGACTTTCTCAGCTATATGAGAACTGCCTTGCTCTTCTCGAAGAGTATCAGCGTTCCGGACAAATTGCTGCGCAGAAAAAGCTGCTTTTCCACATCGACAATATAACACGAGAAAAGAAGCTGCTTGACCTCGGCATTGATACCTTTGTCTACAAAAGCGATGTGGACGATTTTATCCACATGGTAGACAACAAGGTCGTCAAAATTGTGGAGCTGGAGAATTATCAGCGACGGATTCCGGAAGAAATCATTCAAAAAATCGAGTGCTGCAAGGGCATTTTCGATAAGATGTATGTAGTCTTCACGGATTACACAAAACGCGAAGAGCGAAGAGTCGAGGCCATCAAAAGAGAAAAAGACCCCATTCTTTTTGGAACTTTCCAAGATACCGCAACAAGAACCGTGGTAGAACGCTTTTATTTCATCGGTGATTGGACGGATGAATATTGCGATTTAACATTGGATAAGATGGTTGCCGTTGTCAAAGAAAAGGCCGACAGGGACATCGTAAAGAAGTTTTCTACGCCAGAAAGCATCCGCGAGTTGAGCGACCAGCTTAATAATCTGGATGAATCCATGAACGGGTTGTACCACCAGCGCGAAAAGGCTCCCGCACCCAAGAAAGGATTTTTCGACCGAGTACGCTCTGCATTTCGTTCTCTGAAAGGAGAGTCAACAACCCACGACTAAAGTCGCGGGTCTCCTTGCCCTAATTTATGAAATGGCAAAAGTGGATTTGACCGAGGGTGAAGTCTATTCGCGACTTCGCTCTGTTTCTAATTCAAAAGAAAACGATATTTACGATGCTTTACGTTCCTCCGATATTCCTTGGGACTTTTCTTCTCCTCTTACTTTGCTTCGTGTCGTTCGCACAGAAGCAGAATTGACACCGCTGGTTTTTACAGGTGATGCAGAAACCGTCAACTTTATGAAAGAGGTTGCGGAAGTAGAAGAAGGGAAGAGATGTGATTGCTGCGGTCAACTTATCACAACGCCCTTATGGGATATGCCCTATGGTTCGTTGTGTGATGAATGCAGCAAGCGCATTACCGAACAGGTTCACGGCAAGTACGAAACGCCTTGGAAAAAAGTAGAACAAGGGAGAGAAGAGCGTTCCACTCCTTGGTGGTTTGACCTTTGATGTCGAAAAGAAAATAAATGATTAAATCAAAGAATAAGCCCCAAAGCGCGAGGAGAATATGCAACCGATAATAAAAACTAACGCTTGGTATACGCTGGTGACAGGCAAAAGCGAGGTCATCAACGCATCGTGGTGCAAGCAGCAGCTTGCCAGGATTCTGAAGAAAAGTACCGATGCAATCATCCTGTTCGATGTTACCGGCAGCTATGCAGCGCTTGTTTTAGACCACGACAGGCTCATCCCAGGACAAGTACCGATGGCGGTCAAGCAATATAAATCTACTCCGAAAGGTTTTGTCCTTGCACATACCGTCAAGGTCGATGTCGAGGATTCGCAGGAACCCCGGCTTCTGGTTTTCGATGTTAGCCGCGTGATGGCGGTCTCGTGGAAGAAAGGCATTGCCGCTATTACGAAAATTCTGAAAGTCTGGATGATGTGCGGCGAACCGCAAGCAGAACCAATCTGGCTGTTCCTGAACATCGACCCGTATGGTTTCGAGTTGTCGGATAGCGAGGGATGGGAATGCCTGGAACGCATTGTTAAGGAAAAGGAGTTCAAGGTAAAACCTGTCTTCCTCACTAAGGGCAAGACTGAGCGAGAAATCAACGAACACCTGCACATCAAGGCGTAACGGCGGAGGAATCCGCTAACTGTCTTTTCAAAGCGGCCTCCACGGGGCGGACAGTGGGCAACAGCTTTTGCTGGCGAACGGCTTTCAAATCAAAACAAAAAATTATCATAAACACGGAGGAAATACTATGACTAACGAGCAGCTGAGAATCGCATTAGTTGCAAACGCCGTTACCCGCTCGAACCGTATCGGCTTCGACTTTCAGGACCCGGCAGGCAAGACTCTTGACGAGTACACGAAAGAAGCCATGATGCAGTGTGTCCGTGTCGCGCAGAAGATGCGTCAGCCGGGCCTTGATAAGGAGTTGGCTGGACAGGTTTTCCCCATCTACACCATCGGGAACTGGGCTCGGGAGAAGGTCGTCTATGACTTCGACAAGGATTTTCAGGAACTGCTGATGGATACGGACGACATCGTCATCCACCACGAGATTCTCGAACGCCTCGCATTCAAGGACTTCTATCTGCCGCTGTATGACAGCAAGGATTACTGCGGTATGTTCGTACATATCGAGTTCGAGCCCAAGACCAAGGATACGTTTATCGGCATCGTGTTGGTCGGTGGCGTTGCGAATGAGAAGGAGAACTATGCGTTCCTGTCTCTGCCTGCCTGGATTAAGGAGGGACAGACGCTGACGGAAGCAACTCGGAGCACAAAGCAGTATATTGAGAAAGCTGCGAATCAGCGCTCTACCACCGATGTGGCGGTCCCCGATACGATGGAGGAGATTCCTCCCGTCTACAACGAGGGCACACCGTATGTTCGCCTTGCAATGCTCTGCGCCTACTACCTCGCGAGCAAGGGCTCTGATGTACACCTCAATCCTATCAAGAAAGAGGACCGTCAGCCGTTTATGTTCAAGGGCAAGGCACAGAGGGTCAATGTCAAGGTCTTTACGGTAGGAGACCATGTGGCAGAGAAGTACAAGAATGAGGGGACGGGAAAGCACCGCGCTGGCGTCACTACTGGGGCGGAAACGGCCGCGAACGCCGTGAGTGCAAGTTCTCGTTCTGAACAAATGACAGGGGACTGCTATGGATATAGTCAATGTCTGTACGGCGGGACTGATGCTGTCGTCGGCTGCGCTGTTTGCGGGAAACGCTGTGTACGATTACAAGTTCGGTAAGAAAACGACGGCGGTTATCCGCCAATTTGAGAGCGGGAAGCCGTCTTCTGTCATCGACGATGTGTTGAATCAGACTCTTCTCGTAATTGCGATTTGTACCGGAATTGCGTTTGTTTTCGAGGAGCTCGCCTTACGCCTTCAAAGCATCGAAGATGTGCAGGCGCAGTACATGGTGCAGTTCAGCCTTAATGTCTTTATACTGGTCAGCGTTCAGGCTATGATGTCTATCGCGTTCCTTCTTACTGCGTCCATCGTGGCAATGTTCAGGCTCAAGCGGAGAGGACTGACGAAGTTCACCATCATGACATACCTCTGCAAAATCGCAGAAAACCTCGCGGGCGTGTATGTGCTTGTCAAATTGGCTGTCAGCTACTTGCAAGCGATTTAATATCACCTAACATCGAATAAATTTATAACATTGGCTGCGCAGGATAAGTCTTGCCGCTTACAAAAAAAGGAGAACACCATGAGCACTGAGTTGGTCGCCATTGAGCGCATCACGATTCGGAAAGGGGACAGCAACGCGGACGATATCCGCAGCTGCCTCGCACATTATCTGCTTCAGTTTATCAATTCCGCCAGCATTGAATCTCTGTCGATGCATAAGCTGAGCATCAAGTTTGATGGCAAGACGGTATTGTTTGTTCAGGACAAGACCGGCGGCGTGGGCTTGAAAGGCCTTGACACCGACTGGCAGCACACGCCGGAAATGTCCGCAATCCTTGACCAGTTGGTGACGGATGTGGATGTTGAGGTGCTCCTTTCCTATGAGATGATTCACTTTTTCAGCACCGAGAACTTCTACGGCTACAATTTCTGGAGCGAGGTGCTGCAGGAATACGGCTGCGAGGCGGTTCGCTACAAGGGCCTCGAATACTACGATGTGGAGAGCAATGTTGTCATGCTGTCCTTTGACGGCAAGGAACTCTGCGACAACCCCGACTATGTGCCGGAATCGGCGGTTAAGGATATCCATAAATGGTTCTGTTACACCTTCGAGATGTCGCTCGAACCCGATACGCCGTTCAATGCCGCACAGGTAGATAAGATGCTTGCCGCTATCGAGTCCGTGCATGGCGTCTTTGGCAGGGAAGAGGACGATGTTGCGGATGTGGGGGAGGATTACCTGTCCATCTGCACCGGCGTGACGCTGACCGACAAGGAGGTCCCGGCGTTTGCCGCGTTCCTGCAGGCAATGTCAGATGTCGCCAAAGAACTCGACACCACGCTCGACTATACCGCCGAGTTCGTCCCCGTCGGGATGGAAACCTTTGCCGCCATGATGATGGATAACGACAAGGGCAAAATCGTGCCGAGATATTACCGCTACTGATACGCCAAAGCCTCACCTGCAAATGGTGAGGCTCTTTTTTTGTATGGGAGAGAACATAATGATATCCAAGGAACTCTTTTGCAAGACGATTGCCGACATCCAAGAGCAAAACCGGAAAATCTCAGAGTTTGACCATGCGCTCGACAAAATCTGCGACTCAGCAGTAGTGTTCGATGCTGACGAGTCAGCCGCCGCAAGCTTGCGACTTCAGTCATGAGTTGGGCGGCTTTTCTCTTGATGGGAAATGAAGAGCACACCCCGTCTATTGCTTCAAAGCTTAGGCGGGGTAAGCTCGTTTCTTTGGTCAAATATCGGAAAATACAGTTTTCCTGTTTATTCCAACTCGGATATTGCACATATGTGCGAATTGCATACAATAGAATTGTAGAATACTTTGAGGAGGTGAGTGCTTTGAATATTACATCCAGCTATCAAGTCAGAATTGTCAACTGCAGTGTCAACCTTAACGATACGGTTCGTGTATATCGGGAAGCACTCTCCTACCTGATTGGTATTGTCAACGAGAACTGGGATGCTGTAAAAAGCATAACCACCGGAGCTTTGGAGCAGCGACGCTATATTGAAAAGTTGGTTCATGGCAATAAAAACCGTGAAGCCAAATATCCGGAATTCGATAAAAAGTTCCGTAAGTATCCTTCGTACTTGCGCCGTGCAACCATTACAGCTGCTATCGGTGCAGTGAGCAGTTCCCGCAGCAATAGCAATCTTGCTAATTGGGAAAACACCGACAAGCAGACGGCTGCGCCTACGCTTCAGATTGATAGAAAAGCATTTCCTACATTCTTCCGCGATGATATGTTCGAGGTGGAAGGCGCACCCGAAAAAGTGAAAGTTCCAAAGAATCCAAAAGCAAAAGACAAGCTTACACCGGAAGAAAAGAAAATTGAGAAAGAAAAACATCAAGCTGCTCAGTTAAAGAATTCTCAAAATGAGATTACAGCTCTAAATGACAAACATACGGTTCACCTGAAAGTCTACCATAAAAGCGACTGGGTGTGGGCCACTGTCACTTTGCGTAAAACCGATATTGCCTATCTGCGCAAATATTGGATGCACGCTTGCGCCTCTGCGCCTGTACTCGAAAAGCGTTTCGGTAAATACAGCCTGCGCTTTTCGTTTGAGGAAAATATACCCCTTAGTAAAACGCCTATCAAAAAGCAACGAATCTGTGCAGTCGATTTGGGTCTTAATACAGACGCAACTTGCTGTATCATGACCGCAGATGGAACTATCCTTGCAAGAAAGTTTATCAATTTTGCAAGTGACAAAGACCATCTGTATCATGTGCTCAATCGCATTAAGAAGTTTCAAAGACTGCACGGTTCTCGCGAGGCACATAATTTTTGGGCATATGCCAAACGCATCAATGATGAGTTGTCCAAAAAGATTGCCTCTGCCATTGTAGAATTTGCGGTTCTCTATTCTGCTGATGTAATTGTTTTCGAGCACTTGGACTTCAAGGGTAAGAAGGCATCTTCCAAAAAGCAGAAGATTCAGATGTGGCGAAAGAACGGCATCCAGCACATTGCGGAGCATAAAGCACACCGCTACGGCATCCGTATTTCGCATATCTGTGCTTGGGGCACAAGCAAACTTGCCTTTGATGGCAGTGGTGCCCTGAAGCGGGATGAAACCAATCATGCCCTTGCAACTTTTGCAAACGGCAAACAATACAACTGCGACCTAAGTGCGAGCTACAATATTGGCGCTCGCTACTTTGTCAGAGAGTTGCTAAAACCCTTGCCAGCGATGGTGAGGTCTCAGCTTTCGGCTAATGTTCCGAATGCTGAGCGTAGAATCCAAGTTACACTTGCCACGCTTAAAGTTCTGTATCCTGAGCTAAAAAAACTCGGCACACAGGCAGCGTAAGATGTACAGATGCTAACTGAGTTATTAGTTTTCTTGCGGTGATGGCTTCCGTCTGGACGCTTGAGCTGAGGGATTACCGTATCTTTCGTTAGAACGCCGCTACTCATAAAAAGGGCGGAAGCCCATGACTTCAGTCGTGGGAGGATTCACAATCTGTATCTTGCTGCATTGCTCCGCATCCTCAAAGAAGAACTGGACGACAAGGCGGACACCATTGAGTGGTGGCTGTATGAGGATGTTCGCAAATGTATCTGGTTCGACCTCGAAGATGGTCGCCGGATGCGCTACGACATGCCTACCGCCGAATCCCTGTATGACTACTTGACGCTGCCGTTCGAGCAACTTCCTTTTGAGGTGGAATCATGATTTTCGTTTTCTCGCTTGTCAGTGCAGCGCTGCTTTGCATTGCATCGTTCGTTTGCTACAAGGTGTCGGGCAAGATGCTGGATGAGAAAGATGCGGAAAAATGCGCAAAGGAAGCAGAACTTGAAGAAAAACTGATAAACCACATGATGCAGACCAAAAGCAAGCCGCTGTCGGACGATGAATTCAGTTTCGGCGGTGCTTATGAGGCATTGGTCATGGAGGGAGAGCGTCAGAAGCAGTTGGAGGATGTAGATGAAATTGACGAATTAACGGATAAAATTCGTCTGCTGAGCATGGTCGAACAAATCTCATACATCACGCTTTCATTCGGCGTAATGTTCGTCTGCATGCTTCTGTTCGTGACCGGTATTATCACTGTTGGAGTAATGGCTGCGAGCGTGTATGCTAAATGAATACTCAGAACGGAAAGAAAGGAGACACTATGAGCAAGAACCCGAAAATTGAAGGTATCGTCTTCAGGTACGGCGATGATGACTACTCTTTCTGGATGCCGGACATTTCGAAAGAAGAGAATGAGAAATTCGTACAAACGCTGTTTTCGGCATTTGAGGATAATGGTTGTTCGGTGCGCGGCACAAAGAAGGACATCCTCGATACCATCCGAGAAAACACCTGAAACGATAGGTGCGAATCTCAGAAAAATTTTATGTGCTCGACACGAACGCTCTTCTGTCATCTCCGTACTCTAACGAAAAACAGCATTGACCAGGCACATTTCTAAGCACTGCGACATTTTTCCAAGGTTTTGCAAGGTCGTTTGCAACATTTTTCCGAAATTCACTGATATTTTTTGCAGTCATCCATCTCGGATGGCTGCTTTTTTGTTTTTACGCGAAAAAGTTGCCGATTCGTGCGAATTGCAGATAATGAAAATCAAGGGCAGTCATAGCGGTGTTGTCCGCGGAGATTTTCCAGACAGTGTCTGGAATTTTGGAGGAATCATAGATGTACGGTAAACCGATGGATTTCATAGACTGGCTGATTGATATGCCGGAGGAGTTTTCGTTTTGGGTAGAGGACCAGATAGCAGTAATGTCGCCGGTGACGATTGCCGTGGTAATTGTTGTCGCATTGGCTGTTTTGGCCGGTATATGGCTTCTCGTCGTCTCTGCTGCCAAGAAGGATGTGCGCAATACCAGCGAGATACTGGCGGGCATTGAGGAAGTCAATCAGGGATATGAGTTCTATGATGTGGACGAGGAAATTCGTCTCGAATACCCGCTTGAATCACTTGAAGAGTATAGGGGTGCTTCCCTCGATAAGCTGTTCATGGGCACAGTCCGGAAAAAGATTCCCCAGTTTGAAGAGGTTTTCGGATGGGCACAGTCGAATGTGATTCAGTTTGCGGCATATAAGGAAGAACTCAAAAGCATCCCCAACTGGACCGAGAAGGGCGATGATTGCGGGAGAAGAATCCCTTTCTGGCTGTATAAGCACTATGAGGAGAAACTGGTCAATGCGGCGGTGTTCGGCACTCCCGTTACCGAGACGACCTTCATTGCGGTGAAGCAGTATACGCCGCATAAAGGCAAGCCGATGGAGGAGTCTAAGACTTATTCGATGGCAGAAGCTAAGGAATTCGTAAGACTCGCTAAGGAGCACGAGCGGGAACGCCAGCAGCGGGAAAACGAGCGGAGGCAGGCATCCTCGCAAATCAAGTATGAGGTTTTGCAGCGTGACAGGTTCCGGTGCGTTGTCTGCGGCAGGACCCCGGAACAGGGCGCGAAACTGCATATACAGGCGGTAAAGCCGCTTCCGAAACACGAGAGACCGTCCGCAGATTGTTTCCGAACCGTGTGCGAGGATTGCATGAGAAAGAAAGGGTGAGGGGCAGAGATGTTTTGTATATGCGTACTTATCATAGCAGCAGCTGCCGTGTATATGGTCGAGGCGTATATTCATACCTACTACGCGATTGAGTATATGCACGGCGCTTCGCTGTTCTTTGTGCTTCTGGCAAAATACGCAGCCCCGACCCTGTTCCTGCTCCTGTGCGGGTATTTTGTGTTCCGGTACAGGGAGAAGCGGCGGGAATCGGAAAAGCCTGCGCAGGATAAGCCCATGAACCGAGAAGAAGTCTATGCGGAGAAAATTAACGCGACCGTAAAAACGAAAGCCGTGTTCTCAGACCAAGCCGACCAGATGCTGTATCAGGTCAAGCGATTCGGACAAAAGATGGCGGTAGCCTACAGCATGACACAGGACAGCAAGACTTCCGGAGAACAAGCGAAATGCCTGACGCTGTTGGCATCGGCAGAACGGATATTTTATGACCGGCTGGATGACGCTATCCGCTCGGCATCGATGTTCGATGAGACAGAATACAAAGCTTTCCAGCAAGGCATTATCTCGTTCGGAGATACCGATACCGCTAAAAAGAAGCAGGAGATATACGCCGGTATCATTAAGACGATAAACAATGTGGTCCATGATAATGAGCGTCTTATCCTGCGATTAGATTCTCTTGCCTATGCACTGAATCAGCGCTCAACACAGAACCCGTGGGATACCGATGTGGTCTTGGCGATGTCACGACTTGATGATGTCATCAGCAAAACAAATCAGGACCTTGAACAGGACGAGGAAATCAGCCGCGAGGCTTTGAAACGATACGACACTTTGAATGGAGGTAATTGACAATGGCAAGAAAAGGTGTGTTCCCGATAGTTGCGACCTTGGCGGTCGTTGGCGTGGTATTGGCGGTGTTCTCCCAGACGGTGATGCGGGACTCGAATATCAGTACCAATACCATGACAACAGAACAGGCGTATGCGGATTTGAGCGGGAAGATGAAACGCATCGGGGTACAGGAAGTATCTGTAAACCCGCAGCAGCTTGATGTATCGGAGTTTTTGGACGCGAAAGATGAGTTGCCGGATATCGACTCCTCCTACCCGTTTGTGGTGGAGGGGAACGGTGATGTCAACATTGAAATCTTCTCTTCCGGCGAGAAAGCAGCAGAGTCCGGTTCCGATTCTTTCCTGACCATCATGGCAAAGAAGTTCAACGCCCAGCACAACAAGACTTCCGGGGACAAGACTATGAGCGTCTCTCTGCGCTCCGTTCCGTCCGGTACGGCGGCTGAATACATCTCGACGGGAAAGTATCAGCCTGAGTGCTATACCCCCTCAAACACGCTCTTTGGCGAGTTGGTGAAGAACGAGGGCGTAGAGTTGACCGTTGAGGCTGACCGTCTGGCCGGTAATGTGGCGGGTATTCTCGTATCAAAGAAGACAGAGGATATGCTTCGCTCTGAATATGGTGAAGCGTCTGTTTCTTCCGTTCTGAACGCAACCATTGATGGCAAACTCATGATGGGGTATTCGAACCCCTACACGAGTGCTACGGGTCTCAACTTCCTGCTTGCGGCCCTTGCGAGCAGCGACAGCGATACGATTGTCGATACGGCTGCTGTTGAGAATTTCCAGAAATTTCAAGCGAACGTCCCTCTCGTATCCTTCACGACCCAGCAGATGGTCCAGTCGGCGGACAAGGGTATCGTGGACGGCGTTGTGATGGAGTATCAGTCCTACCAGAATGACCCGACCTTGCAGCGAAACTACGAGTTCATCCCGTTCGGTGTACGGCACGATAATCCTCTGTATTCCATCGGGAATGTCTCCGCTGAGAAAAAGGAAGTTATTGCTGCCTTCGTTTCCTTCTGCGCTCAGAACCAGGCTGAGGCGACGAAGGACGGGTTCAATGGTCTTGATGACTATACATATACCGGCAAAGTGTATGACGGCAATACCATCGCACAGGCTCAGAGTGTCTGGAAGGAAGAGAAGGATTCCGGTATTCCTATCGTGGCGGAGTTCGTTGTCGATACTTCCGGGTCAATGCGCGGAGAACCTATCAATGCACTGAAAACGGCCATGATTAACACCATCCAGTATATCAATGACGACAACTATATCGGCATCATTGGCTTCGATTCGGATGTCAGAGAATACCTGCCTATTGACCAGTTCTCTCTTACCCAGAAAACCTTGTACAAGGGTGCCGTGAACTCCCTCGACGCGAACGGCAATACAGCTATGTATAACGGTCTTTGCGTTGCAATGGACCGTATCTATAAAAAATCTCAGGAACTCGGCGGGAATTGCACACCCATCATCTTTGTCTTGACGGATGGTGACAGCAATACCGGTTATAAGTTCTCTGAGACAAAGGACATTATTGCAGGCATGAACATTCCCATCTATACCATCAGCTACAACTATGCAGCGGATAGTCTTTCGGAGCTCGCTTCCATCAACGAGGCGGCAGCTATCGTTGGCAACAGCGAGGATATCACCTACAAGCTCCGCAACCTGTTTAACGCAGAGATGTAACTCAAAAGCGCGGTTTTGTCCGCGCAGCTGCTCCAAAAGACAGCCTCCACGCGGCGAGCAGCGGGCAACGGGAAACAGTCCCGGCAAATCGTCTTTCAGAACGGAAGGTGGGATAGCACTATGCGAGTACAACAGGTCCCGAACTCTCCCTATTTTATCCATTACGACGATAACGGTTATTGCTGTATATCCAAAAGCAGAGAAAGCCAAGAACCTATCCCGGAATCTGAGATGCAAGCGTTCCTCGGCGCAGTAGCCAATGGCCTGCTTTATATCGAAAAGGAACGAAAGAGCAGATACCAGCGCATCGACGAGGCCGAAAAAGCAGCTTTTGCCAAAGGCGAAGCGAAAGGTCAAGAAGATAAGCTGCTCGCCACGGTAAAAACGTTGGAGGATGAGCGGGAACAGAACCAATATCACGGGTCCGGTGGTTTTCGAGATGGGGATGAAATTCTCCATGAATTAAACGAATGGTTGATGTGTGTATGACTATGATGGGAAGTATTCCGATTCCAAATACCAGATTTTATCTGACAAGCATCGACGGTAAGAAATGGTTTATAACAGAATATTACAGGACTGCGCCGTTTAACCCAGATAAGGAAACATATGACTTGTACAAGGCGTTCGCGGAAGCTTTTCAAGAAAACGAACGAGAAGAGCGAGAGTTTTCTGAAAAGCTCAAAAAAGCAGTGAAAAAAGCCTACGGTAACGGCTTAAACGCGGGACGACACAGCCATCTGCAGGCTCCGTCAAGCCTAAGCGAAGGTAGACCGGGACGTGAACAATACGATGGTTTCTATGCTTGGTATGCTGCGCACGGAAGATAAGAGAACAAATTGAAAGGAGGAAACAGCTATGCCACTTTATTCACGAGAAGATGCAGAAAAAAGCCTGCATTGAAGCTATTGAACATGCTCGCGCAGTTAATAATAATACTACTGACAAACAGTACAAAATCGAAGAACGGCACAGGAAAGCGGCAGAACGAATATGAGCATAGCAAAAATCGAAACTGCATCAGGCGTAACGCTGGTCCTCAATGGCAACACGGTCTTTGCCTCGGACGATACATCCTACTGGCTGCAAGGGGCAAAAGTCATTGGTGACGATGGGCATGTCTATGGGCATGGCGAGACTATTCGAGACGCCCTGTGCCTCGTCTTGGCAAAGTACGGCGGGCTAAAGGGAAACAGCGCAAGACAAACAAAACCAATAAAGGCGGTGAGAGCATGGTAGTATATACGAAATCAGGCGTGACGGTGAATTGCTGCGGTAATCTCTTCATTGCATCGGACGGCAAGACCTACAACCTCTGCGGCAGGATGCTGACATGCAGTGGCAAGGTCATTAGCTGCAACTGTCAGTCAAAAGAAGAAGCGCTGGGTACGGTTGCGGGGCTGTACGGCGGTCGAAGATTCTAGGGAGGTACAATATGCAAACGGTCATGACGAACAGCGGCGTCGAGCTGCGTGTTGAGAGCAACATCATTTACACAACCGATTCGAAGGCATTCTGGCGCAGCGGGAACATGCTGGTCGGAAACGGTACGGTCATCAGCTACCAGTGCCGCTCGATGAATGAGGCGGTCGATATGGTTGCCGCCTTGTACAACGGAAAGAGAGCAGAAGCAACGCAGGCATAATCCTCTATAAAAGTATACGCCGTTCACCTTTTCAGGTGGGCGGCTTTTGTTTTGTGTATATAGCGATTCGGGGGACGAAGCGAGCCGATTTTGCCAGTACTTTGATATTCTGCGGTATGATTTCCGGCAATTTGATATTCTACGGGCAGTTGCACAGCCGTGCGAATTGCATACAATGGGAATTGGAGAACAAAAAGAGCGATGCAAGGATATATTTGCAATAAATATGGCGGCTGCTTTTGGTATTCACGAAACAACACGAAATAAACCGAAACGCGAAGAGGATACAAGAAAAGACGAATAAAATCCGGCTGAGGCGGATAAAACTTGCACCGAGTAGTTTGAAGTCCGGACAATGGGACAGCTAAAGTGGTAGAATGAAACTAGGAATACCTAAAATCAGATTTAACCGAAAAAGCAAAAAAACATGAATGATTAGTTGCTAAAAACGTAACTGCTCGCGTATATACCCGGCCAAAAGAAATGACACAAATCTGTTTAGAAAGGATAGGCACAAAATGGCAAGGAGAAAAGCAAACGACTTGGAAAATCAGATGTCGCTCATGGACATGATGGCGTCGGAAAGCCCCGAATACACCGAGGAAGGCCCGGAAGAACTCTTGGACCCGGGTGAAGATACGGGGGACAGTGATGGGCAGACGGATAAGCCCTTCAAACTCGTGGCGAACAAAACCACGAAGGCAAAGGCGAGCATCTCCACGCAGGCGCTGAGTGTTGTGAAGGCGATATATGCTGATACGGTCGAAACGAATTGGGAAGAGTTGTTTGACGGGTTCGACAGACTCTATGCTATCACTTTTTCGTCCGGTATCGAGTTCGTGAATAAGGTCATCAACAAGTTCTCGTATGCGGAAGTTGTGTTCGGCTACGAGAAAATCATCGCCAGCGACATCGCTGCCATCATGTCGGTGCAAATCGACAGCGTGCAGCGGCTCGCTAAGTCTAAGTCGGCAGGGAACCTCGCAAACCGGCTCTATGACGGGTCCTTGCAGCTGTATGTATCGCGGGACACGAAATCGCACGAGAAAATCTTTATCTTGGAGAGTGCTGACCATAAGCGGGTCCGAGTCATCACCGGCAGTGCGAATATGTCGGCATCGGCGTTTTGCGGCATTCAGCGAGAGAATATCGTTTGCTTTGATGACGAGGCGGCATTTTCGCATTATAAGGTCTTGTTCGAGACATTCAAGGAGACCTGCTCCGACAATGTCTCCTATAAGGCAGTCGTGAACACAATGAACCAGAAAGATTATCTGAAAGAGAACATCAAAGAAGTACCCGTCTTCCAATCCATTGAAAAGCAGAAGCTTGTCTTTCTGGAACAGGCGCAACCTGAGGACGAGGTGGAATACGAGATAGTTGCCGATGTCAAGAAAATGCAGGAGCTCGTCAAGCCGATTATGCCTAAGATGGCGGTACAGGCAAATCGTATTGTGGTAGCAGCGGAACCGATGCGTGTTTTTACGAAACGATATACCGAGGTTCGGCGTGTAGCAGCTGAGGCAGTTAAGCAACTCCCGAAACTACATATCGACTATGATGCCGGGACCATGACCTTCAACGACGAGAATATCGACCTCAATCCGAATCTCAGCGAGGTGGCAAAGAACATCAAGAGCATCCAGACGTTCTTCTCAGGCATGGACTACTTTTATGGCGATGTCGAGCAGGCTAAGAAGGACTACTTCAAGTATATGACATGGTATCTGGCTACCCCGTTCATGGCGTACCTGCGGTATTTCGCATCAAGGAATAACTACGATACCAAGCTGTTCCCGATGTACGGCGTTATATACGGTGATTCTAATGGCGGCAAGACGACCTTTATCAAGTTCCTTGTCAAACTCATGTGCGGCGAGACCGTCAAGATGAACACAACGGAGGATTTTACAGCCACAAGAATCGACGGCCTCAAACGAGTATGTGAGGGACTGCCGCTGAACATCGACGACCTCGCCAAGACCCAGTTCCAGAACCATTCAGAACGGGTAATCAAGAACGATGAATGGGGAATCTCTGATAGGCTCGTGAACTATCCTGCTGTATCTATCACATCCAATAAAATCACTTCGTTGACGAAAGACCTCTCGAAACGTGCTATCATCTGTCGAATCGGTGCTAAAATCGACAATGAGCGCGGTGCCAAGAACTCGAAGCGTGTGAATGAGAGTATGTCGGAGCTGACTACCGCGTTCTATGGGGAGTATGTCCGCCGAATGCTTGTTAGCATCGATGAGATGACGACGGAAATGCGTGAAAATGCGAATGGCAAAGAATACTTCCCAGATATCTTCCATGCCTCGTCCAGTGTGATTGCAGATATCTTCGAGGCTTGCGGAATCGATTTGCCGGACTATGTGCGCATCCTGTATTACAACGACTACATGGGTGATGAGAGCATTAGCCGTGCTGCGATTGAGAAAATCGAACTGGCATGGCAGGCAGACCCGAGCAAGTTCCGGGTTGATAAGAAGCAGAACCGGCTCATTTACTCCTATCCGCCGGATGGACCGTGGTACGAACTGAAATACATTGCAGACGAGCTGCCAAACTCCCTTGAAGCAGAGATTTCGGGCGGCAACCAGCTTATCATGAACTACGAGCAGGCACAGGAATTGTTCGGTATCAAGTTTCGGCGCTGGCTGGGCATCTTTAATCTTTAATGCGATAGGCAGGTTCTTTCCGGAGTCTGCCTTTTTATTTCGCAAAAATTGTTGCCCATTCGTGCGAATTGCGTACTATGAAGTATACAGGCAAGCGGTATTGCCGCTGAAAACGATTGCCGAACAGAGAAAGGAAATACTATGAACGAGCAGAATTTCGTTGAAGATACTCAGGATTCTACCGAGGACATTCAGTATCAGGCGTATGTCGCACTGGTCGAGGATTTCAAGGAATTCATCGATACGACAGTAAAGGCCGGCAAGGATTCCTATAAGCATGTAGACTTGTTCAACGGCAAGCCTTTAGAGGAGTCCGTGACGCATACTGTGCCGCTGGAAGATGACAAGGCACAGCTTCTGGCTGCGGCGTGCATGGACTTGGCAAACTCGACTCTGTGGCTGTACTACCACCAGAATAAGTTCAAGGATACGGAGTTCGCCGAGGTCGTCAACAACAACTATCCGAAATATCAGGTCCGAGTACAGCAGGAGATGAACCAAGAGGGAGGACAGTTTTATCTGCGCAGCTGGTATTCGCTGGCTCAGAAGATTTCCAGAGAGTGCCAGTTGAAAGCGTTCGAGGGCTACAAGCCCAAGGAGCAGATGACCTATGTAAACATCTATCTGCTCGTCTATGCTGCCATGAAGTCCCTGAAAAATGGGTCTTTGAGACGTATCATGGCAAATGTCGAGCACGACTCCGATAAAATCGGAAACCTCGCGTTCTATTTCTTCACCTACATCCTTGAAGTGTTAGAGAGGCCTCTCGGATAAAAGAATAACCCTGCACATGCTGCTTTGGTGTGTGCAGGGCTTTTTTGTTGTGGGGGATAGGCTCGGAACGATATGCGGAACAATATCAAAACCAAATCGACATTGTTCCGATGCATTGTTCCGACAGGCTGGTTTTGTTCAAGGTGTCTGCCGCACAATCTAAATAATCTTTTTTAAAAGGTGACATCAAATAAGCTCCGGGGGCTGTATTGCTCCCGGAGTTTGCTATTATTTGGGGTGCATCGGCTTGTTGCAATCCATACACAAGATGCGCACAAAGCGTGACCCCCGCTATTTTCGTTCTGAACACAGATTGCCTTTGCTAGGCGGTGTTGAGGACACGAATTTTTGAAAAAGCGGTGCAGAAAATTTCTCTCAATAGGCTCATCCACAGAAAAACATGGAATACAACCGAAAACTCGCTGGAAAAAGTGCGGATTTCAGCAAAAACTCGTTGGGAAAATGTGCAAGGACACAAAACTGGTAGGAGTTGCAACTCGTACACAATACTGAGAGTTTTCTTCGCCACGCTCAAAAAATGGGTACGCCCGCACTATATCGGCATACCGATATACGACAACTAAATGATGCAGCGCAGCGAGCGCCATTTTCGTTCTGAGCACAGTTTCCTCTTGCCAGGCTGTGCGAATGGTATACACTTATAATTGTACGATAGATAGCAGCATAATAAACGACTTCCGTACAATTCACATTCTGACGAAGAAGAGCAGATTCACCCCAGTGGTGCGTCTGCTCTTTTTTTGTTGCCAACGAACGAAAGAGGTGCAAAACCATGGCAAAACCCTGGACAGCAGAAGAATTAGCGATTATGAAGCAGCGGTATCCGAAAGAGGGCGCGAGCGATGCGCTCGTAAAGACCTTGAACCGCACGAAGCAGGCGATTCACTTCAAGGCCCAGCAAGTTGGGCTTCGCGATGCGAATCGAAAGAGATTTACTGACGAGAACATCGAAATTCTGAGAGAGCGGTATCCGAACAGGGTGCCAGCAAAGACCTCCAGAAACTGCTCGGTAGAAGCGCCGCAACCATTTAACAGAAAGGCTCGTCTGCTCGGCATAAACGGCACTCGGCATTATTGGACCGAGGAAGAGTTGAAGATTCTGGCTGAACGATACCCGAAGGAGGGGGCAAGCCAGGAACTGGTGCAACTGTTTCAGCGCAGTGCCTATCTCATCAGTATGAAGGCTAACGCATTGGGGCTCCGATACGAAAATAGACGCCGGTGGACCAAGGAAGAGGAGGATATTCTCATGGAGAGGTATCCTTGGGAAGGTGCAAGCGAGGCTCTTTTGAAAGACATCAACCGCAGCCGTGCTTCTGTCTTGAACCATACGAGCATCATGGGCCTTGTGTACCAGAAGCGCTCGACTTGGACAGCTGATGAGGAGAAGGTGCTCCGGGAACGCTTTCCCGTGGAGGGTGCGAGCAAATCTCTGCAGAAAACTCTGAACCGAACAAGCACTGCCATCTACTGCAAGGCGATGCGCTTAGGATGCCAGAAACCTGCCCAAAAGAATCGCAAATGACCTCTTGCACATCTGTGCGGCTCGAGGTATACTAACCCTGTAATCAAAAAGAATTATCTTTTGCGAGGACTCCGCTAATGGCGCAGTTCTCGTTTTCTTTTTGCCCGAATTTCCGCAGGGCCCACAGAGCACCGGCTCTACTTGCCGCCTGCCGTCAGCAAGCAGGGTACTCACCGGAACCCCAGCAGAAAGGCCCCCGGTGCGGATGCCAGTGCGGGATAATGCATGTTCAGAACGGAAACAAAATGCTGCCGCCCAGCTAACGGGTAGCAGCATTATTTTTGCTGGGATAGTCAGAGGCTATAGGTTAAGTATTAGACGCGAACGCCCATCTCGTCAGCCTTGTCATCCTCGACAACCAGATAGTAGTATACGTCACCGAACTCTAAGCCCAACTCATCGGCATACTTTTTCAGAGTGTCAGAGAACACTTTCAGGTTAAAGCCATTGCCGGGATGCTCTTTCTGCCATGCTTCGATTCCCCGCTTCGATGCGGCAACACAGGGTCTATCTTCCTTGTCGTCATCGTCAAAGGTGAATCCGTCTACCAGACGGCGGGGGGTATCGTCCGAAGCCTCATTCTGGATGACATAGGCGACGATAGCGGCTTTACTGTTATAGTCCGAGTTCTCCGCAAAGAAGTCCTCGATGTCGCCATGCCGTACAACAACATTCTCGTAGAAATCCTTGATTTCGTTGTCGGCGTACTCGTTCGTCATGACCTTCTTATGGTTTTTAAGGAACTTGATGAAGGTCTCGTCGCTCAGGTTGTCAGCATAGAATCCGAGTGCATCCACACGAATTTTCACAAGACTGGTCAGGAACTTCTCCATTTTCGCAAAGACATGCTTTGCCGTAAATGCCTTCTTCAGGTTTATGGTATAGTAGAATACCGGGAAGTCTTTAATATCTACACCGCTTTCCCTGAAATTCTCTCCCACTTTGTCGATAGCCTTGCGCAAGAAGGGTGCATACTTGTACAGTGCATCGACATCGGTGATGTAGTCGGTAATGTACAGCTCATTGTTTTTGCTGTAATGACCCAAGAGCCCGACGGCCACAGAAAGGCGGATGCCACGCTGAAAATTTGTCAAATCGAAAGTAACGGGGTAAATGACATTCGCAACAGTACCGTCCTCAGAATACTCGACGGGAGCCGAGCAGCGATGAATACCGAAAAGGTCATAGCCGTCCTTGTGGATGCTCATGTACTGATTTTCGAGGATGACCAGATTATACAGCGGCAACGCCATCGGAATCTGCGCTTTCAGGAATTCGAGGAAATAATTCACATTCTCGTGAATCCATGTGTAGTCGTCCACGTTTTCGATGCGTTTCTTAGACTCCACGACATCCTCACCCGGAAGCGGCTCATAACCGCATGCCTGACGAAGCTCGTTTTCCGTCACGGCATCCGTTGCCTTGGCGATTTCTTCAAGGTAACCTCGGTAGGCTGAGACTGTGTTTTGCCGTTCGCAAGACGGTTCACATATACGCGGCCGAGATGCGATGTCTGGGAAAACTGCTCCTGTGTCCGCGTACCGATGGCTTTCTTGACGAGCGCCGCCAGCTTATCGGGGTCATATCCCGCATTCTCCTTATCATTATACTCGGAACTGTCATCCTTGTTCAGCCAGCCGTCAAGAATCGAATAACCGATATCATGCAAGGAAGCATATACATGTCCGTCTAAGTCTTTGGAGGGGGACGGCATGTGTGCGTTGTCTTCAAGGCACTCACCTTTTTGCACAGGTGTGCGCACTCGCTGGCAACAAGAATGTACGGCGCATTCAACTCTTTTAGCCTTGGAATGCGGTCGTTGCTGTCGCGGAGCAGTTTTGCCAGATATACAATATCTGAAAGCTTGTCAGGAGGCATCTTCTTGAAAACATCTGTACCGAGTTCGATTTCGGTGATGACAGGAACGGTAACAGAAGCATCGATATCTTTGGCGTTATTGCAGGATAGCTTCGACAACAAAATAGTAGCTATCATATGCCTTATAATCGATATGGACAACGGTATCCGTTTTCTTTATAGGGACAATCGTACCTTTGCCATCTTTAACTCCATAGAAAGCCGAAACGGATAGAAAATCGTCAAGGACCTTCTCATCAACATGCAATGCCTTGGCAATCACCGGCAGCTGCTTGCGAAGCAGGACAGGGGCGTTCAGCTTGATGGAAAACATACGGCGGCTCCTTTCGCGTGTATCATTTTGTAGCTTTGTGTATCTTACTGTAACTATTATACAGAAGTGCTGGTGGAATTGCAATAGGGGAAACAACAAAAAGATACAAAATAGTACACGAAGATACAAGAACGAAAGGCACAGGAAGGGGTTCGCCCTATTTTCGTTCTGGACGAAGCAGTTTGGGATAGGCGACGCGCTGGGAATTCAGCTACTGCCGCTCGGTAGGCTGCTAACGGGCTGCAGAAAGGAAGGCGGCAAGCCCGGTGACTGAAAATCTTCGTGTTCGTCGCTTGGCAGTTGCACATTCGTGCGAATTGGATACAATGGAGAATATAAAGTGATTTAGTGTAAGCCGCAGGGATTCGTTCTCTGCGGCTTGATTCTTCTCGAAAAGAGGTACAAAAGATGCGGAATCGGAAGAAAGCTCAGAAAGCTGCTTCGCTCGTCATGGCGGTCATGATGACGCTGACTTTGGTGCTCGGTACGGTGGTGCCGGTCGTTTTGCAGACGGCAGCAGTTTTCTAAAATCTCATAGTTTGTTCTAGCCCCGCGTGGATGAAATGTCTGCGCGGGGCTTTTTTGTTTTTGTGGAGGAAATCATGGCGGAAAAGAAGCGGCAATATTCACGAGCGCTCGCACAGAAACGGTGTCTGGAAGCGATTGAGCGGGCCATTCTCATCAATAAGAGCGAGGCGGAAAGACCTTTCGTGTTTCAGGTACAGGAATTGGTCGTGTTCGGACCTCTGGTCGATACCGATGCACCCACAGTCCACGGGGTAGATATCCTTGCAACTACGGCGCGGCATCACAGATACCGGAATCGGGACGAGGCATTTCACAGTGACAGCGAGGATTTTATCAATAAGTACGCTCCGTTCAGTATCTGTTCGTGGCGGTTCCGGGAAGAGTTCCCGGAAAAGGATATGCTGAACTACCTCAAAGGCTGGCACATGGGTATCGTGACGATGTACGGGCAGCAGGACAGGGCTTTGCTCGACGAGGGCAGATTTTTCACCATCATCCGAAACGGCAAGGTTCAGGCTGACCAGCTGGATGCCTTGAAGGAACTGTTCCGAGGTAAAGCATGAGCGCCGTTACGCTGATGCAGGGAGACTGCTGTGAGAAACTGAACGGGATTCCGGCACATTCCGTGAACCTAGTCTTATCGGACCCGCCCTACGGTATCACACATCAGGCTTGGGATACAGTATTGCCGTTTGAGGATTTTCTTGAAAAGAACGGCAAACGCTTAAGCCAGCCTGAGTTTCTTCTTTCCTGCTACAAGGAGGGGATTCCCTATGCTGATGCTATGTCTATTTGGACTGAAAATAAACAGCAGGGGATTTGGAAGCAGCTGGATAGAATCCTGACCGAGAACGGCGCAGTGATTCTATTTTCGGCGGGAGCGTATACCAAGACCCTTATGGATGGCAAGACCATTCCGTGGCGATATAACCTCATCTGGCAGAAGACATCTCCGGTAGGATTCCTCAACGCAAACCGGATGCCGCTAAGGGCGCATGAAGACATCCTAGTGTTTTACAGGAAACTGCCAACCTACAACCCGCAGAAGACCTCAGGGCATCCGAGAAAGGTCTCAACGGCTGAGCATAAGCGGAACTCCAAGATGACTGAGGATTATGGGAAATACAAGGCAAAAAGCTACGACAGCACCGAGAGATTTCCTACGAGTGTACTAACTTTTGCCACCGATAAGCAGAAATGTGCGGCGCACGGAACACAGAAACCCGTAGCGTTGTGTGAGTGGCTCATCAGGAGTTACACAAATGAGGGCGATGCGGTCCTTGATTTCTGTATGGGCAGCGGCTCGACCGGCGTGGCGGCAATAAATACGAATAGAAACTTTATCGGCATCGAAAAGGATGCCGATTTTTTTGTTGTTGCGAAAGAGCGAATCGCCGATGCGGCGCAAAGCCGTTGAAGATACCGCGACCAACAAAAAGCATCTTAAACACACGCGTGCGTTCGATAAATGAGCGCGTGTGTTTTTTGTGCATTCCGCGCATTTTAACGCTCATTTTCTGTAAATAAGTATCCGATGCGGAGCGATTCCTGCATCGGCTTTTCATAGGACCACAAATGAATCAGAACAAAGTATACACGCATGTTTCGCTGTTTTCCGGTGGCAGGGGGACTTGATATCGGCTTAGAGCAAGCCGGGTTTCATACGGTATGGGCGAACGACTTCAATCATGATGCCTGCGAGACCCATAGGCTGTGGAGCAATGCTACGGTGGTAGAAGGTGATATCGGCAAAGTGGACTACGATATCATCCCGGATTGCGATATAGCTTCTTTCGGATTCCCGTGCCAGGGCTTCAGTTTATCGGGACCAAGGAAAATCGACGATAGCCGAAATGTGCTCTACCGGCATTGCGTCAAGTTGGTCGAGAAGAAGCAGCCAAAGCTGTTTCTTGCTGAGAATGTCAAAGGTTTGCTTACGCTTGGCGGCGGAAAAATCAAGGACGCTATCATCGCGGATTTCGAGAGCAAGGGAGATGTGGTGTCCATCAACCTTGTCAATGCTGCGGACTATCATGTCCCGGAAGATAGACAGCGAATCCTCCTTGTGGGCATCCGAAAAGACCTCGCTGAAAAGTATGGCGTAGAGTTCAAGGTTCCTGCACCGTTTCCTGACCGTATCAGTATCCGGCAGGCGTTAGAGGGATTGGCACCGGCGGCAGAGGATGAAATTTGCAAAGAAGCCTACTCCTCGCGCTACATGTCCCGGAACCGGAAACGCGGATGGGACAGCGAATCGTTCACGATTCCAGCTATGGCAAAGCAAGTGCCTCTCTGGCCTGGGTCGCCTGACATGGTGAAGGCCGGCAAAGACCTTTGGCAGTTCGGTGAGGAAGGTAGTACCAGACGGCTGTCCTATAGAGAAGCAGCCGCTATCCAGACATTCCCGAAAGATATGGTCTTTTGCGGGAATCTAACGAGCAAGTATAAGCAAATCGGGAATGCAGTGCCTTGCGAACTTGCAAGAGTCGTGGGCACGGAACTGTACCGTATCCTGAATAAAATTGAAGAGCAAGAAAGTCATTGCCCGGCATGAGTGATTCGTGCCGGATTTTTTTATTGGAGTCATCATGCCAGAGATAAGGAAATACACCGTCGTTGACCTGTTCGCAGGTGTAGGCGGATTGAGTTACGGGTTTTCAAAAAACGACCGCTTTGAAATCATCTTGGCGAACGAGATGCAAAAGGATATTGCGAAAGCATATTCCCTAAACCACCCTTCGGTCAATATGCTGCAAGGCGACATCAAAAACCTGTCCGAAGATATTCTCCGCCAAGCAATAGGAAACCGTACAGTTGATGTCGTGGTCGGTGGTCCGCCGTGTCAGTCGTACTCTACGCTCGGTAAACGCCAGATGGATGCGCGGGCAAATCTCTTCATGGAATACAAGCGTGTTCTCCGCATTCTACATCCGAGAGCCTTCCTGTTCGAGAATGTCAAAGGCATTCTGAGCATGGATGGAGGAGCCCTGTTTGAGCATGTCCGCAAGGAATTCGAGGATATAGGGTACAGCCTCCAATACAAAATCCTCAATGCCGTAGACTACGGTGTACCGCAGCTGCGAGAACGGGTCATTCTAGTTGGGTTCTTGGGCGAGAATCCCTTTCAATACCCGGAACCTACCCACGGAGAAGGACTACTGCCATATGTGACGCTGCAAGATGCACTTAAAGACCTGCCTGCGCTCTCGTGCGGGGAGGAAAACACCGTGTATGCCGCTCCTCCCGATAACGAGTTTCTTTCATGGGTCCGGCAGAGTAGTTCAGATACGCTCACGGAGCATAAAGCCCCGAACAACAGTGCCCATCTCCGCAGAATCATGGCGGCGCTCAAAGATGGGCAAGGCAAGGATGATTTGCCGGAAGAACTCAGACCTAAGAGCGGGTTCAAGAACACCTACGCGAAACTCTGGTGGGAGAAACCCGCCACTACCATCACACGGAACTTTGCCTGTCCGTCCTCATCAAGATGCATCCATCCGAGAGATTCGAGGGCTCTCACGATACGGGAAGGAGCACGGCTGCAGAGTTTTCCCGATAGCTACCAGTTCTACGGCTCCGATTGCCTGAAACGCTTAGAAATCGGCAACGCCGTCCCGCCGCTGCTTTCGGTGGCATTGGCTAAACAGATGCTGAAAGCACTTGATACAGAAAAATAACATATCTACAAATTCTCGGCAGAAATAGCCGGGAGTAAGGACTACTCATGAATAACAAAAACGCCGAATGGCAACGCGAATTCTACTTGACGCATGACAAGTACCGGATGCAGGGGCAGGGTACGGATTGCTATAAGGTCGTCAAGGACCTTACTCGTATACTGCAGCTGCCTACCATTGCGAAACTCACGACCGACAACGAATCAGTCATCAGTGATTTCCGACTGAACAGCGGCGAGTATGGGCATGAGCCCTACGATGAGTACGCTATCAAGGTGGATGACACCTACGGTGCATCATTCTATATCCTTGTCCATAGAAGGGCTGATACGACTTTCCTGTGCCCGATTCTCGTGGGTTTTGAGGGTGAGAACACCTGCGCCATGGTCATGCCTACCGATAACTGGCGGATGCGGGAAATGACGGCATTTGTCGAGCTGAGAAGGGCTGAGAAGGAATTCGGCGTGGACGGGTTAATGATGGCGGTGAATACACGAAATGGGGTATACGGCTGCCTTTCCGTTCTGAACGAGTCTGGCAACCTGCTGGAACGGTGGCTGCGAACCGAGCGCGATTCCCTACATATACGGAACTCTGTGACGGCTCCGAGCTCAGCGGCGCTGATACTGCAAATCTGGCTGCATACGATATGTCTCTGGAAACGGTGGTGTCTGAGTCGGAAAGTCGAGCAGCGCATCGTACACGCAAACGGGGAGCAGGAAACGGTCGGGGATGTCAGAGAATGCCTGAACACCTCCAAGCAGACCATCGTAGACCTTAAAAAGGGCATCGTTGTCTATGTGAATGACGGTGCCGGGAAACGGGCGTTTGCCGGGTTCTGTGTGCTCCAATCTGAGCGCTGCGGGCATTTCCGGCACATGCAAAGCGGCAAGGTCGTCTATGTCCGACCGACGACCGTGCATTACAAGAAACTGAACCCCAACAAGGCTATCAGTCAGACTGCCAAGCCGGTAATCTATCGGAACACGGAAGATTTCCTGCGCGAGAAGTCCTACCTCGAAAACGATGTTCTCATGATGCTCAAATGCAACGGCATCGAGTATCAGCGGGAAAAGATGTTTCCGTGGATGGGGAAGAAGCGCTTGGATTTCTTCCTGCCGGGCAAAAAAATCGCTATCGAGTGTCAGGGGGTGCAGCACTTTTATCCCTACGGCAGCGATGACAAGGATTTCGAGGCACGAAAGCAGCGGGATACCGACAAGTATAACGAATGCACCAGCAATGGCGTGCAGGTTCTTTACTACATGAGTGAGTTGATTCCGGTGCCTGACGAGATGGCAGAGAAATACCGGTATGTGACCAGCCTCGATGAGTTGCTGGCAGTTTTGACGACAAATGATTGATTTTGAAACTCCCGATGTTACGGCATTGGGGGTTTTGTTTTATGGAGGATACGGAGATGGCAAAGAACGATAACCTTCATAGGGCGAAGGACGCGAAGAATGATGAGTTCTACACCAGAATTGAGGATGTCGCTGAAGAACTGCGGCACTACAAGAAACATTTCGCGGGCAAGGTCGTACTCTGCAACTGTGACGACCCGACATGGTCCGCTTTCTGGCGGTATTTCCACCTGAACTTCGCCGAACTTGGCTTAAAGAAGCTGATTTCCACGCACTACGACCGCACCGAGCCCACCTACAAGATGGAGTACGAGGGTGGAGACGACAACAATGTGGAAGTCGGAGTCAAGACGCCTTTGGAGGGGAACGGTGACTTTCGGAACAAGGAATGTCTCGACTTGCTGGATGAGAGCGATATTGTGGTAACGAATCCGCCCTTTAGCTTGTTCAGAGAATATGTTGCTGTGTTAATGAAACATCAGAAGAAGTTTCTGATTTTAGGCAACATGAATGCCCTAACATACAAAGAAATTTTCCCCCTTGTTAGAGATAATCAATTGTGGTATGGAGCAAGTATTCATTCAGGCGACAGAAAATTCTATGTGCCTAACGATTATCCATTGAAAGCATCCGGCTGTGGTGTTGATAACAATGGTCAAAAGTTTATTCGTGTCAAAGGTGTCCGTTGGTATACAAACCTTGATTACAAAGCAAGACATGAAAAGTTGGTTCTTTGGAAGAACTATACACCAGAAGAATATCCAAAGTACGATAATTATGATGCAATCAATGTGAATAAATATTCTGAAATTCCGTGTGACTATGATGGCGTTATGGGGTGTGCCAATTACATTCATTGATTATTACTGTCCTGAGCAGTTTGAAATCGTAGCTTTTCGAAAGGCAATGACGGCAAAG
>ENA-OUNH01000131-OUNH01000131.1-human-gut-metagenome-genome-assembly--contig:-NODE-131-length-27696-cov-4.664913_pt1 | contig 27696 bp, 35 predicted proteins | sample MGYA00242806_ERZ504814 | MGnify/ENA primary metagenome ERZ504814 (study PRJEB26092, sample SAMD00036389) | human gut metagenome | host: Homo sapiens | study: EMG produced TPA metagenomics assembly of...
GCTTTATCATCCGCTCAGTCTGCATGAAAAGGTCATCACACTGTGTGCGGCGACACATAAAGTGATGCTTGGAATAGAAAAAGCAAAAATCAAACAGTTCCAGGCAGACCTGCTTCGTCATTTCGATTCAGATTATCCGGAAATCGGACAGGAAATCGAAGAGAAAAAGGTACTGACAGAAGAACTGATCGAAAAGATCGTGGAGACCGCAAAGGAATTCAAGAAGAGCAGGTGTTAATATGGCAAATATCAGAGAAATACAGAGCCGCATCAACAGCGTAAAAGATACGATGAAGATCACAAATGCGATGTATATGATTTCCTCTTCAAAAATGACGCAGGCCAGAAAAAAAACTGGCGGATACAGAGCCGTATTTTTATGGACTTCAGGGTGAGATTTCCCGTATCCTGCGCCATGTGCCAGAGATCCGGCATCCGTATTTTGATGCCAGAGAGAATATTCCGGCAGAGCAGAAAAAATCGGTTCGATCGTAGTCACAGCCGACAAAGGGCTTGCAGGAGCATATAATCACAATATTATCAAGCTGGAAGAAGAGATTCTTGCACAGCCGGGGATTCACAAGCTCTTTGTTGTGGGTGAGCTGGGACGGCATTATTTTGCAAAGCACGATGTAGAGATTGACACGAATTTCCAGTACACGGTTCAGAAACCGACGATGCATCGGGCAAGAGATATCGGTCAGTCGGTGATCGATCAGTTTCTGGCAGGGGAGCTGGATGAAGTGTATGTTGTATACACCCGCATGGAGAATTCGGTACAGACAGATGCGGAAAAATTGAAACTGCTTCCGTTGGAGGCCAAAGACTTCGGAAGTATGAAAATGCCTCTGAATATGTATCGGGAAGCAATTGAACTGTATCCTTCCGCAGACAGTGTGATGGACAGTATTGTTCCTAACTATGTCATTGGTATGGTCTACGGATGTCTGGTAGAGGCATATGCCAGTGAACACAATGCCCGTATGATGGCGATGAAGGCTGCTACAGACAGCGCTGAAAGCCTGATCCGGGAGTTGTCAATCGTATATAACAGAGCCAGACAGGCTGCAATTACCCAGGAAATTACGGAAGTTTGCAGCGGTGCGAAGGCGCAGAAGCAGAAAAGGAAGTGAGAATAGCATATGAATAAAGGACGAATTGTACAGGTTATGGGACCTGTCGTTGACGTAGTGTTTGAAAACGGTGATCTTCCTTTTATCAAAGATGCTCTTGAAGTTGATAATAATGGAAAGAAATGCATCATGGAGGTTGCACAGCACCTTGGAAATAATGAGGTGCGCTGCCTGATGCTTGCTGCAAGTGAAGGACTTTGCAAAGATATGGAAGTTACTGCAACAGGAGCCGGTATTCAGGTTCCTGTCGGCGAGCAGACACTTGGAAGATTATTTAATGTACTCGGCGAGACAATTGATAACGGAGAGCCGATTACAGATTCTAAAAAATGGGTAATCCACAGACAGCCGCCTACATTCGAGGATCAGAGCCCGGTAGTAGAGATCCTTGAGACAGGTATTAAAGTTATCGACCTTCTTGCTCCTTATGCAAAAGGTGGTAAGATTGGTCTGTTCGGTGGTGCCGGTGTAGGTAAGACCGTGCTGATTCAGGAATTGATCCGTAACATTGCAACAGAGCATGGCGGATATTCCATTTTTACAGGAGTTGGAGAGCGTTCCCGTGAGGGTAACGATCTCTGGACAGAGATGAAAGAATCCGGAGTACTGGAGAAAACAGCCCTGGTATTCGGACAGATGAATGAGCCACCTGGAGCTCGTATGCGTGTCGCTGAGACAGGACTTACAATGGCAGAATATTTCCGTGATGAGCAGCATCAGAACGTGCTTCTCTTTATCGATAATATTTTCCGTTTTACACAGGCTGGATCTGAGGTATCAGCTCTTCTTGGACGTATGCCTTCAGCCGTAGGTTATCAGCCGACACTGGCAACAGAAATGGGTGAACTTCAGGAGCGTATCGCATCTACAAAGAACGGTTCTGTAACATCGGTTCAGGCAGTATATGTACCGGCCGACGACCTGACAGACCCGGCTCCGGCAACAACATTTGCCCACCTGGATGCAACAACCGTACTTTCCAGAAAGATCGTTGAGCAGGGTATTTATCCGGCCGTAGATCCGCTGGAGTCAAGCTCCCGTATCCTGGAAGCAGACGTTGTAGGAGAAGAACATTACGAAGTAGCCAACAAGGTGATCGCAATTCTTCAGAAATATAAAGAACTGCAGGATATCATTGCAATCCTTGGTATGGAAGAGCTTTCAGATGAGGATAAGGCAACTGTTATGCGTGCAAGAAAGATTCAGAAATTCCTGTCCCAGCCATTCTTCGTAGCAGAGACATTTACAGGAATTCCTGGAAAATATGTACCATTAAAAGAGACAATCCGTGGATTTAAGATGATCATCGATGGAGAGATGGATGCTTATCCGGAAAACGCTTTCTTCAATGTCGGAACAATTGATGATGTAATTGCCAAGGCAAAAGAGATGGAAGAAGAGTAATTGTTGAAATAGGAGAATGTGCATATGGATACATTTGGTCTGAAAATCATAGCAAGTGATGGTGTATTCTACGAAGGTCGTTGTAAGAAGCTGATCATTCCGGCTCCGGATGGAGAAAAGGGAATTCTTGCAAATCATGAGAATATGGTAATCGCTGTGAATGTCGGAGTTGCACATATGAGTCTGGACGGCGAAGAATGGAAAGACATTGCAGTGGGCGTTGGATTTGTTGAAATCGTAAACAACCGAGTTACACTGATTGTTGATACAGCCGAGAAACCAGAAGATATCGATGTGCGACGAGCACAGGAGCAGAAAGAGCGTGCAGAGGAAAGGTTACGTCAGCAGCAGAGTATCCAGCAGTATTATCATACGCAGGCATCTTTGGCAAGAGCGATGAACCGACTTCGTGTTTCACAGGATAAAAAGTGGAATTTATAGATTTCGAGAGCATGTAGATGTGCAGAGATCAGAAGTACCTGCAGGATATATCATTTAATTATAGAAGAGGGACAGATTTTCCGGAATGGGAAATCCCCCTCTTTTTTACATTTAAAAGTGAACTGCGAAACTTTTTTGTATTGCATTTTAATTCGTAGTATAATACAATAAACTTATCTGAGTGTCTAAAATTATAGAAAGACAGAGGAAAAACGATATGAGTGATAGAAAGAAGCCACGTTCTCTCTCAGAAATCGTAAATGATGTACTTCGTGCGGTACGTGATTATTATGATTCAGAATACGTGTACTATATTGAGAAAGAGTATGGGGATATTGAGACCATCTTTGAGTGGTGTGCAGAGAATGTTCCATGGCAGAGAGATAAGATAAAGATGCTTCCGGAAGAACAGCAGCCAAAGTGGATGAAGCAGGAGATTACAAATTCAACAGAGGCCGATTACAGTGTGAGTTTGCAGCTGGATGAGAATACAGTAGCAATTCTTGCAGCAGTTGGAGTTCACCGGGGCGGATGTGATGTTGGATTGCTTCGTACGGTGATTCCGTATATACCGCAGGCAATCACTCTTCATAAACTCCAGAAACAGCAGGAGTATCTCAGTTATCATGATAATCTGACAGGAGTACTTAACAGAAATAGTTTTGTTGCATATCTGGATCATGTGGAACCGGAAGAATTGAAGACATTGGGAGCTCTTTCTGTAGACATTAATGGACTGAAGAATTTTAATAAAGAATTTGGCAGAGATTATGGAGATGAAGTTGTCACCAGAGTTGGTGAAGTGCTTTCGGAGTATTTCCATAATGGTAATGTATACAGAATGACAGGCGATGAGTATCTGGTTCTTGTAGAGAACGCTTCATATGAAGATTTCACACAACAGGTACATGGTGCATATACAAAGCTTGAGAACATAAGTCTGGGACTGGTTTCAGTAGGGTATGCCTGGGGAAAAGTAGACATAGATGTGAATGGTCTTGTGATCAGTGCAGAGAATATGATGCGGGAAGAGAAAAAGAAGTATTATAAAAATCTGCGTAAAGGTCATCACGAGCCAATCATCAAAAGGATCTTCTGGAGGATATTGAACAGTAAGAATTTTATTGTATGTCTAGTACCGAAGATTGATGTGCAGACCGGAGAAATTGCAGGTGCTGAAGCGATTGTCAGATATCATCATAAGGATCTTGGAATTATGGATCCGGGAAGATATATTAATCTTCTGGAAGAGACAAGGTTGTCACATTATCTCGATCTCTATATATTTGAACAGGTATGTCAGATCCTTCATAAGTGGGAGACAGAAGGAATCCAGATGGTGCCGATTTCAGTAAACTTTGCAGGTGAAACATTGAGGCAGGAGAACATTGCGGATCAGATGAGTGCGCTGATTGAGAAATATCAGGTATTATGCGAATATTTGGAAGTAGAAGTATCCGAATCTTATACAGATACGAATCAGGAGATGCTGGCGGCATCATGCAGTAAGATCAGAAAAGCGAATGTCCGCGTAGTATTGGATCATTTCGGAGCTAAGAATTCCAGCTTTTCGATTCTGTCCATTATGGATTTTGATGGATTGAAGCTGGATGAGAGCCTGATTACAAATCTGGTTGGAAACAGAAGAAGCAGAGTAGTAGCAAAAGCCGTAATTGATATTTGTCATCAATTGGGATGTTCTGTTCTTGCGGAGAGTGTTGAAACACAGGATCAGCTGAATGTTCTTCAGGAATTAGGATGCGATTATGCACAGGGAACATTATTAATAAACCGATCAAAGTGGAGACATTTGAAGTGCGATATCTGAAGGAATAGAATGATCTTGCCGGGGGAATGAAACGGAAAAGATTCTAAATATTACAGAGGATAAGATGAAAATACAGATGGAGTTGAAATTAAATAAGATGAATAAAGCATTGTTTAGAGACAGAGCAAAGAAACTGATGATTACGGGTGCTTTGGCAGGAGTAATTGCAGGAGTGGCAATTACTTCAGGAATCTCCTCAATTACATTGAAAAAAGCTGAAAAGAAGCTGGAAATCAGCAATGCAAAATTACAGGAGCAGACAAAGAAGAACGAAGAACTGCAGACAGAGTTAGACAGAGAAGAAGTAACAGAAAATACTGCAGAGTTGCTGGCAAGTGATGATGACCGGTGGTGTCTTGCACTTGTGAATGAGAAGCATCCATTGGATACTTCTTATGTGCCGGCGAATTTAACGGAGATAAGTGATGGAAAACAGGTAGATTCCAGGATGGCAGACAGTCTGAATAAGATGCTGGATGATGCGAAGAAGGCAGGACTCAGCATGTATGTGACATCAGGATATCGTTCTTATGAGAAGCAGAGAGATGTCTTTAATACGACGATGCAGGACTGGATCAATCAGGGATATACACCGTTAAATGCGTATGATGAGACAAAAAAATACAGTTGCAATTCCAGGAACAAGCGAGCATGCAACTGGTCTTGCAGTTGACATTATGTCGACAAAGTACGGGGAGCTTGATGAGAAACAGGGGGATACAGAAGAGCAAAAGTGGTTGATGGAACATTGTTCAGAGTATGGTTTTGTTCTTCGGTTTCCGCAGGATAAATCTGATATTACAGGAATTGTATATGAGCCGTGGCATTATCGTTATGTGGGAGTAGATGCTGCAAAAGAGATGACAGAGAACGGACTTACTTTGGAAGAATATGTTTCTGCAAATTAAGTGAAAAACTGTTCTGATCGACAGATAAGAGAGAAGTATAAATAATACATAAGGAGGAGAAGTAAATGGAAGATTTAACATTTGGAGAACAGGTGAAAATCGTCCTGGGAAGAAAGGGAATGACGATCAAAGAACTGGCGGAGACAATTGAGAAAGAGACAGGAAAGAAGATGTCCCGTCAGAATTTAACACAGCGTCTTGGAAGGGATAATTTTCAGGAACAGGATATGAGATTGATCGCATCCATTCTCGGCTGTCCGTTTCAGCTGAGTATCATGTCAGGAGAGATTACAGAGAGCGCAGCCGGACGTATCAGGAAGCAGGAAGTAAAATGGAATGAACAGGAACAGCCGGAAGAGAGCTTTTCAGAGGAAACGGTGGAGACAGAGAAGGAAGAACAGCAGCTTACAGGTGAAGAACGTGACATGACGATCGGTGAGATTTATGATATGCATGAAGAACTTGCTGAACTTGAAAAGAATGCAGTAGAAGCAGAGCAAACAGAAGATGTCAGAGAAGATCTTCAGGAAGAAGAGGAATATAAGGAAGAGCTTCAGGAAGTGCCGAAATCAGATCAGGAAGAAGACAACTCTGTGGAACCAGAAGTTTCCTATACGGAAGATTATGATCAGCCGGCAGAGGAAGAAGCAGAACCATATGAAGAAGCAGAAGTTACATCCTATGAGACACAGCCGGTAGAGCCGGTGCAGGAAGAGGCAACATACGAAGAGCCTGTACAGGAAGAAGTTGGAGACATTAATCCATACACAGGAAGAGAATATGAATCCAACAGCGTACGTATGCATCCGAAAAGAATTGGATATGTGCAGGTTTATGACCGTGCAAATCATAAATGGACAGATATGACAGAATGGGCATTCCTCGGATATCAGGAACGCAAGAAAGTACTTCTTGGAGAGGATTACGAACCGCCAATTTATCTGGATTAAAATTAAAATTGATAGAGAAAAGAAGTGCATCCGCTGTGAACGCTTCCTTTCTCTATCTTTTTCCTTTCTTTTTAAGAATCACATTAAGTATCGACACCAGTGACCGAAAGATTCAGAGTTTTCACATTCATCTTCGGTAAGTCCCAGAATAGAGATGTAAGAACTGGTAAATTGAGGAAAGCCGAACAAGTTAGCCATATGTGCTTCTCTGGGATCGTAAAGACCGGGAACGCCAAGCCAAAGATGATCCTTTTCTTTGATCAGGAGAAGGTGATGATAATTATGACAGCCATGCAGAAGAAAACTATTGTTGGCAAGTGGCCAGAATCTGCGCGGAAGTGTGGAAATCTCTGCGTGTGTGATTTTTCTGGCTTGAATTGTAGCGTCCTGAATTGCAGTCTCCTCAGTTGGTGTCACCTCAGTTGGTACCTCTTCAGTTGAAGCAGCATCAATAGAAGCGTCAGATAATGCTGCTTCGGATACAGTCTCAGATACAGTGTCTTCTGTTATGAGGGATTCTTCCGAAAGGGATGGATTCTCAGGTTCAGAGGATAAACTCTCTTCTGTTGATAAAGAGCAATCAGAAAAAGAATAAAAATCCGGCAGAGGTACAGCGGAGGCAATCCAATGCTGTGATCGATTCTTGGTGATGGAGAAAATAATGAACCCATCAATGTGTTTAAGAGTTCTTTTATGTGGAAAACGTTCCCCGGAAATGACCAGTTGTGTGGATAAGTTCTGACCAGAGCACTGAAGAAGTGCAACCGGAGAACCTGTAAGTGTTTGATTTTCGAGAATAAATGCATGGACTTCCAACTGTTCTCCAGGGACAATCGGAAGATTTTTAACATGAAGTGTTAAGAGATAAGAATAATTATGTGATGAAATTTGTAGAAAACCAAGATTTCTGCGGCGGCAGCAGGATTCGTATTCATATAAATAATAACTTCCCGGATTCATAGCAAGCCCCTGAAAAGAATTTTTCTATATAGTTTATTCAGAATGAAAAGGAATATTAATGCTATTTTTATACAATAACCGAAAGGAAACAAAATGAGGATGACAACGGATGAAAAATATATGCGTGCGGCCTTAAAACAGGCAGAGAAAGCGTATAATCTGGGAGAAACCCCGATTGGTTGCGTGATCGTTCATGAAGATAAGATTATTGCACGCGGTTATAACCGACGGAATACAGACAAGAATCCACTGGCACATGCTGAGGTCGCAGCAATCAAGAAAGCAAGCAAAAAGCTTGGTGACTGGCGTCTGGAAGAATGTACATTGTATGTGACATTAGAGCCATGTCAGATGTGTGCAGGTGCAATTGTCCAGTCCCGTATACCAAGAGTGGTTGTCGGGTGTATGAATCCGAAAGCAGGATGTACAGGTTCCATTCTGAATCTACTGGATATCCAGGCATTTAACCATCAGGCAGATCTTACAACAGGTGTATTGGAAGAAGAATGCAGCCAGTTGATGAAGCAGTTTTTCAGAGAACTCAGGGAAGCCAGGAAGATGAAGAAAAAAGCAGAAGCACAGAGTCTGTAACACAGAGGTATAAAATCATGTGGAATCTTGTGCAAAAGAAAGAGCAGCATACTTGACAAGCATTCATTTATCATGTAAAATAATAATCCGTGCAGCCGGGGTGGTAGCGGTACCTTGAACCTGCAATCCGCTATAGCAGGGGTGATATTGCGCAGAGGGCGACAGTCTGCAGGGCTGCCCCCGGAAAGTGACGTTGACGTCTGGGTCTCACGCGACGGGACTCTGTGAACCGTGTCAGGTCGGGAACGGAGCAGCACTAAGCAGAACCTCTCGGGTGCCGTGAGGGTGCCTGGGCTGAGTTAACTACCGGGGTAACGCTTGTGGGCCAAGTTCGAAGCGCAATGCACGTAAAAATGAATAGAATGGTATTTATATTGGAAACGATACATTCCCTCCGGAATGATGAACGAACAACACAATCTGTTACGCTTATCATGATAGGAGGATTTTTTTATGCCAAAAAATAAGTTTCAAGAAGTAATTTTCACAATCATGATGGTTTTTGTCATGGTTTATGCAATGATCTGCTACAACATCTCCCTGAATATGGGAGGAATGAGTAATGAGGTCTTTCTGGCAGCATTCCATGAACTTATCATCATGGGACCGATTGCTTTCATTCTGGATTTCTTTCTCGTAGGACCGATTGCAAAGAAGAAAGCATTTATGATCGTGAACCCACAGAAAGATAATCCGTTTATGATCGTGCTGGCGATATCCGTTTTATCCATCATTGGAATGTGCCCGCTGATGAGCCTTGCAGCAACACTGCTCTTTAAGGATGCAGGAAATCAGATGATTGCTGTGTGGTTCCAGACAACAGTATTCAATTTCCCAATGGCATTCTTCTGGCAGTTGTGCTTCGCAGGACCGATTGTCAGAAAATTATTTGGGGTTATTTTCCGTGAGGAGCAGAAAGAAGAGGTGGCTTTTGATTAAAGCTGCAAAATAAGGGAAAGCTATCATACGATAATCTGATACAATTTGTGTTGTTATCGTAAGTGATAGCTTTCCCTTTACTGTTCACTCCCGTGTCAATCACTCCGCTGATTGACACGGAGGATGCATGTTTTGACTTGAATGCATCTCGCCCCATCGCCAAAGGCGATTTAAAATGGCGAGATGCGTTGCTGGTCGCACATCGTGTGAACAGTAACAGCTTTCCCTTTTTTGTTATATACACAACTTCACATATCTTGACATTTCTCACATCTTCATTCAGAATAGAAAGGTAAGACCTAAAAAGGAAAATGTTTACAAATATACATTATTGACAGGAAAAGAGGTTTATAAAAAGATGAAGATTTTGCTTGCAGCGGTGAATGCAAAGTACATCCACTCAAATCTTGCGGTATATTGCCTGCGCGCATATGCAAAAGAGCAGCATCCGGCTAGCAATATTACAATTTCTGAATATACGATCAATCAGCCATTTGATGAGATTTTGATGGATATTTATAAGCAGGCACCAGATGTTCTCTGCCTTTCCTGTTATTTATGGAATGTGACAGAAGTAGGACAATTGATACAGGAGATTCCAAAGATTCTGCCGGATACGAAGATTTGGCTTGGAGGTCCGGAAGTTTCTTATAATGCAAGAGAAGTTCTGGAAAAATATCCAATGACAGAAGGTATCATGCGCGGAGAGGGTGAAGAGACTTTTGCAGAACTTGTGGCATATTATGAAGGTCGTGGTGCAGCTGAGTTGATCAATATTCAGGGAATCACATTTCGGGAAAAGGAAAAACAGATTGCTGCGACACCGTTTCGACAGATCATGGATCTGAGCAAAGTACCGTTTGTCTATGGGGATATTGAGAATTTTAAGAACCGTATCATTTATTATGAGACGAGCAGAGGCTGTCCATTTTCCTGTAGTTATTGTCTTTCTTCAATTGATAAATGTCTTCGATTCCGTAATCTGGAACTTGTGAAGAAAGAACTGCAGTTCTTTATTGATCATGAAGTGCCACAGGTTAAGTTTGTTGACAGAACATTTAACTGTAAGCATGATCATGCGATGGCAATCTGGAATTATATCAAAGAGCATGATAAAGGGATTACAAATTTTCATTTTGAAGTGGCAGCAGATCTTCTGAATGAGGAAGAGATTGAATTGATCCGGAGTTTGCGTCCAGGACTTATTCAGCTGGAAATTGGAATTCAGTCAACGAATAAACAGACGATCAAAGAGATCAACCGTTCCATGAATCTGGAAAAAGTACGTGATAAAGTAGCAAGGATTCATGAGAAGGGAAATGTGCATCAGCATTTAGATTTGATTGCAGGTCTTCCATATGAGAATTATGATAGTTTTGCTCATTCTTTTAATGAAGTTTATGCTATGGAACCGGATCAGTTTCAGCTTGGATTTCTGAAAGTACTGCATGGATCTGTGATGCATGAGAAGATGAAAGAGTATGAGCTGCTTTGCCAGAATCGTCCGCCGTATGAAGTGCTTTCAACAAAATGGCTTCCATACAGTGATGTGATCCGTCTGAAGAAAGTAGAAGAGATGGTGGAAGTTTACTATAACAGTTTTCAGTTTAGTCATACGATGAGACTTCTTGTGGAATTGTTTCCATCCGCATTTTCCATGTATGAGAAAATGGGCGATTATTATGAGAAGAAAGGCTTGTTTGGGTTGAATCATTCAAGACTTACTCGCTATGAGATATTGTGGGACTTTGTAGAATCAGAATTAGCAGAATTCACATGTTCGGAGAAAATGCAGAAGAAAGAAGCGGATTTTAAAGAGAAGGTGCTTGAAAGCATGACTTTAGATCTTTACCTGAGAGATAATGTGAAGAATCGTCCGGCATTTCTTGGAGAGAGCAAAGTAGAAAAAGATGTAGCGTCTGAATTTTATAAGAAAGAGGCAGAAGAGCACAAGTATCTGAAGGATTATGAAGGATACGACAGCCGCCAACTGCGAAAGATGACTCATCTGGAGCGATTGAATGGAAAGTTGCATCTTTTTGATTACAGACATAGAAATAAGCTGAATCAGGATGCGGCGATTTATATAATAGAGGACTAGTATAGCGTTGCAGATATTAGAAAGATATTTGCATATGGTTTTGTTAATGGAAATGGAGAAAAAAGATGAATTTTTATGATAAAAAAGTAAGACGTTTGGTGTCAATTATTATTCTGGTGGTTATTGTTGCAATGGTTGCAACGATGGTGATTCCATATCTGGTCTAAGGAGAGTGTAATGCGGACAGGGAGAGTAACGCAGACGATCTGGAATCGTTCTGTAAAGAAACAGATCCAAAAAGGAAACAGGAATTCAACAGGAAAAACTGCGTGGGAAGAAAGTAGTTCCGAACTGATATCTGACGAAAAGGATTTTGTCTGGAGCAGCGCTTCAGTAAGCGGAAAAGCACCGGCACAGGTGAAATATGCAGTGATTAAAGCAGCAGGAGATCTTGCGGCAAAGAGAGTCAGATCAACAGCGGTTTCAGTACAGATTTTGTTTCCTGAAAGTTCTGACGAGCAGGAATTAAAAGATATTATGAGAATCCTGACAGAGATTTGTGAGGAGACAGGACTTGCCATTACCTGTGTACAGGCTGAAAGTGCAGAGTATGTTTTGCGGACAGTGATTCAGATTACTGCTGTCGGCGTGAAAGAAAACTCAAAACAGCAGATGAAAAAATGGGTTTCGGGAACGGAAATCATTCTTTGTGGCTATACGGGATTGGAAGGAACACTGCGATTGGTTGAAGAGGCAGAAGCAGATCTTCGCACAAGATTTACACCGTCCTTTATAGAAAAACAAAGCGTTGCAAGGAAGCACTTATACTTCCAGAGCAGGCTTTACAGCTTCCAGAAGAAGCGAAGAGCAGACAGTGTGGGGATGGAGGTGTACTCTGCGGATTATGGGAACTTGCAGAGGCAGAAAAGATAGGGTTTGAGATTGATTTTTCAAAACTTGCACTTAAGCAGGAAACGGTGGAAATCTGTGAATTCTTTCAGCTGAATCCATATCTTCTCACATCAGCCGGAAGTTATCTTGTGCTGACAGAGCATGGAGAAGAGACATTGGAAAGCTTGAAGAATGCAGGTGTTCCGGCAGTAAGGATCGGATTTGTAAAAGAACAGAATGCAAGAACACTTGTAAATGGAGAAGAAACCCGTTATCTGGATCGTCCGGCACCGGATGAACTGAGCCGCTGGTGGAAAGAACGAAAAGAATCAGAAGAATAAGAAGATAGAAGAGGCGATAATTATGTTAAACATTGTACTTTATGAGCCGGAAATTCCGGCAAATACAGGGAATATCGGAAGAACCTGTGTAGCAACAGGGACAAGGCTTCATTTGATCGAACCATTGGGATTTAAGCTGAATGAGAAATCATTAAAGCGCGCAGGCATGGATTACTGGAAAGATCTAGATGTGACGACATATATTGATTATCAAGATTTCCTTGAAAAGAATCCGGGAGCTAAAATCTATATGGCAACGACAAAAGCGCATAAAGTCTACACAGATGTAGAGTATGAACCGGATTGCTATATTATGTTCGGAAAAGAGAGCGCGGGAATCCCGGAAGAGATTCTTGTAGAGCATGAGGAAGACTGTATGAGAATCCCGATGAATGGAGATATCCGCTCATTGAATCTTGGTAATTCGGTGGCAATTGTGTTGTATGAAGCACTGCGACAGAATGGATTTGCAGGAATGAATTTAAGTGGAGAACTGCATGAACTTCATTGGAAATAAAGTGAAAAAGGAACAGGGTCAAATCCAGTTATAAAAGATTTGATCCTGTTTCTTTTTGGTTTGTTTTCTATTTTTATTTGGATTCGCTTTCCATATAATTAGTTAAATGGCAAACCGTAAGAATATGTGGTGGTTCTTATGGTTTGTTTTTAGAAAAATTATACATAATCACGGGCAATCATTATAAATTCATTCATGTTGTGAACTATCCGACCATTGTTTAGAATTTTTGCTTCAAAAGGAGCTCTCCCAAAGTCCATAATGTGCCTTAAATTGATTGTCAGATCTTTTTGAGAAGCAATTTGCAAGATCCATTTTGCACAATTGTCGCCACAGGAGGAGGCATTAAATACCCGATTATTCGTATCGAATGCCATAAGCATCAGTGTTTTTACACCACCGGATAAATTGACTGGTGGTATTGGACCAAGAACTGGACTATCTATTAGATGAGAGCTGACAACAACTGATTTGTCAATATCTTTAATCATTTCAACAGATAGTGGATCAGTAATCCATTCATCTTCGTATGTGTTATCAAAATAGGTAGGAGGATAGAAAATAGTATCTTCCTTATCTCCTAAATGGATATTTAGCATGTGAAATCCTCCATATATTATATAGATATATAGGCGTTTCGCAAACGCCTAAGTATTATATTTGTAAGCGAGGAGAGATTTAATATGGGAAAGATTTATCAAATTTATTCAAAACATAAAAAAGATTATGATGTATTTCAAGTAAGAAAATGCGGGATAGAATCATTGAAGAATACAATAGAGATTCCAGATATAGTGGAAGAGCGAATTGCTATGGTATATGAAGAAATATTAAAAAGGGAAATATGAGAAGAAAGTGACAATTTGTATATTTTACGAGAAAAACATGGATATTTTCTTGATGCATGATAATGAATTCATTAAAATAATGTAAAAATATATCTCGTGCTTATTTGAAATTATGATTTAAATGAGAATAAAGCAAAAGTTGGTAGAAAATTATATCTTTGTAATTTACTTTAAAAAGGTGTAATTAGTGAAATAAATTAATTATAGATTTAATGAATTTAGATTTAATATATGGTATTATTAATAGCAGATAATAAGAAATTATCCTATATTCAATATACTACATGGAAAAGGAACATTCAATAATGAAAACAATTATTTGGCAACAAAGTGATGTGGTTGTAGATAGAGAAATTGAATCTGATAAGATTTTAAAAATGATTGGTGAAAATTGGGATAAAAAAACTATTCATTATATTTGTTCGGAAACAGCTATTGGAAAAACTTCCTTAATTACAAAAGTAATTGAAAAATATGACAAAGATGATTGTGATATCATCAGAATAAAAACAAAACCATGTAATGATGATAGCAGCGATATTGCATGGTACTATTTACAGGAAATATTTGATGGTATTACAAAATATTTTGAAAAATTGGAAGAAGAAAATGGTTATGCGTTAACACTTGATAATTTCTTGAATGAGTATAATGATGATAGTGTAAACCGTACTCGTCTAGCCTCTGCTTTGGAAACATTGTTTAGTTCGGATTCAAGGAAAGGACTGTTTAAAAATATATGTTATTTGCTATTAAAAAAATTTTTAAATTGAATGAATATTCTACAGAGGAAATTAAGCATGATATTTCTGTAAATTCTGTGCTTGTGAAGATAAATTATATAAATTATGTTTTGAAAAATAGAAAAGTTTTATTGATAATTGATAATTTTCAAAATATTGATAACCAGTCATTAAGTTGCTTTTAGAGAGTGGATAAATGATACTGAATCAAACACTTATTTTATATTGGAATTTACACGTATTCCTCATTCAAACAAATTTAATAAACAAAGAGATTATTTCACTGAATTGGGGGCAAATGTTATTCAAACAGAATTAAATCCAATTGATAAGACATATGTTATAGATGTCATTCATAGAAATGTAAAAAATTTGTCTGATGACATGGCATTTAATATAAATGTTATAAATCACTATGAGGAAATATCCTTAGGAAATTTAAGAGAATTGATAGATTATTCTGTAACATATGAACCTCCAGAAGAGAGTAGTGAAAATGAAAATAATGATATTGCGAATGGCACTTATCAGATTTTGCATAATATTAACAATCAAGAAACTCTTGCTCTGCTAAGTTTGATAATATTTCACAGAGGAAAGATAAAAAGAAAATATGCTGAAAAAATCCTCTTCCCAGAACTTGATATTTTAAATGCAATAACTGAATTGTTAGAATTAAACCTGATAGAAGAAACAAATACTTATTATGAGCTAAAGCATGCAAGTATTATTGATCAATGGGAAAAACATATTGAGGAATTTGAACAAATTAATACCGTTGTTTATGGACGAGCAAAAACATATTACTTAGGGTATTTGGAAAGTTCTAATATTAATGAAAGCAATGAAGCGTGGATTAGACTATTATATTTATACTCAAAAGTTGAACCATTTGAAATAAAAAACTATTACCACAATTAGAAAATCAAATTATAATATCGATTTCTCCAGAAGATTCATGGGATTATATTAAACAATTATATGACATTATTAAAGATGATATAGCCCAAAATAAAGAAGTACTCTTTAGATTACTTGAAATATGTTATAAATTGGAATTATATGCTAATGGCTATGAAATATTATGTTATTTAGAGAATTCCGGTCAACTTTTCTGAAAGTAAATTGCTTTTGTTACATAAATTGTCATATCTTTCAGCGCTGGATCAACATGAAATTGTTGTTGAATTATTTGAGAGTATAAAGCCTAAGATATCCCTTGAATCGCGTATTGGCTTAAATATGATGCTAGCATGTTTGAGTAGTTACAGATATACAGGACAAATCTCAGAATGTTTGAAAATACACAACAAAATTTTGACTAATTCTATATATAAATCATATGATGAATATGCAATTTTCCTTAGATTAACAAACATTTATTTACCTAATAAAAAGCTTTAAAATATGCTAAACAAAGTGTAGAATTATTTGCTAAACAGAATAATATGTATCAAAAAGGAAAATCGCAGATTACTTATGCAAAACTATTAGCTGGATTAGGCAAAAATAAAAGAGCTTTAAATATTTTAAGACAAGCCGAGGAATCATTAGAAAATCATCCAATACGTGGAAATATTTTGTGGATTGATGAAGCAGATATATTAATGGATCAAGGAATTCATGATGATCAAGTATGGGATTTGCTGCAAAAATCGGAATTTACAGCGGTTATACCATATGACAAACTTGCAATAATTATAGTTAAACTTGCATGGTGTTATGAAAATAACCAGTTTGCAAAAGCAAAGCTCTTAATAGAAAGAGGTGAAAATATCATTACATTAGAACCCGATCACCATATACATGCTCTATTTTACTATAATGCATATGCTGTATTGAATAAATCTGGTGAAATAAACAGAAGTCAAATTTATTATAACAAAGCATATGCATTAAAAGAGTATAGTCGTTACATAAAAGCACGTATAGATAGACCGAAAACAAGAGAAGAAAAAAATCGTATAAAGCATCCTTGGTACATAATCTACTTATCATTTTGGAATCATGATATTGAAAATATTAGTGAATAAGCAGTTATGCTTATTCACTAATATTAGGATATATAAGCTCATCTAAATATCTTGTCACAATAGAACCCCAACAGACATATTTCATATAGTAATCCATATCGTGTAATGGTTTATTTAGTACAAAATGTTCCAAATAGGTTTCTATATAGTTAAAAGAAGCTATTACTGAAAAGATACCTGATCCTGCAAAACGTACATTTAATTCAATAAAATAATATTCCCCATTATTAACTTTAAAATCTAAATTACAAAATCCAGGTAATTTATATAAATTGCAGATATCCTTTGTAATTGTAATAATTGTCTCATCATAAACAATCTGACTTCTGAAAGCTGTCCCATCTTTAATTTCAATAGTTTTTCGAGGAATTATTAATTTAGGAATCCCCTCTTTGTCAGAAAAAACATCAACAATTATAGTATCTCCTTCTATATAAGGTTGCACAAAATAATCTGGATGAAAATGATTTTCTATATATTCTGCTTTTTCTAAGTCTACAATATATATTCCAAGACTATTTACAGAATTTCTCTTACGGAAAATTACTTTCTTCTCATTAAACAGATTATTGCAAATACGAGGAACCTGTATATTATTTTTCATTAACTCTTGTGTGGCCTTAAGTTTATCCTTAAACAATGCTACAGTTTCATAATCGGCCAAAAAGAAGTTTGTTTTTATTTGATTACCATATTTGGATAGTAATACCGCTTCTGCATCTGAGGCAGGTATTAATAGATCAATGTTTTCTTTTTTATTTATATCATTTAAAAAATTGATATATTCTTTCTCCTGTGTTATAGGTGGTGCCTGATAATATTTGTCAACTAATAGACTCCCTGCGCATTCCCCCTTTTTATAAATATCAGAACCAATGATTATAATATCATATTTTTTTATTCGACTTAATACTTTAATAAGTGACAATGAATTTGTACTATGTATATTATTGATTTGTATTTTCATTTAGTCTTCCTCCGAGGATAATTTCTTATTATCCTCGGAGGAAGACTAAATGAAAATACAAACCATTACAGATATGATAGGTAATACGCCATTACTAAAAATAGATGATAATGTAGAATATTATGCCAAAATAGAAGGAAATAATTTATTTGGTAGTATTAAAGATAGAGCTGCGAAATATTTAATGGAAAATGCGTATAAAGACGGAATTATCAAGAAAGATACGGTTATTATAGAATCATCATCAGGAAATTTTGGAGTTGCTCTGGCTGGAATATGTAAAATAAAAGGGAATCCTTTTATTTGTGTGGTTGATCCGAATATAACAGAATCAAATAGAAAAATCATTGAATTATTAGGAGCTAAAATTGTTATTGCTCATAAAGCAGATGCTAATGGAAGTTATGTTCAGAATAGAATACAAATTGTAAAGAATTATGTTATGAATTATACAAATATATACTGGACAAATCAATATGAAAATGAATATGTTTGGAAGGCATATTACTCTTTGGGAGAGGAATTGCGTGACGAAATGGAGCAAATAGATTATTTATTTGTTGCTGTTAGTACTTGTGGAACTTTGGCAGGTATATCTACAAAAAATAAAGAGTATTTTCCTAACTGCAGAATCATTGCTGTTGATATTGTAGGTTCTCAAATTTTTGAACAAAAGTACTCGAAAAAAAACATGTCTCAGGGATAGGAGCTGGGATACTTCCTTCAAATTTGCTATCTGCTAAATATGATGATTATATGATTATTGAGGAAGTAGATGCTATATCAGAGTGTAATAAACTATTATCAAAAGGAATTATTGTAGGAGCCTCGAGTGGAGCAGTAGCATATGCTATTCAAACTTATACAGGGTATTTAAACGATTTGGAGCATAAAAAATAGTTGCTATCTTCCCGGATAGAGGGGAAAGATATTTAGATACAATATATGATAAAGAATGGGTTAATAAGATTCAACAGTAAAATTTAACATACGATTTGATTAATAAATACAGTCTTGAAGTCACCGCTTCAAGACTGTTGTAATAAACAATTATATTTGGTTTACTATATTCATATTTTTACGAGGATGTTTTGATTCAAGAATAGTTTTTTGTTTTGCTGTAGCAACATGTGTGTATATTTCTGTAATATTTATAGAACTGTGTCCAAGCATTGTTTGGATATAACGTATGTCAACGTTTTCTTCTAAAAGTAGTGTGGCAAAGGAGTGTCGAAACATATGGGGCGTAATATGCTGTTCGATATTTGCAAGGCGGCAATATTTGTTAATCATTACTCTTACAGATTGATCGGACAAAGGATTTCCTATATTATTTACAAAAAATAGCCACATGCTTGAATTGCATTATTGTATTCAGAGCAATATTTGTTTAATACGGCAAGAACATGTTCATCACATATATTAATTAATCGTTCTTTTGCGCCTTTTCCCTTAATTATAATAATATTATTTTGCAAATCCATATTTTGATATGATATTGTACATAATTCAGAAATGCGAATTCCTGTTGCGAATAGGAGTTCTATAACTGCTATATCTCGTAGAGTGATTCTTTTTCTATAGTGACTAGAGGTGTTATAATATTCTTTGTAAATTGTGTTTAGTAATATCTCAATAGTAGGTAGGGGAATAGTTTTTGGTAGAAGGATAGGTTCACGAAATTTTATTTGCAATTTATTAAATGGATTATGGTAGATTATTTCTTTGTATTCAAGATAATGAAAGAAAGCTTTTAGTGAGGCAATCTTTCGTTTTACGGTTTTGGGAGCGTATTGTTGATGTAGCTTTGCGATATATGTCTCTAATATATCTGGTGAGATTTTTATAACCTTAGTTATAGAAAGATATTCAGAAAATTGTAGTAAATCTATACGATAGGCTTTTAGGGTTTTCAGATCTAAACGTTTCTGCAGTTTGCAATAGTCTAAATAATTTTCAATGTTGATTTGTAAATTGTTCATAATATTATCTCCTTGTGTTTGTTTAATTCCAGAGATATATCGTACATTGATTTTTGATCGTGGTAAACAGTTAGAATATAAATGATTTATTAAATTGGTCATATAGATATAAAAAGCAATAAATTTTTATGGCTTTAGGTATATGTGTGTTATAAAAGTGTTAACAGTTAGAAAATAGAAAAAAGATATCAAATTACATAAAATCGAAATCCTAGAACAGAACGATATAGAGTTAAATAGGCTCTCGGAATCATGAGCCTTCCGACTAAGATTCATTGGTTAGATGAACCTTGAAAAGTAAATATTATCCAGAACGGACATGAAAAGTAATAAATGATGAAAATTGGCGCACTTTTATAGACCTTGCGTCAAACATGGCTTATAATGGTATTGCTTATGAAATTAAGCGGCTTGCTCAAAGAGATCTTTTAGTCGGGAAGTCTTTGGCAAAGTCCATGCATCAAGATGTTGACACATCATGATGGCGAACAGGCGGCAGTACCACATCATAGATGAACGGTATTTGCCGTCTTCTAATTTATAGTCTATTTTTTCACGCTTATTACAACGTTCCGCAGAAGTTCTTGCATTATATTCCAGTTTCCATTTCTCACTGCCACGCGGAGGAGTATTGAAGAGTCTTGGATTATCCTTTAATACAAGATGAACATTTCTTCCATACTTTGCATCAGAACAAGGTTCTATGCAAGTGCAATGAGGTGTACCGCCTTTGGCTGTAATCTTAGGACAACGATATTTGATGCGTCCTTTTCTTGGTTCAACGGCGGCTTGCTTCATAGGAAATCCCTTAGGACATAAAGGAATTCCATCACTGTTTATGGAGATATTATCTTTATAGACAGGAGGTCTGCCACATTTCCAGTTCAGATCAATGAAAGGCGTGATATTGTTCGTTTTACAGTAATCATAGTAAGGCATTGTATCATGTGCTGAATCCAGAAGTAGTTTCGTAACAGTTGCTTCGGGAAGCATCTTTTTCATGGAAAACTGTAGAGCGGTGTCATCACAGACTATTGGACGAACAATCTTTTGGATTTGATTTTGCGAAAAGACAACCTTAACAACGCCTATAAGAAAGTCAAGAAAAACAAAGGGAAAGTGTTGTATGGAAAGTTGAAAGCAGATGTAAGAGATATAATTTCTACATTGTGTGGGTATAAAGATGTAGAGATTATAGATGGCGCAGTATGTGAAGATCATATTCATTTAAGTGTAGCGATTCCACCCAAGTATAGTATTTCAAAATTTATGGGGTACTTAAAAGGAAAGAGCACGCTAATGATATATGACAGACATCCAGAGTTAGAGAGCAAATGGGATAAAGCATTCTGGGCCAGAGGATATTACGTTTCAACAATTGGTAATATTACAGAAGATGCAATAAAGAAATACATAAGAGAGCAGGCAGAAGAATCAAGAAAAGAAGATTCAAGTAGTACCGCTTTATAAGCGGACCAGTAACAATGCTTGCGATATCCGCCCTTTTGGTCGAGCATGTAATCGGCCCTTATGAGGGTCAACTCAAACCATTGAAGTGGTGGTTATGACTTAAAATAATTATTTACCTCCTATCCGATTCTTTTGGAGAGATTCTTCAGATCATCCCCGCCTAGTTTTTTAAGTTTCTGGATTCCTTCTTTATCAAAATTTTGAAAAGTAGAAGCATCGCTCAGTAGCTGCGCTACTCCGTCAGCAAGTTTGCCGGATGCATCTCCGAGTTCCAGCAATGAGGGTGCATTTGGAGATCCGGCAGTCTCCTACATTGATTAAAAGTGTAAAGGAAAAAATATTTGATTAAATTTGTCACTTTTTTAAATTTTGAAACGTTTTATTATAAAAGGAATTGAGTAGTATATTGGGGGAGGAATGTGAAAGGTATGCTTGAACAAGCTTCAGTTGAGGAGATGTTTCAGAAATATGGAGAAATGCTATATAAAATATGTATCGTAATGCTTGAAAATACGTATGATGCAGAAGATACAGTGCAAGATGTATTAATAAAATATATGACAAAAAAGCCTCTTTTTGAAACTTATGAACATGAAAAGGCATGGTTAATTAGAGTTACAATAAATCTTTGTAAAGATAAATTGCGTTTCTATAAACAACATCCATATATAAATATCGAAACAATTAAGACTACATATCCTGAGGATAGTATAGATAATCAGATACTTGCTATCCTTTTAGAATTAACATCTAAATATAAGGAAGTGCTTTTATTGTATTATGTAGAAGGATATAAATGCTTTGAAATAAGTAAGATTTTGAAAATTACGGAATCGACTGTGAAAAAGCGTTTGGAACGAGGTCGAAAATTATTAAAAAAGAAGTTGGGAGTGAATGAGTGTGGATAAAAATTCAATTAAAAGTGCTGTGACTGGAATTGAATTTACTGAAGAATCCAAACAGAGAATTTTTGATGGGATTGAAAGAAGAAAAAATTTGAAACAGAAAATTCACATAAAGAGAATTACAACGGGGATAGTTGCAACTGCCATAGTTTTTTTGTGTGTGTTTACAAATATCTTGCAAAAAAATAAATCAATAATTACAGTTTATGCGATGACGCAAGATGGAAATGAGAAAGGTTCTGTTTTAATACCAGAACATAAAGAACTTTAAAATTGATGGAAACGCCGGTAGGAAATGGTTATATTTTCAGATAGATATACCAGAGAATTACATGTATAATTGCAAGTCATTAGAAAAAGAAAATAGTATTTTTACAATTTACCAAAAAGGGGAAAAATATATTGGATTCCCGAGTCAAATATATTTGAACAAATTTATAGTGGTGAAAATGAGAAGTTGACAAATAGTAGTCCAAATTGTGTGAACGAATGTGAATTTGAAATAGTAGTTTACAATGAAAATAAAGAAATTTCATATGAGGAGGTTATAAAATTTGAATTAGTAAATGGAAAATGTATTGTTACACTAAAAAAGTAAATTACTGTTTGGAAATATCCCATGTATACTTTAGAAAGAGAGAGGATTGATCATGAGAAGAAAAACAAAAGCATTATTTATGGCATTAGGTATGTGTTGTATGCTGCTTACAAATTTTTCTTATGTAATGGCAGCAGATTCCGAGAATACTTCCTCAAAAATGGAAGAAAAATTCGATGGAAAAATTTATAGTGAGAAGGGAGCTTCACTTAATTCATCTTATAGTGAATATAGAGGTACTTGTACTCATATTCCCTGTAATCATGTAACAGATACTGTATGGCAACATAGGCATACTGGTAAGAGGTGCGATGTATATAAAGCAAATGCAACATGGTGTAAATGTTGTAATACTATTTTAAAATTTAATAGTGGTTGGGTGTATTCATATACACATTATGGATGTAACAAATAAATACTTATGGGATATTTCCTAATGGAAATAAAAATATGTTTTGGAGGTAGAATATGAAAATAAAAATTAAATTAATGGTAACTTTTATGGCATTGGTTTTAAGTACTTTTACAGCTATTTCTGTAAGTGCAGCATCAGAAGATCCGTATCAGGCAGTGATTGATAAATTGAATAAAGAGTATTCGATGGATATTCATTTTATGAACTCGGAAGAATTTCGCGCATATTCAATGGAGAAACAGCAAAAGATAGATATTACACCAGAGGAATTCGAAAAGAATTTGAGGGAACAAATTATTGAAAACAACCAGGCTAAAGCTGAAGCTGATAAAAAATTTGCAGAATTAGAAGCGAAGGATATTATTGAAAGTGGAAGTGGAGTTTGTAAACCTAAAATACAACTAGAGCAACAGCTACTGTTACAAGAGGTAAAGTGGTTCCAGGAGCAACAGTATATCTAAATGCAAAGGTGAGTAATAACCCAGGATATTGGATGTATAGCAGTATCAATTCGGTTCATACAGAGTATATAGTGGGTAATAATTCGAAACCTCCATTTCACGCAAATACATATAATTATAGCTTAATAGATTCCCGAAGAACATGTGCTACAAAGTTATATGGCTATACTTTAGGAGATCATGGTACCATAATTGATAGTAATGCGTATCGGTACGTGGAGTTTTGGGCAGGCAGTGGAATGTAGAAAAAGAATTATAGTAAGTAGGTAATCATCCGTATTATCAAAGTAAGCCGCCCAAGTGGGCGGCTCAATTATTTCTTGCATTTCGTTCGAACTTCATCGGGCAAATCTTTTGACCACGGCAGGAGTTTATCCATCTCTTCTGGCTCTGGGAATACTCCCATTTTCGAATCCCATCTAATATATAGGTAAGATAATTATACGGTTTCAGTCCATTTAAAAGTGCTGTCTCTGTTATGCTATAAACAATCGCACTTGCATCTGCACCCCATATACTTTTGGCAAACAACCAATTACGACGACCAACAGCAAAATTTTTGATTGCTCGCTCGGCACTATTGTTATCAATACTCAAATGCCCATCATCCAAATACCGACGAAGATACACTTCTTGATTCAATGTATATAAAATAGCATCACCAATAAGGGAAGAACGATCTACAGAATCTTCCATCGAATGCAGCCATTCAAACAGAGCATCTACAACAGGACGGGACTGTTTTTGGCGTTCTTTATATCGTTCTTCAGGTGATTTGTCCCGAATTAATTCCTCAACTTTATAAAGGATTCCAATCCGGGTCATTGCCTGATATGCGACAGTTTCTTTCAGCTGATTTTTGGTGAAATCCTTTTTCAACGCTGTAAGTGCTGCATCAAACCGATGTCTCGCAAGGGTAAAGCATCCCGTTACAGTAATCGTATCATTCAGTCCGTGATAGGCTTGATATCCGTCACAAGTTAAATATCCATGAAAGTTATCGCCTAAAAAAGTTACCGGATGATATCCTGCACGTGTTCTCTCATAATCAAAGAGAACTATTTGCGGAGCTTCACTGTAACTGTCTGTAAGATATACCCACATCCAATTTTGTGTTGAGCCTTTCTGATCAGGTTCATCTATCACCTGAATTCTTGTCTCGTCACAATGAATATAGTGACTTTTCAAAAATTCTTCTTTCATCCGTTGATAAAGCAAACTAAGATATCTGTCAGCACAGTTGATAATCCAATTCGCCATAGTCTTTGTTGAAAGATTCAGATCATACCTTGCGAATTCGCGTTCCTGTCTTGCCAACGGCATACCATTTACATACTTTGCATTCATGATACCTGCAACCAGTGATGAGGTTGCTACACTTCCTTTGATAAGCGGAGATATTTTTTCGGGTCTTACCATAGTCCCGCATTTCGGACAGCTGTATACATAAGTAACTTCTTCTACAACTTCAAATGTAGACGGAATAAATTTTAATCGTTTCACCGTTTCTTTTGTAACAACTTTATATTTTGTTCCGCAATCAGGGCAATAACGATCTTTACCTGTCAGTTTGTATTCAATAGTTTCTGTTATCTCAAAACTTGGAAGATCTTCTTCTTTTTTTCCGGTACGTTTTTTACGCTTATGCGATGGAATAGCGATTTCTTCTACTTCATCCTCAGCGATATCTGCATTCACTTCTGCTTCATTAAACAGATTCATCTGCTCATAGCCATCCGCATACTTCGTTAAAGCGACAGCCCCTTTATTTATGGGCTTTAGCCTATTGAGTCCATTGGAGTTTTTCGTTGATCCGAAAAATGCAGATGGACGAAACAATAAACCACCCGCTATGTGGATGCGCGTCGAATGTTATACAAAAAATTACCTTTCCGTGTACAATAAAGTTGTTCAGGCTATATTGTAGAAAGGAACAGCACTAACTTCTAGTGTGTGAAGAGCATCGCCATTCCCCTTTTTGATTTACAGTTGAATTTTTTGCAACTGTCATAAAAATATAAACTATTTTGCATTATCCTACTAAAAGTTTTCCAATCAGAACTTTTGTTTATCAATAATATAGAAGAATTATTTACGGTTTCCCCAAGTTTTCCAATTGATTTAGAATATCGAGTGTTAATTTTGAAAGAGGTCTATCAGATAAATTTTCAGGATTAGATGTATAAGAGTAGAAAGTTTTTTGCAGTTCTTCCTCATTTGAGAATATATCTCCAAAGTTTTGCAAAAGTTCCTTCTTTTTAATTTCTGGATAAATATATCTTTTTCTTAAGATCTCTTTTACGTAATCTTTGGAATGATTATATTTTTTGTCTAATCTGAAAGTTTTTACCGAATTTTGCATGTGTTTACTTAAATTCTTATTGTTTTTCCCTTTTAGTTCTATATCAAAATTATCAGAAATCCCTTGCCATACAGTACCATTTTCGGTATGACTTTCTATTTTAAAGAGATATTCTTCTTCATAATCATAGTAAGGATAAAACGTTGGCTTTGTTGTATCACTCTTTTCGTGATTACATACTTTGCAGCATGGAATTAAATTGTAAAATGACAATGCTAAAATAGGAAAATCACTTTTGCAATAGTGATGGTCTAAATCTCCCTTAAAATAGAATTTTTTTCCGTTCCTGTTGATATCAGTGTAACTCTCAATAAAATTACGGTTACAGTAAGGACAAACCTGAATATTCATTAGGTTTATAATTTTTTCAAATGCTTTTGATTGTCTATAATTGTCATAATTGTTTATAAAAAAATGTTCGGTATTTTTATCAAATGATATCCCAAATTTTGAAGTTGTATTCGTCTCATCTGACAAATCAGCAAAAAAATATTTAATTATCGGAGCTTGCCAGTCATTTTCTTTTATGATAGTGTTCTTTTTACTATATTCATTTTTCCATTTAATATATAGAGTATCATCAGGGAAAATTAAGTGTCTGAATGCAGTATCATCGTTTAATATGTCAATAAATTTTTGAACCATTGAACTTCTAAAAAACCATGTGCACCATTCAGCTTTTATTTGTGTCAGTTGAGAATTACTAATTTTAATATGTATCATTTTTCTTCTCCGTATTTTTTAAATAAGCCTTTACCCGTTCTCGATCTTGCTTATTGGATATAAGCGTTAGTAGTTCATCCATTTTGTTTCTATGTTTGAAGCAAATTTTTTAGCATTTAAGTTTTCTTCATAATATTTTTAATAATGGGTTCTCCAATTTGTTCAATAAAATATTCTATTTCTGGGATATCCTCTAGAATTTTGATTTAACTCTTTAATTTTTTGCTATAAAAGTTAATTTTTTGGTGGCAAACTCACCAACTGTATTATCCATAAAGAACTCCTGATTTAGTAAATCATATATATTTGCTCCTAAGCCATTTGCTTTCTCAGTATCCGTTGTATTTGAAATAGTAAGAGTTCTATTGACATTATTTCTATTAAGTTTACAAATATCTGAAGGTAAAATATCGGATAAAAGATAGGGAGAATGTGTAGATAAAATTAATTGAATTTTACCTTCGAAATTCATAGAATTAATAGCCTGAGTTATAATATCTATAAAACGTCGCGACCATTCAGGATGTAATGATTGATCTGGTTCATCTAATAGTAACACTAATAATCTGATGTTTTCATTAGGTTTGATACAATCATTAATTTTGGCAATAATATCAATAAATCGTTCCTCACCTTCAGAGAGTAATTCAAAATAAAGGTTTAATTTATTCCCTATGTCTGAATATGTATCATTTATTCCAGCTGAATCATAATAGCTGTATATTTTCAATAATTTTTCTAACGATGGATTATGTTTTTTAGTAATATTAAATTCCACATATTCGCTAAAAAAGTAATTTTCAGGTATCTCTAAAAGGGCTTCAACAATTTCTTCAAAAGACTTTAGATATTGAAATTCCTTGGCCTCTTCTTCATCACTATGCAATCTACTACAGACATATCTTCCTAAAACTTCTAAATATTTAATTTTATCTTTATAACGTTTCTTCAAAATTCCGGATAAATCAACAATATTTTTAGTTTCAATTTCATAGTTAACAGGCCGTCCCAATCTTTTTTCAGTGCTGTCACAAGAACCTAAAGATGTTATATAATTTATGATTTCGTCATCAGTGTATTGAAAAAGTTTGTGGTGTTTCTGGTTGTTTTATTGTATTATTTCTTTGCATGTATAATATAAGCCAGTTATTGCCATATCTAAAATATATCTGGAATATAAAATCTAAATATAATAAAATTATATAATATCTTTTTAACTATCTTTTATATCTTCTTAAAATGTCC
>ENA-OUNH01000133-OUNH01000133.1-human-gut-metagenome-genome-assembly--contig:-NODE-133-length-27208-cov-3.534286_pt1 | contig 27208 bp, 26 predicted proteins | sample MGYA00242806_ERZ504814 | MGnify/ENA primary metagenome ERZ504814 (study PRJEB26092, sample SAMD00036389) | human gut metagenome | host: Homo sapiens | study: EMG produced TPA metagenomics assembly of...
TGCTTTCTTCCTCATCCAGTATCCAAACGCAGTTTTCTTCGTGCAGACGCAGCGTTTTGTTATCCATATCGCGCCCGGTCACCAAGATGCTGGCGGTCTGGCTCATACGCTTGCGCTGCATGACCCAGCTGGTGTCCGATGCCCCCATCAAACCGTTGGAGCCTGCAATCTGCTGGAACGGATCGTCTGCGGCTTGTTTGCGCAGATGGTGGATCAGCAAAATGCAGATGTTATACTTGTCCGCCAATACCTTCAACGCGCTGATTTCCTTGTAATCACTGGCATACATGCTGTTGTTCTGGTCGTTGGAACGAACCTTTTGCAAAGTATCGATGACGATCAGCCCGGTGTCCGGGTGCTGATAGAGGAAGCTGGTGAGCTGTTCTTCCAGCCCCTGCCCGATGCTGCTGCATTCCGTCTGCATGACCAGCCGTTCGGGGGCTTCTTCGCTGCCCACCAGCTGGAGCAGACGCTTTTGCAGACGGTTGAAAGTGTCCTCCAGCGAGAGATAAAGCACGGTGTGCGGCTCTATTTCGCGTCCCCACATAGGCTTTCCCTACGCCACCTGCAAGCACAGCCACAGGGTCAGCCAGCTTTTGCCCGCTTTGCTGGGGCCGGCAAACAGTGCAAGACCGGCTGGGAGCAGATCGGGAATGATCCACTTGACCGGCGGCAGCGGCGTGGAGAGGAGTTCTTCGGCGGAGATCGTTTTCGGAAGTTTTTCATAATTCATTCGCATCGTCCTTTCTGTTTTGGTATATATCTATTATCTCATACTATCGTCTTTTTGTGTGTAGTAAGTTTTATTCTCCAGTGTTAAGTTGTACGGCTCACGCCGACCCACAGCCCCACAAACGCGCCAAACGGCGGTTTTGCGGGTGATGTCGCGTCCGTGTGCGATGCGGGGCATCCGCCCCACACGGGGCTTGTTTGGGCGGGGCGTGGGAGTGAATCAGAACTGATTCACTTTTACGCCTCATCCTCTGAATAGTGAATCAAATCCGATTCACTATAACAACAAAAGAAATAATCAAGCGTGTCCGGCTGTATCGTCACATGAAGCAGCGAGAGTTAGGTGAACTGGTCGGCTTTACGGATGGTGCTGCCAACCGTATCGCACAATATGAATCAGGTTTTCGCGTTCCGAAGGAGGATATGGTAAAAAAATAGCAGCGGCACTCAATGTAGCTGAGTGCGCACTGCTTGAACCGGATACCGGCAATCTGGAAGGTATTATGGAAACACTGTTTTGGTTGGATGAGGATATGCCGGATGTCCTCAGATGCTCATTGACTATGCCATTCGATAAGATTCAGGCTGAGGCAGACAGCAATATAGTCCCCATCATTCATACAAACGCAAGAACCTCTCCGTTCAACGCGCAGCCCACAATGCTCTGGTCTGAGAACGACTTGCTTAACTGCCTGTTTAACACCTACGCAGTAATGCAGTACAGATATCATACGGGCAAGATCACACATGAAAAGTATTTTGAGTGGAAGCTGCAATGGTCTTTTAGCTCAACCATTACACATTCTTCTCCCCTGCCTACAGATATCGAAGCGTTGTTCCAAAATTCAGACGATGAGCAATAGTTCTCTCTGTTATTTCATATAAAACAGCACCGCATGATTCCCGCTAAACAGCTTGGATGCCGCTTTGGCGCTTTGGAATTATGCGGTGCTTTTGCTTTAAATTGTTCTATAAAGAACTTTGTTCCCGGCTTTTCTTGCCTTTAAAAGTCCCATTGAAGCAAATTTCATTACAAAGGCCCGAATCGTGGCATAAGCGGCATTTCCAAAATCCTTTTCCAGCCGCTTTGTCGTAAATTCCTCGGTACCATAAGCAGATAGTACATACTCCCATAGTTGGCGTTCCTTTTCTGTCACGGTACCGGCCTCAAGAGCATCTTTGTATATCTGCATATCAGTATGAGATGCATCCGTACCGAATTGCAAACGGCCATAAACATTCTCACAGAAATACGCCAGAAATGGTGTGACACCTGTATATCCCGTAATCAGAGCGTTCGATTCTATTTGTTCATAGGCTCTGTAATATCCAGCCTTGCTTTCGGCAATATAATGGGAAAAAGGCGTAAACAGTGCAGCCGGGTACCCATGCTGCACCAGATACCATAAATGGAACAAGCGTGCTGTTCGTCCATTTCCGTCAAAATAGGGGTGATAATAGGCCAACGCAAAATGCAGAATTGCCGCTTTATGCAGTTCATTCAGATTGTCATTTTGATTGGCAAAATCAATCAACCGCGCCATAGCCGTTGGTAACTGTGATGCCGTAAGGCCTTCCCGCGTTTCCTCGCCTCCCACAATAAATACCTGATCATGCCGATAAGGGCATCCCTCTTGCAGTTTATCCTCGTCATCCAGAAAATCGCCAACGGTCATCTGGTACAGTGTGCGCAAATTCTTTTCTGTGATTTTGTTATCACGGTCAGCTATAAAATCCAGCCCGCGTTTTATTCCATATATGCGGCTTTCTTCTTCGTCACGCGGCGCATAGCCGTTTAGTATTCTGCGGATACTCCGGCGTGTGGAATGAATGTTCTCGATTTGCAAGGTGGCATGAATTTCTTCTGTCATAGCCTGTAAACCAAAGACACCGCCTGCAGCCGGAACCGTCAGCAGCTGCTTCATTCCGGCTGTTGAAATTCTTGCCGAGTTTGGCAGATACATCATTGGCTCACCGTGAAAGTCTTGCAATGGAAGTTCCTGCATGAAGTCCTGCTTCAACAAATCAGTGAACTCTTTTACTTCTGCCGGAGAATACTTATACTGCATTCTGTTGAGTTCAAAGATATGTTTATCCGAGAATAATTTTGCAAATAGTGCTGCATCCATCTTCTTCGCCCTCACAAGTGATACTTTTTGATACTTTATTATATCATAATACTCCTTGCAATTGCACCTGTCAAGCCTTTGGAGTTTCCTTGTTGAGTGTCCCAGTAAATATGTTTTTTGCTGTAACTCACATTGACGTATTTTGTCAAAAGTGATATTTTTTAAACAAAATAAACCGTTTTCTTATTATTTTTGAACAACAAGGAAACAAGTATGAGTATATTTGATACACCTCATCGAAATGCAATGCCGGAGTTCCAATGTTCACAAACCGTTCTGCCTGCAGTAGCTATACAGCGAATTGAATCTAATCTGCTTCCCGAATTGCGTGTTCCGAATTTGATTCTCAAAAAAGATGAGGCGTGTCGGTTTGTCGATAAGAGTTACCGAATTGTAGAAACAACCACAACACACCGCGTCCGCCACTCCGGAGGCATAAGTACACCCAGTTTATTATTTAAAGGTGTGCGCTATCACACAGGAACGAGTTCTTCCACGCCGATTACAGAAGTTCACACCCAATACATTCCGGGATACCTATACATTACGGATAAACGGATTTTATTCACAGCTAAGGAACACGGATTTGAAAAGTCGTTACAGGCGTTATCTTCTTTCACACCCTACTCTAATGCTATAGGTATGCAGTTCGGTCAAACCGTCATCCACTTTATACTTCCACGCACAGACCTTGCAATAAAAACGCTTCAGATGGTTACCAGAATTTGAGCCGAAAGGATGTCTTTATATGGGAAATTTAAAGATTCACGATAAAATCGATATTGTAGCAGGTGGGCAGGCCGAAGTGCTGGGAGAATTTGGCTCTGGTGGTCAGGGAACCGTCTACAAAGCCAACTACAACGGTCAGATATATGCCTTGAAATGGTATCATCCTGGTGTTTTTCATGGTAAAGAACACGAATTCTATCAAAACATCGAAAACAATATCAGCAAAGGGGCACCGACCTCTGCTTTCCTTTGGCCCAAAGCCATTACCAGAGTATGCAATGGACAGTTTGGCTACCTAATGGATATTCGCCCGGATGGATACGAAGAACTCACCAATTACTTTGTGGGAAGCAGAAAACAAAAGCAAGTTCGTTTCAAGAGTTTTTCCGCCATTTGCAACGCTGCCATCCAAATCATCAATGCTTTTCGAGAATTGCACAATAACGGTTACAGCTATCAAGACATAAATAATGGTAATTTCTTCATCAAGCCGGATTCCGGCGATGTCTTGATCTGTGACAATGATAATGTCAGTCCTTTCGGTACAAACCTCGGCATTATGGGAAAGCAGCGTTGGATGGCACCTGAAATTGTAACCGGGCAAAATGATCCCGACAAAAACAGTGATCGCTTCAGTCTTGCTGTTGTTCTGTTCCGCCTTCTGTTTATATCTGAACAGCCAGACCGGTGCTTATGCACCCGTTATTCTTCTATTTAGCGATGGCGGCCCCACCGACGACTGGGAAAAGGAGTTGCGCGCACTTAAACAAAACAACTGGTTCAAGCACGCAATTAAAATTGCGATTGCCATCGGAAGCGATGCAGACAAGACTGTCCTTGCAGAGTTCACCGGGACGAGTGAATCTGTCATTACAGTGAAAGACAAGCACACATTGAAGGCTTTAATTCGCAAAGTCAGTGTGCGCGCATCTGAATTTCAGAGTCACAGCAAACAGTCGGGTGATACGCTTACAAGTGCAGAGGATGACAGCGCCAAGATTGCACAGGATGCAATGGGCGAGGTTCAGCAGGATCAGACCCAAGGTAGCTCAGCTTCCGGCGCAGGCGCTGTTGATGTCACGATAGATCAGGATTGGGGCAATTGGTAACATCTGTCTCACTTTATAGGAGATTGTACGATGGGAGCTTTTATCATTTTGCGTGTTCAGAACAAGGGTACAATCATATAAAAATCAACAAGGTTGGGCAAGATGCTTCTGGTGAACTTTTTTGGAATGATGTGACAATCATTGCTGTAGCGGATGGACACGGAAGCGATAACTATATTCGAACAGACCGCGGCAGCAAATTTGCTGTTCATGCGGCTTTGGATGCCATTCAGGCTTTTATTGTCGATGCACGCGGATGCGGCATTGCTTTTATGGATAACGCAGATGACTGTCTGGCCCAGATAAGCAAAAACATCTTGGCAAAATGGCACACTCTTGTTGAAGACGATGTGCAAGCACACCCTTTCCGCCCGGATGAAATGACAAAAGTATCCGAAAAATATAAGGTCCGGTATGCTTCCGGGCGGTACAATGCCAAAGCCTATGGCACCACCTTAATTGCTATATCAGCTTGATGAAATTGGAATATCCGGCATCTGTGATCTGATTCCCGGTACCATGACAGGTCTTGGTATTTTGGGACATTCCTCGGTTTGGTTCTTGGTATCAGTGGCTTCGATACTGCATCAACGGAGGCAATTACTTCCAGCATTTCCGGTTTGCTCAGCGGTATGGGAACTGCCTTTTTAACCAGTATTGTCGGTGTATTTTTTCACTTGTTTTTTCCTATCTGCACAAGATTATTTACGATTATGCAAACAAAAATCTGGAACTGTTTATCAATAATTTTCACGAAAAAGAACTGGATGGGCATGATAACAGCACAGAGAACCAACTACTCGGTTATCAGCAGCAGCAAACCAATTTCCAGTTACAGCAGACCGAACTTCTGAAAACATTTGCAGGCATTGTTTCTGAGGCAGTAAGCAAGTCCATCAGTGATACTATGAAATCCGAACTGACCCCCATCTTTAATCGGATGGAACAGACAATAGAGATGTTCGGCAAGTTTGCCAGTACCCAGCAAAAAGAAGGTTTGGATCAGGTTGTACAAGAGTTCATTCGCTGCATGAATGATTCTCTAAAAGGCCAATTCGAAGAGCTCGGTCGTACTATCCAATCTCTGTGCGAGTGGCAAAGAAGTTCGGTTCTTCAGATGCAAAAAATTGTGGATGGCATCTGTGATACTTCTACTGAAATCGAAAAAATCAATGAAATTTCCAAGCAACTATTGTCGAGATGAATCGCTTCGTCACACAGTTGAATGAATTGCAATCCAAAATCAATGAGGAGACCGAGCTTGCCCGTCAACAAATCGAAAAAGGGAACGAAATCAACGAACGACAGGCCGGATATATTGACAAATTGGTTGAATGCCAAACCAGTATAGGTGACTTGGCAACCCATGTGCAGGCAGAAGCAGATGCCGTACAAAAGTCTGTTGACCTGATTTCTGATCACTGCAAAACGCAAATTGATGGCATTACCGATGCAGCCAAACAGAGCATGGAAACGCTTTCTGATTCCACGAAGGTACTTGTTGAAAGCAGCCACCAGCAGATGCAATCTCTCGCCGCAACAGCCGAAAGTGAAATGCAGATGCTCTCGGAGACAGCCTCCAGCCTGAGCGAAGATAATCACAATCAGCTTCTTGCTTTGACAAAGGCATCCTCGGAGCAGATGGGGCAACTGTCCGCCGCAGCAAATGCCGTCATGCAAAACAGCCAGCAGCAAATTACTGTTGCCATCACCGCCACACAGACACAGTCGGATTCCCTCGTGCAAGCAACCAACGACTTTGTAGAATTCGTCCAGCAAGAACACCAGACCCTTGTGCAAGCAGTCAACAAGGAAATTTCCGGCCTTTCCAATTTTGCCGGGCAAACCACTTCTCAAATGCAGTCCGCAACTGCCGGAATGGAGAATGCTGCCAAACTGCTTGATAAAAACCTTGACGATAATTGGGCATTCAAGTTATCCGAAGCAACCGCACAACATGAGGGATACGACAGCATAGAGATTTGTGGTCGAGTAACACTTGATCCTGACTATCCCGGTTGTCCATACTGTGAAACCAAGTCTTTATTAGTTTGCAGCTGTGGAAAGTTGAATTGCTATGATGGAAAACGCCGCACTACTACTTGCCGTTGGTGTGGCGTTTTCCGGCAATGTTGACGGTGGCCCTATTAAGATTCAGACTTCTGGTAATCTGTAATGAACACTGTAAAAAGGATGATGTCCTATTTGTCATAGGCATGGAAAAACGGTTGATTTAATGCGAAGATTCTTTTGTTTCATTTTAATTTTGGTTTCTGTTTATATGATGGCAACAAAAGGTTTTTCGCCTGAGCGCATTTATTTTCGCCGCGCAAGTTCTGCGGCAGAAGGTTCGCCTCTCGCAACAGTTCATCTGTCAACTGAGAACATTCCTGATGCCCAAATACAACTGGCGGTTCCCTATATTTCTCAACTTCCCGAACTTCGCAACGGATGTGAAATTACTTCGTCAGCAATGATTTTGAATTATTATGGCTTCACAGTTGATAAATGCCTGTTGGCTGACGATTATCTGCCCAAGTTATATCCTTACATAACGGCAGACCCGGAAGAAGGTTATATGGGCGATCCATATACTCTGTGGGGTTACTACTGTATGACGAAGCCCATCGTCACCGCAATCAACGAATATCTGGAGGATAAATCCATCCCACTTTGGCAGGCGGAGGATATTTCCGGTGTTTCAATTAAGGAACTACAAAATTATATAGCCAACGGCTTTCCTGTACAAGTATGGGTAACAAAAGACTTCGAGAAACCAACTTACTATGATACCTTTTTACTCCCGGACGCTACGCAACCCTATGCTAATTTGCATTGCGTTGTTATCACAGGCATGTCTGCGTCTGAGTTTTATTATAACGATCCGTTATACGGTAAGCATAGTGTATCCTTTGAGAAATTTGAGTCAGCGTTTTCTGCAATTGGAAACCGCGCAGTATATTTAAGAAAAGCAGGGATTAAACCATTTTGTTATTAACATCAAAAACAAATTATGGCAGTTTCTTCACGGACTGCTATATTTTCTTATCATTACAGTTTTCTTTTTGCTTGTTGCAATTCAGTTACTGCTAGAAACATTGAACATTCAATCTGTCGAGATAACGCCCCTTCCTCTTCTTCAGCCTGGTAGTGTTTGCTACGCTTCTTTGATATTAGATTACTCTATTCCCAATGGATTACCTGAAGCTGTGGAGAATGGACTTTTGCAAATAAAGCGGCAGCTTTCGCGGCCCATATTTTCAGTCGCCGATTCGGAAATTGCCACTGTAACATCTGATGGTAAGATTATCTGTCAGCACATTGGTACAACCACTTTATCTGTAACTATTGGAGGACTATGCCAATCCACAGAGCTTATCGTGGGTGGTATCCCTATTGAGAGCCTTCAAATCATATTGCCTGCACATCGTCTTGATGTTGGAACCACCATCGTTCCAAGCGTTCAACTGGTTCCAGACGATGCAGACTATTATTCCGATATTGAATTTTATAGCTCTGATGATTCCATTTTGCACAAAAATGCAGATGGTTCATTTACTGCAGCTTCTACCGGAGTTGTCAAATTATATGCCAAGACTTGTTCCGTGCAATTAATTGAAACTTATCAAACCATTTATGTGACCAGTCACAACGGCATTTAAGTTATCCTCATCTTAGCTTGCATATTTTTTCTGAATAGTTGACCACCATTTGACCACTACTGTGCAGTCGCCCCTCAAAATGCCGAAAAAGCCCGTTGTGACAACCAACAACAGGCTTTTTCCTGTTTTAGGGGCCGCTGTGCAGAACCAACAAATTTTACGTTTCAACGTCTGTCTATACCGCCCTGTCGTAGTTCTCCGACGCCAGGTGCCGGGGGGTCGAATCCCTTCAGGCGCACCAAAAGCCTGTGACACAAAGAATGTCACAGGCTCTTTTCTTTGTTGTATCGCACAAAATCAGCGAAGTCGATGACCGATTTTCAAGGTGCGTTTTATAGAGATGTCCAACCATTTTAAGTCGGTTGGGCTTTTTTGTTGGGCGGCTTGGTGTGCGTTTTCCCGCCCCTGCCGCCCCGTTTTGCAGTTTTTCAGCGGAATTTTCAACTTTTTCCTGCTGTTTTCAGAATGTTTTCCATTTCCCCGCAGCCAATTTCCCATTGGCTGCGGAGTTTTTCGTTTTTTGCAGTTGCCGGCAAAATGGGAACTGCACGCACTTTCATTCCTTTCCCCATTATGCGAATGTGTGGCGGGTTCTCAAATCGGACATCTTCTATGCGAAGATTGCAAATTTTTGATACGCGTGCGGCGGTGTCATACAATACGCATAACCCGTAAGGCCTCGCTGCCCTGTGTACCGGCGGGCAAAAACGGTGCAGTGGACCATTTTTGTGAAAGGTACATACCGCGTTGTAACAAAATGTGATTATTCTTTCTCACTTCGGTGCAAAGGAACAAAATGATACAATAAATTAAAAAAGGGCGACCTTTTGTCATTGTGGAATACAAAGGAATAATCTATCATTGAATTGTTGGAATTGCACGAATTCGGGCTTTGTTGGTTGAGAATAACTGATGAAATGATAAGGAGGATAATGATGCACAAGTCTGTCTGTGTGAAAAATCCGGACGCAATTACGCTGCGGGACTGTTTCGGCGCAACGGTGCTGTCTACTGTAAATGGTCTGTGTACCGTGTTTATGTCCAGTATGTTTATGCAGTATATGACCGACTACGCCGGGCTGGGCGCTATGGGGGCGACCTTGGCCACATCGCTTCTTCTGTTTGCGCGAATCTTTGATGCCGTGGATGATCCCATTCAGGGATTTTTGATGGATCGCGGGAAACGGACCAAAATCGGAAAGTACAAACCCTTTTTTCTCCTCAGCATACTGCTGACCGGCATTGGCTGTGTATGTCTCTACTCGTTCCCGTCCAAGTTGGCGTCCAAGCCTGTACTGGTTGTTGTGTGGGTTATCGTTTTCTACTTTTTGTTTGATGTGGGAACATCCTTTTATAAAGATAATCTTTTGTTCCGAACGATGACCAATGATCCCAACGAACGTTCCAAGCTGGTTATCGGACCGCGGGTTTGGACCATGATCCTGGGCGTCGTTACGTCCGCCTTTACGGCTGTGCTGGTTGCGGTCAACGAACGTGTGGGCAACTATCACGACTCATTTGCCATCCTGATCACCGGTATTGTTGGTGCAGCGATGGTGCTCTCCCTTATTGGCTGGTTCCTTGTCAAGGAAAAGCACTGTGTGCAGGAAGAAAAGGCAGAGCCGGTAAAGTTCAAGGACTTCTTTCTTCTGTTCAAAGAGAACAAGCCGATGGTGGTCTACTATTTGAAATGCATCTTTCCGGTTTTATCTGGTCCCTTATTTTTGCCACGCCTGCGTATTACATAAAATGGGGATTCTGCACGGATTTGACCACCGGCGTCACAAACATGGAGCAGTATGGTGTCCTCAACGGCATTTCTTCCATGATGATGCTCATACCGCTGCTGGTTGGTGCAGTTATTGGTCGTCCGCTCTTGAAACTCTTTAAGAACAACCCAATCAAAATGACTTGTTTCCTTCTGGTTGTGCAGTCTGTCGGCGGGGCGGTCCTGTTTATTACCCAGATGGCGGGTCTGCTTACGAAGGTTCCTGCGCTGTTCTTCGTTACCCTGTTCATCATGGCAGTGGGGTGGGAACTGACTTTGTCCCGCAATCCATGGTGGAAATGGAGATTATGGACTACAACATTTACAAAACCGGCAAAGATCGTTCCGCCTTGACAATGGTTGCCGGCGGTTTCATTGTCAAAGCCCAGGCAGCGCTTTCGGCTGCAATTATTGGCGCTGTGCTCATGTCAATCGGCTACAACGTGGATCCCGTCACCTCCGAATACATGGGGGAACTGTCGCAGATTCCGACCATGCTCAATTGGTTTATCGTTATCATGGGTCTTGTTCCTGCCATCCTCGGCGCATTGTCGGCTTTGATCCTGCGGACATACCCAATCAAGGACGATGAGCGCCGAAAAATCCGGGAATGCCTGGATCACCGCAATGCCGGGTAAGGATCATTCCTCCGCAATATGGCGGCGGTATTCCAATGGGGTGAGGCCGTACTCGCGCCGAAACACTTTGTAGAATTGCGTTCTGTTTTCATAGCCCATGGATGCCGCAATCTGGCAGACCGGCAGCTCTGTGGTTCTCAGAAGCCGCGCCGCCTCGGCCATCTGTACCTTTTGACAGTACGCTTTCAGAGTGTATCCGGTGTTTGTCTTGATGATGCGGGATATATGCTCGCAGGAGTAGTTAAGTGCCTCCGCCAGATTGGTTCGCTGGATAGCCCCGTGGTGAGTTTCAATCAGTTTCTTGACTTGTTCCGCCGTCAGCAGTTCTTGACTGTTCCTCAGCGAAATGTGTGCTGCTTTGTATATGTCAGGATTCTCCAAGGCGGCAAACAGCCGGAGCAGAGAGGAATAAACGTCAAACTGGTATCCGATCCGCTTGACCGTAAAGGCGCGAATCAATTCCTGAGTGAGCTGCGGGATCGTATCTTCGCCTAAAAGGTTAAAGTCCAGGTAGTCCTTTTTATAGTCGGCACGTTCCGACAGATTGTCGCTGAAAAACTGATTGAGAATGCTTTTGTACTGAAACGGCGGCGGAAATGATTTGGGCCACTGTGTCAGCAGAGAGGCATCGATGCCGATGTAAACGATATCCGCATTCGACATATCTGTTTCGCGATGCATGGTGTTTCGATTGAGGAGACAAAGGTTCCCCTGCGTATAGGTGGTCTCGGCCCCCTCGATCATCACCCGGACTTGGCCCCGCTGCACATACATCAGCTCAAAAAATTATGCTTGTGCATGTAGGTCTCATGAAAGAATTCGTGTTTGTTCGGGGTGTGAACGCAAAAGGACCATGCATCCATATAGTTGGAAAACAGATACTCCTGAGGTTTCTGGATGCTGGTTACAATGGACAACGGAGAAAAATAGTCCCGTTCGGCCGTATGGTTGCGAAGATAGTTCGGACCATGGCTGCCGGTCTGGTTCCGCATTTCATCAATGCTGTCAAAAAACAGGTGTTCCATGCGAGCATCCCCCCTTTTTACGGCAGTATAGCATGGAATTGAGTATAGTATAACATAGAATTGAGTGTTTTTGAAGGAGGAAATATCTGTGAAACGGCAATGTTATAACCCCTATCTTCCCAGTTGGGAATACATCCCCGATGCTGAACCGAGGGTGTTTGGTCAGCGGCTGTACATTTATGGGAGCCATGATCTCTTTGGTGCCAAGGAATACTGTGAGGGCGATTACGTATGCTGGTCGACCCCGGTAGATGATCTTTCCGACTGGCGGTATGAAGGCGTAATCTTCAAAAAGCAAGATACGCCGTGGAATAAAGAGAACCTGTCCTACTATGCACCGGATGTGGTGCGCGGCACAGACGGACGGTACTACCTTTACTATTCAGTGGCCAATACGTCGATCACATCGGTCGCTGTGTGTGACAAACCTGCGGGAAAATACCAATATTTGGGCGATGTTCACTTCCCGGACGGGCGAGTCTACGGCTCAAAGCCGGAGGATTGGTTTATGTTTGACCCAGCCGTTCTGGTGGATGATGACGGGCGGGTGTTTCTCTACGTGGGCAGCGGGCAGAAATCCAATGGAGAATTCGGCCAAGAGATCAAGGGTCTGTTTGTGATGGAACTCAGCTCTGATATGCTGACCATCATCAGCGAACCAACCATCATCATGCCGGCGGATTTTAATCCCAAGAAGCCGAACTATTGGGAAGGACCCTCTATCCGTCACATCGGTGAGTGGTATTATCTGGTCTATCCGGCCACGGACATCACCGGTCTCAATTACGCGATGAGCCTGTTCCCCGACAAGGGATTTATCCACAAGGGACCGATCCATTCCTCAAGTGATATCGGTCTGGAGGGAAGAAAGCTCATGAATGCGGCATATCCGATGGGGAACAGCCACGGCGGTATGGTATGCGTCCACGGGCAATGGTATATATTTGACCACCGAACGACCAATGGCGCCAAACGAAACCGGCAGGCGGTAGCTGAGCCCATTGAGATCCGTGCGGACGGGACCATCCGCATGGTGGAGTCCACGAGCTGCGGATTGAATGGCGGCCCTTTGAAGGGAACCGGGACCTATCCGGCCTACATTGCCTGCGTCCTGCACCATGCCGGAATGTTTGGTCTGCGCAACCCGATGGACGGACCCGAGATCACCCAGGATGGTCCGGACTACGAGCCGCCGGAGCCCGCGGAACGGGAAGTGACCATAGAGACAGAGAAGGCGGCACCAAAGGCGTATATTTCCAAAATGAAAAATGGCAGTATTGCCGGCTTCCGATATTTTGATCTGAGTGAAAGCACCCACATTGCTGTAACGGTTCGCGGCGCAGGCGGCGTGCTGGAACTCTTACCCGGGGAAAAAGGTTCTGTCATAGCATCCATTCCCATTGCCGGGACAGCCGACTGGACAACCGCCGGAATAGAATTCGACGCCAGACGTTTGGCGTCGGAGAGCGGGCGCCCCATTGATTCCTGCCCGCTGTATTTCCGGTATAAGGGAAAGGGAACGCTTGACATCTTGAATATTACGTTGGCATAAAGGAGAATAATGATGGACTGGACACCAATCTGGCACCAAGCCGCGGCCCCTGCCTTCGCGATGGGCTTTTTGGCGGGCAAGAAAAAAACAGTGGTGTATTCTGTGATATCCCAGGTTTCGGGCGAGAAACTTCGGGTCCGCTTCTCCAACCACTATGGAAAGAAACCCTACACCATTGGGGGACTGACCGTGTGGGCACAGGGAGAGATGCATACCGTCACGCGGGACGGCAGCTGTGTTTTCACGGTTCCCGCGGGGGAAAGCTGCTATTCGGATGAGTTGACGCTCCCGGTGACGATGGGGGAAGAACTGGAAATCAGACTCTACTATGCATCCAAGGTCATGGACAGCAATATGATCGAGGAAAATGCGGTAAGCTACAAGGGAAATCATACGGCGGACAGGGAGCTGCCCCCACCCCGGCGGGAAAAGTATATGGAACAGTACAGCCTTTATGAAGCGATTCCCGGGATGGATCAGATCGAGGTGTTTACCGGTCAGCCTTCCAAAATCATCGTGGCGTTCGGGGACAGTATAACGGCTATGAACCGCTGGGTAAAACCGTTGCAAAGGCGTCTGTTCGATGCGTATGGCGGTGACTACGCACTGATGAACGCCGGGATCGGCGGGAATTGTCTGCTTTATGATATCCCGGGTCTGATGGGCGTTTCCTACGGGGAAAAAGGGGTGTCTCGCTTTGAGCGTGATGTACTCCGTTTTTCAAAACTCTGCGGCGTGATTTTGGCGTTGGGGGTCAATGATGTGGCCTACTATACCCAAAAGACAGGGGCGGTCATCTCGCTGGAACAATATTGTTCGGCCGTAACCGATATTGTGGATCGGCTTCATAAGGCCGGTGTCCGGGTGATTGCCCAGACGCTTCCGCCCCGCACCGGTTTTGTGAAAAAAGGGTATACCCCGGAGATGGAGGCACTGAGAGTCCGCATCAATGAATGGATCAGAGATAGCGCGCTGTTCGATTATATGGTTGATGCGGATGCACTGCTGCGCGATCCGAAGAATCCTTCGTTCACCGACGAGCGTTATCATCAGGGGGACCACCTGCACCCGAATCAGGCCGGAGGAATGCTGCTGGCGCAGGCGTATGATTTGCAAAAGCTGACAGGGGAGGCGTAGGCATGGGGAAAAAGTATTTCACGCTCAGCTTTGATGATGGACTGGAGCAGGACAAACGGGTGATCCAGCTCATGAGGCAATACAGGCTCAAGGGAACCTTCAACCTCAATGCCGGCCTGCTTGGCACGCGCGGTGAGGTGAAGGGGCTTGGAACCTTCTCTTTTCAGGATTGCCCCGAAGGCGTAAAGCACAAGTTTCCATTTTCCTATGTGCAGCACAACCGAATCCCACAGGACGAGGTGCGCCAAGTCTATGAGGGAATGGAGATTGCCACCCATGGTTTCCGGCATGAACCGCTGGGGGCTGTCAGCGAGGATGAAATGCGCGCATCGGTGGATGCGGACAAGGCCGCGCTGGAAAAAATCTTCGGCACCACGGTCGTGGGGCACGCCTATGCGCAGGGTTCAACCTCGCCGGCTGCTCAGGCGTATCTGAAGGCGCAGGGGTATCAATATGCCAGAGTGGTCTTTCCCAGCGGCGGCTTTGCGTTCCCGGATGATCCGCTGAACTTTCGGCCTTCCTCCTCGCTGATTCTGAAAAATGCCGTGAAACTGGTGGAGCGTTTCAAATGTGAGGAACCCGGAGAAAAGGATCTGCTGTTGTTCCTGTGGGCACACAGTTATGAAATGGACTACGAAAAGGGAAACGCCAGTTGGTATGCTTTGGAGCGGCTTTTTGAATCGATCGCAGGCCGAAGCGATATCGTATATTGCACAAACAGCGAAGCGTTCGCGCATATTTAAGGAGAGCAGGAAAGTGAAAAAGAAAGATTTTAACCGAGGTTGGCTATTTGGCGCCGTGGGAAAGGAACCGTCTATGCAGCCGGTCACACTTCCCCACGATGCCATGCTGTACGAGAGACGCTCGAAGGATGCGGCAACAGCGGGAGCGTGCGGATACTTTCCCGGCGGGGCCTATGTCTACGTCAAACGGTTTCTTGTGCCTGAAACGTGGCGGACACAGTCCGCTGTACTGGAATTTGAGGCAGTTTATCAAAACGCGCAGGTGTTCGTGAACGATGCGCTTGTGGCTGAACAGCGGTACGGATATACCAACTTCTTTGTGGTGCTGGACCCACAACTGAAGTATGGCGAAGAAAATGAAATCAAAGTGATCGCGGACAACTCGTCGGTACCCAATTCCCGTTGGTATTCCGGCAGCGGAATTTATCGCAACGTAAACCTCTTCTTGGGTGATAAGAGTCATATCCGCCCGGATGGACTGCTCGTCTCCACCTCCGGAAACGATGCAGCCCATGTGAAGGTTTCGGTCACCGGTGGTGATACGGTCAGAGTCTCTATTCTGGATGGTGAAAAGGTGGTAGCGCAGGCCGAAGCTGCGGTCAAGGAAGGCACTGCGTCGGCAGACATTCCCGTTTCCCAGCCGCGGCTTTGGGACGCGGAACATCCCGAACTGTACCGATGCAGAGCGGAACTGCTGAAAAATGGTGAGATGGTGGATGAGGCGGACGTCTGGTTTGGATTCCGTACCCTTAGCTGGAGCACCAGAGGATTTTTTGTAAACGGCAAGAAAACGCTGCTCCGTGGCGCCTGCGTCCACCACGACAATGGTATTCTGGGCGCCTGCTCTTTTGAGGATGCCGAGTTCCGCCGTGTCCGTCTGCTCAAGGAGGCTGGTTTCAACGCGATACGTTCCGCCCACAACCCTGCCTCCAAGGCGCTGTTGGATGCCTGTGACCGGCTGGGTCTGTATGTCATGGATGAATTCTGCGACAACTGGCTGGTACATAAAAACCCCTACGACTATGCGGACCGGGACTTCCGCGCATGGTGGCAGCAGGATCTCACAGCTATGGTCATCAAAAACTACAACCATCCCAGTGTAGTCATGAACTCTATCGGAAATGAAATCTCCGAACTGGCTATGCCCGAAGGACAGGAGTACTGTAAAAAATTAGCGGTCCTGGCACGAAAGCTGGACCCGGACAAAGCAGTGACGATAGGGGGGTCAACCTGATGCTGTGCAGTATGTCGGCCAAGGGAGGCGGCATATACGGCAACAAAAAGGAATGGAGAAGAGAATCAAAACGGCAGTCAGACGATGGACAACGTTCCCACCCAGCGCCTTCTTCAACATGCTGATGAATCTGGCCGGGGGTATGATTGAAAAAATGGCCGCCAAACCTGCCGCGGACGATGCCACAAAGGTGAGTTTCTCTTATCTGGATATTGGCGGTTACAACTACGCCGCGTCCCGATACGAGAAGGACGGTACACTCCATCCCGACCGCGTCATTGTCGGGTCCGAGACCCTGCCCAAGAACCTGTATCATAACTGGCAACTGGTGAAAAAATTCCCGTATGTCATCGGCGACTTTATGTGGACGGGCTGGGATTATCTGGGAGAGGCGGGCATCGGTACCGTCCGTTACAAAAGCTTCAAAAATCCCGGTCAGGACGCGCCCATCATCTCCGCCGGCTGCGGCGTGATCGACATTTGCGGAAAGATTCGCCCCGAGGTACAGTGGAACCGGCTGATCTGGGGGCTGGACCATACCCCCGGCATCGGCGTAGAACCGTATACCCACGCAGGGGAAACCGGCTCCGAATCCATGTGGCGTGACACAGACGCAGTGGCAAGCTGGTCCTGGGCCGGATGTGAAGGCAAAAAAACCAAGGTCACGGTCTACTCTGACGGCGAAACGGCGGAACTCATTGTCAACGGGCATTCCTATGGCAGAAAAAAGACGAAGGAATACAAGGCTGTCTTTAAACACGTTGTCTATGAGCCCGGTACCATCACCGCAATCAGCTACGATGGCGAGGGAAAAGAACAGAGCCGGACTTCCATGAAGACAGCTGCAGGACCTGCCGAACTGCGTGTGGTGGCCGACCGAAGCACCTTGCAGGCAAAAACGCAGGATTTGGCCTACATCAGCATTGACCTGACGGGGGCGGATGGCATCACCAAATCTTCTGAGGATACTGCGGTCACGGTGGAGGTTGACGGTGCCGGGACGCTGCTGGCCCTTGGTTCTGCACGTCCTAACATGGGGGAAAACTTTTTCTCCGATACCCACACGACCTACTACGGCAAGGCATTGGCCGTGGTCCGCGGCGGCGATGCCCCCGGAAAGATTACGGTCACGGTGAGAGCAAAAGGCCTGCCGGCCAAAACGCTTGAATTGGAGGTAATCTGAGGAAAAGGCATAGACCAAACGGCAGATTCCGATGTCTAACCAAAAAGACTGCAACAATTGTTGCAGTCTTTTTCTGCGTAATCTACCTCATGGATTTTGCGTAAATTCACATTCTTCTGAAAGTGGGCACATCGGCTGCGCTATGAAGCTGGGAGAGAAAATCAAGCCGGTGCGCATACATCGAGGACTGTCGCAGCGGGAATTGGGTGAGCGTCTGCGTTTGGATGGAAATGTGGCAAATCGCATTGCCCAATATGAGTCGGGGTTCCGAAACGCCCAAAAGAGAAGCAAAAACAAAGAAACAGCCAATGCGTTGAATGTATCTGGAAGATCCTGCGGGATGTGCTGAACACGGCGCCAAACTATGCGCAGGCGGTGAACATCCCGCATTACGGCTGGATGGCAGTGCTATTCGCGGTGCTGGAACCCAAGGACACTGCGGTATATAAGCTCATCACGACCAAGCCGGGCGAGGCTGCATCAGAGGGATGATAGAATCACCAACGCCGCCCATTTTTCAAACAGCAATGTGTTCCGGTACAACTTTTCTGTAAGAAGCAAAAAATGAATTTATTTGATTTTATTCTGATTTTTGACTTGTTCATCGACGATTTATATGGTATAATATCTGCTATCAAGTTCATAAGCAAACCCGGCGCAAGCCGGCGACGCAAAGCTATAGGGGCCCATTGGGTCAGCCAGTTGCCAGAAAAAAATGTTGCTTTTTCTGCCATCAGTAGCTTTGTGTTCTTTTTTGAAAACAGAGGTTGACAAGGTTGAATGCACAGAGATATACTGACCGCAGAGCAGAGCAACTATAATGCTCTGCCGTTTTCGGTTGCCCGCAAATATTGTTTTATAAGGTTAGATAACGCTTTCAGGTTATGGGGTTCGCCATACCTTGAAAGCGTTGTTTGCTTTTTTAGGCGTCATACATGTAAGTAGGGGGATTGTACTATGAATCTTGTAAAGCGAGCCGGGGTTTACAGGGAGCTGGCCATTCTGACAGCGATGCTGATTCTAACGGCGCTGCTGTCTTTCCCGGCGCGTGCGGAAGAGGCGGAAAGCCAGCATGAGCATGTGCGCGTTGGCTTTTTTGCGATGGACGGCTATCACATGATGGATGAGGATGGAAACCGCAGCGGTTACGGCTATGATTTCCTCCGCTTAATGGCGCGCTATTGGGATGCAGACTATGAGTACATCGGCTATGACAAAAGCTGGGAGGATATGCAGCGGATGCTGCTGGACGGCGAGATCGACATGGTCACTTCTGCCCGCAAAACGCCTGACCGCGAAGAATTGTTTGATTTTTCCCGTCCCATCGGAACCAGCAACGGTATCCTGACGATCCGCGGCGATAATACTGCTATCGTTGAGGGGCAATACAGTACCTACAATGGGATGCGTGTTGCACTCCTGAACGGAAACTCCCGGAATGCTGAATTTGCAGAGTATGCACAGACCAAAGGCTTTACCTACGCATCGGTTTATTTCGATTCGACTGAGAAGATGGCAGAGGCCCTTCAGGACGGAACGGTCGATGCCATTGTTACCAGTTCCCTGCGCAGGATAAACAACGAGCGTATCCTTGAAAAATTCGGCAGCAGTGATTTTTATGTGATCGTCAAAAAAGGAAATACCGAGCTTCTGAACCAGGTAAATTATGCAATCGATCAGATGAACGCCGCCGAGGGCGACTGGAAAACGACCCTCTATAACAAAAATTACGAAAGCGCTCAAGCCAAAAGTCTGGAGTATACGGAAGAAGAAAAGCGCATCATCGCCCAATATTCCAAGGGCAATCCCCTTCACATCCTGTGCGACCCGACCCGGTATCCCTATTCTTATACAGAAAATGGCAAGGTAAAGGGCATTCTCCCGGACTATTTCCGGAAGATAGCGGACTATGCCGGGCTTTCCTATGAATTTCTTGTCCCCGCAACCAGAGATGAATATATCGCGTATCAAAGCGGTAAGGGCACGGTAGGCATCAGCATTGATGCACGATTGGATACGGACAATTACGCAGAAACCAAAGAATGGGGATTGACCGCACCCTATATCACGATGCGCATGGCAAGGGTGACGCGGAGAGATTTTGACGGGAACATCCATGTCGTCACCACGGTCAATCAGACCGCGTCCAAGTCGATCGAAGATGCAGTGGCACCCGGTGCGGAAAAACTGATGTGCAGTACCCGTCAGGAGATGATGGAAGCTGTCCGTGACGGCAAGGCGGATGCAGCGTTTGTCTACTATTATATGGCGCAGGCGTTTGTCAACGGCGACACGACAGGCACCTTGACCTACACGCCGCTGGAACAGCCCACCTTCAGCTACCGCATGGTGGTTTCCTCCACGGAAAATCACGCGCTGGCAGGTATCCTGACAAAGGCAATGTACGCGATGCCGGAGAATCTTGTCGAGGATCTTGCGGCGCAGTACACCACATATAAAGCGACAAATCTGACCTTTGCAGACATGCTCCGCCTGCATCCGGTTGCGGCTTTGCTTATCATCGTATTTATCTCGTGTATGGCGGTCACGCTGATCATTATTATGAGCCGTTTGCAGACGCGCAGAAAATTACAGCTTGCCGCCCAGCAGAAAGCAGAAGAAATGACCACCCTTGCAGAGCAGGCGCAGGCCGCCAGCAAAGCAAAAAGTGTCTTTCTTTCCAATATGTCCCACGATATCCGTACCCCGATGAATGCCATCATCGGCTTTACGAATATCGCGTTGCATCAGGATTCTGTACCCGAAATCCACAACTGCCTGAAAAAATCGAGGACAGTTCGGATCATCTGCTGTCCCTGTTGAATGATATACTGGATCTGAGCCGCATCGAAAGCGGAAAGGTGGTATTCTCCCCTGTTCCGGCGGATATCACCGCCGTTACGGATAGTGCAATTGAGATCATAAACGGTACCCTTCTGAACCGGAGCCTGAACTTTGAGGTACACCGTGAACCGATGGAAAATCCCTATGTCATGACGGAACCTGTCCGCATCCGGGAGATTCTGGTCAACATCCTGAACAACGCCGTAAAATTCACCAATGACGGCGGTACGATCCGTCTGGATGTGAGCAACCGTCCGGGAGCCGATGCACAGCACAGGGTGGTTTGCTATCGAGTTCAGGATACCGGTGTCGGTATGAGCGAGGAATTCCTGACAAAGCTCTTTGACGAATTTGCGCAGGAGAAAAACGACGCAAGAACGCAGTATAAAGGCACGGGTCTGGGTATGGCCATCACAAAGAGATATGTAGAAATGATGGGCGGAACCATTGCGGTGGAAAGCAAAAAAGGAGTCGGCACGACCTTTACCGTGGAAATTCCCATGGAGCTGACAAGCTCTGAAAAGGTCGAAAAAACAAAGAAGCCGGCAAAGCGCAAAAGCCTGAAAGGGATCAAGGTGCTTCTGGCAGAGGATAACGATTTGAACGCCGAGCTTGCCACGATACTGTTAGAGGATTCGGAGATGATCGTAACCCATGCGGCGGACGGGCAGGAGGTTGTCGACCTGTTTGCCAATCACCCGGCGGGTACCTATGATATTATCCTGATGGACATTATGATGCCGAAAATGGACGGACTGCAGGCAGCAAAAGCCATCCGCGCCATGCAGGCGGAACGCCCGGATGCAGAAGAAATCCCCATCATTGCACTGTCGGCCAACGCTTTTGCGGAGGATGTGCAGACCTCTCTGGATGCGGGCATGAACGGTCATATTTCCAAGCCTCTTAATGTGGCGGAGGTAGCCAAAGCCATTGCGAGAAATCTGAATAAGTCATGACCGCTTTTTGCAAATCAAGACAGGTGGTTTCTGGTAAAGATATAGCAATTCGGGGCAGACTTCAAAGAACGCTGCGTGACAAATTGTTCTGTAGCCTCATGTAACCGGTGAAACAGTTTATTGGCGTTGTGTTTCTATAATCTTAAAAAATAAAAGAGAACGGCAGGTACATTTGAGCTGTACCTGCCGTTCTCTGCTTGGCATACTTTTTTCCTCAGAATCCTTGGATTCCGGTTCATCCACTTTCTCAAGGAATGCATCCACGAAGGCATTTTCCACCTTCTTATAACCGCCGACCACGGTATCTTCGACCTTATGGTAGGCTGCGGTTGCTTTTTCTGCCATGCCACCGGTTTTCAGCGAACCATCTTCCTCCAGAAATTTGTCTGCGAACTTGTCCTCAATGCCCTGATAGGCATCCATGATCTTTTTATTTTACGACCTATAAAGAGAGCGGCACTCGCCGCCTGACCCTTGCGGAGCGGCTGCGCAAGCTGCCCCTGTCCTTTTTCGGCAAGCGCGACCTTGCCGACCTGACCAGCACCATCATGGCAGACTGCGAGGTGTTGGAAAAGGACTGCTCCCACTTCATCCCCGGTCTGTTCGGCTCCCTGCTCTCCACGGTACTCATTGCCCTGAGCCTGTTCGCCTTTGACGGACGTATGGCGCTGGCAGCCCTGTGGGTCATCCCGGTATCCGCTGCCATCGTGGTGGGCAGCTACCGGGTGCAGGACAAGGTGCAGGCCAAGACCATGGCGGCGAAAATGGTCTGTGCGGACGGCATTCAGGAATATATCGAAACCCTCCGCGACCTGAAAGCCAGCAATGCGGAGCAGCGGTATCTGTCCGGTCTTTCCGACAAAATTCGGGCTGTGGAAAAGCAGTCCATCGCGGCAGAGCTGGAAACAGCGCTGTTTGTGTCCTCTGCGGGCATGGTGCTCAAGCTGGGCATTGCGTCGGTGGCACTCACCGGCGCGGTGCTGCTGGTGCAGGGCAGTATCGACGTGCTGACCCTGTTTCTGTTCCTGATGGCGGCTTCCCGGATGTACGACCCTATGCAGGGCGCGTTGCAGAATTTGGCGGCGGTCATTGCCATGCGCACCAATGTGGGGCGGATGAACGAAATTCTGGACGCTCCCCTGCAGACCGGCAGCGAGCAGCTGACCAATCAGGGCTGCGATATCGTGTTCGACCATGTGGGCTTTGCCTACAACTCCGGCGAAACGGTGCTGCGGGATGTCTCCTTTACCGCAAAGCAGGGCGAGGTCACGGCACTGGTGGGACCCTCCGGCGGCGGAAAGACCACCGTTTCCCGGCTGGCGGCACGGTTCTGGGACTACCAGAAGGGCAGCATCACCGTGGGCGGCATGGATGTCTCCCGAATCGACCCGGAAAAGCTCATGAGCCTGTATTCCATCGTGTTTCAGGATGTGACTCTGTTTGACAACACGATCCTCGAAAACATCCGTCTGGGGCGCAAGGGTGCCACCGACGAGGAGGTCCTTGCGGCGGCAAAGCTGGCGAACTGCGACGAATTTGCCGAAAAGCTGCCGGACAAGTGGAACACCAACATCGGTGAGAACGGCTGCGCTCTTTCCGGCGGTGAGCGTCAGCGCATTTCCATCGCCCGCGCCTTCCTGAAGGATGCGCCCATCATCCTGCTGGACGAGGCCACCGCCAGCTTGGATGTGGAAAACGAAACTGCCATTCAGGAGGCTCTGTCCCGGCTCATAAAACACAAAACCGTCCTCATCATCGCCCACCGGATGCGCACCGTAGCCGGTGCGGATCAGGTGGTGGTGCTGTCGGGCGGCATCGTGGCCGAGCAGGGCAGCCCGGCAGAGCTGTACGCCCGGAAGGGACTGTATGCCCACATGGTGGATCTGCAGTCGGCAAGCCAGAACTGGACGATCTGAGAATGAGGGCGGCTTTTTATATGGCTGAAAGCCTGTCTGTGCTGGTCAATCTGGTTGCCAATGCCATGCCGTTTCGCAAATGGATCGCCATTTCCTGTGATGCGGCTCAGGTTATCAACGACAAAAAAGTGACCGACCACCATGCACTGATCGTCACGGGCGTCGTTCCCGAAGGGCTGTCCGAGGCGGAAGCGGTTGTTTATGAGATGATAGCCGGAAGGATGCTGGAAGCCTTCTCTCCACGCTGCGAGAAAGAGTCACTGAAGATGGAGTGCGTGTGCGAGGGTATGGATTTCCGCTCACAATCCGCCGTCATCGTCAATCCCGGCTGGCGTGCCGTGTTCTCCCGGAAGGAAGACCGTGAAAAGGACGAGCCGGAAGGTAACGGGGGAACGGCGGTGTTTGCCGAAGGCGAGGAAATCCCGGTCATGGGATACGGGCTGGCACAGAAAAGACCCTGCCCAGACCCCTTTACACGGAAGCGACCTTGCTCACCGCCATGGAGAACTGCGGTAAGGAAATCGCTGACGGACAGGCACGGGAAGCGGTGACGGAGCTGGGCATCGGCACGCCCGCTACCCGTGCCGCCATCATCACGACCCTTTTCAAGCGTGACTATATCGAGCGTTCCGGCAAGAGCATCCGCCCGACGGAAAAGGGGCTTTACCTCTACGAGTCGGTCAAGGGCATGATGGTGGCCGATGCCGAACTGACCGGTACATGGGAGAAGGCACTGGCACAGATAGAGGGGCACACCCTCGATCCGGAAAGCTTCATGCTCTCCATCCGGGAATACACCGGGAAAGTGACCGGTGAGATACTGCGTCTCAAATTCCCCGAACCGTCGTCACGCGCCTTTACCTGCCCCAAGTGCAAGACCGGCAATGTGATAGTGAAGGCAAAAGTCGCCAAGTGCGACCATGAGGGGTGCGGACTGCTGGTGTTCCGCCGTTTCCTGAACAAGGAGCTGACCGACCAGCATCTGGAACAGCTTTTCTCTTCCGGCTCCACCAGGCTGATCAAGGGGGTCAAGGGCAAGAAAGGGGCCTCTTTCGACGCCGCGGTAGCCTTTGACGCGGACTTCAACCTGAAACTCTCGTTCCCCAAGCCCAAGGGAGGGAAGGGGAAATAATGCACTGCCATTCCAATTCAAGGGCAAAGGTAGCGGAACCGCCCGTTTCCACCCGCAAGGTCGGGCCTTGCAGGTTTCGGGGAAAATCATCCTCACTCGCGTTCCGGTATTTTCCCCGAAAACCTTGCCGGTGGAGGCGGTCCGCTTTCCGGCCCCTGAAATTGGAAATGACATGTTTCACCCATTAACCATATACGGTCATGAAAACAAGGGAATGTATCGAAAAACTCAGGACAGCCAAATGGATAAGGATTATGGCATTGGCCATTGTCGCCTTCATCGTGTTCAGCTATCTCCACTCAAGAGGAATATCGCCCGTATGGGCGGCAGTCGCCATCGTGTGTTTCAAGGGATTCTTCAGGTTTTTTATATAAAATAGCCTGCCTGCTGGTAGCGGCGGCTATACTTTTCTGCATTCTCAGCTATCTGGTTTTCTAAAGATACAGACATATGAAGCGGATATACCATACAGGTCCAAATATCACCTCGCGGAACAGGGCTGTCCTTTCGGGCGGCTCTTTTTGTTTCCCATGCCTTATGGAAATGAGAATGACGAGGACACGCATGGAAAAGACAGGGAAGCGCATACAGCCATTGACAGACCGTGAACTACAGGGCAAAGTTGGCAAACGCTTCTTTTCGGACGGCAAGGCCGGGCCCTTCGGGTTTCGCGGAAAAATCATCCTCGCTGCGCTCCGGTATTTTTCCCGAAAGCCTTGCCTTTCCGGAAGCGTTTACCGTAAAGCCCTTGTAGTTCAACGGGCTGCCAAAGCCCGGATATTCACAATTAAAATTATAAAGTCATGAACCAAGCAATCATCTCAAGACCGCCGATGGCACCGGTGCAGATGCCGATGCCCGCAACAAGAAGAAAAAGGACAGTGGAGCCGAATCCCGTAGTCAAGTTCCCGCCAAGAGGCACAGGACCGGTACACATCTCCACGCTGCTGAACCCCATCCTGGAAATATGCCACCATCCCGACAGGGACAGGCTGCTGGCGGAGTTCTTCAACCGATAAAAAATACGATTATTCACACTTTAAATTATTACAGTTATGTTTTTTACAGCAATCAACCAGATGATGACCGAGGGCGTGGACCTCACGATAGTCATCCGCAAAGCGAACGGACAAATGGCGGTATCCACACTGCCGAAGTCGAACGGGCTGAAGGACGAGGCCCAGAACCACATCGTGCCCCTGACGGTCAGCGGACTGCCGGAGGAACTGGACGCGGGATTCCTGCAAACCGTCGCCCGGCCGATACAGAAGGTGGCGGGACTGATCACCAACATGGCGCAGTTCGAGGCGCAGGCTGACAAGGCCGCTGCCGACAGCAAGGCGGCGAAGGAAGAAAAGCCAAAGAGACGAAGGAGGAGAAGGAGAAACGCGAGAAGTACGAGAAGCATCTCAAGAAGACGGAGGAACTGATTGCCGCCGGGAAGCACAGCGAGGCTGTCACCGCACTCGGCCAGGCACGCCTCCATGCCAAGCGCAAGACCTGAAGAAGATTGACAGCATGGTGGAGGAACAGAAGAAGGCGATGAACAAGGGCAGCCTGTTCGAGCTGATGGATGAACCGGCACCGCAACCGCAGCCACAGCCACAGCAGCAACCGCAACCTATGGCGGCAACGGCACAACAGCCACAGCCACGACCAATGGCAGTTCCCGTGCAGCAACCGCCCTATCCGCCGCAGCCCCAGGCTCCGAGACCGATAGCAGGACAACCGCAGCGGCCTATGACGGCACAACCGCTGCAACAGCCTTCGATGTGGCCACCGCAACAACCGCCGCAAAGACCGCTTCCGCCACAGCCGCAATATGCCGGACAACAGCCTACGGCTCCGCAGCCTCCATACGGGGCACAGTCTGACACGCACTGGCAGGAACAGGCATTCTCTCCCGAAGACTACCCTGCGCAATATCCCGCGGACGGAGAAATCAATTACAATCCCAAGGATTACGAGGAATATCCCGATTTTCCCCAATCCATGTTAGAACCCAAGTATTCACCTTATCAGACAGTTTAAGATTATGGCACTCGAAATCACAGGAATGACACGCTCGTTCACGTCCAAGAAAGGCAGCGGAATGATTACGCTCGACGATCCCAACCCGTCGGACAGCCCCGAAATGGTCATGAGTTACTACTCCAACTTCTACCCGGAGCTGACCACGGCGACGGTACACGGACCGGTCATCAAGAATGACAAGGCGGTGTACGAGTTCAAGACCACCATCGGGACAAAAGGATAGGAAACCATGAAGAAGGACAATAAAAAGAAGAAATCATGTGTACCATTGGACGAACATCAGTCGGCACTGCTCGCAAGGCTCATCATCGGCCAGACAGAACGGAATGTACGACACGGTGTGAACAGGACAGAACGGATTACGGCTCCAAGCGGGGCCGTTAATTCTTTTCTGAATACGGCACTTGCCCCGATAGCACAGAAAAGTATTGTCGTGGATTCATACGGCAGTAATGGCATCAACGTGATTACGCAGGAAAACTACGAGTTCCTGCGTGACTCGTTTTTCAACTATGCCCTTTTGTTGAAACAGGAAGCGGTGCATACTCCGGGCAAAAGTATCGGGGCAAGCATAGCCAATCTGTACGACGAGATGGACAAACTTGTCGGGGAAGGGATGAATGTGAATATCGAACAGGATAACGGCAGGCTCTATTTCAATCTGTGGAAGTGTCACAAATGGGGC
>ENA-OUNH01000137-OUNH01000137.1-human-gut-metagenome-genome-assembly--contig:-NODE-137-length-26945-cov-3.740808_pt1 | contig 26945 bp, 28 predicted proteins | sample MGYA00242806_ERZ504814 | MGnify/ENA primary metagenome ERZ504814 (study PRJEB26092, sample SAMD00036389) | human gut metagenome | host: Homo sapiens | study: EMG produced TPA metagenomics assembly of...
CAAAGCTAAAGGGCTTGCCGCCTGCAATTCACAGACAGCAAGCCCTTTCGGCTGCTTGAACAATTTTTACTTCAGAATATTGTCTAACTTTTTGGGGTCACTTCAAATCACGGTCCGGGGATTTTTATGCTTTACCCTTCACCAAATCAGGCAATATGGGCAGTGATGAAGCATTTTGCCGCTTTTCCATGGCACTCGCCAATCAAAAAAACCGCCCGCGCAAACGCGCAGGCGGCCGGAATTATGCGGTTAGATTAGCCCTTGATGGCAGCAGCAACTTCAGCAGCGAAGTCCTCGTTGCGCTTCTCCAGGCCCTGCCCTTGGTGAAGTGGGTGAAGGAAGCGATCTTGATGTCGCCGCCCAGAGCCTTCGCGGTGTCGGCAACGTACTTCTTGACGTCCATGCCGCCGTCCTTGATGAAGGCCTGATCGACCAGGCAGGCTTCCTTGTAGAACTTGCCCAGCTTGCCGATGGCCATCTTCTCTTTGATGGCGTCGGGCTTGTTGGCAGTCTTGGGATCGTTGGCCATCTGAGCCAGAACGATCTCCTTCTCCTTGGCCAGAACGTCCTCGGGCACGTCGGACTCGTTCAGGTAGCTGGGGTTAGCAGCAGCGACCTGCATGGCGATGTCCTTGCCGAAGGCAGCGAACTCGGGCTTGGCAGCGACATCGTCAGAGGTCTCGAACTTGACGATGACGCCGTGGGTGCCGCCGCCATGGACATAGGCAGCGCAGTGGCCCTCATAGCGGGCAAAGCGGCGAACCTTGATGTTCTCCTTGATGACGAGGATCAGAGCCTTCAGGGCATCGTCAACCGTGCCATCGCCCATCTTGCAGGCCATCAGGGCCTCAACATCGGCGGGGTTCTCGTCAGCAACGACTTTGGCCAGGTTCTTGGTGAAGTCAACAAACTTGTCGTTCTTGGCGACGAAGTCGGTCTCGGCGTTGACCTCAACGACAACAGCGCAGTTGTCGAAGGAAACGGCATAGACCATGCCCTCGGCGGCGATGCGGCCAGCCTTCTTGTTGGCAGCAGCCAGACCCTGCTCGCGCAGGATCTCGATAGCCTTCTCGAAGTCGCCGTCAGCCTGAGTCAGTGCCTTCTTGCACTCCATCATGCCGCAGTCGGTCTGCTTACGCAGCTCCATAACGTCTTTTGCAGAAATAGCCATAGTGCTCAATGTCCTTTCTGAATTGTAGGGAGTAAATCAATCCTCTTTGGTCTCGGCGGCGGGAGCGTCCTGAACGCCCTGCTTGCCCTCCAGCACAGCGCTGGCCATGGCACCGGAGATCAGCTTGACAGCGCGGATAGCGTCATCGTTGCCGGGGATGACATAATCGATCTCATCGGGATCGCAGTTGGTATCAACGATAGCAACAATGGGGATGTTCAGCTTGCGGGCCTCAGAAACAGCGATGCGCTCCTTGTGAGGATCAACGATGAACATGGCCTTCGGCAGGGCCTTCATGTTCTTGACGCCGCCCAGGTACTTGTCCAGCTTGGCCATCTCGAGCTCGAGCTTGACAACTTCCTTCTTGGGCAGCAGATCGAACGTGCCGTCCTCCTGCATGGTCTTGAGCTGCTCCATACGGTCGATGCGCTTACGGATGGTGCGGAAGTTTGTCATCATGCCGCCCAGCCAGCGAGCGTTGACATAGTGCATACCGCAGCGGGTAGCCTCGTCACGGATGGACTCCTGAGCCTGCTTCTTGGTGCCGACGAACAGAATCTCGCCGCCCTGAGCAGCGGTGTCGCGGACGAAGTTGTAAGCCTCATCGAGCTTCTTCACGGTCTTCTGCAGATCGATGATGTAGATACCATTGCGCTCGGTGAAGATGTACTTAGCCATCTTGGGGTTCCAGCGGCGGGTCTGGTGGCCGAAGTGGACACCGGCCTCGAGAAGCTGTTTCATAGATACGACTGCCATTGTTTGTTTCCTCCAAAAAAATTTAGTTTTTACCCTCCGCACTGCGGGGTTTCTGCTTTCTAACCTTTTGGCGTCTTACCGCAAAAAAGGCAACAAAAAAACAGCGCAATGCGTGTGTATTGCTTTAGTATAGTACCACACCCCGACACAAAATGCAAGAGGTTTTTGAAAATTTCTCCTGCAGGCGCGGTTTTCACCCATGCAAGCGGATATGTGCAACAAAAAAAGACCCGGCAGAAATCTCTGTCGGGTCTTTGTGGTGGAGAATACCGGGATCGAACCGGTGACCTCTTGCATGCCATGCAAGCGCTCTCCCAGCTGAGCTAATCCCCCATGCTGGCCGCCGTCAGCGCCGTTTGCTCCTGACGACGGTTGTTATTATAGCAAAGCTGTCGTGGATTGTCAACAGGTTTTTGCAAAAAACTTTTGACTTTTTTAATCGTTGTTTCTGCGGCCCAGCATACGCAGGATATACAGGAAGATGTTGATGAAGTCCAGATAGAGATTCAGGGCGCCGATGATGGAGGCCTTGTGCAGCATTGCCGCATCGCCGCCGAAATAAGAGTAGTAGTATTTGAGCATCTGGGTGTCATAGGCAGTCAGGCCCATGAAGATCAGCAGCCCCACCGCGCAAAGCACCAGATCCATGACGCCGAAGCTCATACCGAAGGCTGCGAACAGGCCGCCTACCAGAGAGCAGACGATCAGCGCGATCAGACCGCCCATCAGCTTGGGTCCCCATCCGGTCAGGTCACGGTTGGTGACATTGCCGTACACGGCCATAACGCCGAAATATACCGCGCCGACCAGAAACGCAAGGATCAAGCTGCCGTAGTCATACACCAGAAAAATTGCGCTCAGGTTCAGGCCGTTCAGCACCGCATAGCCGAAGAAGATTCCCGTGGCCGTCGAGGGCTGCAGCTTCTGCACCCGGGCAGACAGCGTAAACACCAGCACCAGCTCGGCAATGGAGGTCAGAATAAACAGACCGGAGTTGATGAGCGGATAAATCAGCCCCGTCATCACCGCGCCAATGCCGACCGCGAAGGTGACCAGCAGGCCCGCAAACATCCAGCCGAAGCTCTTGGACATAAACTCGGAAAGGGTCCCAAACGGGCTTTCCGCATAAGAAATAGTAGAATAATTGCGATTCATAGTTGCAATCTCCTTTCTTTATGATATATTATACAGGTATTCTGATAGCAAATCATCACAGAATTGTGAAATCCATAATACAAAAGGTGCATTATGTCCAGAAACGAGCCGTTTGGCATTTACATTCATATTCCCTACTGCCGGTCAAAATGCCGGTACTGTGATTTTTACTCAGCACCGGGGGCGCGCGGCGTGCCGCAGGCGTATGTAGACGCCCTGCTGCGGGAGCTTGCCAAAAGCACCCGTCGGCCCGACACCCTGTACTTTGGCGGCGGCACCCCGGCGCTGCTTTCCCCGGGGCAGGTCAGCACCCTGATACAGGCTGCTGACCCCCTGCCCGGTGCCGAGATCACGCTGGAGGCCAACCCCGATGTGGTGACGCCCGAAACACTGGTTGGCTTTCGGCAGGCCGGGGTGAACCGCATCAGCTTCGGCGTGCAGAGTGCCGACGACGCACAGCTGCAGCGGCTGGGCCGCACCCACACGGCTGCCGGGGCCGCCAGGGCGCTGGCATGGGCACAGGAGGCCGGTTTTCCCCCGATATTTGCGGGGACATCATGCTGGCGCTGCCGCAGTATACAAACGCCGAATTTGACCGCACACTGGCCTTGCTGCAGAACGGCGGCTGCACCCACATCTCCGCCTACCTATTAAAGGTAGAGCCGGGCACGGCGTTTTACCGCAACCCGCCCGCCGGCCTGCCCGATGCCGATGCCGCCGCAGATTTTTACCTGTACGCCGTGCGGCAGCTGGAGGCCGCAGGCTATCGTCAGTACGAGATCAGCAACTTTGCCCGCCCCGGGCACGAAGGGCGGCACAACCTGCTGTACTGGAACTGCGAGCCGTACCGCGGCATCGGCCCGGCAGCCCACAGCTGCGTGGACAATGTGCGGCGGTTCTGGCCCGGGGATGTGCAGGGGTTTATTGACGGCACGATCCACGAGGAAATCGAGGGCGACTGCACTGCCGAGGATTACCTTTTGATGCAGCTGCGGCTGACCTGCGGTCTGGATTTAGAAGAATATGCGCGGCGCGGCGGGCATTTCACCGCCGCGCAGCAGACATTTATGCGCCAGTGCGTCACCCATGGCTACGCTGTGTGGGAGGGCAGCAGCTTCCGGCTGACCCCCGCCGGGATGGTCGTGCAGAACGCGATTCTGACAGAGTTGATATAAAAAGCGCCCACGCGATATTTTTTCGCGTGGGCGTGCTTTTTATACTTCCTTTACCGGCCAGCCGAGCAGATCGGCAGCGGCGCGGTCGTGGGTGACGAGAATCGTGGGGCGCTCCCCCGCCAGGCGTTTTGTGGCGTTGACGGCATCGGCTACAAGCTCGGCGTCCATGCCGGTGAAGGGCTCGTCCAGCAGCAGCGTTTGTGCATCACGGCAGAGGAGCGCCCGCAGCAGCGCAGCGCGCCGTTTTTGCCCGCCGGAGAGCCGCGCAGCAGGCAGTGCCAGCTCCGCATCGGTAAAGCCGAGCGCGCACAGCTCCCGCTCTGCCTCCCGCTGCGTCAGCCCATGGCCGGTCAGCACTAGATTGGCAGCAGCGGTCAGCTGCGGGCAGAGGCGGTCCTCCTGAAAGACGGCAGCGGGCCTCTCCACGCCCGTGACAGTGCCGGAATCCGGTGCTTCCAGCCCCATCAGGATGCGCAGCAGCGTTGTTTTCCCGCAGCCGGAGCGTCCCATCAGCACTGCCGGGCCATCGACCGTCCATGTAAAATCCTGCAGAACAGGCGTATCGCCAAAGCGTTTGCAGAGGTTCCGTATCACAATGCTCATGCCTGTACCTCCCCGCAGAGGCGCATTTTTGCCGTGCGCAGCAGCCGGGCTGCCGCCGCAGACAGCGCCGCCGACAGCAGCACGATCACCAGCGTCCATGCGAATACATCCGGCGTGGACAGCGTGATCTTGGCGCGGTAGAGCGCATCGCCGACCGAATGATCCGGCAGACCGATAACCTCGGCAGAGACGCCGCTCTTCCAGCACATGCCCATTGCAGCGATGCAGCTTTCACAGAAGGATGGGAAGATGCCCGGCAGCCAGATATACCGCAGCCGCGCAGACAGCGGCAGGCGGTAGACCTGTGCCATCTCCAGCAGCTTCGGATCGGTGTCGGCAATGCCGCCCAGCACCCCGCATAGACCACCGGCAGCACATGGGTAAAGCTGACGATGACGGAAAGATTCGCACTGCGCACCCACAGCAGTGCCAGAATGACAAAGCTGGCCACCGGCATGGCGCGTATAAGCTGCATGGCGGGGTCAATGAATACCCGTACCCAATGCCAGCGCGCCCCTGCTGCACCGAGCAGCAAGCCGCCCGCCGCTGCCAGCAGAAAGCCCGCCAATATACGCAGCGCACTGAACACAATGCGCTGCCAGAACGCGGCGGTAGGCGCCAGTGCTGCCAGCGCCCCCCAGTGTCTGCAAGGGCGTGGCCAGAAAGAGCCCGCCATGTCCCAGACCCACAGCAGCAAATTGCCAAATTCCAATCCATGCAAGGATGGCGGCGGCTTTTTGCCACAACGGCGTTTGCAGGGGCGGATGCTTGCATCGCCCCCTGCAGTGGGCATGCAGATTCAATTTAGCCGACATAGTAGAAGTCGTCCGCAGGCAGGGTCCCGCCCACGCTGGCGGGGTCGGCGGCATACAGAACATTGAAGTAGGTCGCAAGGTCGTTCTTCATCTCGTCACCCGTCTCAAAGACGATGTTGCACTGCGGCAGCGCCTTCTGGGCCAGTGCAGCCTTGGCGACAACACCGTACTGCTCGCAGAGGGCTGCCGTGCCCTCGACATCGTTGTTGGCGGCCTCAACGCTGGCCTTATAGCCGTCCATGAAAGCGGCAAACGCTTCGGGGTCATTCTCGACAGCATCCTTGCGGACGACCAGAACACCGGTAACGAGCTTGGAACCGGCAACCTTCTGCCATTCCTCGTTCATATCCAGTGCAACGCGCAGACCCTCGACCTGAGACAGTGCGCTGGTGACAAAGGGCTGGGGCAGCATGGCGATGGTTGCCTCACCCGCCTGCACCTTGCTCAGGGCCTCGGTGGCCTCGCTGGTGTATTCCAGCGTGACATCCTTGTCGGGGTCAATGCCGTTCTCGCTCAGGACATAGCGCAGGACATACTCAGGGGTGGCACCCTTGCCGGTCGTGACAATGGTCTGCCCCTTGAGATCCCCGACTGAGTTGACGGTATCGCCGTTCTCGACAATGTAGAGCACGCCCAGCGTGTTGATGCAGGCAACCTCCACCGCGCCGTTCGTCTTGTTGTACAGCGTGGCAGCAAGGTTGGCGGGCACAGCGGCGGCATCCAGCTCCCCCTTGACCAGCAGCGGAACGATCTCATCGGCTGCACCGTACATCGTGAAATCATAGCTGGATGCAACTTCATCGCTCATCAGGTTGACAAGTCCCATCGTTGTGGGGCCTTTCAGGCCTGCGATGCGCAGGGCGGCTTCGGTCGCGGCGGCATCGGCGGTCTCCTCGGTTTCCGGTGCGGCCTCCACGGCAGATTCCACAGCGGATCCGGCAGCAGACTCGCTCACGGCCGCTTCCGCACCGCAGCCTACCAGAGCGGCACACATAGCAAACGCCGTCACAGCGGCGAAAACGCGTTTCAGTTTCATAAAAATCTTATCCTCCTTGTTGCTTTTGCGGCCTTACTATACTATAATACAGATGAATTGTCTGTTGCACCGGCAACAGGAAACCCTTTTGTAACCCACGCAAGGAGCCGTATGGACTACACACCCTACTATGAGATCATGCGCAGCACCAGCCTTTTGCGCGGCCTGTCCGATGCGGAACTGGACACGCTGATGACCTGCTTTGCCCCGCGGGTGCGCCGCTACGCCAAGGGCGAGCTGCTGCTGATGGCCGGGTACGAAACTCACGAGCTCGGCCTTGTGCTGGAGGGTGCCATCACGGCCAGCAAGCCGCTGGCTGACGGCGGCACAGTGGTTATCGCCCACATGGGGCCGGGCGGCGTATTTGCCGATGTACTGGCCGGCGGGCGCAGCCGCAGCCCCGTCAATGTCTCTGCCGCCGAGCGCTGCCTGATCCTCTACCTGCCCTGTGAGGCGCTGCTGCGCCCCTGCGCAGCCCTGCACAGTGCGCATTTAAAGCTGCTGCAGAACTGGCTTGAAACCATCAGCGACAAATATTTTGCGCTGGACCGCCGGTTGGAGCTGATCTGCTGCAGGAGCCTGCGCGGGCGCATCTGCATGTGGCTGCTGGAGCAGCGCGAGCGCTGCGGGGCCGACACCTTTACCACCGCCATGAGCCGCACCGAGCTGGCCGCCTTTTTGAACTGCGACCGCAGCGCGCTCTCCCGCGAGTTGAGCCGTATGCAGGAGGAAGGGCTGATCGAACTGTTCCGCGGCAGCTTTAAGCTGCCTGACCCGGAGCGGCTGCGCGCCGCCTGCCCGTGACCCCGCTGCCTGCCACTATCATATTCTGAGGTTTTATGCTATGAATGACCGCACCTGTCCCATCCTGTATATCGTCATCCCCTGCTACAACGAGCAGGAAGTTCTGCCCATCACTGCGCCGATGTTCCTGCAAAAGCTCACCGATCTGACCGCTGCAGGCAAAATCAGCCCTGACAGCCGGGTCCTGTTTGTAAATGACGGCTCCAAGGACCGCACATGGGAGATCATCAAGGAGCTGGCCGAGAGCGATGCGCACTATGTCGGCATCTGCCAGAGCCGCAACCGCGGCCACCAGAACGCCGTGCTGGCCGGGCTGATGGAGGCCAAGAGCCGCTGCGACATCACCATCTCCATCGACTGTGACGGTCAGGACGACATCAACGCCATGGACGGCATGGTGGACGCCTACCGTGACGGCTGTGATGTTGTGTACGGTGTGCGCAGCAAACGGGACACCGACACCTTTTTCAAGCGCTTTACCGCCGAGAGTTTCTACAAAATCTTGAATGCCATGGGTGCGGAAGTTGTCTTTAACCATGCGGACTATCGCCTGCTAAGCAGCCGCGTGCTGGAGGAGTTTGCCAAGTTCCGGGAGGTCAACCTGTTTTTGCGCGGCATGGTGCCGCTGGTCGGCTTTAAATCCACCTGCGTGACCTATGAGCGCCACGAGCGCATTGCAGGCGAAAGCCACTATCCGCTCTCCAAAATGCTGGCATTGGCCTTTGACGGCATCACCAGCCTGTCCACAAAGCCGATCCGCTTCATTACAGGCTTCGGCGTTTTTGTGGCATTGGTCAGCTTTATCGGCGTGCTGTGGGCTGTCATCGAGGCCGCGCTGGGGCTTACCGTCTCCGGCTGGGCGTCTATGACCAGCATCATCTGCTTTGTATCGGGCGTACAGCTTATCTGTCTGGGTGTCATCGGGGAGTATATCGGCAAGATCTATCTGGAAACAAAGCATCGCCCGCGCTACATCATCAGCGAAGCAACGCCGAATTTCGGTGAAATCAAGGAGGACGCACAATGAGCCGTCAGGTATGGAGGGGGTCTACCCTGCTGAACCCGGAGCCGCCGGTGCTGGTCAGCTGCGGCAGCCCCGACAAGCCGAATTTGATTACCGTGGGCTGGACAGGCACGATCTGCACCCAGCCGCCCATGCTGTCCATCAGCGTGCGGCCCGAGCGGTACAGTCACCATTTAATTAAGGAGCGCGGCGAGTTCGTTGTGAACCTGCCCACCGAGAGCCTTGTCCGCGCCATCGACTGGTGCGGCGTCAAGAGCGGCCGCGATGTGGATAAGTTCGCCGCCATGCACCTTACCGCCGCACCTGCCGCCAAGGTCGGCACCGTGCTTGTCGAGGAAAGCCCCGTAAACCTTGAGTGCAAGGTCACACAGGTCATTTCTTTAGGCAGCCATGACTTGTTCTTGGCGGAGTGCGTTGCCGTAGATGTGGACGAGCGGCTGCTTGATGAGAGCGGCAAACTCTGCCTGAACAAGGCGAAGCTCATTGTATACAGCCACGGCGATTATCTGGCGCTGGGCCGCAAGCTGGGCAGCTTTGGGTACAGTGTGCGGAAGAAGAAAAAGGCGATCAAAAAATAATAGGGGCAAATTCCATATCCGCCTCTCGGCTAGAAGGCAGCCGCGCTGTAAAGGCAAGGTTGCGGGCCGCACATGTGCGGCCCCTACAACTCTGCTAAAGCACAAATAAAAACACCGTTCACAGAGATTTTTCTCCGTGAACGGTGCTTCTTTTTTACAGTATCCCTTACTCTTGAGAATGCCGACCAGCACTACGATGACCAGTGCAGCAACACAGACGCCGATGAAGATGTCGATGTATTTCAGCGGAACCTTGCGGAAATTCTCGTAGAAATTCTCAAAGGCATTCAGCTGGCTGCGGTCGGGGCGGTCGGGTTTCTTTTCGGTCTCGGGAGTAGTCTTTTCTTCGCCCATAGGTTACTTCTTGGCTAGGTACTTGCGCAGGTCAAGGGCAACGGCGATGACGATGACAAGGCCCTGTGCAATGTAGGTGTAGGCGGGGTCGACGCCGAGGAACTGCAGGCAAATCTTCAGGACTTCAAAGACCAGAACACCGACCAGAACGCCGGAGACCTTGCCGACGCCGCCGTTGGTGGAAACACCGCCGATGGTGCAGGCTGCGATAGCTTCCAGCTCATAGCCGTTGCCGGTGTTGGTGGATGCGCCGCCGGCCTTTGCGCCGACGAGGAAGCCGCCGAGAGCATACATGCAGGAGGCCAGAATGTAGATGCGGATCAGGGACGCGGTGACGTTGACACCGGCAACCTGAGCGGCGTTCTCGTTGCCGCCGATGGCGTACATGTACTTGCCGTGACGGGTCTTATTGTACAGGAACCAGAAGAAGATGCCGACGATCAGCGCAAAGATGGCCAGGAACGGGATGGGGCCCAGCGTGCCGCTGGCAACGGTCAGGTAGCTCTGCTTGTAACCGCCCATGGGCTGGTTGTTGGTGATGACGGAACACAGGCCGTAAACGATGGTCTGCATGCCCAGCGTAGCGATGAAAGGAGGAACCTTCAGGAACGCGATAATGCAGCCGTTGATGGCACCAAAGCAGGCCATGATCGCCATGACGATCAGCAGGGCCACGGGCCACGGAATATCGGGCAGCCAGGGCAGCATGCGGGCAGAGTAGTCAACGCTCTGCAGCAGCATGGCGGAGAAGCAGGCGGCCAGGCCGACCTGACGGCCGGCGGACAGGTCAGTGCCCTTGGTAATCAGGCATCCCGAAACGCCGCAGGCGATGATGAAACGCGGGGCGACGTTCAGCAGCAGGTTTTTGCCGTTTGTCTCGGTAAAGAAGTTCTGGGTCGTGCAGCCGACGAAGAGGGCCAGCAAAATGATCAGAATAATGATCGCGTTATTGGACAGGAATTTTTTAAAGTTGAATTTTTTCTCCATTTTCGGATTCCTCCTTATTCAAACTGGGTAGCCAGCGTCATGATGTTCTCCTGGTTCGCCTTATCACCGTCGATAAAGCCGGTGCAGCGGCCATCGCACATGACCATGATGCGGTCAGACATACCGATCAGCTCGCTCATTTCGGAGGAGATCATGATGATGCTCTTGCCCTGTTTGGCCATCTCGGCGATGATGCAGTAAATTTCATACTTTGCACCGACGTCGATACCGCGGGTCGGCTCGTCCATGATGAAAACATCGGGGTCGTTGGCCAGCCAGCGGGCAATCAGCACCTTCTGCTGGTTACCGCCGGACAGCGATTGAATCTGCGTTTTGGAGGACGGCGTCTTGATGGACAGCTTGGCGACATTATCCTGCACGAGTTTTTCGATTTTGTTGTCGTCCAGCATGATGCCGCCGATCAGATACTTGTTCAGCGATGCAATGGAGACGTTATCCGCAATGGAAAGCACACCCAGAATACCGGTGGCGCGGCGGTCCTCGGTCAGCATGGCGATGCCGTTTTTGATGGCGTCCTGCGGCTGGTTGATGGTCAGTTCCTTGCCCTTATAGGTGATGGTGCCCGACGTGTGGCAGCGCAGACCGAACAGACCCTCCATCAGCTCGGTGCGCTGGGCACCGACCAGACCCGCAACGCCGAGGATCTCGCCCTTGCGGACGTTGAAGTTGACGTGACGGAAGCTCTTGGGGTTGATGGATGTGAAGTCCTTGACCTCAAACACGACCTCACCGGGCGTATTCGAGCGCGGCGGGTAGAGGTTCGACAGCTCACGTCCGACCATCTTGGTGATGATCATATCGGTGGTCAGTTCCTTGGCCTCCCAGGTGCCGATGTACTGGCCGTCGCGCATGATTGTGACTTCGTCGCTGATGCGAAGAATTTCGTCCATCTTGTGGCTGATGTAGACGATGGAGACGCCCTTGGCGCGCAGCTCGTCCACGATGGTGAACAACGCCTCGACCTCGGCCGCCGTCAGCGAGGAGGTCGGCTCGTCGAGGATCAGCACCTTGCAGTCTGCGGAGACCGCCTTGGCGATCTCAACCAGCTGCATCTGGGAAACGCTCAAGGTTCCGAGCTTTGCGTGCGGATCATAATTCAGGTGGACTTCCTTTAAGACCTTGGCCGCATCCTCGTACATCTTGTCGTGGTCGATGACGGTGACAGGTCCGTATTTCTTGGTTGGGTAGCGCCCGACGTAGATATTCTCGCCGATGGAACGCTCCGGGATGGGCTGCAGCTCCTGATGCACCATCGCAATGCCGCGGTTCAGTGCATCCAGAGGTCCCTTGATCTGGACCTCCTGTCCCTCATAAATGACCTTGCCTTCGTCCATGTGGTAGATACCAAACATGCACTTCATCAAGGTAGACTTGCCCGCGCCGTTCTCTCCCATCAGCGCATGGACGGTGCCGGGTTTCAATTTCAGCTGTGCGTGATTCAGTGCCTTGACGCCGGGGAACGTCTTGACGACATCACACATCTCCAAGCGGTACTCTGACAATTCGCTGGCCCCCTTTAATCTTTTGTAACCTTTTCATGAAAAAAGGGTGCGTGCGCCTGCGCACACGCACCCCGATTGTTCTGGTTTAAGCTGTGGCTTTCGTCAAATTACTGGAAGTCCTTGACGTTGTCAGGGGTAACCTTGACGTAGTCAACGTAGACGCTCTGGCTGCCAGCCTCGAAGGTCTTGCCGCCCAGCAGCTCCTCCATGGAAGCAACAGCCTGCGTAGCCTGACCCTTAGCGTCGTTCAGAACGGTACCGGTCATGTTGCCGTTGGCAACTTCGTTCTTGGCAGCGTCCAGAGCGTCAACACCAACGAGGTAGATGTCCTTGTTGACGGTACGGCCGGCAGCCTGAATAGCCTGCAGAGCGCCGATTGCCATGTCATCGTTGTTGCAGAAGACAACCTCGATCTGGTCGCCGAACTTGGCAAGGTCGTTCTGGCAGATTTCCTGACCCTTGTTACGATCCCAGTCACCGCGCTGCAGGTCGAGCTGCTCGACCTCAACGCCGGCATCGGTCAGAGCCTTGACGGAGTACTCGGTACGCAGCTGAGCATCGATATTCTCGGGGTCGCCCTGAATCATGATGTAGGAAACCTTGCCGTCGCCGTTGATGTCGCCCTTGTTCTCAGTGTCGAGGATCAGCTCGCCCTGGAAGGTGCCGGACTGAGCAGCGTCGCAGCCAACATAGACCAGCTTGTCGTAAGCGGACATCTGATCGGCGGTGGGCTCACGGTTGATCAGGACGGTGGGAACATCGGCACCCTTGACGGTAGAGATGATCTGGTCGGCAGCGGAGGTCATGACGGGGTTGATGATCAGTGCGTCAACGCCCTGCGTGATGAAGGTGTTGATCTGCTCGTTCTGCTTGGCCTGGTCGTTGTTGCCGTCAACGATGGTGACCTCGTAGCCCTTGCCCTCGAGGATCTCCTGCAGAGCATTACGGTAGGTGGTCATGAAGGCATCGTCGAACTTGTAGATGCAGACGCCGACCTTACCGCCCTGCGTGGCCTCGGTAACGCTCTCAGCTGCGCTCTCGGCAGCAGAGGTAGCGGCGGACTCAGTAGAGGCAGCCTCGCTGGAAGCGGGGGCGGAAGCGGAGCCGCCGCAAGCGGCGAGGGATACGGCCATGCAGCCAGCAACGGCCAGAGCAGCAAACTTTTTCATAATAAGTTTCTCCTTCTTTTTGCAGTGGATTTTTTCGGGCCGCGGTAGAGGTGCGGGCCCTGTTGACAGTTATTATAATACTCGGGTGCAGGGCAAAAAACAAGGTGAAATTTCACCGACAAAAGGGGGAAATTTTCACCGTTTAGGGCATTTTCCCCAATCCGAGCCTGCCTTTTTTGTGCAGAAGGCCCACAAAAAATGTCAAAACGGTTCATGTTGTTTTTATTTTGTAAGATTTTTTGCAAACAAAAAACCTCCCTCTGGGAGGGAGGTCAGGTTGTCAAAGAATCACATCCTCGGCCTGTTAAATGTGTAGGGGCGACCATTGGTCGCCCGCCAACTTGGCACAGTAACGCGCTTTCCGGGGAGTTTTTCACAGACAAACGGGCACGGGCGGGCAATGCTCGCCCCTACAAGAGTTGTTTGACACCCTTCCCTCCCTCTGCGAGGGAGATGTGCCGTAGGGGCGGATTCCATATCCGCCCGCAAAGAGGCCAAGCCTCTACAAATTTCACCCGAACGGGAACAGCGCCTTTTGCTTATCTATGGCAAACATATTATCCCGGGTAATGACCCGGACGGCAGTAATGTTGGATTTTTCCACACTGCCGCCCTGCCCGGCCAGCAGCCTGTAGGCGCTCTCCACACCGAAATAGCCCATGCTGTAGGTGTTCTGCACGATCAGGGCGTCCACTGCGCCGCTTTGCAGCGCATCGATCGTCTGCACATTGGAGTCAAACGCCACCAGCCAGAGGTCATCGACCCGCTCCATCTCCTGCACAGCCTGCACGGCCCCCACGGCGGTGGCCTCGTTGAAGGCCACCAGCACATTGATCTCGGGGTGCTGCTGCAGCATCCGCAGGGCATCGCTGTGCGCACTGGCTGCATTCGGATGGGTCTGCATCGAGGTAACGACCTCGGCGCGGCCGCTGTCCGCAAAGGTGTCGCGGGCGCCCTGCTCCCGGTCGCGGCCGTTGGCGCCGTTGACCTCATAGTTGATCAGCCCCACACAGAGCTTTCCCTCCGTGCCCTCCAGTGCGCTGCGGGCCGCCAGCCGCCCGGCGCCGTAGTTGTCGGACCCGATGTAGGCCGCTACCTGATCGGAATGTACGGCCGAGTCGATCCCTACGATCGTCACGCCCGCTGCTGCGGCGGCATCAATGGCCTCGGCGTTGGCCTCATAGTCGATGGCAGAAAACACGATGGCCTGTGCCCCGTCCTCGACTGCCTTTTCGATCAGCTGATTCTGGGCGTCATAATTTTCCTCATCGTCGGGGGCAAGGACGGTGAGCTGCATGTTGTACTCGGTCGCGGCGGCCTCAGCCCCGGACAGCACCGCCTTCCAGAATTCCGACTCGCGGGATTTGGCAACGACCGTCACCCTGTACCGCGCGGTGGTGGCCGCCGCAGACTGCACATTGCAGCCTGCCAGCAGCAGCACCGCCAGAACGGCGGGCAGCAGCATTTTAATGCGTTTTATCATACTCGCCCTCCCTGTCCTCCGGCACACGCGGGGTGCGGATGGTAACGGTCGTGCCCGCATAGGGGGCGCTTTCGATGGACAGCCCGTAGCCGGGGCCGAAGTAGATGCGCAGCCGGTCATTGACATTCTTGATGCCGATGCCGGTGCGGTCGCTCGGCTCATTCTGCAAAAGCGCCGCGACCTGCTCCGGCTCCATGCCGATGCCGTCATCACTGACGATCAGCAGAATATCGTCCCCGTCCGGCCTGACCGTGATCTCGATATGGCCATCGTCCACCATCAGATCCAGCCCATGGACGATGGCGTTTTCAATGATGGGCTGCAGGGTGATCTTGTTGCACAGGCAGTGTACGCAGTCCTCATCCACCGTAAAATGATAGGTAAACTGGTTTTTGTAGCGGTATTTCTGGATCTGCAGGTAGGCCTCGGCGTGCTGCAGCTCCTTCTCGATCGGAATCAGCTCATGGCCGCGGCTGATGCTGATGCGGAAAAGCCTTGCCAGCGCATGGACCATCTGCACAGCGTCTGCATTTTTGCCGCGCTCGCACATCCATGCGATGGAATCCAGCGTATTGTAGAGGAATGCGGGTTGATCTGTGCCTGCAGCGCCTTCAGCTCGGTCTTGCGCAGGACGATCTCCTCCTCGCGCACGGTGTTCATCAGCCGCTGGATACGCCCGACCATGTGGCCGAAGGAATCCGAAAGGTTCTGCACCTCCCGCGTGCCGCGCACCGACTGGAACGCAAAGTGGTCGGCATCCTGCTCAAACTGCTCCATGGCGTTCTCCAGCTGCTGGAGCGGGCGGGACAGCAGGCGGGACAGCACCCAGCCCACCGCCAGCGCCGCCGCAAAGATCAGCGCTGCCGTTGCCACAGCGATGCGCACCATCTGCCAGAAGCTTTCGTTGACGGTCTCATCAATATAGCTGACGCCGACAACGCGCCATGGGCTGTTCGGCACGCGCTGGACACTGTAGATGACGGTATCCTCCACATAGGTGCCGTCACCAAGGCAGGCCAGACGGCCGGCCTCCTCCTTTTTCAAGCCCGCGTAGAGAAGCTGCTGCTGCGGATGGTAGACCATATTGCCGCGCTCATCCATCAGATAGCAGTAGCCGTGCTGGCCGATGCCGACATTGCTGATGGTGGCGGCCAGCTCGGTAAAGCTCAGGTCCAACGACAGCCAGCGCTTTTCGGCGGTACCGGGCACTGTGCGGACAATGGAAACGACCCATGGATAATATCCCGCAAAGATCGACTCAACATGGGGCGTGCTGATATAGCCCTGACTCAGACGGCGGGCGGTCGTCAGATCAAACGAAAGATTGCGCAGGATCTCCTCCTTCGGGGTGCGGCCGTCCTGCGCCCAGCAGTTCAGCAGCGCGCCGTCCGCATCGTAGGCGGTGATGGCGGCCACCTCGGGCCGTGCCGTCAGGAACGCGCCCAGAAACGCATCCCGGGGCTCCTCTGCATCGTCCAGATGCCCCATAACGATGGTGACTGCGCTCTCCATCGTGTTTACATAATTGCCGACGGCCCCCACGACCTGACTGACGGCCTGGGCGCTGTTGGTGCGGGCAGCCTCGACAATCGCATTGCGGTAGCTGCGCAGAAAGAGCGTTGTGCAGAGCGTCAGCACCATGACAGCCACAGCGGAGATCAGCGCTGCCGCCAGATGGGCGGTGCGCGGCGGGCGCATCATGTGCGGACCTCCCCTGCAGCGCGGGCGCGGCGCAATGCCACCGGCGATGTACCGCTGTACTTTTTAAAGCAATAGCTGAAATAGTGCTGGTCGGTGTAGCCGCAGCAGCGGGCGATCTCCTGAATCTGCATGTCGGTGGTCAGCAGCAGTGCCTGCGCCTTCTCCATGCGGCGGCGCACCAGAATGTTGATGAAGGTCTCCCCCTCTGACTTTTTGATGCAGGCGCTCAGGTGGTTGGGGCTGACATCCAGCATGGCGGAGAGGGATGCAAGCGAAAGGTCTTCATCCATATAATGCTGGTCGATGATCTCCAGTGCACGGTCGCAAAGGCTGCCGGTCTTGCGGGCGTCCGCCGTAAAGCTGACGCCGCCCTCCCCCTCGGCGGCGGTGTGCAGTGCCTCCACAGCCTGACGGTAGGCATCGTTCAGCTCACTGAGGTGTGCAAACTCCCGGCTGACACCCACATTGGCCGTGCGGCCCAGCGCGCGGTCTGCCAGCTGGCAGATCTCATCTGCCAGAATGTGCAGATACTCCTCAAAGTCGGAGGGGTTGCCCAGCAGCACCGCCACCGCGCGGCCGCAGCAGTAAAAGACAAAATGGCGCAGGTACTTGTTAACGCTCTGCTCCACCAGCTGGGTAAAGCCCGCCTCGTAGTCAGCCGCCCCCTCCAGCGAGGCCGCCAGCACCACCAGCGTGCTGCGGTCATCGGTGCCGCGCAGCAGGCCGCAGGCTGCGGCGGAGGTGCGCAGCCGTTCCTCCAGATCAGCAGGGGCATTGTCGTACTGTGCGAGCACCAGCGGGATGAGAAATGCCGCCCGGTCCGCGTGCGATGCATCGGCCCGGCGCAGCCCGGCATAGCGGGCATCGATCTTCTCATGGATGGACTTCAGCTCGGCGGCCAGACCGTCCATCGTCAGCGGCTTGAGCATGTAGCTGATGATGTTGTACTGAATGGCCTGTTTGGCGTACTCAAAGTCATCATAGCCGCTCAAAAAGGCAATGTGCATGGCAGGGCGTATCTCGCGCACCTGCCGGGCCAGCTCAATGCCCGAGATGAAGGGCATCCGAATGTCGGTCAGCAGCAGATCCGGCTCAAGCCGCTCGACAAGCTCAAGGGCGTCCAGCCCGTTGCTGGCGCTGCCCACAAGATGGAAGCCCAGCGCCTCCCATGGGATCATGGTGCAGACGGCCTCGCGCAGCTCGTCCTCATCATCGGCTACAATGACGGTGTAGATGTTTTATCAGCCATACTCTTTTCCCTTTACAGCCAGAATTGAACCAGACGGCTCACATTTTCATACAATGCGGGGTTCTGCCCCATCAGCTGGGGCTCCGCCGCAAAATAGACACAGAAGTTATAGCAGATACCCGCCAGCACCGCCAGCGGAAAGACCGTGCGCAGCGCCTTTGTCAGCACCGGCAGCCCGCGCCCCTGCAGGATGCGCTCTGCCAGCAGCCACGCCAGCGCCGCCGTCAGCAGCAGCGGGCCAAGCCAGTCACTCTGGTAACGGTAGAGCATCCCGGCCATCTGGCAGTCCAGCACCGCCAGCACCACCGTGCAGATAGCCGTCAGGCGGAATACAGCGCGCAGATCACGGCAGCGGCCGAGCCGGCGGCGGGCCAGCGGCAGGCAGCCAAGACCCCACAGCAGCGGCAGGCAGGCAAATGCGCCGCCGTAGTACAGCTCGGTGATGGTCAGACCCATGTAGTTCGTCTGCATTTTTGTGGCGCTCAGATACGGAAAAACCGTCTGCACGCCGGGGATGCCAAGCAGGAAGGTCACGACCGCCGGGGCAATGCGCCCACCGCAAAGCCGCGGCGGGTCATATCATTGCTGGTAAGGTTGTAGTTTGCGCCGAAGTCAAATACCGAGCCGAACCGCGCGGCGTTGTACCACATCAGCCCCGCCGCCACCAGCACGACCGGCAGCAGGAAGGCGGTGCACTCCTCTGCGCCCTGCCGGGTGCAAAGGCGCTTCTCCGTGATATAGCGCGGCCACAGGATGGGCAGCGCTAATACGGCAAACAGCACCATCTGGGGGCGGCAGCCTGCCACCAGTGCCATGCAAAGGCTGCCCAGCGTCAAATGAAACAGCACCCAGCCGCGCTTTTGCAGCGGCGTGTTCGCCGCCAGCAGCCACTGCCACAGCGCCCACAGCACAAATACCGCCCCGCAGAGGATGGCATATTCATACACCGATGGACGGTGCAGTAAGTACCAGAGCTGCGTCCCCGAGGCCGCGCCCACGGCGGCCAGCAGACAGGCCGCGGCGCTGGCATCCGGGAACCAGCGGCGCACCGCCTGCCGGACAAAGCCGAACACCGCTGCAATATACAGCCATGCCAGCAGGATCATCGGCAGGCTGGGCGGCAGATCCTGTATGCCGGTCAGTGCCTCAAAGGGCAGCTGGAACAAAAGGCAGGGCACGATCCCGAAGTAGACATAATACCGGCCGTTATAGTAGGCCACATCCCACAGTGCGTCGGGGGCCGCCTCCTGACGGGCGGCGGTGTCGTAGGGGTTTTGCAGCTCCGCCATAGCGGCGGGCGGGTCCTTCTCAAGGTCAAGGCGGCCGTTCAGCAGGCTGTGCGCCAGCGCACCGTACTGGGCCGATGCGTTGGAGGCCCAGTCATTGATGTGCATGGTAAAGTCGATGCGGCTCGTCCCCGACCAGTCCGGCGTATTGTAAAAGGCCGTTGCAACACCCGCATTGAAGCGGTCCCCGAACGGTGCCAAAAACGCTGCCGCGCAGAGCGCAAGCCCCACTGCCAGCATAGCCGGGCGGTATTTTTTTCATGCGCACAATAGGAATCGCGCCAGAGAACGCTGGCCGGGCGCAGCGCAAAGACCGCCAGTGCCAGCGCAAAGACCGCCGCGAACCGCAGGAGCGAGAAATCCAGCGGGCGGCGCACATTGGCACAGACCGTGGTCAGCTGTGCGTTCAGCGGGTAGCTGCGGTACTCCCCCTTATAGCCGGCGACGGTCAGCGTCAGGGTATCGGCCCTGCCGGAAAGGTCCAGACTGCGGACCAGACTGCGGGCCGATGCGGGTGCAGCCTCCCAGCCCCAACTTTGGCGGGATGCCGAACTGGCCTGATCCGTGGCAGCCACATAAAGCTGGAGCAGAACATTTTTCTGCTCGGGGGTATCACCGTCCGCCAGCGAAACCAGCCCGTCCAGCTGCAGGTTGTAGACCTCAAAACCGAGATCCGCAAATTCCAGCACGGTGCTGTCCCCCTGCAGCGTCAGCGGCGCAGCAGGGTCCGGGTCATTTGTCAGGTACGCCCGCAGATCCACCGGCGTATAGCGGCTGGTTGCCAGCCAGCTGAGGTTGCCGATGAACACCTCTGCCCCAAGGCTGGCCGCCAGCAGCAGGACGACCGCAGCCGGAGTGCGCAGCCTTTGCGGCAGCGTACCGCGCAGGCGGAACCCGCAGACAACGCCGCAGGAAAGCCCCTGCATGGCCAGAATGGCTGCCAGACGGAATCCGTCAAAGTCAGCGGTCAGGCCCGGGCGGGACCAGATGCAGACCGCCCACAGCCAGACAAGCGCCGTGACGCCCGCCCCGGCGTAACCATCGGCGCAGGCGGGTTTGCGGTGTTGGACGCGGGCGGGCAGAAGGGTGAATCCCGCCGCAAAGGCGATAGAAAGAAGTATGGTCAGAATCAGCATAAGGATAAATCCATTTTACATTGTTGTAGGGGCTGCACAGGTGCAGCCCGCGGCCTTGCCGAGAAATATCATTTCCCGTATAGTTGAGGGTCGGGCAGGCCCGGCCCCTACTGTGTGCCGCATTTTTATTATATACCATTCCGCAGCGCGTTGTACAGCATTTCTGCTTTGGCGTGGCTGATGCCCTTGACCTCCTCCAGATCGGAGATGCTGGCAGCCTTGACCGCCGCAACGGTCTTGAAGTGTGCAAGCAGGGCGGCGCTGGTCTTTTCCCCCACGCCGGGAATGGCCGTCAGCGTGGCAGCGTAGGAGCGCTTTTTCATCGCGCGCTTGCGGTAATCGTTAGCGTAGCGGTGCGTTTCGTCCTGAATATTCGTCACAAAGGTAAAGATATTGCGGTTGCGGTTGATTGCGATCTCGCCGCCCGCATCGTCCACAATGGCGCGGGTGCGGTGGTGGTCGTCCTTGACCATACCGAAGGTGGGGACATTCTCCAGCGCCGTGCCGCGCAGGGCCTGCCTGACCGCGCCGACCTGCCCCCTGCCGCCATCGATGAGCAGCAGATCCGGCAGGGTGGCAAACTGGTTCTGCGGGCCGTCAGGCTTTTCCCCGCGGCGGGCCGCCTCGTATTCCGCCGCACGGCGGGAGAGCGTCTCTGCCAGCGAGGCATAGTCGTCCGTGCCCGCGACGGTCTTCATCTTAAAGCGGCGGTAGCCCGAACGGTGCGGCTTTCCGTCCTGAAACACGACCATGCCGCAGACGCTCGACCCGTCGCCCCAGTTGGAAATATCGTAGCTCTCGATGACGCGGGGCGGCTCCTTCAGGCCAAGCAGCTGGGCGGCCTCCTCCAGCAGCTTTTCCTCGCGGGTGTAACGGCCGCTCTCACGGCCAAGGCGCTCCACAGCATTGGTGTAGGCCATTGTGACCAGCTTTGCCACATCACCGCGCTGCGGCACATAAAGCTCGACCTTTGTGCCGCGGGCCTGGTTCAGTGCCTCATTCAGCGCCTCGGCATCGGGCGGCAGGGCGTCCACAGCGATGGTTCTGGGGATGTTCTCACCGTCCAGATAATACTGCGGCAGGAACTCCTCCCGCACGGCGTTGATGTCGGTGGTATCGTGGAAAACGAATTCCCGCTTGTCGGTCAGGCGGCCGTCCCGGTAGCGCAGCACAGCGGCGCAGACCGCATGGGTCGTGCCGGCCAACGCAATGACATCCATCTCGGTATCGCTGTCCATAACGACCTTCTGGCCTGCGGCCACGCGGTCAATGGCCATGATCTGATCGCGCAGCAGGGCGGCCGTTTCAAAGTCAAGGCGCTCGGAGGCGGCCTCCATCTTATCGCGCAGCTGCTTGACGATGTCCTTTTTGCCGTAGCGGATCATCCGCAGCGCGCCCTGCACTGCATCATTGTAGGCCTCACAGCTGATCTTGCCGCTGCACACTGCCATGCACTTTCCGATGTGGGCATTCAGGCAGGGGCGGCCCTTGCCAAGCTCCTGCGGGAAGCTCTTGCTGCAGCGGGGCAGCAAAAAGCAATTCTGCGCTATTTCCACCATCTCCCGCACGGCAAACGATGAGGTGAACGGACCGATATAGTCGGCGTCATCGTCATCCTTCTGCAGTGCCGCTGAGATGCGCGGCCATGCACCGCGCGTGACCTTGACATAGCTGTAGCCCTTGTCGTCCTTGAGCAAAATATTGTACTTCGGTGTGTGGGCCTTGATCTGGCTGGCCTCCAGCACAAGCGCCTCAAACTCGCTCTGGCAGACGATGACATCAAAGGTGAACGCATGGGCGATCATCTGGCTGACCTTAGCATCGTGGGGCACCCCCTCACGGAAATACTGCGACACGCGCGTTTTAAGGCGCTTGGCCTTGCCGATATAGATGATCGTGTCTGTTTTGTCACGGATGATATACACGCCGGGCAGCAGCGGCAGCATGCAGGCTTTTTTGTAGAGTTCAGCTTTTGTCATGGACAGACCTTTCTTACGGCAGCGCCGCTGCGCCCGACGCGCTGTATGCGGTGCCGCCGTATACAAAAAAAGCGGCGGGTCACCCCACCGCTGATTGTTTAAGGAAGATTACTCGGCAAAGCCGGAGCTGACCAGCTTGACCAGACCGTCAACTGCAGCCTGCTCATCGGCACCGTCAGCAATAATGCGGATGGTGGTGCCGCCGACGATGCCCAGACTCAGGACACCGAGCAGAGACTTGGCGTTGACACGGCGCTCCTCCTTCTCGACCCAGATGGAGGACTTGTATTCGTTGGCCTTCTGGATGAAGAAGGTAGCCGGACGGGCGTGCAGACCAACCTGATTCTCAACGGTAACTTCTTTAACGTACATAGTTATTCTCTCCTACTTTTGAAAATAATATGCCCCTGTGTATCTACCGCGGGCGACTTCCAGGCGGTCTATTGCGTGTTAATACGCCGCCTTGATTGTCTCTATTTTATCCTATTCGGTCGATTTTGTACAGTGGAAAATTGCAAATTTGGCATGATTCTGTAATTCTGCCAAATCTTCGCGCGCGCGTTTGTGCAACTTTGCTAGTTTATTTTCAACATCGTTGTGGATTGACGACAAAAACAACGGTCAGCCCTGATAGCGCATTTCCAATTCTTCACAGTACAGCGCCGCAAATGCCTTTGCATCGGCGGGATCATAGCGGTGCAGCACGCTGCCGGTCAGCCGCCAGCCCATCCGCTTGTACAGCGCAATCGCGCGGGTGTTGGTGTTCAGCACCCCCAAGGTCGGGTGCGGATGCTCGGGCAGCTTTTTGCGGGCAAAATCCAGCATCTTAGCGCCGTATCCCCTGCCGCGGGCCGCTTCGGTCACAAACAGGCGGCCGATCTCCCCCGTTTTGTGGCAGACACCCACCATGCCGTCAGCGCTGTCTTTGGTATAGTGCAGATAGAACGCCCAGCCGTTCTTTTTATCCTCCTGCAGCATAGGCAGATGGGCCTGCGGGGTGAGCATTTCCAGATATTGCTCCGTACAGACTGCCTCGCAGACAGCGCGGCGTCCCTCGGCCATCAGCGCGGCGCAAAGGCTGAGCTGTTCGTCATTTTTCACAAGGCGCATATTTTCGCCGCGCTTCCACTTCGGCAGCTCGGTCAGCGGGTGGCTCTCACACCAGGCGTCATACAGGTCGGGACGGCGCTCACGGGTCCGCTCACGGCTTTGGACACCGCGCCATTCGTCAATTTTTTTGTGGTCGCCGGTCAGCAGCATCGGCGGCACAGCGCGGCCCTCCCAAACCTCCGGGCGGGTAAACTGGGGATATTCCAGCAGCCCATCCCAGTAGCTCTCATCCTGATAGCCCTTTTCCTCGGCCAGCACGCCGGGCTGCAGGCGCAGCACACTGTCGGCCACGACAAGGCTGGCCAACTCACCGCCGGTCAGCACATAATCACCGATCGAGATTTCCTCATCGCCGAAGGCGTCAATGACGCGCTGGTCGATACCCTCATAATGACCGCAGACGAGGGTAACGGCGTCATAGGAGGCCAATTCCCGGGCCTTTTCCTCATTGTAGGGGCGGCCCGCAGCCGTCAGGAACACCACATGGGGCTTTTGCCGCCCCTGCCCGGCGCACTGGGCCTGCACAGCCCGCAGGCAGTCGGCGATAGGCTGGGCGTACAGCACCATGCCGCAGCCGCCGCCGTAGGGGTAGTCATCGGTCTGCTTCTGCTTATTTTCGTGTAATCGCGGATCTGGTGGCAGTGCGCTTCGAACAAATTCTTCGCGCGGGCGCGGCCCAGAATGCTGGCCGAGAGGAAGCTGTCACACAGCTCGGGAAAAAGCGTTACGATATCAATGCGCATCTGCTCAGCCCTCATCGCCGTTCACAGCATCGGTGAACATCCCCTCGATGGGGGTAATCAGAATGCGGCGGTTTTCAATGTCGATGGTCTTGACAAACTCCGGCACAACGGGCAGCATATGCTCCTCCCCCGCCGCATCGGTCACGGTGTAGATGTCCTGCGCAGCCGGATGCTCCACATTTGTCAGGCGGCCGTAGACGCGGCCGGTATCGGCATCTGCGACCTCACAGTCCAGCAGATCGTCAATGAAGTAGCGGCCCTTGGGCAGCCGGGCATCGGCCTTGGCCAGATAGTACACCCGGCCCACCTGCGCGCGGGCGGCGTCCATATCGGTAATGCCGTCCAGCCGCAGCAGGATCACATTGCCCTGTGCGCGCACACCCAGCACACGGGTCTCGCCCGCGCCCTCGGCCGTGCTGAACAGCCGCTTGAATTTTGCCAGAAACGCCGCGCCGTCACAGAGCGGCAGGGCCTTCATTTCGCCGCGCACGCCGTGGGTGGACACGATCTTGCAGGCGGGAAGATAGTTTCGCATATATTCCTCCTGATACAGAAAAGCACTTTACCCTGCGGCAAAGTACTTTGTAACGGGTCTTAGTCGATCTCAACGATGACCTTTTCGCCCTGACGGACAGCCGCGGCACGCATGACAACGCGGATCGCCTTGGCGATGCGGCCCTGCTTGCCGATGACGCGGCCCATATCGGCCTCAGCCACCTTGAGGTGGTACACAACAGTGCCGTCCTCACGCATGGGATCAACAGTCACCTGCACGGCCTCCTTGTCCTCGACAAGGCCGCGGGCAACGGCTAATAAGAGTTCCTGCATGTGGCGTTCCCTCCCTAAAAAGCGAACAGATTACAGAACAGCGGCCTTCTTCAGGATCTCGCGGACAGTGTCGGTGGGCTGAGCGCCGTTGGACAGCCACTGCTTGGCCTTCTCAGCGTCGATCTTGACGACAGAGGGCTCCTTGGTCGGATCGTAGTAGCCGATCTCCTCAATGAAACGGCCATCACGGGCAAAGCGGCTGTCAGCAACAACAACGCGGTAGAAAGGAGCCTTCTTGGCGCCCATGCGGCGCAGACGAATCTTAACCATAGTAATATTCCTCCAAAAATTGTTTACGGCCCTTGGTTGGGCATCTTTAATATATTGTACATCCCGTGGGCCGTAAAGCCGAGCGGGTCATACCTTTGTGAAAATCAGCGGCCAAAGCCTTTAAAGCCGCCTCTGCCGCCCATGCTCCCGAGGCCGCGCATAAAGGCCTTGGGGTTGCGCTTGACCTTTTCATCATCTTCTGCATCATTTCAAACTGACGCAGCAGCTTGTTGACATCCTCGACCGAGGTGCCGGAGCCAGCCGCGATGCGGCGCTTGCGCTTGGGGTTGATGATGTCGGGCTTGGCGCGTTCTGCAGGGGTCATCGAGTAGATGATGGCCTCGATACGGGGCAGCGCCTTATCATCGAGGGAATCGGCATCGATCTGACTGCCGCCGGGCATCATTGCCAGCAGCGAGGCAGCGCCGCCCATCTTCTTGATCTGCTGGAACTGGGCCAGCAGGTCGTTCATGTCGAACTTGTTCTCCATGAGGCGCTTGGCGGCGGCCTCGGCCTCCTTGTCGTTCTGGACGCTCTGGGCTTTCTCAATCAGGGAAAGCACATCGCCCATGCCAAGGATGCGGTTTGCCATCCGCGCCGGGTAGAACGGCTCAAGATCCTCGAGTTTCTCGCCCGTGCCTTGGAAATAAATCGGCATACCGGTGACAGCCAGCACCGAAAGCGCCGCACCGCCGCGGGTATCGCCATCAGTCTTGGTCAGAATGACGCCGCTGATGCCGACCTTCTCATTGAAGGTCTTGGCCACATTGACGGCCTCCTGACCAGCCATGGCATCCACGACCAGCAGGGTCTCATCGACCTCGACTGCCTGTTTGATCCGCACCAGCTCATCCATAAGCTGGTCATCGATCTGCAGGCGGCCTGCGGTATCGAGGATCACAATGTCATTGCCGTGATCCTTCGCGTAGGCCATCGCCTTCTGGGCGATAAGCTCGGGCTTTTCGGTGCCCAACGTAAAGACGGGAACACCGGCCTGCTCGCCGACCACCTTCAACTGCTCAATGGCGGCGGGGCGGTAGATGTCGCAGGCGACCAGCAGCGGGCGGCGGCCCTGACTGCGGTAGAATTTGCCGAGCTTGGCAGCATGGGTGGTCTTGCCGTTGCCCTGCAGACCGCACATCATCAGCACGGTCTGACCCTTGTTTTTCAGGCGCAGGTATTTCGGCTCATTGCCGCCCATAAGGCTGGTCAATTCCTCGTTGACGATCTTGACGACCTGCTGGGCGGGGGTCAGGCTCTCCATGACCTCCTGCCCCATCGCGCGCTCCGAAACCTGAGCGCAGAAGTCCTTGGCAACCTTGTAGTTGACATCGGCCTCCAGCAGCGCCATACGCACCTCGCGCATAGCGGCCTTGATGTCGGCCTCGTTCAGCTTGCCCTTGCCGCGCAGCTTTTTGAAAACGCCATTCAAGCGCTCTGTTAAAGACTCAAAGGCCATCGGCATCCTCCTGCGTGTCCAAGCGTTGTAAGATCGTGAGCAGCTCCGCGGTATCGTTTGTGATGCGCGGATCCGGGGGTAAAGGACCCCGAGTTGCAGCAGCGGATCTCGGTGATGAGGGTCTGCATCCGATCCAGATCGGCCTGCATCCTTGCGTGGCGGCGGGCGTTGCCGAGCTTTGCTTCCAGCTCGTCCAGCGCGGCCTCGCCATGCTTGATGGCGTCCCGCACCCCCTGCCGTGTGATGCCGAGATTTTCGGCAATTTCAGCTAAGGACAAATCCTCGTCATAGTATTCCGTCAGGATGACGCGCTGTTTTTCCGTCAGAACCGGACCGTAGAAGTCCAGCAGGACGGAGTAGGCAAGGTTTTTCTGCGGCTTACCGGCCATGCCCGCGCCCCCTTTGCTGCTTGTGAAGGCTGTGTAAAGTAATTTTCTTTACATCAGCCTATGAATTATAACAGAACAGGCGCCGGAAGTCAAGTCCATGGAGCGATTTTTTGAAGAAATACGGCAGATTTTTTAGCAGCGCCGTGAGGGTATACGGGGAAA
>ENA-OUNH01000142-OUNH01000142.1-human-gut-metagenome-genome-assembly--contig:-NODE-142-length-26418-cov-4.692975_pt1 | contig 26418 bp, 28 predicted proteins | sample MGYA00242806_ERZ504814 | MGnify/ENA primary metagenome ERZ504814 (study PRJEB26092, sample SAMD00036389) | human gut metagenome | host: Homo sapiens | study: EMG produced TPA metagenomics assembly of...
CAATATCATGAACAATGTCCTTCATCCGAATCACCTGGTATCTATTGACAACAAAATACAACATCACTTTATCTCGATTAGAGTATCCTCCTTTTGCACTGACGCGCGTAATACCACTTCCAATTCCGGAGATCACACCTCCAAACAGCGCACATAGCAGTAAATCTGTTCCCGCAAGCGGCGAAGCAATACTGACATCAATTGGAAATATATCTGTGATCAGCCATGCAAACAAAGAATAGATTCCGACCGTATAGATTGCATAAAAAGTAAAGAGTCCTCCCTGCTTCTTAAGTCCCACAAGGAACAATGGAATATTTAACACCAACAAGAATAACGACAATGATAAGCAGGAAGGTGTTATCTGTTCAAGTAACATAGAAGTTCCTGAAATACCACTGTCATATAATTTGACCGGTGTCATAAAAAGTGTAATGCCAAAAGCGTTTATCATTCCGGCAGCCGTAACATCACTCTTCTTAATTTTCCCTTCAGGAACGTCTGCCCAAGTAGTTCATCCCATATGCTCTCTTGTATGATCAGCTCTTTCTACACATGTATTAGAAACGGAGGTTTTACTTTTGGAAAAAACTACGACTAAAGATCTTGCAGAGAAGCTTCGCTCACAGTATATAAAAATATCTCCTGAAGGTATGATTGCCCATGATATCGAACTCATGAGTGACAATGACCTTTTGGATATGGACTATTTTCTTCATGAATTTGATGATGACGATTTTGGTGAAGAAGGATGTTATCTTTTCTAACAATCGTCTATTTCTTATGCCTCTCTTTTATGAGGCATTTTTTTACTTCTGCTTTAAACAAGGACTTTCCTAATATGAAAAAAGCACCAACCATTTCTGATTGATGCTTTCAAATTATTTTGTTTTTGTAAATCTGTTTAATTGCGTATCCACATCTCGTCCACCGTACATAACACGGATAATCGTAACCACTTGTGTATCATCATCCGGAATATATAGAACAAGATAATTGTCTACTGGCGCTACGCGTAGCCCTCGACTTTTCCATGGTTCCAATTCATATTGTCGATATCTCTTCGGCATATGTTCAAGATTCATAATACATGCTTCAAGCCTATCAAGCTGACCACTTGCATTTTCTGGTGCCTGCAGTTCAAAAGCAATGTATTCCAAGATTCCACGAAGGTCTATCTCGGCTTGATCTGAAATCACGATATCATAAATCATAAATTGTAATCCTTGCGGATATCAGCAAAAACAGATTTTGCTGATCTAGTATGACCAGCCTGCATATCCGCATATCCTTTCTCTAGTTCTGCATTCATCTGTGCTTCTGATAATGCACTAACGTCTACAGGACGAGCGGATGGCATTTTCACTTCAAAAGGGAGTCCTCTTTGAAGAATAATTTGTTTGTAAAACATATTTATTGCATTGGATGCAGGAATTCCTAATGCTGCTAAGATTCCTTCTGCCTGTTCTTTTACATCAGGCTCAATGCGTGCGTATAAATTTGCTGATTTTGTTGCCATAGTAAACACTCCTTTCGAGTTTTTCTAACTATATTATATCCACTTGTACGGACAAAAGCAATACAAAATCAATATTTTACAAATTGTTTATACTCCAAAATCTACCAGTTGATTAAAATTTGTCGAAGTCCTCCTGAATCGCCACTTCTTTATATCCTTTGTAATCGTCATTGCTATTTTCAGCATACATATCATTCATGAGGCCAATGGTAAGCAAATCCCGATCTCGGATACTAATCCCCAACTGTACGCAACGAAGTAAAAATAAAGGTATTGTCATCGGGCGATCTGTTGGACGAAGTTTTTTAGAGCTAACATCCGTCTGAACGTTTATCCCCCAGAATTCAATAAGCTGTGGAAGAACCTGATAGATGGAAAATGTATTAAATCCATCCAACCACTCTTCCGGTGTATCTGGGATATTTGCATCTGCATGCTTGGCCATCACATACGCAATGTTCTCGAACATCTCAAGAGAGAATGTATCAAGCGTGGATGCATCTTCCACGTTCTTTACCGATTGCCTTTTCCAAAGCAGACAAACGCTTATAGTTCCCTCAGACGATACAAATATTACAAATGACTTCTATACCAATCAATTACTGCATCCCTGTCTGAATCAAAGAACTGTGTTGATACATAGATCTCACTTCCATTAAAATTGATAGCCTTTGCTCTATATCTCTTTTGGAGAGAATTACCCATATTATCCGTTCTACTATTTGCAATTGCTGGATAATCCGTAGCTTGGAAAAGGTTCTTGGTATATTCTTTCGTTTTTAAATTTTCTAATTCAGCAGAATCAATCAATTCTTTTTCCACCAAATTTTCAACAAAATTATAAAATAGTTTTGCTACTGGAATTAAACCCTCTGCCCAGGTATCTTCATTATCAATATCAAATGGCACCTCTGATAAAGAAAAGCTAAAATCATCAGTATCTAACTGCAGTTTCGCCAACAAATCTTTTATAAAAGAAATGATTCCATTAGCTGATAAGTTTGCTTCAAAATAGATGCCACTATTATCTATCTGCTTTGGTTTACGAATCTTCCTTTCATCATTGGAAATATAAATTCGAGTCGCATACGGAATAGAATAATCCTTTGTTGCAAGATCCGTTATGGTTTCTGCATCAAGATCAAATGCCGTATTCATCGTCTTTGCCAATAAATCTGCCCAACTAGAAACTTTCGTATGCTCTCCAACAAATATCATTTCTCCTGGTTTTGTATTGGAGAAATCGAAATTGCTATTCACATCAAAGGTTAATTCTGTACTTTCATTGGTATCCGAATGAATTTCAATGTACTTAAATTCTTCTATTAGGATATCCGCCAATATCTCTGCTCTATGTAAAATAGATTTTTCCGTCCATGTATCAGCCGACAGCACTTCTCTGTTAAGAATATTAGCCTTAGAATTTTGCCTGATTATCTTCTTTTTCTCTTCGAAGGCCTTAGTTCCAAGTTCGCTGTTATGTCCTGTGATTGTCAAGTTTCCAAGAGTATGAAGATATGTTTCATATACACGACCGTAATCCGCTCCAACCTCTTTTTTCCATACTGCTGCATTTTCCTTCTGAGGAAGAATATGCTCAATCGTTAAATTGCTGACATCAATATGCTCCTTCGTTGAATTCTCAATTACAGACAGCAGATATTTACAGATGTTCTTTTTATATAGAGGTCTATAGATTAGTGCTTCTCTAAATTCCTTATCAGTAGGCATTCTATCGTTAGCACGGATATCATTAAGGAACATCACAAAGCGCTCATAGTAGTGTTCATAATTACCATCAATTACCCTGTCATAGAGCGACTTCATGAATTTTGCCATATTCTTGTTAATCTCACAAGCATTCGTTCTTACAAAATAAGTAAGCAGGCATTCCAACACGCTACATAATGTATTCTCATCAATATTTCTCGCCTCATAGTCATCAAATACCCTAAATAATAATGGCAAAACAGTTGTCTGTTTTATCATATTAAATGCATTCAGATATTTAGTCACCCTTGCACTATAGCATTCAATTTCTCCAATAAACGCACCATAATATTTTGATGTTCCTCTAAGAGCAGTAAGCACATCTTTATGGCTAAGTCCATTGTTCTGGCAGTGTTCCTTGAACAGACGATATGCATTCTTACTGTTGACTGATCCAGTTATCTGAGAATTCAAGAAATTGATTACAAAATCCCCAAGATTACGGTATCCAACATTTTTTTCGATTTCGAGCCAGTATTCCTCATAAAGTTCATCTTGGTTTTCATCATCCATCAGCAAATAATTTCTAATCAGATCCGCAAGCGAAAGTTCCAGTCCCGTGGAGTTGATGGACTCAAAAATTTTCTGGGGCTCGTCTCCTTGAAGCTTATCCAAAATAATCTCTACAATTTCAAGCTTCTTAATTCCCTCTAAGATATCATTAAGCTCATGTCCCTTGGCAACGGTTGCTTCTATAAGATTTTTGAAGATCACGTAGTTTTTATAGACATTTGAATTTCTGTCCATTTTATCGACTTTATCTTTTATAAGGAGCATCAATTGCTCATTATCCGTTTTTACTGGTTTTAATTTTACTTTGTATTTTTCATCGCAATGTCGATTAAACATTACCTCTTGAACTTCATCCTCAATTCTTGCCGACACCCCTTTAGATGCATCGTAAAGAGCCTTAAGAAGAATATACATTGTAGTAATTCTCTGCTGACCATCAATGATTAAAACTTCATTTAGTCCGCTGCCACCGTTGACATCATCAATATACACAACTGTTCCGGTAAAATGCTGTCGATTGTTTTCTCCGGCTTTCATGATATCTTGGAACAGTTTTTCACACTGTATGTTTGTCCAATCATATTTTCTTTGGTAAACAGGTACTTTAAAAACTCTTTTGTTCTTCTCTAGAACATCGGAAAAGAGCCACATTCTATTAGCTTTCATTTGCAGTTCCTCACAATATCTTATTTATTCATTAGATGATTTTCATCTTGACCTTAAAGCAGACCACAAACTTATCCTCATAAATCTGTATCTGATCAATGTACTTCCTAACTAGCTTATCATCATACTCGGTTATCTAAGCATCCTGTGTTTTGACATATGCTACAAGTTCATTGATTCGTTGTCTTTAACACCGAGTTTAAACACTTCATAATACGATTTGTAATTAAGTATTATCTTCAACCAAATTGTCTCCTAGTTGGATTATTATAAATCCAATCTTTCCATATCCATTTTACTTCCTGAAAGATACAAATCATATGCCATTGTTGCAGGAATCAACCTAATTTTTATATCTTGAAGTCCCAAATTAGAAAGCATCTCCATTCGAACTTCACCCTTATCCTCTATCTCATTGTTTTCTGTTGGAAGTAGAAAACAGTTCTTTACAGAAGAGAAATTATGGTCTTCAATAAACTGTTGATATGCCAATTGGTAAAGATACTGTTTGGTAATAGATTCTATGCCGGGCTGTCCTGTCGGAACAATTCCCTTTTCCAAATGGGCATTATAATATTTTGCATCAAATATAATAAATTGATGCTGATCATTAACCTTACAAATAGAAACTAAATCTGGTATCAATGTATCTTTTGCACACTTTCCGGTAATCGTCCACAATGGTTTCTCAATTAATTCAATCAGCTTCTGTCTTCTGTTATAATCTTCTTTCAATGGCACAGGCAATTTTAAAATGCCAAGAGGGACATCTAACTGATTATCCATAATTTCTGCACAAATTTTCTCCCATACCAGGTTGAAGCTATTTGTTCCAAATAATGACAAACACTCTGTATCGTAGAGACTTCCCCTTCTATCGATATAGGCATACATTGTCTTCAAAACTAACTGCTTTCTTGTATTAAACTGAGTATTAAGTTCGTTTTCAATTCGATATAAAATATATTCTTTATCCCCGAAATCATCCAACTCTTCATCAGTAAGATCAACACCTGTCATCTCAAATAAGTCAAGTAACGCTGCATCTTGAAGTTCTTTTGAAGCCATTGTTACTAAACACTCATGGAGCCGCTTGAAATAATCAAAATCATTGGTGACTCTTTTACGAGTTTGTAATTCTATATAATATGGGCGGTTCTCTGACAGAAAAGTGAAGGTTTCATTGATAGTCTTATCCCACAGTATTTCACCAGAACCATTACATTCAATAATATCTTCTGTATTGGTATATACATCATTTTCAAAGTAATCCTGTAACAAAAATAACAGCACAGCCAACAGATTAAATGAATTACTTTCACTGCTATCGTTGAACATACGAACAATCTGTTCTTTGGCATTATATTTTTCCAAAACCTTTATAACCTTTCGTAGTTCATCCGTAGATTCCTTTGCGTTCAAAAGATATTTGGGATAACATTTCAGAACTCGTCCGGCTACAACAATAACTCCAACGAAGGTGAACACATAGAAATATTCATTTTCTCCTACTTCTACATCCACCATCTCGATATCCTCTTCTAACAGATCCGCCATATTTTTCTGAATATCAGAAGCCTTAACAGCCTTTAATACACCGAACTCCTTTAGTTTTCTGATTAACGGAATCGCATGTTCTTCACTACACTTTAAAATGTGACACAATTCATTTTGTGTATATCTTTTTTGTTCTCGTACAAATTCAGAGATCATAATCAGACCTCCTTATTCTTGTGTGGTATCACCGTATTTTACATCCTCCACTTCACAATCTAACTGAATGTCATGATTAAAGATTCCGACACCTTTTGCTTCGAATTCTCTACAGATTTCTGAGTATCTACTACTATTTAGGAAACATCCCTCAAATAGTCTAGGTCTCTTCTGTTTTGCAGCATCCTCAAACAAATACATTATCACCTTGTTCTTAAATGTATTGATAAATCTGTCTCTATCAATCTCTTCACTATCGTTAGGAACAACAATGCTTCGTGATATAAAATAAGGTCCTAACTGCTTATCTTCGTTAATCTTCTCTTTGGCAAGAAAGTTATTGATGGCCTTTCTCAGCTTATTCCACTCCACTTTTTGGGATTTGTCATCAGCAAGATATACATATTTACCTTGGAGATCCTGGTCGTTGTCATCAATTCCAAGATAAGTAAAATCCCATCTTCTCTTAAAAGCTGTATCCATCGGGAATACACCTTGGTCAGCGCTATTCATAGTTGCCCAAATAAACATGTTATCAGGAATTTTTATTTTATTATAATCACAAGGATCCCCACCCAGTTCTTTTGCAAGATATTTTTTAACATCTTCGGTTGCCTGGATTGGATACTCGCTGACAAAATCATCACCTCTATCAAGCAATTGGAAAATGTCTCCGAATACAGCGGCTACATTTGCTCTGTTGATTTCTTCGATAATTAATAGGAATGGTTTAATATTATCCGTTCTGCTATTCTTCAGTGCCTTAACATACATACGCATGAAAGGTCCAGGAACATATTCATAAGAAATATCCTTCTTGCCACTTGATGGCTTTGAAAGATTTACATATGGTCTGATTGCTCTTCCGTGATTGCGTTCTACACTATTATCACCTGCTGCGTCTGAACCATCAGCTTTTCTTGTCTTGAAACTTTCATCTGTATAAAGCCCCAACAAAAGTGGAAGTCTTGTTAATCCATCACCTTTAAATCTGTCATAGAGCTGATCATACTTTTCTTGTGCAGACTTTGTTTCATCAGTTAAAACAGCCAGCACTTCCTTTTCGGAAGCTAAAGAAATAATCTTTGCAGAATCATCAACCATAACAGGCTTATATGTTCCGACAAAGTTTGCATAAGAATACTCGGGATGGAAAGTGACACGTTCGTAATCATCCTCGTTATCTTTTCCCAATAGTTCCATACGGTCTCTATTGATAGTAAAACTCTTACCAGTTCCCGGTGCACCAAACAAGATTCTGTTCCTTGAAAATGTTGACTCATAACCCGTGTTGAAAATAATTCCATCAGTAATGGCTACCTCTGAACTTTCATTGCTTTCCTTGTCGTATTCATAATTCACTTTCAAGAGTACTATAATCTCACGAGTGTCATCATCTCTTACAAATTCGACATCTGTAAGTTTTGGAACAGTGATTTTCCTAAATAATTTACCAAAAATCTCTTCATTCGCTCTAACATATACTCGACTTGTATCAGTGAATTCAATTAAATGTATTTGCATTTCTGAATCTTGCATATTTTCAACAGTGGTATAAAATTCCTGCCATGTTTCAATACTTGCATCCTTATATTTATTAACATGTTGAAAAACATACTCCATCTTCACTTCATGTAAATAGTTTAATAAGTTTGCTTTATCGAATCTATAGCTATACGCTTGATCAAACTTAAAAAAGTCATTAATATCCTCAATCTGACTTTTAGGCCCCACAAATAATTTAGCTTCGCCAGCACCTTTATCGGTATCAAGCTTCATATTCTTAAAAACAAAACTTGATGGCACTCCTTTAATAATTTTGCTTATCTTTGTCATACTATTACACTTCCTTATACAAGCTCATCTTCTGCAACCGAGTTAAAAATCTGTCGCATAATTGCAATTAACACATCAACAACTATCGAGTTTCCAGCTTGTTGATACATTGATGTATCTGAAACTACAATTTTAAAACTATCACAGAATCCCATTAGCCTTAAACACTCTCTTGGAGTAAGTTTTCTTAATCTACCATTGGTATGAACATAATTATCCACACCCGCTCTATGCATCTTATGCATAGTTGTCAGTAATGGTCTAGCCACTTCTAAATCAGTCTTTGGACGAGAATAGAAATTTTTGGTTCCAGTAGCCATGACATATTTTTCAACTTTTTCCGATAAAAAGTACTTTTCTAAATCTTCCATGGTTTTTTCCATATCTTTATTTTCCTCAACAAAAACGAAATCTCCATGCCAATTAAACTGTTGATTTTTCTTTTGACATAATGCTATCTCACCATCTATTTGCGTATAACGCTTGGTAAGATTCTTCTCGCTAGTCACAAAATCAACTCCTTTTTTAGGAAGATAATATGCACCTGAAACATTATCTAGCAATAAATCCTGCATTCTTTTTTCGAGAGGAATTGGCGTTTGGAAATTCAAATTCTTTTATCATATTGATATCTTGTCTAAAACCAACTACGAACATTCTCTCTCGATTTTGAGGTATTCCATAATCTCTAGCATTTAATACAGATGGTTTCCCGTTGTATGTGTAATAGACATTATATCCGAGATCAGCAAAAACCTCCTTCATCTTCTCCCATGTACGACCTCCATCATTACTAAGAATAGCTTTTACATTTTCATATATAAAAACCTTCGGTTTTATTTCTTTTATTAATCGAGCATATTCATAAAATAGTGTACCTCTCGTATCTTCTAGTCCTCTTTGTTTTCCAACTAGACTAAAAGACTGGCAAGGACTGCCTCCAACAAACAAATCAACCTGTCCTTCATATTGTTTTCCATCCAAAAAGGCAACATTCCAATGGAAATCTTTTTCAGATATCTTGTAGTTTGCCATATAACTTTTTTTTACTTTATTCTGTGATTCTTTACCCGCATAAAGACTATCAACATATTTCTTACGAGCCTCATAACTATCAAGTTGTTTTAACTCTATATTTGCATCCAAATAAAACAGCTTGTCATAAATCATATCTAATCGTTCCGAAAGATCCTTTCCTGACTTAATTATTTTCTTGATGCTTTGTTCATAACGCTTAGCTATAATCTTTAGCGGTTCTGAATCGTATTCAATCTCATCGTTTATCAAAGTCAATGTTACTCTTAATAGAAAGAATAATTTTGCCTTATCGCTAGCGCTGTCATTTCGAATTTCCAACAGTTCTTTATATTTCTTTTTCTTAGACGCTGTTGTTGCATCCATAGAACTTTTTAATATTCTATCTACATCACCTAAAGCTTCATTGATGACCTTTAATTCGTCATCTGATACTTCTAATCTTTCTAGTAGTTTTTCAATTCACCCTCAACTCCTACAAGCATCACATCAAGTTGAGCAGCATAATCAACAGATTCCTCATCAGCGAAATCCAAGTTAAATGCTTTCACTTTCTTTTTAGAACCTTCAGTTCAGTTTCAATAGCATCAATATCTACTTTTACCTTAGGCATTTCTAATTCAACATCACCATTGTCACAAGCAAACACAATTTCGTGATCCACATGCATTCTATCTAAAGCATGTTCAATAGCACCAATTCCACTGAACACCGTAGCCAATTTCAACATAAAAGTTTTCTCCTTTTTTATTACTCTGCGCTCTTTCCACTTTTGACCCATTCATCTAATTCTTCTTTTTTGAATTTCCATTGACGGCCAATTTTATGTGCAGGTATTCCATTGTTTTTCTTAATCCATTCACGAATTGTAGTAGCTTTTACTCCAAGGTATTCAGCTACTTCATCTGTATTAATCCATTTATCTTCCATATTTTTATTCATTCATTTCACCTCAATGACGCAAAAAATCAACATAGCATATAATAACTTATATCGTATCACTTTTCAATGGTATGCGTCAGTTTATATCAGTTTGTATCAGTCTAGAGTTTAACCCCCTCTAGGGGGGGCAAATCCTTGTTATCCATCTCCTAGTGTCAACCTTGCCGAGCAGACCAGTTTCCACTCGGCTATTTGCAAGCATCAAAAAGGGACTTTCTGCAAGACTTCATATACCTTTTAACGATAGTCACTGAGAAAGTCCTTTAACTGCTACACTCTATTTACTTGTTAGGGTTCATCTTTGACATCAAAACTACCGTCTCGACATGCACCGTCTCGCAGAATTGATCCACCGCCGTCATCTTCTCCACACGATATCCCGCCAGCTGCATCATCTCCAGATCACGTGCCAGACTGGTCATCTTACAGGAAATATATACAATCTTATCCACCCCATAATTCAAGATCTTCGGAAGTGCCTTCGGATGAATTCCGTCTCTCGGCGGATCCAGTACGATCACATCCGGCTTCTCTTCAATCTCATCAAGTACCTTAAACACATCTCCGGCATAAATCTGCAGTTGGAAAGTCCGTTTTCGGACAGCATTTTCTTTTGCTGCCTCGACTGCTTCTTCAATAATCTCGACACCGATCACTTTCTTCGCAACCGGAGCAAGCACCTGACCGATTGTTCCTGTTCCGCTGAACAGATCGAATACAACCTGATTATCAATATCTCCAATGTATTCTCTTACAGTCTCGTACAGCACTTCTGCACCTTTTGAATTTGGCTGGAAGAAGGAAAATGGTGTAATCTTGAATTCCAGTCCGAGAAGCTTCTCGTAAAAGAAGTCCTGTCCATAAAGAATTCTTGTCTCATCACTCTTCACGACATCGGACAGAGAGTCATTCAATATATGAAGGATTCCAACAATCTTTCCTTCTAATTCTAATGCCAGAAGTTCTTCTACTAATGGAGTCAAGTCATATTCTTCCTGCGTTGTCGTTACAAGATTCACAAGAATCTCGCCTGTTGTATCGCCTCGTCTTAAAAGAAGATGGCGAAGATAACCGACATGCTGCATTTTCTTGTAATAACTCACATTTCTTTCTTTGAAATAATTCAGCACACAAAGGAGAATCTTATCCATATCTTCATGGACAAGCTGACAGTCTCCTGCTGTCAGTACATCATAAGTACTTCCTTTTTATGAAGACCGAGAGATAACGGACCATCTTTGAATTCATCTCCAAAAGAAAATTCCATTTTATTACGATAATGGAATTCCTTCGGACTGTGCTTCACACCTTCAAAAACATATTCACCTTTTACTACCGGATCCATGATTCTGCGGATCTGTCCTTCTTTCATCTTCACCTGCTCTTCATATGGCATCGTCTGATACATACAGCCACCACAGGCCGGAAAGATACTACAGACCGGCTCTCTTGTCTCTAATGGAGATTTCTCCAACACTTCAAGAAGTCTTCCTTCTGCATTTCCTCTTTTAAATTTATTTATCATAAAACGGATCTTCTGTCCCGGAATCCCATTTTTCACAGTAACATACTGTTCTTCCTCCGGAACAAATACAATCCCCTTGTTTGGGAAATCTACACGTTCAATAATACCCTCGTAGATCTGACCTTTTTTCATCCTAATCTCCTATCAATTCTAATCTATTTTAACAGAAAAACAGACAGGATGGTTTCTTCTCTCACCCTGTCTGCACTTTTGCAATTCACTCAAGAATTATACCTGATCATCCTCGCTGAAGTAATCATCAAAATCGTCATCAAAATCATCTTCAAAATCATCAAGATAATCCGGTGATACGAAACGATATACTGCATAAGCGATTGCAGCTACTGCTGCTACTGCTCCGATGATAGCCAGTGTCCAGATTACTGTGTTCTTCTGCTTCTCAGCCTCATTCTTATGAAGAATCTCGTTCAATCTTGTTTCTGCAATGATGTCTTCTATTCTCTTGTTCATATTAACACGTCCTTTCTTCACCTTTTGCGGTGACAGATAATCTGTGTTTATTATAACACCTGACGATTCATATTACTACTGATTTATCATTTTTTTATAACTTTCTCATACCTTTACAAGCTTGGCAAATTTTGCAAACATCTTGCGTGTTCCGACACTGTCAAATTCAATTGTAACCTCGTGATCTCGTCCACCTTCTTTGATATCCGTTACTGTTCCTTCCCCAAACTTCACATGACGCACACGGTCTCCGGCCTCATATCCAAGTGGACCATTCCCACCTGCTGCCAGCTGACTGCCTTTCTGCAGGGATGCCAGTGCCTGATTTCCTGTAAGTTGCTTACCTGTCCCCTGATTCTTCGCAGGTGTCATTCCGCCAAATGTTCCTCCAAATGCCTGTGCCCTGAACGCTTCCCTGGCACGTGCATATGTATTCTGCTGTGCTGGCATCTCCGTCTCCTGGGTAAACTTCTTGTTTCCTGTATCAAGCAGTTCCCTCGGGATCTCTTTCACAAATCTTGACATCGGATTGTACTGTGTCTCACCGTGCACCATTCTTCTGCGCGCACTTGTCAAAGTCAGTTCCTGCTCTGCCCTTGTGATTCCAACATAACAAAGTCTCCGCTCTTCTTCCAGTTCTTCTCTGTCTCCTGCATTAATACTCATATATCCCGGGAAAAGCCCATCTTCCATCCCTGCAAGATAAACACGTGGAAATTCAAGTCCCTTTGCACTATGTAAAGTCATCAGAACAACATATTCCTGGTCTTCATCCAGACTGTCAATATCCGCAACCAAAGCAACTTCTTCAAGGAATCCGCTCAATGTTGCCTTTTCATCTTTATCCTGACAACTTTCCTCATAAGTTGCCGCTTTACTGATCAGCTCGTCTATATTCTCTTTTCTTGTTTTCGCCTCTTCTTTATCTTCATTTTCAAGGCTTTCTATATATCCTGTCTTCTCAATCACTTCCTGTAAAAGATCTGTGATGTTCATCTCTTCTGCCAACGTCTTAAAATACTCGATCAATGCCGCAAAAGAGTCCAGTTTTGTTGCACTTCTTCCCACTCCTGCGATCAGACCCGGTGCCAGTAATGCCTCATAAAACCAATTCCACGTTCTGTCGCAGACTCCTGAATCCGGTTAATTGTTGTAAGACCGATTCCTCTCTTTGGGACATTAATGATTCTTCTAACCGCAACATCATCACGTCCATTGTCGATTGTCTTGAGATAAGCAAGAAGATCCTTGATCTCTCTTCTCGCATAGAAATTTACACCGCCGACAATCTTATAAGGAATATTCATGGCAATAAATTTCTCTTCCAGCAGACGGGATTGTGCATTCGTACGATAAAGAACTGCACTGTCATTATATGAACCTCCCTGTCTGACAGCACTTTTGATATCTTCGCCTATGAAATCCGCCTCATCAAATGCAGTATCAAACTGACGCAGACGAATCAGTTCGCCTTCTCCGTTCTCCGTCCAAAGTGATTTCTCCTTTCTTCCGCGGTTATTCGCGATCACACTGTTTGCTGCATTCAGAATATTCCCTGTAGATCTGTAGTTCTGCTCCAGTTTGATCACCTTTGCATCCGGAAATTCATGCTCAAAGTCAAGAATATTCCGGATATTCGCTCCACGGAACTTGTAGATTGACTGGTCATCATCTCCAACGACACAAAGATTCTTATATTTTCCTGCAAGAAGGCTTACCAGCTGAAACTGGACTGTATTTGTATCCTGATATTCATCTACCATAATATAGCGGAATCTTTCCTGATAACTCTCAAGCACATCCGGCTGTGTCTGCAAAAGCTGTACTGTCTTTACAAGCAGATCATCAAAATCCAGTGCATTATTCGCTCTCATCTGCGCCTCATACTCGCGGTAAACCTTAGCAATCTTCATCTTTGCAAAGTCTCCTCCGGCATTCAGTTCAAATTCATCCGGAAGGATCATCTCATTCTTGGCAGATGAAATTGCTGAAAGCAGACTTCTTTCTTTAAACACTTTCGTATCCACATCTACTTTCCGACAGACTTCCTTAATTAATGTCTTCTGATCATCTGTATCATATATAGTAAAATGATTCTCATACCCTAATCTGTCAATAAATCTTCTCAAAATACGCACACATGCAGAATGAAATGTGCTCACCCATACACTTTCTGCTCCAAAACCGACAAGCTTATCCACACGTTGGCGCATCTCTTCTGCCGCTTTGTTCGTAAATGTGATTGCAAGAATATTCCATGGGTTCACGCCACGTTCTCCGATCAGATATGCGATCCTGTGCGTCAGAACTCTTGTTTTTCCTGAACCGGCTCCGGCAAGGATCAGAAGAGGACCGTCCGTGTGGTAAACAGCCTCTCTCTGTGGTTCATTTAATTTATCATAAATGCTCATCTTTCCACTCCTTTAAAGTTATAAAGATATCTGTAAATGTATTCCCATTATCAAACACACGTTCCTGTTTGTCAACTACATTTTCCGGCCTTCTTATCTTTTGCTTGCTATCTAGTTTTAAATACTATATAATAAATGTATTGAGGTGATAACATGAATATAGACACAAGTAATCTGTTAAACAGCATTTTGGAAGAACTTTCTTCTTTAAGTTATGTGCATCCCGGCGATGTTCCGAATATTAATCTTTACATGGATCAAGTAACTACTTTTATGGATGAGCAGCTGGCTTCGACCAAACGTTACCCTGATGATAAGATCCTGACAAAGACCATGATCAATAATTATACGAAGAACAATCTTCTTCCACCCCCGGTGAAGAAGAAGTATTCCAGAGAGCACCTGCTCCTTCTGGTCTTCATTTATTATTTTAAAATATCCTTTCAATCAAAGATATTGAGACAGTTCTTGCACCGCTCACAGAGAAATATTTTCCGGATGGAAGCTCTTTTGAATTAGCGGATATTTACAAAGAAGTCTGCAAGATTGAAAAAGAACAGCTGGATTCCATCAAAGAGAATGTAACTGCTACTTATGAGAAATCTGCTGAGACTTTCACTCATCTTGCTGATGGCGAAGATAAGGAGATCTTACAGCAGTTTGCATTTATATGCAGCTTGAGTTTTGATGTATATATCAAGAAAATGATCATTGAACGGATCATTGATGACCTCTCTTCCAAGTCTTCAAAAAACGAAGAGAAAAAGAAAGGGAAATAAACATTTCTGTTTAAAACAAGATACAGCCTGCGAAAGACTTTATCAGGATCTTCCGCAAGCTGTATCTTTTGATTGATAAAAGGTATTTTATTGTAAGCTTAATTCTTAAGTGTTATTCTTCCGTTCCATTCTCTTCCTCAGCAAGCCCTACACGTTTGAAAACCATATCATATCCGTCATTCCCATAATTAAGAGAACGGTTCACACGACTGATTGTCGCAGTGGATGCTCCTGTCTTCTCCGCGATCTCCAGATATGTCTTCTGTTCACGGAGCATTCTTGCCACTTCAAATCTCTGTGACAATGAAAGCAGCTCATTGATCGTACAGATGTCTTCAAAAAATGTATAACACTCTTCTTTATTCTCAAGGCTTAAGATTGCCTGAAACAAATAATCTACTGCCTCGGTTCTGATCTTCTTACTCATACGAAACAATCTCCTTCTCAACCGGCTAATTATATGATGGCTTACGGCATACCATAAACCATAACAATACCTTTTGCCTTCTCAGGCCACTTTTTGATTTTAACACATTAAATTTTTAAAGTCCACCATTTCTTATGAATTTAAACTAAATTCTTGCGCAATTTTGAGTTTTTCTAAAACATTTTATGTAAAACACACTTTTTTCGTTGTTCTTCCTCTTTTAAGATGCTATAATAAATCTGTTATAAATATTTTGATACAAAAGAGAGGAGTACATGATTAATATGAAGTGCCCAATATGTGGAAAAGACCTGGATTTGCAGAATAAGCAGATTGGCACCAGCGAAAACGGGGATCCAATCTTTAATGAATATGCAATCTGCCATAGCTGTAAAAAGCAATGGAACCTTGATAAACAACGTGCAAAGAAGATCGCTGCCAAGAAAGCTGCAGAAGAGAAAGCAAAAGCTGAGGCTGAGGCCCGTGCCGCTGAAGAGAAGGCAAAAGCTGAGGCTGAGGCCCGCGCTGCTGAAGAGAAAGCGAAAGCTGAAGCTGCCGCTCGTGCTGCTGAAGAAAAAGCGAAAGCCGAAGCTGCTGCCCGTGCCGCTGAAGAAAAAGCGAAAGCTGAGGCTGCCGCCCGTGCCGCTGAAGAGAAACGAGCTGCCCGCAGAGAAGCAAAAGCCCGCGCCCGCAAAGAAGCGATTGCCCGCCTTGCTGCTGACAAAGGGATTTCAGAAGAGGAAGCTGAGCGTATCCTTAAGGAGAGAGCCAGAGCACGCAAAGCCGCTGCACAGAAAGCTGCCACTGCTCCCACTGATACTACTGATGATTCCGAAGAGCAGAAATATGGGAATATTCCAGCGGAAGAGATCCGTGATAAGCGTGAAAAAGCAGTTCGCAAGGGATACGAAGATATGCTTGCAACTGATCCTGACAGTAAAGCTGCCAAGAAGAAAAAGAAAGAGGAAGCCGAAACTGTGAAAGCAAAAGAAGATGTAAAATCCAGAAAAATGGATGACTATGATGATGAGAAATCCTCTGATGATGAAGATGATGATGAATATGAATATGTAGACGAATATCCACGTTTCAGACCTGGGCGCATTATCCTTGGAATCATTTCCCTGCTTGCATTTGGTTTCTGTATTTATAAAGGTTTCGTAACAGGACTCAGCACATCAGGAGCTGACGTAACTTCTGCTCCAGGCATGAATTATGTCATTGTTGCTCTTTGTATGCTTGTCACTGCACTGTTATACTTCATCATGAATAACCGTGATACACTTTTTGCATTCCTTATCCCGATGATTGTCTATATCGGTAGTGCTGTTTTTGCTTTCCTGAAACATGGAGATGAATTCGAGCTTCTGATTTTAGCCGGTGTAAGTGGTGTACTTGCTGTTATTTCACTGATTCTCGCAATTGCTTCCCGCGGTGGAGATGATTACGATGATGAAGATGATTACGACGATCCATTTGAAGAAGAACACGATAATTAAAATCGCGTTGTAAATCTTTTTGGTTTCTAAGAACAATTTATATAAGATAATTACAAGGGAGTATCATTTTGCGATACTTCCCTTTTTTGTCCTGATATGCATTTTTTATATCATATATCTAAAATATTTTTAGGTGTCAAATTTTTTTTTAGAATAGTTGTTGCTTTTTGTTGAATATGTGATAAAATGTAACCATAGGTATCTTTATATAATTAAAAATACACAACAAACACATACTCCTCAAAGATTTTTCTTTGGGGATTTTGTCACAAAGAAAGGAGTAACTGACATGGCATCATTTATAGTAAATGGTCAGGAAGTCTCACCTTCAAAGAATCAGAAACTGTTACGGTTCCTGCGTGATGAACTGCACATTACCTCTGCAAAGGATGGTTGCAGCGAAGGCGCTTGTGGAGCCTGTACTGTTATCATTGATGGACAGACTTGCAAATCCTGCGTACCTGACACAGATTCATTGGCCGGAAAGAATGTCATCACAGTCGAGGGGCTTTCTGATTGGGAACAGAAAGTTTACACTTATGCTTACGGGAAGGCAGGCGCTGTACAGTGCGGATTCTGTATTCCTGGTATGGTTATGTGCACAAAAGCATTTTTGGATGTAAATCCGGAACCAACCGATGATGAGATTCGCTATGCGCTGCGCAACAACTATTGCCGCTGTACAGGATATGTCAAGATCATGGACGCGGTACGTCTGGCAGCTAAGATTCTGAAAGAAGGAGTTTTACCAGATGACGGAGATCCTAGCTGGACTCTTGGTTCCCGTGTTTCTCGTATAGATGTTGAAGAAAAAGTGCTTGGAACAGGTAAATATCCAGATGACTATTATCCGGAAGGAATGCTCTATGGCGCTGCTCTTCGTAGTAAATATCCACGAGCTCGCGTACTTTCTATTGATACCTCTGCTGCCGAGGCTCTGCCTGGTGTAGAAGCGGTTGTAACAGCCGATGATATTCCTGGGGAGAATAAGATCGGACACTTAAAACATGATCAGTATTCACTGATTCCGGTTGGTGGACTGACTCATTATCTCGGAGATGCAATTGCCCTTGTAGCTGCAACTGACATGGCAACTGTAGAAAAAGCAAAGAAACTTATTAAAGTTGAATATGAAGTACTTCCTCATGTGCATACAGTGGAAGAAGCTGCCGCTCCGGATGCACCTCTTGTTTATGATGAAGAAGAGACTAACGTATGTGCTTATAAGCACATCAGCCGCGGAAATGCGGAAGAAGCAATCAAGAATTCCAAGTACGTGATCTCACATCACTTTGAGACACCTTGGACTGAGCATGCTTTCCTTGAACCGGAATGTGCTGTTTCTTTCTATGATGAAGACGGTGACATTTTCGTATATTCAACAGACCAGTCCGCTCACCAGACACTACACGAAGTTACGCTTATGCTTGGAACAGATAAAGTAAAAGTTCAGAACGCATTAGTCGGCGGTGGTTTCGGTGGTAAAGAGGACATGACTGTTCAGCATTTAAGTGCATTGCTTACTTACGTAACAAAGAAACCGATTAAGATGAAATTATCCAGAGCGGAATCCTTGCTTGTTCATCCGAAACGTCACCCATTCTACATGGATATGACAATGGGATGCGATGAGAACGGAGTGATCCAGGGTGTAAAAGCGATTGTTAAATCTGACACAGGTGCATTCGCTTCTCTTGGTGGCCCGGTTCTTGAACGTGCATGTACACATGCAGCAGGACCTTATCATTATGAAAACTTTGAAATTGAAGGAACTGCTTACTATACAAATAACCCACCTGCCGGAGCATTCCGCGGATTTGGTGTTACACAGACTTGTTTCGCAACAGAGACACTTCTGAACATGATGGCTGACAAGGTAGGCATTACGCCTTGGGAGATTCATTACCGCAATGCGATCCGCCCAGGCGAAGTACTTCCGAACGGACAGATTGTAGATAACTCTACAGGTCTTGTAGAGACACTGGAAGCTGTCAAAGAAGAGTATGATGCTGCACTTGCGGCCGGTAAGGCTGTTGGCCTTGGTTGTGCTATGAAGAATGCCGGCGTTGGTGTTGGTATCCCGGATACGGGACGTGTAAAATTAATTGTTGAAGAAGATGAAAAACTTCACATCTTCACTGGTGCTTCCTGTATCGGTCAGGGACTTGGTACTGTACTTGTACAGATGATCGTTACAAATACAGATCTTTCCCATGATGATATCGTCTATGAGCGAAGCAACACATGGATTTCACCTGATTCCGGTACAACTTCCGGTTCTCGTCAGACACTTGTAACTGGTGAAGCGTGCCGCAGAGCATGTGAAAAATTCATGGAAGCGAAAAACAGCGGTAAGTCCATGAAAGATATGATTGGAGAAACTTTCTACGGAGAGTATCTCGCTAAGACTCATCCACTTGGTGCAGATGTGCCTAATCCGATATCTCACGTTGCTTATGGATATGCAACTCAGGTCTGCATCCTTGATCCTAAGACAGGTAAGATTGAGAAAATGATTGCCGCACATGATGTTGGTAAAGCTGTCAACCCTCTCTCCTGCGAAGGTCAGATTGAAGGCGGTGTTGTAATGTCAATGGGATATGCACTCAGAGAGCAGTATCCAATCGATGAAAACTGTAAACCAATTGACAAATATGGTTCCTTAGGACTTTTCCGTTCTCACGAAGTTCCTGAGATTGAAGCAATCGTTATTGATAAACCTGGTCTGGATGTTGCCTGTGGAGCAATCGGTATCGGAGAGATCACATCCATCCCTACTGCTCCTGCAATCGCGGATGCATATTGCAGATTTGACGGAGAAAGACGCTACAGCCTTCCTCTTTCTAACACACCATACGAAAGGAAGAAATAATCATGGCAATTAAAAAGAGATTTCCTTACCGGGCAGCTCTGGTTGCCTGTAACGGTGGCTGCCGCGCAGCCGGCTCTGAAGACGGTGGATGCAAAGATGGCTGCATCGGATGTGGAGCCTGTATAGAAAAATGTAAATTTGGCGCAATTTCCATGAATGAATATGGCGTTGCCGAAGTAGACGAAGAAAAATGTATTGCCTGTGGACAGTGTGCAAAAGTCTGTCCACAGAACCTGATCAAGATTCACGAATGTGCAAACTACATTGTAGTAAAATGCTCTAACAAAGAAAAAGGAGCTGTTGCACGTAAACAGTGTGAAGTCAGTTGTATTGGATGCGGTATTTGTGAAAAAACATGTACTGCAGGTGCAATTCATGTAGAAGATAATTGCGCAGTAATCCAGGAAGACATCTGCTTAAGCTGCGGAATGTGCTCTGTAAAATGTCCAAGACATGTAATCCATGATCTCCGCGGAGTATTTACAGCAGTAAGATAATACAAAAGCTATCGACTACGATAACAACACAGATATGTGTTAAGTTATTGTAATCGATAGCTTTTTTATCTACTCATCTTCATCCAGAAACTCGATATCATCATCGTCATCAAGATAATCTAAATCATCCAGATCATCCAAATCATCTAAGTCATCCAGATTTTCCAAATCATTCAAGTCATCTAAGTCATCCGGATCTTCATCAAAATCATAATCCTCTGTCGCATCTGCCTCATCAGCAGTTACTTCAATTTCGACGTCTTCCTCGTCCACATCAAACTTCTCTTCTTTAAAGTTCTCCACTTCATCTTCTTCCAGATCATCTTCAAGATCATCAAATTCATCCATGCTGACAACTGTTGTGCCCTTGTCTTCTTTCAGGACATTTTCCGGAAGACTCTCTATAATCTCATCCAGCTCATCAAAATCATCCAGATTCTCAACCAGTGCCCTTGCCTTCTCGACTTCATTTTCTGTAGAATGTTCTTCACGGATCTCTGCGGCTTTAAGTAAATTCTTTTTCTTACGTTTTCCGGATTCCAAAAGAAGCTGGATCCAGATACTAAGTGCACCAATTGCAACACAAAGTGCCACATGGATCATTCCGTTTTATATGGCTGCAGATAAAAGATACTGCTGCCCGCTGCCATTGCTCCAAACACAGAAGAAGAAGCAATCAGCATAAAGTTATGAAACTTAATAGAAAGCAATGCACACACAAGACTGATACCCGCACAGATTCCATACATAATAAGATCCTGTGGTTTCATCAGATGTACACTGACAACAAAGACGAGTACCGCTACTGTCACAAATCCACCAATCTGCTTCTTCCATGCACCAAGCGCCGCCAATACAAGTCCCACACCTGCTCCTGCCGCCAATGCGATTGTCTGATCCAGATCTGCAATCGCTCCGACCGCAATTCCGGCTGCGCATCCTGCTGACAATCCTGCGATCACAGACCAGAAACGTACCAGTTTCAGCCCCGTCAGACATAACAGTACTGCTCCGACCGTTATAACGATCAGAGAAATAAATTCCATCTGACTCAAATGATGACTGCTTTCATTAAGTCCAGCCAGAACAACATCCAGGTCAAAATTCAGAATTGTATCAATCATATCATTTACATTCATTATTTACACCTTCGTCCCTTACTATTTATTACTCACTACTGCTCATTTTAGCAATTTTTTTACTGATTACAAGTGTTCATTTCACCTTTCCATTGACTTCTTATTCTTCTCCACTTAAAATAGAAGAGAAATGCTATTGCTGACCGCATAATACTGTGAACAGCAATAAAATGCTAACATAAAGGAGTTTATTATGGAACAGTTAAGAATACCTGCTGGCTATCATTCCCCTCTTACAATTCGTGAGACAGAAGTAGCCATCAAAGAAGTGAAAGACCACTTCGAGCGTGCTCTTGCAAAGAATCTCCACCTGACACGAGTGTCAGCACCACTGTTTGTCCGTCCGGAATCCGGTCTGAATGATAACTTAAACGGTGTGGAACGTCCGGTTTCCTTTGACATTAAAGAACAGGATGGTTCTGTTGCAGAGATCGTTCATTCTCTTGCAAAATGGAAGAGATATGCATTGAAGAATTATAATTTCCATTCCGGCGAAGGGCTTTACACAGATATGAGTGCGATACGTCGTGATGAAGATACAGACAACATCCATTCTCTGTATGTTGACCAGTGGGACTGGGAAAAAGTAATTTCTAAGGAAGAACGTAACACAGAGACACTTCAGTACACTGTCCGCAAAGTCTACCGGGCTCTGAAAGATACAGAAGAATACATTTCCAGACGTTACAACTATATTGATCCTCTTCTTCCTGATGATATCTTTTTCATCACTACACAGGAGCTGGAAGACCTTTATCCGGATCTTACTACCAAAGAACGTGAAAAAGCGATTGCGAAGGAAAAAGGCGCAGTGTTTATCTCCAAGATTGGTGGCGTACTTGCTTCCGGCGAAAGACATGACGGTCGTGCTCCGGACTATGATGACTGGGAGCTGAACGGTGACATTATCGTTTACTATCCGGTTCTTGACATCGGTCTTGAACTCTCTTCTATGGGAATCCGTGTTGACGAAGACTCATTAAAGGCACAGCTCAAAGAAGCCGGATGTGAAGATCGTGCAGAACTTCCATTCCAGAAGGCACTGCTGAACGGCGAGCTTCCATATACAGTCGGCGGCGGTATTGGACAGTCCCGTATCTGTATGTATTACTTAAGAAAGGCTCATATCGGTGAAGTACAGTCTTCCCTCTGGCCTGAAAATGTAGTCGAAGCTGCTGCTGATGCCGGCATCCACCTTCTCTAAACACAAGACAGACCAGCCAATTATATGATAAAAAGCAGATTCGAATTCTACCGGAGCATCTCTCCTTTGAATTCGAATCTGCTTTTTCATTCTCCTCTTATTCTACAATCAGCAACTGCTCTTTCTCTTCCTCAGACACCCTGTTCCAAAAAACATTAAAATCATCAAATTCCGGCAAATAGATATCTGCCGTATTCCAGATCTGCGCCAGATTCTTGTCATTTGCCTTATCATAAACTGCTACTGTCTTAAATCCCGCATGCTTTGCCGTTCTCAAAGCCTGGTAAGTATCTTCAAACACCCAGGTCTGTTCCGGCTCCGTATCCAGCTGCAAAAGTGCTGCAAAATAAATATCTGGCTGATCCTTACCGCTTCCGATCTCAGATGCTGTAAAAACTCCTTGAAAATAAGGTAATACCTTCAATCTGCTCAGAGCTGCTTCTGCATTCTTCCGGTCACCGGTTGTTGCGATCACCATAGGAATCTTCCGCTCTCTGAATTCCTCCAGATACTGACGAACCCCTTCTTTCAATGGAACTCGTTTTGCATAATAATCTTCCACTTCCTTATTCAGTCCCTGTACAACCTCTTCCACTGTCTTCTCCAGGTTATAATGTGAGATCAGATAATCTGCCGCCTCCTCCAGGCTCATCTCAAATAACGTCTCCCCAAGGTTCTTCTCGGCCTCAATTCCCAAATGATCCAGATACAATTCTCCAAGATTCTCCCAGACAGGCATGGAATTGAGAAGGACACCATCTACGTCAAATATTACACCTTTTATCATGTCATTCCTCTTTTCTGCTATGCACTACATTATAATCTCCCTGGAAACGCATGTCAACCGTTACTGTTCACACGATGTGCGACCAGCAACGCATCTCGCCATTTTAAATCGCCTTTGGCGATGGGGCGAGATGCATTCAAGTCAAAACACGCATCCTCCGTGTCAATCAGCGGAATGATTGACACGGGAGTAAACAGTAACTGTCAACCATCAGAAAAAGACCTTCTGCCGGCAGATCAACCACTTGCAAAAGGTCTTTATAAAATACTGTTATTTATTTTGTCTCAAGGATCTTATCAACACTTGCCAGTTTTACACTCAACACAAATACTTCAGCGGCAACTGCAAGTTCTTCCGGTGTTGGATAAGACGGTGCGATACGGATATTGCTGTCATGTGGATCTTTTCCATAAGGGAATGTTGCTCCCGCTCCTGTCATAACAACGCCAGCTTCTTTCGCCTTCGCAACAATCGCTTTCGCACATCCATCCAGCGCATCAAAGGAGATGAAATATCCTCCGCGTGGCGCGATCCATGATCCAATCTCAAGTCCGCCAAGTTCTCTTTCAAGAACTTCAAGAACAGTCTCAAACTTCGGACGCAGGATATCTGCATGTTTCTTCATATGTTCTACAATTCCGTGAATATCTCCGAAAAATCTTACATGACGCAGCTGATTTACCTTATCATGTCCGATCGTCTGCACACGCATTGTGCTTCTGATATCCTCCAGGTTCGCATCAGATGCTGCCATTGCTGCAATCCCTGATCCCGGGAAACTGATCTTGGATGTAGAAGAAAACTTGTAAACCATATCCGGGTTACCTGCCTTCTTACACTCCATCAGAATCTCAATCAGATAATCCTGTTTATCTTCATATAAATGATGTACGCAGTAAGCATTATCCCAGAAGATACGGAAATCTTCTGCTGCTGGCTTCAGGTTCGCAAAACGGAACACTGTCTCATCAGAATATGTGATTCCCTGTGGGTTAGAGTACTTCGGTACACACCAGATTCCTTTGATTGCCGGATCACTGCTTACAAGTTTCTCAACCATATCCATATCCGGTCCTGTTGATGTCATCGGTACATTGATCATCTCAATTCCGAAATGCTCTGTAATCGCGAAATGTCTGTCATATCCCGGAACCGGACATAAGAATTTTACCTTATCAAGCTTACACCATGGAGTACTTCCCATGATACCATGTGTCATTGCACGTGCTACCGTATCATACATCACATTCAGACTTGAGTTTCCGAAAATGATCACGTTATCTTTCGGAACTTCCATCATATCTGCAAGAAGCTGTTTTGCTTCATCAATTCCATCAAGTCCGCCATAGTTACGGCAGTCAACACCATCTTCACAAGTCAGATCAACACCACTTGTCAGTGTATCCATCATCCCCATTGACAGATTCAGCTGGTCTGCTGACGGTTTTCCTCTGGACATATCCAGTTTCAGACCTTTTGCCTTCACTTCTTCAAACTGCGCCTCCAGGCCACTCTTTAATTCCAATAACTCTTCTTTGCTCAAATCTTTATATGCAGTCATTGCAGGAATCCTCCACTTTCTTTATTTTTTCACTTTTGTTATTGTATATAATTTTTGACGTTTCGTCAATGGGTTCTTGCATTCTTTTTTATTTTTTTGTTTTTTTCAGCTTTATTTTCACATGTTTTGCATTTCAAAAATGTTTTTCATTCATTTTCCACTATATTCCGTGTTATCACTCTATCCCATCAGGTTTTATCTATGCATTATTGATTTTTTCTCCCCTCCTGTGATATCCTTAGAAAGTAGATTCCAGTCAGCATTCCACTTGACTGTGAATAAAAATCTTATAATTCTATGGAGGTACTAAAATGAATTTTACATTTGCACACAATAACCTGAATGTATATGATCTTGAAAAATCACTGGATTTTTACCAGAAAGCTCTGAATTTAAAAGTAGAACGTGAAAAACTTGCCGATGACGAAAGTTTTAAGCTTGTATATCTCACAGACGGTGTGACTCCGCATCTTTTAGAGCTCACCTGGCTGCGTGATATGGATCGACCATATGAACTGGGAGATAATGAGATCCATCTTGCATTTGCCGTCGATGATTTCGATGCTGCTTACAAAAAACATAAAGAGATGGGATGTATCTGCTTCGAAAATCCATCTATGGGAATTATTTTATTGAAGATCCTGACGGATACTGGCTGGAAATTGTACCGGGCAAATAAGAAAGTTTAAAAAAAGGAATCAGCATCACTGATCCTTTTTGGTTCTAATATCTTACATAATATGTAACACGTACAGAACTTACCTTAACCGGTACTCCTGTCTGCTGTGCTTCAATCATCTGTCCTCCGCCAATATAAATCGCTACATGCCCCGATGTCCAACAGATATCTCCCGGCTGAGGATTGCTTACAATTGTTCCTTTTGCAAGAATATCTCCACTTGTTCTTGGAATTGAAATTCCAGCCTGTCTGTAACAATACTGTACAAGTCCTGAACAGTCAAGTCCAACTCCAGGTGTAGTTCCGCCCCATACATATGGAACTCCGATCTGTGAATAAGCTGCATTTACAATAATGCTTCCCTTATCAGCACTATAACTTGGGCTTGATGAGGAAGAACTTGAGCTTGAACTGTTGGAAGAACTACTGCTTGAGCTTCCTGAACTTGAGCTGCTGGAGTTCGAACTACTGGAGTTTGAACTGCTGGAAGAACTATTGCTTGAGTTATTTCTATTAGATGAACTACTGACTTGAGTTTATTCTTCTTAGCTGCTTCCTCAGCTGCTTTCTTCG
>ENA-OUNH01000146-OUNH01000146.1-human-gut-metagenome-genome-assembly--contig:-NODE-146-length-26152-cov-6.404073_pt1 | contig 26152 bp, 32 predicted proteins | sample MGYA00242806_ERZ504814 | MGnify/ENA primary metagenome ERZ504814 (study PRJEB26092, sample SAMD00036389) | human gut metagenome | host: Homo sapiens | study: EMG produced TPA metagenomics assembly of...
TTCCTGAATCTGCTGAAAATGCGGATTTTCCAAAGTCTGAAAGCAGATCTGGAAGATTAGATAAAATGTCTTCATCAGCTCCTGCGAGCTGTCCAGCCAATAGACTTTTCGGCAGTTTTTATAATGTTCACGGAAGTCCTCTGGGTTATCCACTCTTGTGATCACAAGGATCAGACATTCTTTGGATACAGGAATTGCCTCAACCATCAAAGGATTATCTTCATTTGTTTCAAATCCAAGTTCTGTGGCTGCCTTATTCATTAATTCCCGGAACAGACCCTTTGCCTTCTCAGAACCAAAAGCCAGTTCATTTAACAGAGTTTCCTTTCCTTCTAAGTCTTCTTTATTTAAAGTACATCGGATTTGATTATCACTGATACGTTCTATTTTCATAATCATCACTCCTTTACTTTGATGTTATTATAGTATTACTTTTGCGGTGTGTAAAGCTTTTTCAAGAAATTTACAATTTTATCCATAAATAGCTTGAAATAATTTCCATTTATGTATATAATTACATTATGTCGCGACAAGACTTACATTTGGAAACAGTGCGGAATTTTTATATACCACAAGAAACACTGACGATGTAAGGAAGAAACTTTCATTGTATATGGTAGGAAATTGTAACAAGAAACATCTGCTTAATAAGATTGGAGGATACGTATGACAAGTCATGATGAATTATCTTATTATCTGTCACAAGGATTGGCGATCCGAGTGGACGGCATTACAATAAGTGATGCGAATCTGGAACATCTAAATCTAATACTCAACGAAGATGATTCTTACATGAAAGAGTATGTCAACGATCAGGAAGGAGAGATCTACGCCATAGAATATCAGAAAATCAAAGAATAATATGCAAAGAGTATAGCAGAGCTGGGAGATTGATTTCCCAGCTCATTATTATATATCTGCTAGATAGCTTTCAATGCCATCTAAGATACATTGAACAGCTTTTTTCTGATACCCATCATCCTGAAGAGCTTTCAATTCCTCAGGATTAGATAAAAAACCACACTCCACGATCACGATCGGATAAGGATTATCCCGAAACAGATAATACTCAGCATTTGCCTTTGCCTCCCTGTGATTGTTCGGATCAAGCCCCTTGATCAAAGCAGACTGGATATGATCCGCTAACTGCTTTGATTTCTCAGACCCTTGCGGATAGAAAACCTGAGCTCCATGGACATCACTGCTTGGATAACTATTCTGATGAATGCTGATCACTGCCATAGGATCATTCTCAAAAATGAGCTGCTTTCGATTGGATAGATCACTTCGTTTCTCATTTTCTTTCGAATCCGCAAGATTATAGTCCCCATTTCTTGTCATATATACTTTATAATTTTTCTTTTCCAGAAGTTTTTGAAGCTTTAATGCAAGAGAAAGGTTGATATCCTTTTCTAAAATATTCGAATTTCCAACCTTCCCAGGATCAGAACCGCCATGTCCGGCATCGATACAGATCACATTTTGATTCTTGACAGTCTGTGCAACAAAGATAGGGAATGTAATAGAAGAAACAGATAATAAAACGACGATCAGAAGAACACCCCAGAAGATGAAACGATGTTGTTGATTCATAGGAAGAACATCCTTTTTCTTTTTATTAATCATTATATGATGTAAGTATCAAAAGTATAAATTGCGAAGTCTCAATGGTGCAATACTTTATTTTTTCCATATTTAATGTTATAATAAATCCAAATGACTACATTTAATCATTGAAGAAAGATTAAAAGTCAGGAGAGTTTAATATGGAAACAAGACTTGTAAAAATTAATAATATGGAAGATTGCAAAAAGGACATGGAAGAAGCAGGAGAGCTGATCAAAGCAGGCGAACTTGTTGCATTTCCAACAGAGACAGTCTATGGTCTTGGAGGGAATGGATTACTTTCTGATGCGGCAAAGAAGATCTATGCAGCGAAGGGAAGACCTTCTGATAATCCATTGATCCTTCACGTATGTGATATGCAGATGGTAGAATCTCTGGTCAAAGAGATTCCAGACAATGCAAGACGTGCGATGGAACATTTCTGGCCGGGACCTATGACGGTGATCTTGCAGAAAGCGGATCAGGTACCAGATTGTGTGACAGGCGGACTTGATACAGTAGCGATCCGTATGCCGGATCATCCAGTTGCATTAGAGCTGATCAGAAGATCAGGAGTGCCGATCGCAGCACCAAGTGCGAATACATCTGGGCGTCCAAGTCCGACAAAAGCAGAACATGTCATGGAAGATCTTCATGGAAAGATTCCGATGATCTTAGATGGGGGAGCTGTTATGGTAGGTGTAGAATCAACGATCATTGATTTTACAGAAATAGTTCCAGTGATCCTAAGACCAGGATGGATCACAAAGGAGTCCATGGAAGAATTTCTTGGGTGTGAAGTATTGATGAATACATCTTTAAAAGCAAGCGATCACGGAATTCCAAGAGCACCTGGAATGAAGTACAAACACTATGCACCAAAGGCGGAGATGGTGCTTGTATTAGGCGATGATCAGGAGAAAGTCGTCGATCATATCAATCAGCTTGCGAAAGAACAAAAGGAACAGGGTAAGAAGATAGGAATCATTGCATCGGATGAGACAAAAGACCTCTATCAGGCAGATGAAGTTGTTTCTGTAGGACAGAGAGCACATCTCGAGACAGTAACAGCACATTTATATGATGTATTAAGAGAATTTGACCATAAGGATGTTGATATGATCTATTCCGAAGGATTTGAAGGTGAACCCTTAAGTGAGGCGATTATGAACCGTATGGTAAAAGCAGCAGGACATGAAATCCTCCGTATTTAAAAAGGAGAATATTTTGAAGAAGATAATAATGGTGAGTACGAATAATACGTGCCGAAGCTTTATTGCAGAGTCGATCCTTCGCCAGTATCTTTTGGATGCAGATCAGAAGAATGTTGAAGTGATCTCAAGAGGGCTGGTCGTATTATTTCCAGAACCTGTCCATGTCAAAGCAGCAGACATGGTAATAAAGACATGCGGGATTGAAAGTCTTGATTTTCGGTCGGCGCAGCTTACGCAGGAAGAAGTAGAAGAAAGCGATCTGATCTTAACCATGACAGAAGAGCAGAAAGATAAGATCTTAGAAGAATATCATGGATACAAAGAGATCGCGACATTGAACGAATATGCCAGAGTGGAAGGTGCGATCATTGACCCATACGGCATGGAAGATGACGACTACGAGCGCTGTTTTGAACAGATTGCCCGTTTAGTTAAGAAAATATGGCAAGAAAGACTAGGAGGAAACAAAATGATAGGTATTGGTAGTGATCACGGTGGGTATGCATTAAAACAGGCAGTTATCAAACATCTGGAAGAAAAAGGATATGCAGTGAAAGATTATGGATGCTATTCAGAAGAATCCTGCGATTATCCAGTTTATGCAAAAGCAGTTGCGAATGCAGTCAAAGACGGAGAAGTAAAACAGGGAATCTTAATCTGTGGAACAGGAATCGGAATCTCTATTACAGCGAATAAGATCAAAGGAATCCGTGCAGCACTTTGCAGTGACACATTCAGCGCACACGCAACAAGAGAACATAATGATGCAAACATTCTTGCAATGGGAGCACGTGTTGTTGGAGAAGGTTTAGCACTTGATATCGTTGATACATTCCTTGAGACAGAATTCTCAAATGATGAGAGACACATTCGTCGTATCAATATGATCGAAGACTAGAAGAGAAAATCAAAGTTATATAAAAATAAGATATAAGCCATATGAATAAATAAGATATGCAGACAGTTTTTTAGAAGTGATCAACAGTTTGCATGTCTTTTTTGTATACAAAATCACTTTGAAGATGATAAAAACAGTTAAGATTCAGTTAAGAAGCAGAAAAAATTATCAGATCTTAACACGAAAAAAACTGACCAATGTTCATTTGTATACACTGAAAACCATTATGTTTTGGTGCTTTTTACTAAATTTAGAAGTGGTTCTTTGTAAGTATTAAACAAAAACAAACACAATCTTAACGGAAAAAGAATTGACAAATAAAAATTTGAGGAATAAAATAACTTCCAGAACAAGGGTGTTTACAAGATATATCGTAGACACTCTTTTACTTTTGCAGGAATTAAACCCTTGAATCTCTGCAAAAAATTAAAATTAAAGAAGGTGAGGAGAAAATGGGTTCATTGGGAGATTATCTGATGGAAGAGTTGTCACTTAAGACAAGCTTTACGATCCCCATCGGTGGAGGTATTCCAGTACCGCAGTCAGCCGTAACAACATGGGTGATCATGGCAATCGTAGTGTTGCTCTGCATCATATTCGTACGGAACCTGAAAGTCATACCAGAAGGACCGCAAGTTTATGTGGAAGCCTTAGTTGGTTTCATCTATAACTTCATCGGTGGTCTGGTCGGCGAAAAAGGGAACGTTACATACCGTTTCTTGGAACAATTCTGATTTATCTTGGCTGTGCAAATATTTTGGGATTTTTCAGAGCAAAACCGCCAACGAAAGATCTGAATGTTACCGCAGGATTAGCGATCATCAGTTTGTTTTTGATCATATATTCCGGAATCCACGAGAAAGGATTGAAGGGATATATACACAGTTATGTGGAACCTATGCCAATGATGGCGGCCATTAACATCCTTGAATTATTTACAAGACCGTTATCACTGTGTATGCGACTTTTTGGAAATGTCTTAGGAGCATTCGTTTTGATGGAATTGATCACACATATCGCACCAGCAATCGTGCCATTACCATTTAGTTGTTACTTCGACTTTTTCGATGGGTTGTTGCAGGCATATGTATTTGTATTGTTAACATCACTGTTTATCAGTGAATCAATTGAGTAAGATGTATCATGACAGATACACAAATTTAATTTTTATTTAAAAGGAGATTAGAACTATGGGATTAGCAGCTATTGGAGCAGGAATTGCAGTATTAACAGGTTTAGGAGCAGGTATTGGTATCGGTGTTGCAACAAATGGAGCACTTGGAGCGATCGCAAGACAGCCAGAAGAAGCTGGAAATATCAATAAAACATTATTACTTGGTTGTGCATTAGCCGAAGCTACATCAATTTATGGATTGGTTGTTGCGATTCTGTTAATCGTAATGAAATAGAAGTAGGAGGCGGAAGATATGTTTCTGAAATTAGACTGGGGCATTATCTGGCCGATCGTCAACATTGTCGTATTTTATCTGTTGCTTAGAAAATTCTTATTTGGTCCAGTCAGTGAGGTCATGGAGAAAAGAAAAAAATGATCTCAAGTGACTTAGATGATGCAGCACAGACGAAAGCTGAAGCAGAAGAGATCAAGCAGGAATACGAGAAAAACCTTGCACAGGCAAAGGATGAGGCAGGACAGATCGTTTCCGACGCAAGAGCAAGAGCCAAGAATGAATACCAGAATAAGATGGATCAGACAAAAGAAGAGATTGCTCTTATGAAAGAAAATGCCCGTAAAGATATTGAAGCTGAGAAACAAAAGACGATCGCAGGTCTTCAGACAGAGATCGCAGGTATCGCACTTATGGCAGCTTCGAAAGTTGTGGAAAAAGAAGCAAACGACAAAGGCAACGAGAAGCTTTTGGATGATTTCCTGAAAGAGGCAGGTGTCTAGCATATGAAGAGAATTTCCATGACGTATGGACAGGTATTGTTTGAACTTGGAATCAAAAAAGAAGTTTGCAAAAAGCACAGGACATGCTTCATGAAAATGAAGAACTTTTAAGTGCATTAGAGAATCCAACGATCACAAAGAAGAAAAGAAAATGTGGTGGAAAAGTTGTTTTCTGATGATATAAAAGTTTCTTAAAAGTTGTATGTGATAATGATGATATCGCTTGTTTTGACGAGGCAGTTGAGTATTATGATGAACTAAAACGCAAGACAGATAAGATCATTAAGGCAGAGTTTGACTATGTGACAATGCCAAAAGACGAACAGCTTGAGCGAATCAAACAGTATCTTATGAAACAATATCAGGCGGACAAGGTAGAGCTTACTTTAAAAGAAGAGAAAGACTTGATCGGTGGTTTTGTACTGAAAGTTGGAGACCACGTTTATGATAACAGCCTGAGTGGAAAAATGAGAAAATTACAGCAGAAACTTACATGGAGGTGAGGATCAGGTGAGCAGTATCAATCCAGAAACAGTCGTTTCTGTATTAAAAGATCAAATTGAAAACTATGACCAGAAAACTGAGGTCAAAGAAGAAGGAAGAATCATTCAGATCGCAGACGGTATTGCAACAGTCTATGGAATGGACCAGGCAATGTATGGAGAACTTGTTATTTTTGAAACAGGTGTCCACGGACTTGTACTGAATGTTGAAAGAAACTGTATCGGTTGTGTTTTACTTGGTTCCGATCATGGATTAATGGAAGGATCTAAAGTAGCAAGAACCGGCGTACAGGCAGATATCCCGGTTGGAGATGCTATGATCGGACGTGTCGTTAATGCGATCGGAGAACCAATCGATGGAAAAGGTGAGATTAAAACTGACGAGAGAAGACCAATCGAACATGAGGCAGCAGGAGTTATCGACAGAAAATCTGTTGACCAGCCATTACAGACAGGTATCTTAGCGATCGACTCTATGTTCCCGATCGGACGTGGACAGCGTGAGCTGATCATCGGTGACCGTCAGACAGGTAAAACATCGATCGCAGTTGATACGATCTTAAATCAAAAAGGACAGGATGTTATCTGTATTTATGTAGCGATCGGACAGAAAGCATCAACAGTATCACAGATCGTAACAACATTAAGTAAACATGGTGCTATGGATTACTCTATCGTTGTATCCGCATCTGCAAGTGACCTTGCATCTTTACAGTACATTGCACCATATGCAGGAACAGCGATCGCAGAGCATTTTATGCATCAGGGAAAAGACGTTTTGATCGTATATGATGATCTGTCTAAGCACGCCGTTGCTTATCGTGCAATTTCCTTACTGCTGGATCGTCCACCTGGACGTGAAGCTTACCCTGGAGATGTATTCTACTTACATTCAAGATTACTAGAGCGTTCTTGCCGATTAAGTGATGAACTTGGTGGTGGATCTATCACAGCATTACCGATCATCGAAACACAGGCAGGAGACGTATCCGCGTACATTCCTACAAACGTAATCTCTATCACAGACGGACAGATCTTCCTTGAAAGTGAGTTATTCTTCTCCGGTGTAAGACCAGCGGTCAATGTCGGACTTTCTGTATCCCGTGTAGGTGGAGCAGCCCAGACAAAGATTATGAAGAAAGTAGCCGGAAACCTTCGTATTGACTTAGCTCAGTATCGAGAACTTGAGGTATTTACACAGTTTAGTTCAGACCTTGACGATGGAACAAAAGCAACATTAAATTATGGATCTCATCTGATTGAACTGTTAAAACAGCCATTGTACCATCCAATGGCATTACATAAACAGATTTTACTTCTGTTTGCAGCAGGTCATAAGATGTTAAATGATGTTCCAGTCAAAGAATTAAAGGCAGAGACAGAAGAAATGACAGCATTCTTTGAACAGAAATATCCAGAGACAGTGAAGAAGATCGACGAAGGCAAAGTCTTAACAGATGACATTGCAAAAGAGATCCAAGAGGCGATAGAAGCCTATTTAAAGTAGGTGATCACTATGGCAAATATCAGAGAAATTAAAACAAGGATGAACAGTATCGAAGATACATTAAAGATCACAAATGCGATGTATCTGATCTCATCTTCCAAATTAAAGAAAGCAAGAAAGCAGTTAGATGCCACAACTCCATACTTTGAAATGCTTCAGGCATCTCTGCTTGATATCATGGCACATACGCCAGATCTTCAGCACATTTTCTTAAACAAAAGAAAGAAAGAACATCCAAAAAAGGATATCTTGTGATGACTGCAGACCGTGGACTTGCCGGGGCCTATAATCATAACATTACAAAAATGGCAGAAGAGAATATTAATGAAGATGACAAACTGTTCGTGATCGGATATATGGGACGTAATTATTTCGGACGAAGAAATGCAGCCCAGATGGACGAGGATTTCTTCTATACAACACAGGATCCTACGATTTACAGAGCAAGAAGAATTGCAGAAAAAATGATCGAGGAATATGTATCAGGAGAACTTGACGAAGTCTATATTATTTATACTAAGATGATCACATCCATTACCTCAGAACCAAAGATGATCCGTGTGTTACCATTAAACCCAGATCAGTATGAGTTTGCAGGAAAAGGAAAGAGATCACATATGACAGAATTTCAGCCATCCGTAAAGGCGGTGCTTGACCGCCTGGCACCAAACTATATCAAAGGACTTGTCTATGGTGCGATGGTAGAATCATTTTCCAGTGAATTAAACGCCAGAATGATGGCGATGGAAGGTGCAAGCAAGAGTGCGAGAGAAATGATAAGATCACTGGGACTTATGTATAACCGTGCTCGTCAGGCAGCGATCACTCAGGAGATCACTGAGGTGTGTGCCGGAGCTAAATCATTAAAGAAAGAGTAACAGTGAAGGAAGGGAAATAAAATGGAAAAAGGAAAAATCGTACAGATTCTTGGTCCAGTAATCGACGTAGAATTTGAAACTGAACAGCTCCCTTTGATTCATGACGCCTTGACCGTTGTTAATAAAGGAAAAGAAGTTGTTATGGAAGTGGAACAGCATATGGGAAATCGTACTGTACGCTGTATCCTGTTAGCAGCCAGTGAAGGACTTCACAAAGGAATGGAAGTCACAGCAACTGGTGGACCAATCAAAGTTCCAGTTGGAAAACAGACATTAGGACGTATGTTTAATGTACTTGGAGAAGCAATTGATAAAGGAGAACCTGTAGAATCAGAAGAAAAATGGGCGATCCATCGTGAACCACCTAAATTTGAAGACCAGAGCCCTGTTGTAGAAATGTTTGAGACAGGTATTAAAGTCATCGACCTTTTAGCTCCATATGCAAAAGGTGGTAAGATCGGTCTGTTTGGTGGTGCTGGAGTTGGTAAGACAGTCTTAATTCAGGAACTGATTCATAATATCGCAACAGAACATGGTGGATATTCCATCTTCACAGGTGTAGGAGAACGTTCAAGAGAAGGAAATGACCTCTGGAATGAAATGACAGAATCCGGAGTTATCAAAAATACAGCCTTAGTGTTTGGACAGATGAATGAGCCACCTGGATCTCGTATGAGAGTTGCCCAGACAGGACTTACAATGGCAGAATATTTCCGTGATCAGGAAAAACAGAACGTGTTATTATTCATCGATAACATTTTCCGTTATGTACAGGCAGGATCAGAGGTATCAGCGCTGTTAGGACGTATGCCATCAGCCGTAGGTTATCAGCCAACACTGGCAAATGAAGTTGGTGCTCTACAGGAACGTATCACATCTACAAAAAACGGGTCTATCACATCTGTACAGGCAGTTTATGTGCCAGCCGATGACTTAACTGACCCAGCACCAGCAACAACATTTGCCCATCTGGATGCAACAACTGTATTATCAAGAGCGATTTCTGAACAAGGTATCTATCCAGCCGTAGATCCACTGGAATCAAGCTCTCGTATCTTAGAGCCAGACATCGTTGGAGAAGAACACTATGAAGTAGCAAGACGTGTAGAAGAAGCACTTCAGAGATACAAAGAATTACAGGATATCATTGCGATCCTTGGTATGGAAGAATTAGACGAAGAAGATAAGATCACAGTATACCGTGCAAGAAAGATTCAGAAATTCTTATCTCAGCCATTTAACGTAGCAGAAACATTTACAGGAATCCCTGGTAAATACGTTCCTGTCAAAGAAACGATCCGAGGATTCAAAGCGATCTTAGATGGAGAAATGGATGAATATCCAGAACAGGCCTTCTTGATGGTCGGAACAATTGATGATGTAAAGGAAAAGGCAAAAGAGGTGATGTAAATGGCAGAAACCTTTTATTTTGAGATCATTGCCAGTGACAAAAAGTTCTACAGCGGAGCTTGTGAACACGTCATTTTCCCAGCAGTGGACGGACTTTACGGTGTATTAGCAAACCATGAAGATACAGTAACAGCCGTTGTTGCAGGAGAGCTTCGTTTTAAAGTTGATGGGGAATGGAAAGTTTGTGTTGTTGGTGAAGGATTCGCGGATGTCACCAGAGATTTCGTAGTCATCGTGGTGGACACGGTGGAACGCCCAGAAGACATCGACATCATCCGTGCAAGAGAGGCCAAAACAAGAGCAGAAGAACGACTCAAACAGAAACAAAGCCGTTTGCAGTACTATCATACACAGGCAGCATTGTCACGTGCTATGGCACGACTGAAAGTTACATCAAAATATGTGAAAAAATAGAGTCTGAGAAGACAAATATAGCTAAATGAGAAAAAAGATCAACTATCCAGTAAGTGGAAAGTTGGTCTTTTTTTGTACAATCTGCATAAAAAATATCAAGAATACTGCTTGACTCTGCACTGAAAGGATAGACTACACTACAAATATACGAGGTAGAAAATAAAATGTGCAATATGCAGAAAGGATGAAACTATGAATTTTGAATTAACTCCACAGCAGAAGGCAGTTCAGCAGAGTGCAAGACAGTTTGCTCAGACTGTATTACAGGAAACAGTTCTTGAAGATGATGCAGCAGGACGTTTCCCAGAAGAAGCATATAAGAAAATGGGAGAAATGGGATTTGTCGGGCTTCCATTTCCAAAAGAATATGGTGGTCAGGGAGGAGATTATTTATCCTATGTATTAGCATTAGAAGAAATCTCCAAGATCAATTCATCTGTAGGAATTGCTTATTCTGTATGTACTTCATTATACTCTGGTGCTCTGATCAATGATGGAAATGAAGAACAGAAGAAAAAATATCTGCCAGAAGTTCTGTCTGGAAAGAAAATGGGATCATTTTGTTTAACAGAACCAGATGCAGGTTCTGATGCAGCAGGATGTAAAACAACAGCGATCTGGAATGGAAAAGAATATATCCTGAATGGATTAAAATGCTTCATTACAAATGGGCCATTAGCAGATTACTATATGGTAGTTGCTCTTACGAATCCAGAATTAAAGACAAAAGGATTAACAGCATTCATCGTAGAACGTGAATGGGAGGGTGTATCCATTGGTAAGATCGAAGATAAGTGCGGAATCAGATGTGCACAGGTATCTGAGGTCATCTTTGATAATGTAAGAGTTCCAAAAGAGAACATGCTCGGAGAAGAAGGAAAAGGATTTGCTGTTGCAATGAAAGACCTGGATGGAGGACGTATTGGTGTTGCAGCTCAGGGACTTGGAATCGCCAAAGGAGCTTACGACATCGCATTTAATTATTTAAAAGAGAGAGAACAGTTCGGAAAACCATTATACAAGAATCAGTATTTAGCATTTAAGATGGCTGAGTTAGAAACAGAGATCGAGATGGCTCAGTATATGTTATACAAAGCAGCAACAGATAAGCAGGAAGGCAGAAGCTACAGTGTACCAGCGGCTAAAGCGAAGATGGTTTGTACAGATGCAGCAATGCATGTAGCCACAGAAGCTGTACAGATGCTAGGTGGAAATGGATATATGAAAGAATATCATGTAGAAAGAATGCTGCGTGATGCTAAGATCACACAGATCTACGAAGGAACAAATGAAATTCAGAAACTTGTCATCAGCGGAAATATGTTTCGTAAATAAGAACAAATAGGAGGTGTCGAAATGAAAAAAGCATTGGAAGGAATTAAGGTAGTTGATCTTACTTCAGCTTTAAGTGGACCGTTTTGCACGATGATGTTAGCTGATTATGGAGCGGACGTATTAAAAATCGAGCCTCTACACGGAGATCAGTGCAGAACATGGGGTCCAATTGATGAAAAGAGCGGAGAGAGCGGATTTTACTGTTACGTAAACAGAAATAAAAAGGGTGCAACATTAAACCTGAAATCTGAAAAAGGAAAGCAGATGTTTTATGATCTGGTAAAGGATGCAGATATTCTTGTAGAGAATTATCGTGGCGGGGTTACAAAGAAGCTGGGGATTGATTATGAGACGGTAAAGAAGATCAATCCATCCATTATCTATGCATCCTGTTCCGGATTTGGACAGTATGGACCATTAACACACAGAGCCTGCTATGATATCGTGGCGCAGGCAATGGGCGGAATGGTGAATCTGACTGGTTTTAAAGATACAGATCCAGTCAAAGTTGGTCCATCTGTCGCAGACCATGTATCAGGGATTTATTTAACAGTTGGTGTATTGGCAGCCCTTCATCATCGTGATATGACCGGAGAAGGGCAGCAGGTTGATGTATCTATGTTTGATACAATATTCAGTCTTCTTGAAAATGCCTTAGTGAATTATACAATGGCAGGGGAGATATCACAGAGAAATGGAAACATAGACCCATCCATTGCTCCATTTGATATTTTCCCTTGCAAGGACGGATTTACAGCACTCGGGGTAGGAAATGACAGATTATTTGATACATTCTGTCATACGATCGGACATGAAGAGCTGCTTAGTGATCCAAGATACGAAACCAATGATCTAAGGTGTAAGAATTACCTGCCGGAACTGCAGGAACTGATCCGTGGATGGTGTATGGAACATACAAAGAAAGAGATTGAATATATCATGGATGAAGCAGGAATTCCATGTGGACCGGTATTAGATGTAAAAGAAGCGATCGAACATCCACATACACAGGCAAGAGAGATGATGGTTCACTGCGAACATCCTACGGCAGGAGATCTTTATTTCCAGGGATGTGTTACGAAGATGTCAGAAACTCCAGGAGTTGTAGAAACTCCTTCTCCACTTCTAGGAGAGCATAACAGGGAGATCTTTGGGTTAACCGAAGAAGAAGAAGCACAGTTAAAAGAAGAAGGCGTAATTTAATTACTTTTATTTCATAAGGAGGAGCAACATGAGAAAAGTATCTTATTTAAGTTACAATATGACGACAGCGGATGCAAATAATCCAGATGGAATCGTACCAGTTGGACGTCAATTTGACTTTATCGGAGATGTTGAAACAGAAGAAATGATCTTGGTAGATGGAGATGAATCTCTCTGTCTGGGATATGAAGATGTAAAGATCTATCAGGATGTGTATGTAGGAGATATGATGGAGTACAAAGCTACTTTAACACATATCGGAAATACATCAAGAGACTGCAGGATCGAAGTATTTAAGCTGGCTACACCAGCATACAGAGCTGGGAAAGAAGACTACAAACCAGGAGATATGGTATGGTTTGATGAGCCTGTATTATGTACAGAAGGTAATGTAAGACTGGTTGTTAAGAAACACTTACAACGTGGAGAACAGCCAGATGGAGCAGTTATTGATCCATGGCGTCATCTGGATGATTTTCCAGAAGATGAATAAAGTACATAAGACAGATTGAAAGGAGAAAGAATGATGAAAGATACAATCACTTTTCGTTATAGAATGTCAGACCGTGACGTATTTTACGGTGGTGGAGTTGTAAATGGTGCCAGAAGTATCACACTGATGGAAGATGCAGCAAAACGTTTGATGGCAAAAACATTTGGAAATACAGGAAGATGTGTAGAAGTTAAAAAAGTTCGTCTTTACACACCATGTTTTGCCGGAGATTATATGGAATATATCGCTGGAATCAGAAAACAGGAAGGAAATAAAGTACTGATCGAAGTCCGTTCTTTTAAGATAATTGAAGTACCAGCAGATCCTCCATATCCAAGTTCTATTGATGTTCTGGAAGATCCACCATTATCAACAGTTGTACAGTTCTGGTATGAATATTAGATCTTATAAAGCTCATTCATAGTATTAATAAATAATAAACCTGGCAAAAAGGCTGTAAATTTTTGGGGTAAGCAAAGAAATTTACAGCCTTTTTGGTGTGCATTCTTATTTTGTATAACAAATATTAATTTATTTACTCTCTTTCTCGACAGGGATAATGATCTTGGTCACCCTGCGAGTTTCATCGTTGACATCCAGAGGGGAAAGGATGAATTCTTCTGTTGCTGGTCCTGTAACAGTGTAGCCATTCTGGCGGATCCATTTCATCATCTGGATATAAGAAGTCGGGATATCCTCATAGTTACCGATATGGATCATGGTTACGGCATCAAAATCCCCGAAATCACGAATATCATCGGTAGAAGAAGTATCCTCGATATGGACTGCAAATTCGACCATGGAGTTTGCTGAGAGGAACTTGTTCATGATATTATCTTCATAAAATGTCACATAAACAGGTCCCATGATCTTATGTTTGGAATGCTCTGCTTTCCGAAGAATGGAGATCCATCGGTCTAAGGACATCTCAGAGTAATCATATCCTTCCATCTCAGAACGGTCATACATTAAACTGATCTTAGGAATATGTTCAATAGAGATTGCAAGGTCTTCGGAAGGAAGAGAAGAAGATGCTTCTAGAATATCAATTCCATTTTGAATCTTTTGGAGCAGATAGCTGCATTCGGTGTACTGATCGATCCGCTTCATGATATCATCTCGCATCGTCTCAAGATGTGAATTGATATTCGCCTCAAGGGACTGAGCATCGTTCTCAGATATGATCTGCCGGATATCTTTTAATGGAAAGCCCATTTGTTTTAAAGTTTTAATGATCATCAGATTGACGATCTGTGATTTTGAATAATAACGGTAGTGCGTACTGTCGTCTCGATAGTCTGGTGTGAATAATCCGATCTCATCGTAATAGCGTAAAGTCTTCTGGGGTATATTACAGAGGGTCGATAATTCGCCGATACAGTAGCGCGCTTTTTTAGCTGACATAAATTACCTCCGATTCATAAGCAATAAGAATGCGAATCATAAAATAAATATTACCTATCTGTTCATTATATCATAAAAGATGGATAAATCATAGATGATTTTATTCAAAATGCATAAAAACAAAAAGATAATTCTTATAGAAATTGTATAAAATACACAGAAGAATAAGAGATATATCCTAGAGGATATATCTCTTATTCTTGACTTATATGAGGAAGATATTATTAGCGAAATGTATTTATTTTGCGTCACATTTCAATACGGCATTTAATAATACGGAAGCACCCTGTGTGCACTGTTCTGGAGATGTATATTCAGGTTCACAGTGAGAATGTCCGTCTTTAGATGGAACGAATACCATTGTTGTAGGAAGCATATAAGCTGCGAACTGAGCATCATGTCCAGCACCGGAGTTGATCTTCTGGTTAGAATATCCAAGTTCATCAACAGATTCCTGAACGTAAGAAACAAGTTCTTTGTCATAGTAAACAGTATCACGTGTCCATGCAATTTCATAATCAGTCTTGCATTTTACGACTTCTTTAGGAATATTTTCAATTACTTTGACAACCTGTTCGATTACTTCTGGTTTTTCATGACGTGCATCTAATGAGAATTCTACATAATCAGGAATTACTGTATGTACGTTTGGATGACAGAAGATCTCACCTGTTGTGTAAACAAGTTCTGGATCTAATTTGTCTAATTCATCATGCAGGTACTGAAGAACTTTAGAAGCTCCATATAAAGCATCCTGACGATACTTCATAGGAGTTGTTCCTGCATGGTCAGACTGTCCATAAACTTTGATCGTGTAGTTAACCATTCCAAGAACGCAAGTAACAACACCAATGTCATTTCCAGCGGCTTCAAGGATAGGTCCCTGTTCGATATGTAATTCGAACATTGCTTTGTAATCTTTGTTATTTAAACGGTTTGCTTTGTCACCTTTGTATCCAGATGCATCAAGGGCAGCACCGAATGTCTTTGTAGCATCAAGAACAGAAGTAGATTTTAACATATCTTCATGTTTGAAGTTTACACGGATATCTTCTGGAAGATAGTCATAGCAGATAACACCGGAAGACATCATTGCTGGTGGATATAAGGATCCTTCTTCATTTGTCCAGATCATAGCTGTTAAATTATGTTTATGAGGGATGTTCTGGTCAGCAACTGTTTCAAGAACTTCCATAGCTCCCATAACACCTAAGATTCCGTCATAATTTCCACCGTTCTTTACGGAATCACAGTGAGAAGCCATTACGATTCCAGGAAGATCTGGTTCACTTCCAGGAAGTGTTGCATATAAGTTCGCCATATCATCAAATTTAATTGTAGCTCCGATCGCTTCCATGCGGCGTACAAACTCACCTCTTGCCTGCAGTGCTTCTGGAGAAAGGGAATAACGAGTGATTCCGCCGTGTCCGGCATCTCCGAACTGACTCATTGTTTTGATCTTGTCTGTCATTCGTTCTAAACTGCATTCGTACATAATAGTTACCTCCTAAAGATTGATTTACTTTTTTAATAAATTTAATTTGATCACGTTCCAACATACCATAGCGGTAATGATACCAGATGCGATCGCTCCACCTGTAATAACTGCTTCTAAGCCACGTTCAGCAAACATTTTAAAATTCGTCTGAATGGCATTTCGCATCATATAATAAAGCGCGGCTCCTGGAATCAATGGGATCATGCCTACTACCAGATAAAGAGTGGAAGGTGATTTCGTTTTACGTGCCATAAGTTCGGAATAGATTCCGAGGAAAAAAGCTGCTGCAAAATATTGCCGTTCATAGTGAGATATAAAGGATCCACTGATCAGATATATACACCAGGAGAGGCCTCCGCCTAAGGCTGTGAAGAACAGCCATCGTCCGCGCAGATTAAACAAAAGCGCAAACCCAAGAGATCCAAAAAATGCAGCAACGACCTGTATATATGGATTCACGGTATAAGCCTCCTTTTACAGCAGATAATAAGCAATGGCAAAACCAATGGCGATGGAAGAAGAAATAAATAGTGCTTCCAAAAGCCTTGTTAAGCCGGATAACATGTTTTCTGAGATCATTTCCCTGATACAATTGGTAAACATCAGTCCAGGGATCAAGATCATGATATTTCCAATGCTTATCTTATCCAGAGAAAACATTGCGTTTGTATAAACACAGGATGCGGCCATACAGCCCGATACTGTTGATAACAATACAACCAGAAGAAAACGGTTTAGAGGCAGCGGTTGAAGGAGAAGTTCGACACACCGTATACCGATTCCAATCAGACCGGAAACCGCGGCATCAGGAAGGCTGCCTCCAAAAAATATTGTGAAAGAAGAGGAGATCAAAGCATATATGAGCATGGAGGGTATTGGACCATACTTTGGCAGCGCTTTGATCTGCCGGATTTTTTGATCAACCATTTTCATATCCGGAAGAGTGGAACACATCCTTCTGGATAAAGCATTTAAATAGAGTAATTCATATAGATTCAGGGAAAGGTTATGAATCCGTCTCGACAAGGTGATCGTGCCAAATTGCTTGGAGGAAATTGTAACAACGATCATGTAAGTCATGCAGAAGACTTCGGTCGTTTCCGATCCGTATGCGGTACACATACGATAGATCGAATTTTCAACGCGTTGGACCTCAGCTCCGGAGACGAGCATTCGGCTGCCAATCTCCAGAACATTAAAGAGCATGTGTTCAGCTTGTTTCGGCGTAAGTCGTAATTTCTTTCTCTTCATAAGAATCCTCTGATTTTATAAAATTATGTTAAGTGTTTGTATTATAGGGTTTAGTGTTTCCTTGGGCTTCGTTTTACATATTCACCGAGTCCAGGTGTTCCGACAAAGTCTCCATTGTCATATACAACATTTCCACGAAGGTAAGTACGGATTGGATAACCGTGTAACTGTTTTCCTTCCCAGATCGTATGATCCAGATCAGAGTGCATATTATCAACGCTGATCGTGAAGTCTTTGTCTTTGTCGTAGATAACGATGTCAGCATCTTTACCTACACTGATAGATCCTTTGTTGTCGCATCCAAAGATCTTGGCTACGTTTGTAGAGCATAATTCAACAGCTCTCTCAAAAGTGATCTTTCCGCTATTTGCGGCATCCAGCATATATGGATATAAGTTTTCTACACCAGGGCACCCGTTAGGGATCTTTGTAAAGTCATCTTTACCCCAGTCTTTTTCATAACTCTGGAATGGGCAGTGGTCAGTAGCAACTGTATCGATCATTCCATTCTTAATTGCTTTCCATAAAGCATCCTGACTTTCCTGTCCTTTCATAGGAGGAGAGCAGACGAAGTTTCTTCCATCTTCGCGTTTGTATACGTCGCATGTAAATTCCAGATACTGTGGACATGTTTCAACGAATACGTCAGCACCTTCTTCTTTGGCTTCGATACAAGCTTCCAGACCTTCCTTATCTGCCATATGAACCAGATATAAAGGAGCATCTAAATGCTTAGCCCAGTGAACAGCACGTTTGTCGGCCTCAGCTTCTACGAATTCAGGACGGCTCATGTAATGATACCAAGCGCTTGTTTTACCTTCACTTAAGAATTTCTCTGTATAATAATCGATCAGATCAGGGTTTTCAGCGTGGATATTGATCATCGCTCCAAGTTCTTTTGCACGAAGCATCAGTCTTGCAAGCATTCCATCATCTACCATCATTCCTTCTTTTTTGTAAACAAGGAAGCATTTGAAACTTGTGATACCTTCAGCAACAGCCTTTTCCATTTCTTCAAGGATCTCACCTTCATTTAAATCAGTGATGCAGCAGTGCATTGCATAGTCTACGCAGGCTTCTTTCTCTAAAACTTCTTTCTTGGAGTTAACTAATCCGCGGATCGTTTCTCCTTTGTGCTGTACAGGATAGTCGAAAATTGTTGTGACACCACCACAGGCAGCAGCACGAGTACCTGCCATGTAACTGTCAGCGGAAACAGTTCCACCAAATGGCATAGCCATATGTGTATGTGCATCTAAAGCACCAGGAAGAACTAATTTACCAGCGGCATCATAAATTTCTTTCGCATCTGCTTCAATATTTTGTGCCATGGCAGCGATCTTTCCGTCTTTCACTGCAACATCGCATAAAAAACTTTCGGTAGAGGTTACGACGGTTCCATTTTTAATGATCAAATCGAATTCTTTCATATTACTAAGACCTCCTTATCAATGTGATATTTCTTATTCGTACTTAGTTTTGATTTTGATTTCGTGTTCTTCACGTCCAGGTTTAATAACGATCTCACCAGGAGTGATACAATCCATAACAGGACAGACATTCAGGCATAGATGACATCCAACACATTTATCTGTATTTAATCTTGGACGACGAGCTTCCTCATCCCAGTCAATTGCCTGATGTCCACCATCAAAGCATGATACATAGCATCTACCACATCCAGCACAAGCATCTTCATCAAATTTAGGAAGCAGTTTGAAACTTCGATCAAGATCTTCGGCAGGAACAATATTAGGAAGGGCAAGACCTACCAGATCAGAAAGTTTTTCAATACCATTATCTTCCATGTAATGAGATAATCCGCTGATCATGTCTTCAACGATGCGGTATCCATACTGCATAACTGCCGTAGTTACCTGAAGGTTAGAAGCACCAACAAGGATAAATTCTAAGGCATCTCTCCAAGTTTCGATTCCACCAACACCAGTGATAGGCACATTAACCAGATCTGGATGCTGTTTCATCTGCGTAATGAAACGAAGAGCAATAGGTTTAACGGCAGCTCCTGAGTATCCGGAAATAGAAGATTTACCGTTTACAACAGGCATAGCAGTGATGTTTTCGATATCAATATTTGTGATCGCTTTCACTGTATTGATGGCAGCGATACCAGCAGCACCACCTTCCATAGAAGCAATCGCAGGAATTTCCATATTTCCAATGTTTGGAGTCATTTTAGCGATGACAGGAAGATGTGTAGCAGCTGTAACAACTTCACAATAATGTTTTACTAACTCTGGATTCTGTCCAACGTCAGATCCCATGGCATGAGATGTCATCTGAGGACAAGAGAAGTTACACTCGATCATGTCAACACCAGCTTCTGTAACAGCTTTTGCAAGTGTTGTCCATTCTTCATCATTACTTCCCATGATACTTGCAACGATGACTTTGTTTGGATAATCCTGTTTTAAGCGGCGCATATATTCCAAGTTCACTTCTAATGGCTTGTCAGAAATCTGCTCCATATTCTTGAAACCAACCCAAGGAGTTCCTTCTTTTGTAGTGATATCAAAACGAGGAGAACACTCGTCTGGGATAAAGATACCAATTGTTTATAATAAATTCCACCCCATCCAGCTTCAAGGGCTTTTGCACACATTTCATAGTTACTTCCTACTGGAGAAGAAGACAGGAAGAATGGGTTTTCACATTTAACTCCTAAAAAATCAATAGATAAATCTTTTTTAATGACATAATCAATGCCTCCTTTCTATTTGTTCAGATATGCAGCGATCATAGCAGCAGCATCTTTACCTTCAGCAACAGCCTGTACAACAGTCTTTCCACCATTTACCATATCTCCACCAGTAAATACTTTTCCTCCAGCTTTGATATCTTTTGTAGTGTCACAAGCAGCCTGTCCAATAGCAAATACAACCTGATCAGCTTTCATGGTAAGTTCGGATTCATTGTCACGTCCATTAAATTTCATTGCAGTTACATGACCTTTACTACCGATGATCTCACCTGGTGCAAATTCCTGAATGATAGGAATTCCCATGCTCTGTACAGCCATAACTTCATCAATATCAGCAGGTGCTTCTTCAATTGTTCTTCTATATACGATTGTAGCTTTTGCACCCAGCTGTTTTGCTGTTGTTACACAGTCCATGGCAACGTCACCACCACCGATCACTAAAACAGTATCTCCAAGAGTCATGTTTTCTTTATTTAAGCGGGCATCTTTTAAGAAATCGATCGCACTTACAACACCATCAAGATCTTTTCCTGGGATATCAATGACTTTAGATTTCCATAATCCTGTTCCAACGAAGACTGCATCATACTCAGCTTTTAATTCTTCTAAGCGTGCAGCATCGATCGTTTCATTAAACTTAAATGTTACACCAAGTTTTTCGATTGTTGCAATATCGAAATCAACAACTTCCTGAGGTAATCTGGAAGGAACGATTCCGTATGTTAAAACACCACCAGCTTTTTCATTTGCTTCATAGATTGTTACATCATATCCGAATAATGCTAACTCTCTTGCACAAGCTAAAGAAGCAGGACCAGCTCCAACACAGGCGATCTTTCCATCACGTTTTTCTTCTACATGAAGGAATTCCATACCCTCGCGTTTTTCCATTTCAACTAAGAATTTCTGAAGCTTTCCGATTTCGATCGGTTTATCAATTCCAGTACGGCTGCAAGCCTGTTCACACAGCTGACCATAAGGACAGACTTCTGCGCAACAACCAGCTAATGGATTGTTTTCACGGATTGTTTCAGCAGCACCTTTAATATTTCTAAAACGCAGGGAACGGATGAATTTTGCTGGATCCGTTTTTGCTGGGCAGCTCTTGCTGCAAGGGGCATCATGGCAGAGAAGACATCTGGATGCTTCTTCCATGGCTGTTCTTAAATTGTAGCCCTGTTTCATTTCTTCTGCGTAAGCTTTTTTAATTACTTTACTCATCTTTATTTCACGCTCCTTTGAAAATTTGTTTCATTCTTATTTCTTAATTAATTATCTTTACCAAATTTTGCTGCCAGAAATCTTCCAGAATAATCGCAGCACACACCGAGAATATTTCCTAAGACAAGGCAGATGCAAAGCATTTTCCAATCTCCGCCACTGGCAAAAGCAGAAAAATCGCCCATGAAAGTGTTAGGAACTAAGGATAATAGATCGATCTTTGATTGATAGCAGATCAGCCAGGAGAAAGCTCCAGTTACGATCGCACCAAACAAAATGCCACTGTTGATATTTCCTGACATGATAATACACATACCCCAGAGAAGACCAACATAGTTACTGCACATGGATTTAATAAAACCGGTTTTTCCACATCCGGCTGAGAAATAAGAAGTACAGCCGACGAAGCCCATCCAGGTAGCAAGTCCAAGAACTGAACCGATACCTTGCCAGAGTCCGCAGAAAATTCCAGTGCCAAGTGCATTTGCCATAACTACACTCATATGAAACTCCTTTCTTTATTTTTCTCCACGAATGACTATGATTGTATTTTAAGGGATACATGAGATGGAATGTAAAGAGCTTATTTTCTGAAAATGAGAAAAAATATCAAGAAAAGAAAAAAGTTTACACGTAACAGATTGTTTATAAATACAATAATTGGAAAAAGATTGACAAAAAACGACGATATTTAGACAATATGTTTAATAACTTGCAGAAAAATTGTGCATTACTTATAAAAAATAGACAGAAACAACTCTCCAGTTAGGGGAAAGTATTTCTTGCTTCATTAGAAAAATAACAATTAAATTTTCTATATAATAGAAAGAAAATATAAATAACGGAAAAAATTACAAAAATGTATTGACAAAAATACAATCCAATGTTACCATCACAGTACAAAGTAATATTTAGAAAATAATTCTAAATAATAGAACGCAAAAAACGGAGGTAAGAGCTATGATCGGAAAGAAAGTTGTACATCACATGATGATGAGTGAGAAAGATGCTCACTATGTAGGTGGACTCGTTAATGGAGCAAGAATCGTTGTTCAGTGGGGCGATGTAGGAACAGAACTGATGGTATATGCGGACGGAGATATTAGTTTGTTCTTAGGATATGAGAAAATCGAATTTACAGCACCAGTCTATGTAGGCGACTTTATGGAATATGTAGGATGGATCGAAGAAGTAGGAAACCAGTCTTACAAATGCAAGTTCGAAGCATGGAAGGTAGCAACAATGCTTGATCGTACAGATGCGGATATGGAAGGAATCGAGCATACAGCGGCAACAGCATGTGAACCACCAATTCTTTGCGCAACAGGAACAGGAAGTTTATATATTGCGAAGAAAGATCAGAGAGGACCACAGGAAGAATCATTCAAAGACTTGAAACATCGTGCATAAGATTTTAGATCGAGAGTTATATATAGAAGAAAGAGAAAAGATCAAGAGACGGATTTAGTCAAAATACCGTCTCTTTTTTCGATTATATATGAAGTGTTTCAAAGTTTAGAAAAAAGTTCGAGATAGAAGAAAAATATTTTGCATAGTGAAGACGGGGTTTGATATAATGATAGTGATCAAAAGAGGATATAAAAACAGATAAACGGGAGGAAAGTCATGGCACAGGAACCAAAATATCCAGTGCAGACGGTAATGAAAGCACTGGAATTGTTAAACCATCTTGCAAAGAATACAGGGAATCTTGGAGCAGGAGTCAGTGAATTAAGCGATGCACTAGGAATCGGAAAGAGTACAGTCCATCGTTTATTAGATACGCTGCAGTACTATGGTTATATTGAAAAGAGTGAAGAAACAAACAGATATCGTCTTGGTTGGGAATTATATAAAGTAGGGCTGTCAGTTCCAGCACAGAACCAGTTATTTAATATTGACCGTACACATTTATTAGAACTTGGAAAGAAATTAAACGAAACGATCGATTATGGAACAATCAAAGGAAAAGAAACGATCATTATTTCCAAGATGGAATATACGAGCAATGGCATGAACAACAGTGTAAGCCCGGGCGAGTATGAATCCATTCATGCAACAGCACTTGGAAAAGTGATGATCAGTGAGATGAGCGAGGAAGAGATTTATAAGTTATTCGAAGATAAAGAAGAACTTCCAGCATATACACCACATACGATCTTAACTGTCAGTGAGCTGATCCATGAGGCAGAGAAAGTGAAGAAACGGGGATATGGGGTCAATGACGAAGAATACTGGATTGGGATGTATTGTATGGCAGTGCCTGTAAGAAATTACACAGGAAAGATCGTGGCAGCAGTCAGTGCAAGTATTCCGGTATTTCGTGTGGATGATAAGAAGAAGGAATTTGTGTTGGATGAACTTAATAGGACTGCTGGGCAGATATCTAAGGAGCTTGGGTATCGGGGATAGATAGTGATTGGTGTAGATGAGATGAAAAAAGCCGATGGGATCATATTTTATTTTGTATGATTCTATCGGCTTTTTATATTAGGATTCTTTTTTTTAAAATTGCATATATTTGTTCTTTGGATTTATCTGGATGTTCTTTGATGATAGTATAGATAGGAAGAATATCCTCTTTTTTTCCTCTAATTCATTTGCAATAGTATCTAAATTTTTGTTGTTAAGGATTTTTTTGTTGATTTGCATAATCAAATGTAAGACCTCACCTTGATTAACACCACGATCATAAATTGCTTGCAATGCATTTTCCCCCATACGAAAATCTCCTTTCTGATTATCTATTAATTTTGGTAAGTTTTGATTTAGTAGTGCAACAGCAACATTGTGGCTGTCTTGATTCATATTTTGTATTTTATCGTTATTGTCAGAAATGTATTGTTTTAAAGATTTTTCTTCTTCCTTATATTTTAGCATGGAGAGAATATACTGTAAATCGCTTTTGTACTTGTCAATATTGTTTATTTGATAAGCCCATAACAAATTCAATTTATAATTTGGAACAATGGATTTGATTTCAGGTTCTTCTGGCCATTTAATAAGATCATGAATACATTTTCCAGCAGTCCATTCTTTATCACTATAATAAAAAATAAGAGTTAATACAGGAAGAACTTTATCATCTTTTCTTAATTTAGAATGATAGTATGTTCCATCTTTTCGCTTCCTGAGTTCTAAGTTGTTTTGTTGTTCAGTGTATTTTAAAGCATCATAGAGCATAGTGCGAATTGGCATAGAATAATCAATCTCACTCTGATTTTCACATCCTAGTATGATTTGTAAGACACTGTCATCTTGACGCATGCAAAGATCACGATAGCGTTTAAGAATTGATGGATTTACATTGCTAGAAATAGATTCATCAACATGAATATTTTCAGTATTGAGTTCGGCTAATTTTTCAGCCTTTATAATTTGTTTTCCATTAAATAAAGTTGCATTAAAGAGATCAGCGAATATTTCTTTATGTTTAAATAATTTTTTCATAAGTTCGTCAGTTTTAGCCATAGATAATCCTCCTGTGTTAGATATGATAGAAATAGACAATGTGTATAGATTTATAAGAACTGAGTTATAAAATAAAAGTAAATATTTTACAATTTTATAATATTATAATGTATTTACAAAAAATGTAAATAGCAATAAATCTAAAAAATAATAAAATTTGAGTCAGCATAAATGACGAGATAAAGAAATAATACACTTGAAGGAAATTTATCAATTCTTGATCGTGAGACAAACCAGTTATATATTACATCTTCTGGTATAAGAAAAGCACTTTTAAATGAAGATATGATCTTAGTCATGGAAGGTGACAAACAAGTAGCAGGAATTCCTGTAAAGATCGTTAAAAGTACAATGTCAAAAATTCAGTCAAAACAGGATGATGTAGATATTGTGATCTTAGAAGATCTCTCTGAGATTACAAAAATGTTATAATACGAAAAGAACACGGAACGATTACTACTAGTTTCGTGTTCTTTTTGTTTTACAGCATTAATTTATATAAGGTTTATCATTTGGCTAAAATTATATAAATCCAGATATTTCATTAGCAAAAAATGAGTATTTTGTACAAGAACTGAATTTGACTTAGCACATTTTGAGTAAAATAGACAAACGAAAACTTGGCTTGAATGATTTTTTTGTCAGATATATTATAATAGCATAAGTTAATTCATGAATTAGTAGCGAATCGAAATACAACCAACAGAGAAATATTTGGAGGATAAAAATTATGGCAAATGAAGTAAAAATCTTAGTGGCATGTGGAAGTGGAGTAGCAACATCAACAGTAGCACAGGAAGCAGTAAAAAAGATTTTGGCAGATGCTAACATCCCAGGAAAAATTTTAAAAGGAAGCATGAGTGAGATTCCTTTAAAACAAAATGATGTAGATTTAATCTTAACAACAACAAATTACAGAAAACCATTAGAAAAACCTTGCATTAGTGTATTTGGTCTGATTTCAGGAATCAATGAAGGCAAGATTAAACAGAGTATCATTGATGAATGTCATAAAATTCTTGGAGAATAAGATCAAATAAATAGTCCAGCGGTGTGATGTCAAGAGATAAATAACACAAAAACATATATTTTTGTATATATCTCATGAAGACAAAAAACATCCACCTAAGCCCTGTCGTTCAAATTTTTAAAAATGAACAGGGCGTAGCTCATCAGCAAGTAGATGGAATCTACTTTGCTGGACAGTATAGGCGAT
>ENA-OUNH01000150-OUNH01000150.1-human-gut-metagenome-genome-assembly--contig:-NODE-150-length-26025-cov-6.079581_pt1 | contig 26025 bp, 23 predicted proteins | sample MGYA00242806_ERZ504814 | MGnify/ENA primary metagenome ERZ504814 (study PRJEB26092, sample SAMD00036389) | human gut metagenome | host: Homo sapiens | study: EMG produced TPA metagenomics assembly of...
ATTCTGAGCATTTGTCCAGAAAATAAATTTCTGTATCTGGATATCTATTTGCAATTGTTTCGATAAACAGATCATCCCCTAAATTAATATGATCATATGCATACAAAAATATCTTTTTCATCGTTGTCCCCTTTTACTCTACTCCATACCCAAACCGATTTCTTAATTTACAAGTAAACTCTAATGATATTTTAGAGATATAATACCATATCTTTTCTTTACTACTATATTTTCGAATATCTGTCTTATCTATCGGAATATCGCGATAAATCTCTTTTACTCTTTTCTTCAAATCTTCTAATTCTTTTCCTGACAGATAACGCATTCCTTTCTGATAGTGATACATACACATAAATATAAGCTGTCTTTTTGCAACTCTATATATTTCTGGATACTTACCCAGATATTTCATTCTTTCATATCTTGCTTCCAAACCATCAAGTCTTCTGATTGTGTATGTTTCATTTATAATGCTATCTTCCCTAAAAAATAATAATATCCGATATCTGATATCTGAATTATTTTATCCGCACGTTCAATTGCTTTGTATGTAAAAAATTCATCCTCATTATACTTACCAACCTCAAACCATAAATCCTCAACCACTTCCCTTTTATATAATTTATTCCATACAACTGGCTGTATTTTTTCCTCTACAACTGCCATCAAAGCATTTTGCGTATCCATAATTGATTTTTTATTACCACATTCTTTATCTTCTTTTTTTTCAATTCCTGAAGTTCTCTCAAACGCACACTCACAAATATCTGCATTATTTTTCTTTATAGCATTTATCATCTTCTGATACATATCCTGTGCGATCCAGTCATCACTGTCTATATACGATACATAAACACCCGCCATAACTTTCATTCCAGCATTCCTCGCATCAGATAATCCACCATTTTCTTTATGTATCACCTTGATTCTTTGATCCTTTTTTGCCCATTCATCACAAATCCTTGGACAGTCATCAGGTGATCCATCATCAACTAATATAATTTCCAGGTTTTTATATGTCTGATTTACAATACTTTGTACACAACGATCAAGATAATCTTGAACTTTATAAATTGGTACAATTACACTGATTAATTCTTCCATAGCTTATTCCTCATTTACCAGATATTTCTTTGATGTTCCTGTTTTCAAATCATACATTTTATATATGACTTTCATGATATGAGGAAGATAACAGGAAAACAAGCTCATATATTTTAATTTTTAGGAATACATGATTTAAATATATCTGTTTTTAATTCTTTCTTTAATTGCTTTCTTTGTTTTTTTTGATATTCCATATATGATCTGTCTTTCAAATCATCTCTACAAATTGCCATTAACAAATATATATATCGTTTATATATAATTGATAATAAATTATTATTTATACAATCATCTTTTATCTGATTTAAAACACGAAGAGAATCTTCTCTTTTTGTGATCAAAGAATTGGCTCCTGTAGCTGAACTACTTCTGATCATATACGAATATGGTGTGATATCATAATAAACAGATTTTTGAGATAATTTGAATAACTGATAATTCATTAACAAATCCTCATTGATTTTTACAGTTTCATCTAATCTACAGTTTTTTATCAGTTCCTTTTTATAAAGCTTATTTACCAATCCTGGTTCAATCATCTCTCCTGATAATAGATCTTTTAATCCTTCTTCCGTTGTCTGTATCTTCTTCTTTCCTGTATTATAGTAATAATCCACTCTATCTGGAAATACCATCTGATATCCACAATGTGCTATATCTGCATTTTCTTCCTCAAGAAGATCTACCAAAGTTTTATACATCCCAGGCTCAATAAGATCATCTCCATCAATAAATCCTATATAATCCCCTTCTGCAGCTTCAATCCCTTTATTTCTTGCAGATGATACGCCGCCATTTTCTTTATGAATTACTTTGATTCTTCTATCTTTTTTTGCATAATTATCCAGTATCTCTCCTGTATAATCCCTTGATCCATCATCTACCACGATGATCTCCAGATTCTTGTATGTCTGTGAAATTATAGAATCAAGGCATCGTCCAATGTAATCTTCAATGTTATATGCTGGTATGATCACACTTACTAATTTCTCATCCATATCTAATCCACGTATCCTATCTTATCTTCCAATTCCTGCTGCATCTGCTGTTTCTTTTCTTCTGTGAGCTTGCCTCTCAAAGTAAAATCTTCGTCATAACATGGTGCAATTTCCATTTGTTCTTTCTGTTTCTTCAGGTATTCGTCTGTTTTAGCAATAATCTTTGCCGGACTTCCTGCAATCACAACATTATCTGGAAATGATTTTGTTACCGTGCTGTTTGCTCCGACAATTACGTTATCCCCTAATGTTACATTTGGCATGATCACACTTTCTGCTCCGACGAATACGTTGTTTCCAATCTTTACTTTTCCAATCTTTGTATATCCTAGATGTACCTTTGTACTAGCATCATGGCATAGGACATGAACTCTTGGTGCCATTGTCACATCGTCTCCAATCTCAATCAGCCAGCAGTGAGATGGATCTAAAATAACTCCATGTAATCTTCCGAAGTTTTTTCCAACTTTCATTCCCATAGAGATTAATTTTTCTGTGGTATATTCTCCACGGATTCGATATAAGATTTCTTTTATTATACTCATTTTGTATTTCTCCTATTTAACTTTTACCGTAAAATACCCCAACTTCAATAATATATTTTTTATAACCCATTTCCACTTAGGCATTGTATATGCTTGTCCACTTGAATTTATTCCTTCTACATCTGGATATGTATTAAATTTATTCATTGAAATTTCTTTTGAATATTTTCTATACACTTCCATAAATTTATATTCTATACAACTTTCTCTCATTGCAATAATCCATTTTCCCTGAAGAAAATAATTTTCCAAATCATTCAGATTCGAGGCAAAAAGCCATGTCTGAATTGAATCATATTTTGGTGCATATAGAAAGACATTTTTTATTTTCGGGCTTTCATTCATTTTCAATATTTTATTAATATTTCGAATCCATATTCTTCCGCTTACCTTCCACACTAATTGTTCTTTATTATTCAAATATTTGCTTTTTTCTAATGCCTGTTTTACAATAATTGCATCTCCTGACGACATATTTTCATTTTCAAAATCTGATCTCTTTAATGGAATATACTCAAATATTTTGTCAAGTTTTTTGATTCTATTTCATCTATTTTAAAATCCACTCCAGAATTTTCTGCAAAAATAATTATATCAAAGTTGCTTTCTTTAATATATCTTTTGATATTTTTCTGATATTCCATATATCGAGTTTTAGGATCCTTATAACTTACATCTGCAAATGGTTTAATAGTTCCTGTCATTAATAGAATTTTTTTCATTTAATATCTCCTCAAGCATATCTTCCACTGCATCTACTGTATCCTGCATGCTAAATTTTTCACCACGAATCTGTGCTTGCCTTGTATATGATTCTACAAGTTCTGGTTTTGATACAACTTCTTTTAATCCTTCATAGACACCTTCGCTGCTGTTTTCCACAATGATTCCGTATTCATTGTTTTCCCCTAACATCTCTTTCATACCAGAACATAATGTTGTCACAACTGGTGTCCCTACAACTAAGGCTTCTGTTGCTGCCGTACTAAATCCTTCTTCAAAAGATGGACAGATAAACCAATCACATCTTGCAACATATTTATATGGATTCGTATCATATCCAAGGAATGTAAAACAATCTGCAATCTGATTTTTATCCAGATAGCTTTGAATCTTTTCTTGTTCTTCTCCTTCTCCTAAGATATAGATGTGATATTTATATCCTTCATCCTGTAATCGTTTATGTGCTTCTGCTAAACGCATAAATCCTTTTCTTGGTCTTACTTTGGCAACTCCACAGATTTTAAGAACATCTTCTTTTTCCACAAATTTTGGATTTTCAACTGGATCTTTGCACAACTTTAGGATTTTATCTGTTTCATTGGTGTTGTATTTTACAGTTGAAATTCCTTTTAATCCTGTCAGGTCTTCAAATGTATCAATCACTGTCTGGGAAACACCGACTACTTTATCAAATCTCTGATAGATTTTTTTGCTTCATCCATAGAACGATATGCTTGTAAAAATTCTTTTTCATTCTCTGCAAAATGACGCCATGTAATTTTTACTTTATTCTTGTCTGGACAGCCGCTAATGATTCTTGTACAGCTTCCCTCTAAATATGCTACCAAAATATCATAATCGTCTTTGATGTATTTTCGATATAACTTTTCTGGTGAAAACAGTTTAAAATATTTTGTATTTCCACGAAACATCTTCTTATAGCATGTTTTGTAATGTACTTTATCTGATAAGAATTGTTTATTTACTCCTACATCAAATAGTGTCTGAACTGTAATATCAAATTTTTCATGATCCATGTTATTTACAAGATTTAATAAAACTTTTTCTGCACCACCGTGCATTAAATCATGAATTAGAAATAGTACCCTTATTTTTTCCAATTTCATTCACCTCATCCCTTTTCAATGGATATTTTTTACTCTCATAAAATTTCTTTAAGAATCTATTCTGACTTAAATATCTTAATGTAATAATGATAAATCTCTTCCCTTTGTTTTTATTACAAAAAATGTCCGATTATTTCTATATAATTTCCATTCCTTTTTATCTCTGCCACTCAGCCATCCATGTTTTTCCCATAGTTCTTTATAATGATATGTTTTTTCATATATAGCACATTCCTTATTACTACTATTTTGAAATAACTCTAACAGTAAACGTAATTGTGTGTTATCACAATATTCCATCAGCCATTGATATTGCACACTTTGATTTCTTAATTTTTCATATCCTTCCAATGAACTGAAGAAAACTTTCTTAACATCTTCATTCCCATGAGTCACCGAAAAACTATTATTTCTATAAATAAAAATAGCTTTATCAAGATACAATATTTTATTCGCAAAATATATACATTTCATGCGAAATCTTTCATCCTCATTTCTATATTCGTCGGTATCTATGTGATATTTTTTTAGAAATTCAATATTATACATATATGATGAATGATGTCTATAATTTTCTCCTGCGTTTTCTTTTGGATGATCAATTATCTTTCTTTGTCTTTCAATTAATTTTAATCTACTGATATCTTGATTCGCCTGATAATAAGCAAACGAAACCATATCACATTTTTCTTGTTTAATTTCATTGATTACATCTTCCGTCAAAAAATCTGTTACCCACATATCATCTTGGTCCAAAAATACAATATAATTTCCTGTCGCTATATCTATTCCTTTATTTCTTGTATATGCAACCCCATGATTTTTCTGATCAATAACATTTAATCTCTTATCTGTTTGTGCTACTTTATTCAAAATATTTACACTATTATCTTTTGATCCATCATTAATTGCAATTATTTCTATATCATTGTATGGCTGATTTAATACGGAATTTATACATTCCTTCAAATATTTTTCACCATTATAAACAGGTATTACTACACTTATTTTCATTTGCCTTTCACCTTCACAATTCTGCTTAGAATAATCCCAAATGGAAATGCCAACACAACATATCCTTTTCTAGGTGCTTCTTTTATTGCATCCATCCATCTACCTGCCAAAATACAGCTTGAAACATAATGAATGGAATGTTTTAATTTAAATTTGAATGATGTATTATCAAATGAAAGATATAATTTTCTTGTCTCTGCAAAACTGTTGGGGCTGTTATAATATTGTTTTAACATGGAATTAGACATCCCACCTGGCTGATAATCTACATATTTCAGATTTTCATTTAGCACAAGAAAATCATATTTTTTACTGATTTCTAAATGCATATAATGCGGATTGAAATTCTTCTCTCCTTCAAAAGATTTCATTGGTGCTACTGCTTTGTATAATTCTGTCCTTATAACATTGGTTCGATCTCCATTGACAATCGGATATTTTCCTACCAACAGATCGATCAAATTAATAGTTTTCTGATCTGGCAGTGGATCACCAATCAGATGATCATTCAGGTCATAGTCTAACCCAATAATTCCTGCATATTGATCTGATCCATTTTCTTTCCAGAAATCAAGAATCTTTTCTACTGCCTGACCTGGCATATAATCATCGGAATCAACACATACCATTAACTCTGTTTGAGCTAATTCAATTGCTTTGTTGTAACCTGTGTGTAATCCGCCATTCTCTTTTTTACATATTCTATTTTGAATCCAGCCTCCGTGTCTTTTAACAAATCTTGTACCACTTCTTCTGTATTATCTGTTGATCCATCATCAATGATCATCCAGAGAAAATCTTTTAATGTCTGCCGTTTTAAGGCTTCAAATGCTCTCGGCAAGAATTTCGCACGATTATAAGTTGGTGTAAATATTGTCAATGTTTCCATATATACTTCCCCTTGTATCTAGTATCTCTTTATCTTTGTATATAGCTTTAGAAATCGAATCAGATTATTATATCCAACAATTTTCTTTACATAATATTGCAGTTTGATCTTTGGATTCACGTGATAAGTAAGCAGCCAGCTGTAATCTTTCATTTCTTTCATGACTACTTTGATTCTGTCCTTGTCACCATCTACTAATGTATTACTTAATAATAATGTTCCATACTGATATGCCGCAAAATCATGATATAATTCATAGAACTTTGTTCCTTTTGGAATTTCCTGCCCAAATCTTACACATTTTTTAACATTATTACTAAGATCATAAATATTTTTATAAGAAATCGTATGTGTAATGGATTCACTTCTCTGACGATATACATAAGCTTCTGTATTGTTATATCCGATACTGCCACATTTAATCAGCATTCTTGCACACCAATCGATATCTTCGGAAGTAATTCCTTTTTCAAAATACAATTCATTTTTCTTTAGAAATGATGCAGATATCAGTTTATTGCATGCAGATGAAATATATAATCCCTCATTGATCAGACGTTCTAAAATCTGATCTTTTTCCTGCTGTTTGACGTCTTCGACAGATTTTAAGCATGGTACAAATTGTTTGGTATCTTCCATATATTTTTTGTAACGAAAATTCAAGATGTCTACTGGATACTGCTGCATTTGATTTGCAAGCTTTTCAACCATCGTGGGATCATCCCAATAATCATCACTGTCAAGAAATAAAACATAATCCCCACTACACTGTTTGATGCCCGTATTTCTTGTATCTGATAACCCCCCATTTTCTTTATGGATCAATTTAATTCTTGCATCTTGCTTGGCATACGATTCACAAATCTGTGGACTTGAATCTGTTGCTCCGTCATTAATTAATAAAATCTCCAAATTGTGATACGTTTGAGCAAGCACACTTTCTACACATTCTTTTAAATACTTTTCTGTATTATATACAGGTATGATCACGCTTATCTTCATTCTTGTTTCCCCTTATCCAACTATATCTATATATACAAATGTAAAATATCACTTTCGTATCCAAGTCCCCATGTAAGAACCATCTGGAAATAGAAAAACACCAAATAAAATGCCATACACAATAAAATTACCATCTTCCTGCTCCTCTCCGTAAACGCATGATGCATCAGCCATGGTAATAATATCAGATTATAAATATCAAAATATGTTGTTAATCGTCCAACTACCATTCCACTTGAAAATGTTGCAATAATATATAAGCAAAAATTTATTACAGACATATTAATACTAAAATTAATGAGTTTATTATTCTCATCTTCAATCGCATATCTTGCCATATAAGCGATCACACAAGGAATCATTGCTATTGCCAGTCGAATAATACTACTTCCTTTTCCTTGTGATGAAATATAATCAACATATCCCTTATACTGTGTTTCTGCTAAAAGATTTCCAAACAACGGAAATAACTTGTCAAAGCAGACTCCTGCAATCAACGAAAGAAATATGACTGTCCTCATTTTGGCACCCCATGGCTTTACATTTCTTAGAAAATATACTAACAATAAAATCAATGCAGATCCATGGATTGTCGAAAGCAATAAAATCAAAATCACATATTGAGTCCATTTTCCTTCTAATATCATATATGTTGCACAAAAGAATATCGTAACAACAATAAACTGTCTCATCCCATTAACAAAATAGGTAAACATAGTACTTGCGATCAATAAATAACAGCTTAATCCAAAGTATTCCGAATAACGCATTAAGCCAATCATCAATGCGACTCCGGATATAAGTGTGATCAGAAACAGCCATCCATGAAAATCATTTGAAATAAATTGTTTAAATAAAACCGATATTACAAAAAACCTTTATCTTTATTCACAGATTTCAAATCCATTCCACTAATACTTGATGGATAACCTTTAAACATTTGTATATATGTCCCTGTATCCGCAATTCCACTTCTCAATCCACAGAAAAATATCACAACTGCAAAAAAGATGATTGCCTGACTCCAGTAAGCCTTTCTCTGATATCTTGTCCCATTCCATGTAATCCTTGCACTAGATTCATTCCAAAAACATATAATTGTCGCTAATAATAAAAACAACCAATAAATCTTCAATGTTCTTCCTTCCTTTACCTATCTTCCAAGTCCTTCCAAAGTCATCTCAACAACCTTCTCCTTATCAAACCTCTTCTCCATCACTTCCCGTGACTTCTCTCCCATCTGTTTCTTCTCTTCATAGGAAAATTCAATAAATTTCACCATCTTTTCTTCCAATCCTTTAACATCCTTCACATCCACCAGATATCCATTCTCGCCATCTCTTACAGCTTCCATACACCCATGAATCCTGCTGGTGATCAGTGGTCTTCCCATGGCTCCACATTCTAGCAGTGTATTTGCCATGCCTTCATGATACGACGGTAATACAAAGCAGTCACATTTCTTAATGAATGGTTTGACATCTTCCTGATAGCCATAATAATAAATGATACCATTTCTGACCAATGACTGGATTCGTTCCTTATAATCATCTTCCATTGGTCCTACGATATCAAACGATACTTCTGGGTAGATCTTCTTAATGTTCTTTGCTGCTTTGAACAGTTCTTCAACTCCTTTTTCTTTCATCACTCGTCCGATAAACAAGAACCTGATGTTTCTTGACTCTTCTGGGTATGGTGTCATCTTGTATTCATCAAGGTCAATCCCTGCTCCTGGAAGGGTGCATGTTCTGGATTCTTTGATAATATTATTTTCTATAAACACCTGCTTATTTCCTTCATTTTCAAAGAAGATTGTTTTTGCCTTTTTGCAGGATAGTTTATATAAAAATACGACGAGTTTCTTGATCATATTTTCATTCTGAAATGCAGTTCCTAATCCTGTGATATTGACTGCATATGGAATTCTTTTGAATCTTGCTGCGATCCCTCCGTAGATGTTTGGTTTGATCGTGTAGGTGATCACAAGGTCTGGCTTTATCTTGCCTAAGATGTTAAAGTATCTCATCATCAGTTTAAAATCTGTTGCTGGATTGATCCCTCTTCGATCTACCGGTGTTTCGATAAAATGACATCCCATTTCTTTTAAATTCTGTACTAACATTCCTTTTGGCAGGGATATATAGACTTCATTTCCTTGATCTATGAGCTTTTTGATCAGTGCTTTTCTGAATTTGTATAATCCTACGTCTAGGTTTGCTAAAATTAATATCTTCTTATTCTTCATCGTTTACTCTTCTCACTGGTACTCCAACATAAGTTCCTGCTTCGTTGATATCTTCGATCACTGTACTTCCTGCTCCCATGATCACTTCGTCTGTGATATGCAGTCCTTGTATGATCTGGCTTCCTGTGCCAATCTCTGTCTCAGTCTTTAAATGAACATCTCCTGACAGTAAAACTCCCGGATACAGGGTATTATAATCTCCAATCTCGTCATCATGCCCAACAATACTTCGATTGCAGATCAGGTTAAAATTACCAATCTCTATATTCGTTGTCATAATAACGGATGTACAAATGATATTTCCTTGTCCTAGATGCACTCTTTGTGATGTAATCACGGATGGATCGATCAGATTAGGATACCATAAGTTTGGATTTGGCAGACATTTTAAAACGAGTTTTTCACGGACTTTTGCATTGCCTATAGCGAAGGCAACGGCAAGTTTTTGTTCTTTGTCGTATTCTTCGAGGTATTTCATTCCTCCAAGAATCGGATAGCCATCTATAATGCTGCCTTGCTGGATTCCATCGTCTATGTATCCAAGAATCTCATATGTTGGTTCTTCTTCGTTGATCCGTTCGATCAGCCACTGAGTATCTCTTCCCATACCACCGGCTCCAACGATCACGATTGGTTTTATCTTTGGTTCTTTACTCATATAACCCATCCTCATTCTTCTTCCAATAGCATTCCATTCCTAATGCTTTCGGTGCAATAAAATCTTTCTCGATATCATCTCCGACAAATGCCATGTTCCTGCATGGTATTTCTAATCGTTTTCTCATGATCAGAAATGGAAGATCATTTGGTTTCCTGAATTCCATGACATTTCCATGTCCTGCAAGTTCGTCTGTGATCAGTATCTCGTCTGCCATTTTATCTAACCCCAGAGCTTCTATCTTGGCTCGCTGTACTTTTGGTGTTCCATCGATCAAGATCCCAATACTTCGCTTTTGCGTGTGTAGTTCAAAGAATAATTCTTTGACTCCTTCATACAGTGAAATCTCTGGTTTATGGTCCCTGATGGCTTCTCTGCATTTTAATAATAATTCATCCGAATACATTCCTGCATCTTTTAATACCGTTTCCAGTGGTGGCTGCCCTTTTTCCAGTGCTGCGCATAACTTATTAAAGATATTGTTCACTTCTGGAAGCATTCGTTCTACCACTCGGAAACTGCTTCGTACATAATCTTTCTCTGAGTATAATGTGTCATCCAGATCAAAGATCACCGAACCAATTCCCTCATCTAAATGATACAGATCTTTAAAATCATGAATCTCTACGATTGGTTCTTCTCTTGTATTTAAACATACACTTTTTTCAAATCTTGTGAAAATAACATTGTCATCGGCTGCATCCTCTTTGTATTCCATTGGTTCACCTAACATCATGGAGAGTGCTGCATATGGTGCGTCGGCTCCTGCCTTGATCGATACGGTGTTTGCCTGATGATACCATGGTTCCATTCGGATAAAATAATCTTTGTCTGTATGTTCTTCACGAAGCATAAAGATCGTCATCCATCCGGATGGCCTTAATTTCTTTATCACTTTCTTTGCTTCTTCTACGATCTTGTGATCTCTTACAACTCTGTATCTTGCACTTTCTTTTCCCTCGACTTCTTCCTTTGCCCTTGGTGTGATGTAAACCGGGCTTCCGTCTAGATTGCAGAATACGTCGATCTCATACATCTTCCCATTTAAAAATGGACGTATCGTGTAATTCGCGTATTTTGATGCATGAAAACTTAATTCTTGTTCATCATGGATCATGATGCTTTTCTCCAGATTATCCATTTCATCCAATACTGCAAACATTGCTGGGTATCCTTGTGTATAGTCATTGGCACTGCTTACGACCTGTGGTGCATTAAGACCACATTCTTCAAAGAAACGAGCTGTCCAGCGTTTGTTGCTGCACAGCAGAGCTAATTCTTCATTCGCAATGATAACTTCTGTTCCAACAGCTTCAAATTCGCTGGCTCTTTGTGACAGGATAAAAACGTCTTCTTCTGTTCTTGGAATGAGCAGAGCGATCTTCTCCTGTTTACAGATATGTAAGAGTTCTGTGACATAACCTTCTTCCCCTGGCTGTGGAACCTGATAGTGCTTATGGCAGCGATATAATGCTGGCGCTTCCAGTGAATGATCGCAGCCGACAAATGTTACTTTCACCCCTAATCTGCCGGCAGCATAGCGGAAGGTATCGATAAATTCGACCTGATCTGCCACGCTTGAAAATAAGATCTTTAAGTGTCCTGCTTTCTTGTATTTGGAAAACTGGTCTTTCTTTGTTCCCTGAAAGGCATACATTGTCACAGATTCCTGTGCACTGATCCCTGCTCTTTTTAAGACTTTGGTCACAGTCTTTAATATGATCTTGATGTCGATAAGAAATGAAATGTTATCCACATATTCAAGGTCGAATTCAAACTTTTCTTCCCAGCTGATGGCATTTCTCCCATTCACCTGTGCAAGTCCAGTCAGTCCTGGTCTTACATCTGCACGTCGTTTCTGTCTTGCACTGTAGAAATCTATGTATTGTTTCAATAATGGTCTTGGCCCGACAAAACTCATATGTCCAAATAAGATGTTGAAGAATTCAGGTAATTCATCAAGACTCGTGGATCTTAACATCTGACCAAATCTTGGAAGACGTTCTTTGTCTGGCAGCAGATCACCATTCTCATCGACGGCGTCTGTCATACTTCTGAACTTGTAGAGTGTAAATATTTCGTTATGATATCCCGGTCTTTCTTGTTTGAAGATCACGGGGCTCCCTAATTTGATCCTTACTAACAGTGCTGTGACAAGCAGGATCGGGCTTGATACAATGATACAGCACAGTGACAATATGATGTCAAAAAATCGTTTGATATATTTGTGATACATCTTTATATATACTCCGTTTACATTTTGTTCTTATCGGTCCAGTACGGATCTTATGATTCCTATAATCCGATCCATATCTTCTTTTGTATTCTTAATATCACTTGGAAGACATAATCCGCGATCAAAGATATCTTCTGATACTGGCTTCTTATCATCTTCGTAATGAGAATAGAATTCGCACCCTTTAAATACTGGTTGTTGATGTAATGGTTTCCAGATCGGACGGCTTTCGATATTCTCTCTTTCCAAAGCTTCTATAATATCTAATGATTTTGTCTTACTGTCTTCATCGATCGTCATGCATGATAACCAGAAGTTTGGTTCACTGCATGTTTCATATGGATTCATATGCACTTGTTTATAATCCTTGAAAGCATCTTTGTATGTCTCATAGATTGCTTTTTTCTTCGCAATATGTTCATCCAGATGCAGAAGCTGTCCTCTTCCAACTCCCGCTGTGATATTAGACATTCGGTAGTTATATCCGATTTCCTTATGTTCATAATGTCGGACCGGTTCTTTTGCCTGTGTTGCCAGGAATGTTGCATGCTTGATGTATTCTTCATTCTCTGATGCGATCATTCCACCGCCTGATGTCGTGATGATCTTATTTCCATTGAATGAAAATCCTGCCATGACTCCGAATCTTCCTGTCTGGACTCCTTTATATGTTGCTCCCAGACTTTCTGCAGCATCTTCGATCAGTGGAACTTTATATTCTTCACAGAGTGCTTTGATCTCGTCTACCTTGGCTGGTGTTCCATAAAGGTGTGCAACGATCACTGCTTTTGCCTCTTTATGTTCCTCTAAGGCTCTTCTTAATGCCTGTGGTGACATATTCCATGTCTCTGGTTCAGAATCCACAAATACGATCTTGCCTTTTTCATAGGCGACTGGATTCACTGTTGCAGCAAAAGTCAGTGAAGGACATATCACGGTATCTCCTTCCCCGACTTCTAATAATTTCACCGCCAGATGCAGTGCTGCGGTTCCTGCGCTTAGTGCACTGCAGTGTGCGATTCCTGTATACGCTTCCATCTCACGTTCAAAGCCATTGACATTTGGCCCAAGTGGTGCGATCCAGTTGGTGTCAAATGCTTCCTGCACAAACTTCTGTTCTTCCCCATGCATCGTTGGTGATGCCATATATATACGTTCTTTCATGCTGTCTCATCCCCCTGTCATTTTGTCTGTTGATTTGTCTGTTTATATGTATACTCTGGAACTAATCTTTTTACAACTTCACGAATATTCGGATCTTCGGAAAATGCCGCATGATCTAATTCAGCGATCAGTTCACTAAATTGTTCTGTCTCCATCATCCTTGGACTTCCAATGAAAATTCGTTTGTTCTTTGTCTCTTTTTTATTCTCCTCATCGATCAGAAGTTCTTCATACAGCTTCTCCCCTGGTCTTAAGCCAGTAAACTGGATTTCTATATCTTCTCCTGGTGTAAGTCCTGATAAACGGATCATATTCTTCGCAAGATCTAAGATCTTGACTGGTTCTCCCATATCAAGGATAAATATTTCCCCGCCTTCTGCGTAAGCTCCTGCTTCTAACACCAGACTGACGGCTTCTGGGATCGTCATAAAGTATCGGATGATCTCTGGATGTGTAACTGTTACCGGACCCCCATTGGCAATCTGCTTCTTGAACAACGGAACGACACTTCCGTTACTTCCAAGAACATTTCCAAATCTTACAGCAACGTATTCTGTATCGTATAAGCTATTCATGTATTGAATGACCATCTCACAGATTCGCTTGGAAGCACCCATGATATTTGTCGGTCTTACTGCCTTATCCGTGGAGATCAGTACCATTCTCTTTACGCCGCTCATTCCTGCTTCTTTGGCTATGTTAAATGTGCCAAATACATTGTTCTTGATCGCATCATGCGGGCTGTCTTCCATCAATGGCACATGCTTATGTGCTGCTGCATGAAATACGATATCAGGCTTATAATCTTCGAAAATATTGTGTATTCGCAGATGGTTCTGGACAGATACAATCAATACTTTCAGATCTAGTTCTGGATGTGTTCTCTTTAATTCCATCTGGATCTCGTAGGCGTTGTTCTCATAATTATCAATGATCACTAACTTCTTCGGCTGATATCTTGCGATCTGTCTGCAGATCTCACTTCCGATCGATCCGCCTCCCCCTGTGACAAATACAACTCTGTCTTTGACATAGCTCATGATTGATGGAAGATTGGCTTTCACTGGCTCTCTTCCAAGCAGATCTTCAATCTCTACTTCTCTTAGAGCAGATACTGTAACTTCACTGTTGATCAGCTGATATAAGCCCGGAAGAATACTCAGACGGCATCCTGTCTGCTTGCAGATCTCAAGGATGTCCTTGCGATCCTTGGGTTCTATTGTCGGAATTGCCAGAATGATCTCTTCAACATCAAATTTAACTGCATTGCGCAGGATCGTATTACGATTGCCAACCACTGGTATCCCAGATAAATATGTTCCTTTCTTCGCTGGATCATCATCTATGATGCAACGGATCGTTTTAGTCACATATGTACTCTTTTTGATCTCATTTAAAATGATGCTTCCTGCTTCTCCTGCTCCGATCAACATTACCGGAACTTTCTTCTTGCCAATGTCATTCACTTTGAGTGGTTCACTTCCCTGAATCAATCGGACAAGTAATCGGATAAAAACATTCCCAACAGCAGATATACCAAATACAAGAAATAGTAACTTCTTGGTATCTCCCATTGTAACATATAAATTCCGATCAGCTGGAAAGCTGCTGCGATCACAGCTGCTTTAACGACATTAATAAAATCGGAGACTCCTGCATACTTCCATTGCGTTGAATACAATCGATATGCCATAAAGATCACAATACTGCAAAAGAGATTCAACGGCATGTATTTTGCAGCATTTTTCAAAAAAATCGATGCGATCTGTGATGGATAGAATTCAAATCGCGTTAATAATGCAAGATATGATGCTATGATCATCATTATGATATCTGAAATCCCAAGTATCATATTCCATTTTTTCTTTGGATGATTGTTTTTAATTTCTTCATATACTTTCCCCTAACATATGCTCTCACATATTTGTTTTAAACCTATTATACCATTCCTTTCTTAATTTCCTATATCTACTCCTGCCCATTTCCTGCTTTTTGGTAATTTTTCTTAAAATACAGCAAAAAGAGATGGAAAAATCTATATTGTTTTGATCTTTCCATCTCTTTCTATGTTAAATTTTATCTTTTTATACGTTGATCTCAGCTGTTAATCCAAGTACTTCTTTATTCTCTTCCAGAATTGGATTGATCACTTCATTCACAAATTCTTCTGTCTGCTGTGGTGCACGTCCTACGAAGTTCTCTGGTTTCATGATCGCCTGTAACTGCTCCATGTTCATACCAAATGCTGGGTCTGCTGCGATTCTTTCTAACAGATCGTTTGCTTTTCCTTCTTCTTTGACAACTTTTCCTGCTGCCATAGAATGTACACGGATCTTCTCATGAAGTTCCTGTCTGTCTCCACCAGCTTTTACTGCATCCATCATGATATTCTCTGTTGCCATGAATGGAAGTTCGCTTCTTAAACGGCTTTCGATAACCTTAGGGTATACAACTAATCCGTCTACAACGTTTAAGTAAAGGTCTAAGATACCATCGATTGCTAAGAATCCTTCTGGTACAGATAAACGTTTGTTGGCTGAGTCATCTAATGTTCTTTCAAACCACTGTGTAGATGCTACTAATGCTGGGTTCATGGCATCTGACATTACGTAGTTTGCTAAGGAAGCGATTCTTTCACTTCTCATTGGGTTTCTCTTATATGCCATTGCAGATGATCCGATCTGGTTCTTTTCAAATGGTTCTTCTACTTCTTTTAAGTGCTGAAGAAGTCTGATGTCGTTTGAGAACTTATGAGCAGACTGTGCGATCTGGCTTAATACGTTGATCACGCGGGAATCAACTTTTCTAGAGTATGTCTGTCCAGATACTGGCTGGCATTTGTCAAATCCCATCTTCTTGGCGATCATTCCATCAATCTTCTTGATCGTTTCGTGGTTTCCTTCGAATAACTCTAAGAAACTTGCCTGTGTTCCTGTTGTTCCTTTTGATCCTAATAATCTCATGTTAGCGATCACGTGATCAAGATCTTCTAGATCATATACGAGATCCATCAGCCAAAGGCTTGCTCTCTTACCTACTGTTGTAGGCTGTGCTGGCTGAAAATGTGTAAATCCAAGTGTTGGAAGATCTTTGTATTTCATTGCGAATTTGGATAATTCGTTGATCACATTTAATAATTTTACTCTGACAAGCTTTAATGCTTCTGTCATGATGATGATGTCTGTGTTATCACCAACATAGCAGGATGTTGCTCCTAAATGGATGATTCCTTTTGCCTTTGGACATTGTACTCCGTATGCATATACATGAGACATAACATCATGACGGACTAATTTTTCACGTTCTTTTGCTACATCGTAGTTGATGTCTTCTGCATGTGCTTTTAATTCGTCGATCTGTTCCTGTGTGATATCAAGTCCTAATTCTTTCTCTGTCTCAGCAAGTGCGATCCATAACTTTCTCCATGTCTTAAACTTCTTGTCTGGAGAAAAGATGTACTGCATCTCTTTGCTTGCATAACGTTCTGATAATGGGCTCTGGTAACGGTCGTTCATAAAAATCTCCTTATCCTTATCTTTCAAAATTTCCACGAATATCTCTTGTTGGCGGTTTCATTGGATACTCACCTGTGAAACATCCTTTACAGATTGATAATCCCTGTACCATCTGTGAAAGTCTCTCTTCTCCTAAGTATCCTAAACTATCTGCTCCGATCACTTCACAGATCTCGTTGATCGATCTGTTATATGCGATCAGCTGTTCTCTCTCTGGAATATCAGTTCCAAAGTAGCATGGCCACAGGAATGGTGGGGAACTGATCCTTACGTGAACTTCTGTCGCTCCTGCATCGCGTAACATCTTCACAATGCGGTCACTTGTTGTTCCTCGTACGATGGAATCATCGATCATGATGACTCTCTTTCCTTTGACTGCTTCTTTTAAAACATTTAACTTGATCTGCACGCTTGATTCACGGCTACTCTGTCCTGGTTTGATGAAAGTTCTTCCAACATAACCGTTCTTGACAAACGCGGTTCCATATGGGATTCCTGACTCTAAGGAATATCCAAGAGCTGCTGCATTTCCTGATTCTGGTACTCCGACAACCAAGTCTGCTTCTACCGGTGAATCCTGTGCGAGGTATCTTCCTGCCTGAATTCTTGAGTGGTATACCCCAACTCCGTCAATCTCACTGTCTGGTCTTGCAAAATAAATGTATTCAAAGATACATCTTGCTGTTTTTTCCTTTGGAAGACATAAATCACAGTCTGACTGAATTCCATCCTTTGTGATCGTTACGATCTCTCCTGGATTCACGTCACGGATAAATTCTGCTCCGATCGTATCTAATGCACAGCTTTCAGATGCTAATACATAAGCGTTATCTCTCTTACCGATACATAGTGGCTTAAATCCATATGGATCTCTTGCCCCGATCAGTTTCCTTGGTGACATAACGATCAGGGAATACGCACCTTTGATCTTCTGCATTGCTCTGGCTACTGCCTTCTCAATTGATGATGTATTCACGCGTTCTCTTGCGATATGATATGCGATAACTTCGGAATCGATCGTTGTCTGGAAAATAGCTCCTGTCTTTTCTAATTCTTCGCGAAGTTCTATTGCATTGATCAGATTACCATTATGTGCAAGTCCTAAAGTACCTTTTACATAATTTAAAACCAGTGGCTGGGCATTCTCAGGAACACTCTCTCCTGCTGTTGAATACCTTACATGCCCCACACCGATATCTCCCTTTAATGCCTGAAGGGAATCTGGTGTAAACACTTCATTACATAATCCCATACCTTTTTGAGATGTGACATTACGTTTTGGACCATTCGTATCAGAAACTGCAATTCCGCAGCTTTCCTGACCTCGATGCTGAAGTGCAAACAATCCATAATAGATCGTTGACGCTACATCATTGCCATCGAAATCGTAGATACCGAAAACTCCACATTCTTCTCCCAACTTATCAAAGTTCTCTCTGCTCATCGTGATCTTTTGACCTTTCTGTTATACAATCTTTAGTTTCGTTTGTAAAATACACATTTTTGATAGTAACATATTCATTTTAAATCTGCAAGCATCCCTGTTATTGATTCTCTTTTAATAATGTAGTATCTGGAGGGATCTCTCCTCGCTTAAGCTTCGTATATATGATCCTTCTTACAGATTTATCGATTCTTGATTCTTTGATCTTGCCACTTTTTAGTGCCTTCTTAATTGCCTTGTATGCTTCTTTATAGTTATCCGGCATCACGATCAGGTCAACTCCTGCCTGAATTGCTTTCACTGCTGCTTCTCCGGAACTATAGTTATCTGTGATCGCTTTCATGTTCATCGCATCGGTCATGATAACGCCCTTATATTCAAGTTCATCTCTTAGAATATCTGATACAACTCTGCTGCTCAGGCTTGAAGGCTCCTTCTCATCTGTCACATTAGACAGCATCAGATGTGACACCATCACTGCATCAGCTTTTGCCTTGATTCCTGCTTTAAATGGTTTAAAATCTGTATCTCTTAATGTATTGATCGTCTGATTGGTCTCTGTGCTTCCGCGGTGTGTGTCTCCTCCAGTCTGTCCACTTCCTGGAAAATGCTTTAATGTCGCTGAGATCTGTTGTTTCTGCATGTTCTTTACCAGTGTTGTAATAATATCAGCAACTTTCTTTGAGTCTGTGCCAAAGCTTCGGTCTCCGATCTCTGTGTTATTCTTATTCGTTAAAACATCTGCGACTGGTGCAAGATTCATATTAAATCCAAGCTCTTTTAATTCCTTTCCCTGTGTCTTTCCCATCTGCGCGATCTTCTTGTTATTGTAAGTTCTTCCAACTTCCTGTGCAGATGGATATACTGTCATCTTCATCTTGGGATTTGATGCGACTCTTGAAACCTGTCCACCTTCCTCATCCACTGCCATAAATAGTGGAATATAGGAGGCATCTTGAAGCTCATCCGTCATCTTCTTTGTCTGATCAGGTGTGTTGATATTCTTCGCAAACATGATCACCCCACCTGCTGGATACTTCTTCAATGTCTTCTTCATCTGACTCGTCACGCTTGTCTGATTCTTGCTTTCTGCCTCATCTAATTGATAAACAGATACCATAAATAGTTGTCCGATCTTATTCTTTAAGGGCATCTCCTTTGTGATATCTTTTGCCATTCCCTGCAGGGTTGTTTCATCCAGATCTTCTGTCTTGAGTTTCTTTGTTGTACTCTTCTTCCCGCATCCTGCTGTCATGACAAGCATAAATACAAGGACAAGGCTGATTAAACGTCTCTTCATTCTTTCGTGTCCTTTCCGTGCATGCTCTTTCTTTTTATTATACCAGAAGCATTTGTTTGTATCAAATGCTGTTACGTCTTATTCTACCTATGCAATAAGAAAAAAGCCCCTCCAGATCTTAATGTCTGAAGAGACTTTAAAAGCAGATGTCTCCAAATACGCAACCGTTCCATAAGTCACCATGTATCAAAACTTCATGAAAAAAAGGATTTAAAAACCACTCTCTCAAATGATCTATTTGCATATTGTCGACACCACTAGTATATACTTTTATATTTATGTTTTCTACCCTTTCAACATAGTTTTTTACATTTTTCCAATTTTGTCAAAAAACATATGAAATCTATTTGTTTACATCTAAATGTTGTTTAAATTGTATAGTAACCAGGAATTGATCTCCGTCTATTCTTATCGAAAACTCTCCTCCACAATTCTTTGTAAAACTGTCTGCGATGGAAAGTCCTAATCCGTTTCCTTCGCTGGTACGTGATTTTTCCGCTCTGGCAAACCGTTCCATGATCTCTTCTTCTGTAAAATTCATCTCATAGGATGCTGTGTTTATAACTTCTAGTTTTATATTTTGATCTGCTTCGGTGATCCTTAAGAAGATCCTGGTTCCTTTCAGGGAGTATTTTAAGGCATTCTCTATGACATTTTGTACCACTCGGTACATGCGGCTACTGTCTCCGATAAATCTTGTGTGTGTAGCTTCGCACTGATATCTGATCGCAAATCCAGATTCTTCTATCTGATCTGCCATATCCCCCAGTGTCTGTTCTACCAGACGTTTCATATCCATTTCTTCCAGATTTACTTTCGCATCTCCACTTGTTGCTTTCGCAAGTTCAAACAGGTCAGAAATGATAGATTTTAAGCGTTCGGTCTTGTTGATCAGGATGGTTACATAATCTCTTGATTCTGCAGATAATGTCTGATCTCTGCTTAAGAGATCGACGTATCCGATGATAGAAGTCAGCGGTGTCTTCAGATCATGTGATACATTTGTGATCAGATCGATCTTCATTCTCTCGCCCTTCATCTGTGTTTCTAATGCTTTTTCCATTCCCTGCCCGATATTGGTCAGTTTCTGACTGTATTCATAATACGCAGATTCTTGTGAAATATCGGTCGTTGCCGTCAGTTCCCCATTGGAAATACGTTCGATCTGATCGACCAGCATGTTTAAATCTCTCTGTTCTTTTGCATATTTGTCTGAATATCTTGAAAAATATCTGATAAGAAAAACAAAGATGACTGCTGCTATAAACAAGAGTGGGGATGGAATATTCATTCCACTCATTCCCATGATGATACAAGCAAGTGTACCGACAGTTAAAATATATCGTAAGACCCTGTACTGTCTGATCCTGTCTCTTGCATGTTTTTGTGCAAATGACATCGCTTCATCTTCCAGCTTTCTTCTTGTCTTTGCCTGACGGCTCCATTTTCGAATATATCCCAGACAAAATGTTGAATCGAGAAGATTCTTCTGGCGAATCCTCCATACCGTAGTCTGAATACATACGGCAAATGCCATGATAAAAAATGGGACTGAGATATAACTCAGCGTCATGATCATCTCGATCGTTGAACCTGTGATCCCGCCCTGTGTATATTCTATCGTATATTCCCAGATTGCAAAGCATAATGCGATCGCCAGTCCAAGCAGCGTAGTTGCTGTCACTAGTATGATCTCCCACCAGAGCCTGTCAAGCCCTCTAAAAAATCTGGTTCGCTTTTCCTGAAGTGCAAATAAGATGCACAGCAGGATCGTTCCGATTACTTCAATGATCGAAACAACGATGATCGTTTTGATTCCCGTCGTGATCTGTTTTGTTGATCCTTTTCGGAAATTTTCAATCTCTGTTAGTGCTTTTTTTGTCAAAGAAATCTCAATGTCTGCATTTTCCAGACGCTGATTCTTCTCATCATTGATCAGAAGCTGTTCCGGGAATATATCCTGCAGCGTATAATTATCCCCATAGAATTCATAGTATTCTGTCTGATCCGCATTGTACTCATCGTATTCGTCATACGGATCCCATCCTTTGAAACTTCCGTCTTTGTTTAGTTTCTCTGTCTTGCCTCTTTCTATATGAAAATGTTCAATCCTGCCCCCAGTATAGTTCGCATTTTCTGTTCCATATGTTGATGTTGTCGTTACCATCTTTTTATCATATGGTTTGACCTTCATCGTTACTTTCACAAATGATTCTTTTTTTATCTTATTCAGTAAACTTTCTGACACATGATTTGCCTGTGTATAATAGACTTTATCACCTTCTTGATCCGCCCATTTATCAAACAGTGACATCTGTGTGTTTTTGATATAGTCTGATTGATCCTGTTCATCCAGACTGAAGCTGTTATCTCCTGTCACTGCCATGTTATTGATCGTATCGAGTCCATATATCCCTGACAGGGTCATAGCGATCATCACAAGTGTGATCAATACTTTGTTAGTCCATTTTCTCGATCTTGTATCCAATTCCCCACACCACCTTTAAATATCTTGGATTTTTTGCATCTATTTCTATTTTCTCGCGGATACGACGGATGTGAACCATAACGGTATTCTCTGTTGCATAGGCTTCTTCGTTCCATACGCGTTCGTAGATCTCATCTGCTGAAAATACTCTGCCCAGATTGTTCATCAGGAGACTTACGATCTTGTATTCGGTTGCAGTCAGTTTCACTGGCTCTCCGTCTACCATCATCCTTTTTCCTTTCATGTCAAGGATCAGTCCGCCATTGATGATCTGTTCCTTATTGCTTTCTGCGGCGTTCATTCCTCCAAACTGCATGTATCTTCGCAGCTGGGATTTCACTCTCGCTACTAGTTCATCTGGGCGGAATGGTTTGCTGATATAGTCGTCGGCTCCCATAGATAGTCCCAGGATCTTATCGCTTTCTTCTGTCTTGGCTGAAAGAATGATGATCGGGATGTTCTTGCTTTCCCTGATCTTCATCGTTGCGGATAGTCCGTCCATCTTCGGCATCATAACGTCTATGATCAGAAGCTGGACTTCTTGTTCCATCAGGATATCCATGGCTTCCAGACCATCATATGCCGTTATGATTTCATAGTCTTCCATTTCCAGACGTTTCTTGATCGCTCCTACGATCTCTTTGTCGTCATCAACGACTAGGATCTTTGGCTGGTTCATACTTTTCCTCCTCGTATCTTTGATGGTTTTAGTGTATCAGGTGGTTCTTTCGTTTCTGCGGATATAATTCTTACGAATTTCTTAATATGACTTCCTTAATTATAGTAACTTCCAGAATAATTATCAATATCCTGTCCAGTGTCCATAAGAGTGTGCCTGCACTTAATGGATAGCAAAATATTGATAATTATTCTCATTTATAGTTATTGTTCACTAACCTTTCGTATGGTATCATATTTTTCAACAGTTAGAGTTTTCTAACTATATACGCGCTATTATTTTATATTGCAGAAAAACGGAGGAAAAACTATATGCGTAAAAGATTAATTGGGAAAGCCTTTGCTATCGCTATGAGTGGTGCAATGGTTTTAACTGCGACTCCTGTGACAGCGAATATCTTTCATGTTGCTCACATTGTTAAGGCTGCTAATGATGCACAGCAGGATGAATGGACATATTGCTATGTTGGTCTTACTTGGGCTGAGTATTGGGCGAATGAAGGTGTTTATAATGCTAATGATACTTCAAGCTCTGATGTAGAAGACTCTCATTATGAAAAAGATAAAGGTGGATATGACGTCGTTACTCGTGCAACTACAAATCACGGACTTCACAGAGGAAGTTTCCAAGGAAATGCAGTCATTGAAGCAAAAGCTTCTGATGATACCACAAAAGAATTTTCTGTTTCTCACTGGAGTAAAGATGGTAAAAAATTCTATCAATCATCCACAGATGCTACAGGTGTAAGCTATGCTAAGGGAACTATTACTGATACTGATGGTACGCAATATAAATTAACTTCTTATGAAGTAAAAGGTACAAAATATGTTCCTGTTAAAGTAAAAACTACAGATTTAGATGCATTAAAAGCAAACCACACTGTTGTTGAAAATGGTGGAACTCTTGTTGGTGGTTATGGTGAAAACCAATTAAAATCTTACCAAAAAACTGCAAATGTTACAGCTAACACTTACGGTTTAAAAACTGCTACAAAACAGGAAGATGGTTCATTTATTTTTTCTGCAAGAAGTAACGAAGGAACAGAATCCGGTGTTAAAGATGAGGCATTAAAAGAAGCAACCGGTGTGACTCCAAACTTACGTTCTGGAGACGCTGTTGGTTCTTATGGTGAGACTTTACGTCTCGACCTAAATGGAGATTACGGTGATCTTGGTGCTAATCTTCAGTCTGTAAAATGGACTTTCTATGGAGATGACAGTACTTATACAACTCCAGTAAAAACTTATGGTACAAAATTTGCTGCTGATAACTGGATGCATAAATCAATGGGAATTCAGCTTGGTTTAACAGAATCTGCTCGTTTTGATCTTTCTGGAGATGAAGCAGTAGGATACTGGAGTGTTACTGTTTCCGCTTTAGGTTATAAAGATTATACATATAAATTCCATGCAGACAAAGAAAACATCGCTCAGCACGTTGTAATTGCTTCTGATAGTGATGAAGTAAAAGCTTTACAATCTACAATAAAAACTGCTGATTCTTATCTTGAAAAAGAAACTGAATACTGTGCTAAGCCATATTCTGATTTTAAAACAGAATATAAAGAAGCTCAGGATGCTTTAAAACATGACACATTATATAAAGCTAATATCCTTGAAGCAAATACTCACCTTTCCAATGCTATTGAATCATTAACAAAACCTGAATATAAAGAAGTTGTAAAAGCTGCAACTTTAGAAAAAGATGGTTCCATTGATGATACATGTGTAAATTGCGGTGATGTTAGAAAATCTACTCCAATCGCTAAAATTGCATCTATCGATTTAGATAAAACTTCTTTCACAGAAAATGGACAGGCTCAGAAACCTTCTGTTACTATAAAAGATAGTACTGGTGCTGTAATTTCTGCTGATAATTATACAGTTTCTTATTCTGACGCTAACAGCACAAAAGCTGGAACTTACAAAGTAACAGTTAAATTTAATGGAAAGAAATATGCTGGTACAAAAGAATTATCTTATACAATTTCAGCTAAACCAGCAGCTACAACTACTGTAACAAACGCAGCAACTGTGAAAGCTCCTGCGAAGACAACTGTGAAATTAAGCAAAGCTAAGAAGACTTCTATCAAAGTATCTTGGAAGAAAGTTTCCGGAGTTGCTGCTTACCAGATTCAGTACAGCACATCTAAGAACTTTAAGAAAGCAAAAACAGTCAAAGTTTCTGCGAAATCTGCTTCTAAAGTCTTAAAGAAACTGAAAAAGAACAAGAAATATTATGTAAGAGTTCGAAGCTATAAAGTAACAAAAGTAAACAACAAATCTAAGAATGTTTACTCTGCTTGGTCTGCTAAGAAAGCTTTAAAAACTAAGAAAAAATAATTTCTCTTAAATAATATCAATTACATCTCAATCTTAAAATTATTAAATAAAATAGGAACTGCATTTGGTCTGCGGTTCCTATTTTATTCCTCATTCTATGCTTCTTTTTTGCCGTTGATAAATTGATGATATTCTATTTTGAAAATTATTTATTGATAATCCCATAGATTTCATCAACTGATAACTCTGGATTTTGTTTGATCATTTCGTAAATCGGCTGAACAAATTCTATACTTTCCATAAGATCATCTATTATCTTCTCCATAGAATCTCCTCTTTGTGATTTTTTTTGAATGAGTAGAATTTTATTCTTGATTTCTCCTTTGATTTCTCCTTCTCTTCTTCCTTCTATCCTTCCTTTTTCTTCTAATTCCTCTAGCGCCTTGCACATATTCATCTTCCCGTTACCGAAAACTTATAAAAAGTTATAAACCTTTATGTTTCATTCCTACTTCAACGAGTATGCTTTTGTAACGAATCAATTCATGTACTACTCACAAGTTCCTGTACTCTCCATAGGCGTTAATTCCTGACTAACGTATCAGT
>ENA-OUNH01000151-OUNH01000151.1-human-gut-metagenome-genome-assembly--contig:-NODE-151-length-26000-cov-5.423298_pt1 | contig 26000 bp, 24 predicted proteins | sample MGYA00242806_ERZ504814 | MGnify/ENA primary metagenome ERZ504814 (study PRJEB26092, sample SAMD00036389) | human gut metagenome | host: Homo sapiens | study: EMG produced TPA metagenomics assembly of...
TATAGAACCATTCAGGAAGTGGCCGGACTCTGATGCTGGTGCATGGGAGTAGAAGGCGTGACATATGATGAGCTTGGAGAAATCGAGCTGGCGAGCGGAGAGACTAGAAGATGTAAAGTTCTGGAAGTGAACGGAAGCGATGTCCTTGTACAGCTGTTTGAAAGTTCAACAGGTATTAACCTCTCCAACAGCAAAGTCCGATTTCTTGGACGAAGCATGGAACTTGGCGTATCAGAAGATATGCTTGGACGTGTCTTTGATGGACTTGGTAATCCGATTGATGAGGGTCCGCAGATCCTTCCGGATGCCAGAATGGATATCAATGGTCTTCCGATGAATCCGGCGGCCAGATGTTATCCGGAGGAGTTTATCCAGACAGGAGTATCTGCAATTGATGGATTGAATACACTGGTTCGTGGACAGAAGCTTCCAATCTTCTCAGCATCTGGTCTGCCGCATGCACAGTTGGCAGCACAGATTGCCCGTCAGGCAAAGGTACTTGGAACAAATGAAAACTTTGCGGTTGTATTTGCTGCTATGGGTATTACTTTCGAGGAGTCTAACTTCTTTATCGAAAGCTTCCGTGAGACAGGAGCACTCGATCGAACAGTATTGTTTGTAAACCTTGCGAATGACCCGGCAATCGAGCGTATCGCAACACCACGTATGGCGCTGACAGCAGCGGAATATCTTGCATTTGAAAAGGATATGCATGTCCTTGTTATTCTGACAGATATCACAAACTACGCAGATGCATTGCGTGAGGTATCCGCAGCCAGAAAGGAAGTCCCTGGACGTCGTGGATATCCGGGATATCTGTACACAGACCTTGCAACACTGTATGAAAGAGCAGGGCGTCAGAATGGCAAGAAGGGAAGTATCACAATGATCCCGATCCTGACAATGCCTGAGGATGACAAGACTCATCCAATCCCTGACCTGACAGGATATATCACGGAAGGACAGATCATCTTAAGCCGTGAGCTTTACAGAAAAGGAGTAACACCTCCAATTGATGTTCTTCCATCTCTGTCCCGTTTGAAAGATAAAGGAATCGGAGCAGGTAAGACAAGAGCAGATCATGCCAATACAATGAATCAGTTGTTTGCCGCTTATGCGCGTGGTAAAGATGCAAAAGAGCTGATGGTTATCTTAGGAGAAGCAGCACTTACAGAAATTGACCTGAAATATGCACGTTTCGCAGATGCATTTGAGAAAGAATATGTATCTCAGGGATATCAGACAGACCGAAGCATTGAGGAAACATTGAATATCGGATGGAAGCTGCTTCGCATGCTGCCGCGTACCGAACTCAAACGAATTGACGATAAATATCTGGATGAATATTACGACAAAGAGTAAGAACAGACAGAGTGATCGAAGATAGAAAGAGGAGGTGGCGGTATTGGCTGCGAAACAAGTGAATCCAACCCGTATGGAACTGACCCGTTTGAAGAAAAAGCGGATTACAGCCATTCGTGGTCACAAGCTTTTGAAAGATAAGCGCGATGAGCTGATGCGCCAGTATCTGGATCTTGTCCGAGAAAATATGGAAGTGAGACTTCGTGTAGAAGAAGGAATTCTCTCTGCGAACCGTAATTTTGTTATTGCCCGGGCTGGAATGTCAGAGGCAGCACTGAATACTGCATTGATGGCTCCGAAGCAGGAAGTTGGACTTATAGTTGATGAGAAGAATGTTATGAGTGTTGAGATTCCGACTTTCACATCCAAAACAAGAACAGCGGATGAAAATGATATCTATTCTTATGGATTTGCATTTACTTCCAGTGATCTTGATGGAGCAGTGAAGTCTTTATCAGATATCCTCCCAGATATGATCCGACTTGCAGAATGTGAAAAAGCATGTCAGCTGATGGCGGCAGAGATTGAGAAGACAAGACGTCGTGTAAATGCACTGGAGCATGTTATCATTCCAGAGACAGAGGAAAGTATCAAATACATTACGATGAAACTGGATGAGAATGAGCGTAGTACACAGATCCGACTGATGAAAGTGAAAGATATGATGCTCGAAGAGGCGCATCATTACAAAGAAAAAGAGGCGTAACTATTAAAAATAAAAAAGAACATGACCAGAGAATAAAAGCTTCTGTTTAAGAAGTTTTGAAACTGTGGGGCATGTTCTTTTTCATGTATAAATCTAAAAATGCATGCATTTTACATCTTTTTTTGAAATTTTGCTTGGCTCTGAACAGTTACAAATGCAAAACATTATACAAGAATTTTGGATTGCAGAAGATCTGTTAAAAGTTGTCTTGCTCCGGCCTGAACCTGTTCTAACGGTACTTTTGATGTATAAGACTCACTGATAAATCCGAACAGACCAAAGCAGATGAATCCGGCAATCTGTCTTGCAGAATATTTTAAAGAATAAGAAGCTTTCAGCTTATCTGTATGAGATTCTACCGTGTCTAAGAGGATCCGATAAAATCGAAAAGCCAGGTAAGGATTTGTTTCCGGTACGACATGCTGGAAAAAATCATAACGTTCGTAGTAAAGAGACAAAATACTGTCCAAAACGTTCAGATATCCCTGCGTGAGATTGTTTTCAGGATTGTTTTCCTCTTGTCTGCGATGGTATCCTTCTTTTCCAATAATCAGCATATCATTGAAAATGTCGTCAAGGAGGGCAAATTTATCTTTATAATGTGTGTAGAAAGTGATCCGGCTGACATTGGCAATCTTACATAATTCAGTGATTGAAATTACATCAAAAGCCTGTGTGTTCAAAAGCTTTAAAAGAGCAGACTTTAAAGCACGTTTTGTTTTGGTGATACGCTTATCTTCCATTGCGGATATTCTCCTTTCTGTGTTCTGTGGCAGATCATACGAATGCGGTGATTGCTTATCTGTAAAATTATTGTAACTGTTCAGAGCCAACCTCCAAAATGCTACGCATTTCGTCGGTGTGGCGTATCCGCCAAATAAAATTTCAAAAACAGTCTTAAAAATGCAAGCATTTTATAGCTGTTTTATGAAATTTTGCTTGGCTCTGAACAGTTACAAATTATTTTAACACTTGTAAAGAAAATGGTCAAATGTAGATAAGAGGGATTCATTGTTGATCTCGTGGTAGTGTGAACAGTAGTGCAGGATAGTGAGTAACAGAAATGTAACATTTTTCGAATAATTCTTAATGAATCATTACTACATATTTAAGAAGTATGGTTTATAATATATATAATTATACGGATATTGTATGCGAAAGATGCTGGAAATAGTGATGTCAGTAATATCCGTAAGAAAAAGAGCGTTGTTTACAGTAACGCAGAGGGATTGGGAGAGAGAATGCAGCAAAAGATAAAGGAAATGTTGATAAAGATAAAAGATGTACTGGTGAGTGTCTGGCATAGTTATAAAAGAATGCGTCAGGAGAACAATATTTATTTCAACATACTGGTAGGTCTTGTGTTTTTTGCGATTGTCGGAACAGGTGTATGTATGGTGGCAAATGCGCGGGAAGCAGCAGCTTTACGTCAGGTAGAAATACAGAAAGAGAAAGAAGCACAAGAGAAGAAAAAAGCCGAAGAAGAGGCGAAAAAAGCAGAAGAGGCAGCAAAGGCAGAAAGAGATAAGTCCATGTCTCTTCAGCCGGGAGTTGCAGTTGGAACAATGGACCCGCAGGATGATGAGAAAGTCGTTTATCTGACATTTGATGATGGACCGTCTGCAAATACGCAGCGTGTGCTTGATATTCTGGATCAGTATGATGCGAAAGCTACCTTTTTCATTACTGCCCAGCAGCCGGATTATTTTCCTATGATCAAGAAGGTTTATGATGAGGGACATACAGTTGGACTTCACAGCTATACGCATGAATATGATCAGGTCTATGCATCTGTGGATGCTTATTTTGATGATCTTGAGAAAATAGGAGAGGTGGCAAAGGAACAGCTTGGATTTGTTCCATGCTTTATCCGTTTTCCGGGAGGCGCATCGAATTCTATTTCGAAAAAATATTCGGCAGGAATTATGACACAGTTGACACAGCAGGTGCTGGATAAGGGATACCAGTATTATGACTGGAATGTGAGCAGTGGAGACGGAGGAACGGTTACGGCAGATCAGATCATCGCACAGTCAGAGACGGATGAGTACACCAAAGTAATGCTCCTGTTCCATGACACAGAGGCGAAGGAATCTACCATCCAGGCACTTCCAACGGTAATGGAGTACTATAAAAATCTGGGGTATTCTTTTAAGGCGATCGATCGGGAAAGCCTGGTTGTGCATCATGAAGTGAATAATTAGAAGATAACAGAGAAAGAAAAGCAGGAGTTGGCTGTAAAGAAGAGCAGTCGACTCCTTTTCTTTCCTATGGTATAATTGAAAAACAAGAAAACAATGAAAGGGGCAGATTTTATGGGGAATAACTCAGAAAATAAGCCGGACAGATATATAAATATAGGTATTGTAGCGCATGTGGATGCCGGAAAGACGACATTGTCGGAAAGCATGCTCTATCATGCCGGAGCAATCAGGAAGCTTGGCAGAGTGGATCATAAAGATGCGTTTCTAGATACAGATCAGATGGAAAGAGAACGTGGGATCACTATTTTTTCCAAGCAGGCAGTATTCCAGTGGAAGGATCGCACGATCACACTTCTTGATACACCGGGACATGTGGACTTTTCTGCGGAGATGGAACGCGTTCTGCAGGTTCTGGATTGCGCAGTGCTTGTTGTCAGTGGAGCAGATGGTGTGCAGGGACATACACAGACATTATGGAAGTTATTAAAAAAGATATCACATTCCGACATTTCTTTTTGTGAATAAAATGGATCAGGAAGGAACGGATGGTGAAAAACTTCTGAAAGAACTCCGCAAGCGTTTTGGGGAAAATGTCGTTCCATTTGTGGATATCATGACAGAATCCGATTACCCGGGTGGAAAAGTATATTTACATACGAAAGAGAGCGCAGTGGAAGAGGTGCTGGAAGAGCTGGCTGTCTGTGAAGATGATATGATGGAAGAATATCTGGAAGAGGGAAGAATCTCTCTGGATAAAGTACAAAAAGCAGTTGCAGACCGTCAGGTGTTTCCATGTTATTTGGTTCGGCACTACATTCTCAAGGCGTGGAAGAACTTTTGGATGGACTTGATCTGTATATAAAAGATAAGACTTATCCGGCAGAGTTTGGGGCAAAGGTTTATAAGATTGCAAGGGATAATCAGGGAAACCGTCTGACCTATCTGAAAGTGACAGGTGGAAGACTGAAAGTAAAAGATGTAGTGGAAGGACTGAATGAAAAGATCAATCAGATCCGGATCTACTCCGGTGAGAAATTTGAGGCTGTCCAGGAAGTAGAAGCCGGAAGAGTATGTGCAGTGACAGGATTGGAAAATACAAGACCCGGGCAGGGAATCGGAGCAGAAGAAGAGTCAGATTTACCGGTATTAGAGCCGGTGTTGACATACCAGATCCTTCTTCCGGATGACTGTGATGTACATAAGATGCTTTTGAACCTAAAGATTTTAGAGGAAGAAGAACCAGAACTTCATATTGTATGGGAGGAACAGACTTCTGAGATTCATGTACAGCTGATGGGAGATGTGCAGATTGAGATTTTACAGCGGATGATAAAGGAACGTTTTGGTGTGCTGGTAGAATTCGGTGAAGGGAGTATTGTTTACAAAGAGACAATCACAGCACCGGTAGAAGGAGTGGGACACTTTGAACCATTACGTCATTATGCAGAAGTGCATCTGCGTCTGGAACCGGGAGAACGTGGATCCGGAATGCAGTTTGCAGCAGAGTGCAGTGAAGATATTCTGGACAGAAACTGGCAGCGGCTTGTTCTGACACATCTGGAAGAGAAGGAACACAAAGGTGTGCTGACAGGTTCACCGATCACGGATATGAAGATTACGCTGACTTCCGGACGTGCACATCAGAAACATACGGAAGGCGGAGATTTTCGTCAGGCAACTTATCGTGCAGTGCGTCAGGGATTAAAGAAAGCAGACAGTATTCTTCTGGAGCCATATTATGAATTCCGAATGGAACTTCCATCAGAAAATGTAGGACGAGCTATGACAGATATCCAAAATATGTCCGGCAAATTCGGAACACCGATGATAGAAGAAGAGACAACAGTGCTGACAGGAAGTGCACCGGTGTCCCTGATGCGTGGATATCAGAAAGAATTCACTGCCTATACAGGTGGATGTGGAAGAATGGCAGTTTCGTTGAAAGGTTATGATATCTGTCATAATCAGGAAGAAGTTCTGGCAGAGTCAACCTATGATTCGGAGGCAGATCTGGCGAATCCGACAGGTTCTGTATTCTGTGCACATGGAGCAGGATTTGTTGTAGATTGGGATGAAGTTGAAGAATATATGCATATGGAACATACATTGGAATCAGGAAATGATGATGAAATGGGTGTAATGGAGGTGACACTTCCAAAACGCAGGCACTCCAGTATTGAACTGACACAGGAAGAGTTGGATGCGATCTATGTCCGTACACCGGATCCGAAGAAGGATCGTTCTACAGGTCCTGTAACTGTCCGGGCAAAGGAAAAGACAAGAGAGCCGGGAAGCGCTTACCAGGATCCGAAGTGGGAAGCACGCCGGAGAGCGAAAGCCGGAACAGAAGAATACCTTCTGGTAGATGGTTATAATATAATTTTTCATGGGAGGAACTGAAAGAACTTTCAGAAAGAGATATTGGTGCAGCAAGAGGAAAGCTTGCAGATATTCTAAGTAACTATCAGGGATTCCGCAAATGTACCCTGATCCTTGTGTATGATGCTTATAAAGTAGAGGGGAATCCGGGTGAAGTGCTGAAATATCATAACATTTATATTGTCTATACGAAAGAAGCAGAAACAGCAGATCAATATATTGAGAAGACAGTCCGCAGGATTGCGAAGAATGCAGATGTAACAGTAGCCACATCAGATGGGCTTGAACAGGTGATCATCATGGGACAGGGGGCTCACAGAATGTCTGCGCCAGGTCTGAAAGAAGAGGTTGAGTTGGCATTAAAAGAACTCAGAGGAGAGCATCTGGGCAGGCAGGTAAATCTGAAAAATTATCTTCTGGATTATCTTGATGAGGAAACTGCAAAACAGATGGAAGAAATCCGTTTGGGAAAAGAAAAGTGTTAATTTTTAATGAAGATACAAGCTTTTTGGTGATATTAATGTTATGATATAAGAAATAAAGTCGCAAAACGAACAAGTGAGCAAATTGGTCAGTGCTCTGGGAAAGTGAGAATTGTGACTTACGAAAGCGAGGTAGAGATGATGAGATGTATGAACTGTTACCAGGAGATACCGGATAGTTGTAAGTTCTGCCCGAATTGCGGGGCGAAGCAGCCGGTACAGAAGATGGAACCTGTATCACAGGTGAAGGAAGAGACAACAGATAACATAACAGAAGATACAGCAGAGGTACAGCAGCCGACAGAAAAAGTGCAGTCAGAAGAAGATGTGCTGCCGGAAGAAAAAGTGCAGCCAGAAGAAGATGTGCAGCCGACAGAACCAACACAGCCAGCGGATGTGGCAGGTTCATATCAGAACGATCCATACAAAAGTGTGAATCAGGAGCAGAATACTTCCTATGGTGAACCAAACAACTATGAGTATGGACAGGGGTACGGTCAGCAAAATCAGAATTATAACCAGCAGAATCAGAATTATACTCAGCAAGCTCCAAACTATGGTCAGCAGAACCAGGGATATTATCAGCAGAATAATTTCAATGGAATGCCACAGGAGCCAGTGAACTGGGTTCCATATCTTATATTATCAATTATTTCAACATTATGTTGCTGTCTTCCGTTTGGTGTAGTGGGAATCGTATTTTCGGCGAAGATCAATAGTGCTATGCTGGCAGGAAATCTTGAAGAAGCACAGAATAATGCGAAGATGGCAAGAATCTGGATTATCGTATCCTTTGCAATTGGTCTTCTTACATGGTTGATCTACATGGTTCTGATCGTGACAGGGGCAGTTTCCGGTTCGGCTTATTACTATTATTAAAAAGCGAGCGGATGATGATTTGGAAGATAAAGATGCGTGAAGCATTTCAAACAAAAAGGTCAGCCAGGATCATCGCAGTTCTGACGGGGGCAGTGATTGCAGTGGCCGCTGCGGGTTATCTCTTTTTTCATAATCCGCACCAGTATCCGCTGCCCTGCCTCTTTCATATTATTACCGGACTGTATTGTCCGGGGTGCGGTGCCGGGCGGGCAAGCTATTCTATTTTACATGGAAGATTTTATACGGCATTCCGGTATAATCCGATGTATGTGATATTACTCCCGTTTCTAGGGATGTATATTGTAGCACGATTGATTGACTGGATTTTGACCGGTGGTAATCATGTGGATCAGAAGATTAATCAGAAAGTCCTATATGTGGTATTAGTTATAGTGGTGGGGTTCGGAATCGTGAGAAATATTCCGATTTATCCATTTTCATTGCTTGTGCCGGCGGGATATTAAAAACAAAACCAGAGAAACGAAGTTCTTTCAGATTCTGTTTAAATGAGTGACAGAGAAAAAACTTCGTTTTTCGTTTTTCATTTTTTGATTTATTAAAAAGCATGACTAGGAAAATTCTCAAGAATATGGTATTATGAAAAATGATATATTGTGCGTAAAGAAAAGTAACGCGTCAACCTGAAGGAAAGACCGAAGGTTATCATTCATCGGTGATTCGATGAAAAGTAACAGGATATGGAGGAATGAAGAATGATTAATAAACTGGTAGAGAAGATCAAAAAGACAGGTGCACCGATCGTAGTTGGACTCGATCCAATGCTGAACTACATCCCACAGCACGTACTTGATAAGGCTTATGCAGAGTATGGTGAGACTCTGGAAGGAGCAGCAGAGGCAGTATGGCAGTTCAATAAGGAGATCGTTGACAAGACTTATGATCTGATTCCGGCAGTAAAACCACAGATCGCAATGTACGAGCAGTTCGGAATTCCGGGACTGATGGCATTTAAGAAGACAGTAGATTACTGTAAGTCTAAAGACCTTGTGATCATCGGAGATGTAAAGCGTGGAGATATCGGTTCTACATCTGCTGCTTATGCAACAGCACATCTTGGAAAGATTAAGGTGGGAAGCAAGGAATATACACCATTCGGAGAGGACTTTGCAACAGTGAATCCGTACCTTGGATCTGACGGAGTGAATCCATTTGTTGACGTATGCAAGGAAGAGAAGAAAGGTCTGTTTATCCTTGTTAAGACATCCAATCCGTCCAGTGGAGAGTTCCAGGACAGAATCATTGATGGAAGACCGCTTTATGAGTGGGTTGGTGAGAAGGTTGCCGAGTGGGGAGCTGACTGCATGGGAGATGAGTACAGCTATATCGGAGCTGTTGTAGGAGCTACTTATCCGGAGATGGGTAAAGTATTAAGAGAAATCATGCCGAAGTCTTACATCCTTGTACCGGGATATGGTGCACAGGGCGGACAGGGAAAAGACCTTGTTCATTTCTTTAACGAAGACGGACTTGGTGCGATCGTAAACTCTTCTCGTGGAATTATTGCAGCTTACAAGCAGGAAGCTTATGCGAAGTTCGGACCGGAAAATTTCGGTGATGCATCAAGAGCAGCAGTTGAAGCAATGGTAGCTGATATCAGCGGAGCACTTGCAGCGGCAAAATAATTTCAAGAAAGGAATTGCATAAGTTTATGGCAAAGCAGAAAGAAAATGCAGTAGTACATTCCCAGGAGCAGCTGGCGGATGGAATCTACAGCATGTGGATCAATACAGAGGCAGCAAAGGACGCAAAGCCGGGACAGTTTATTTCTATGTATACAACAGATGGAAGTAAATTACTTCCGCGTCCGATCAGTATCTGTGAGATTGATAAAGAGAACGGAAGACTTCGTGTTGTTTACCGTGTGACAGGACCGAAGACAGGAACAGAAGAATTTTCTAAGCTGAAAGCAGGAGATATCATTCCGGTGATCGGACCTCTTGGAAATGGATTCCCATACGAGAAGGCTGAAGGAAAGAAAGTATTTCTGATGGGCGGAGGAATCGGTGTACCGCCGATCCTTGAATTGGCGAAACAGATGGACTGCGAGAAGAAACAGATCGTAGTAGGATACCGCGACGCACAGACATTCCTTAAGGAAGAGTTCGAGCAGAACGGAGAACTTTATATTTCCACAGAAGATGGAAGTGTCGGAACAAAGGGAAATGTTATGGACGCAATCCGTGAAAATGCTCTGGAAGCAGATATGATCTATGCCTGTGGACCGACTCCGATGCTCCGTGCGATCAAACAGTACGCAGAAGAGAACGGAATCGAGTGTTATATCTCACTGGAAGAGAGAATGGCATGCGGAATCGGTGCCTGTCTGGCATGTGTATGTAAATCGAAAGAAAAGGATGCACATAGCAATGTAAATAACAAGCGTATCTGTAAGGATGGCCCTGTATTCTTGTCTACGGAGGTGGAAATCTAATGAACATGAGCGTAAATATTGCCGGAGTAGAATGGAAAAATCCGGTAACAGTTGCATCCGGAACATTTGGTTCAGGAGAAGAATTTTCAGAATTTGTAGACCTGAACCGTCTTGGAGCAGTGACAACGAAAGGTGTGGCGAACGTACCGTGGGCAGGAAACCCGACTCCACGTGTAGCTGAGGTTTATGGCGGTATGATGAACGCCATCGGACTTCAGAATCCTGGAATCGATCTGTTCTGCGAGAGAGATATTCCATATCTGAAGAATTTTGATACAAAGATCATCGTAAATGTATGCGGACACGCTCCGGAAGAATATCTTGCAGTTGTAGAACGTCTTGCAGACGAACCGATTGATATGATGGAGATTAATATTTCCTGTCCGAACGTCAATGCAGGATTCCTTGCATTTGGACAGGATGCACATAATGTAGAAAAGCTGACAGCGCAGATTAAGAAGATTGCAAAGCAGCCGATCATTATGAAACTGACACCGAATGTAACAGATATCACAGAGATCGCAAGGGCAGCAGAAGCCGGTGGAGCAGATGCGGTATCTCTGATCAATACATTGACAGGAATGAAAATTGATATCAACAGAAAGACATTTGCGGTAGCGAATAAGACCGGAGGAGTATCCGGACCGATCGTGAAACCAGTTGCAGTTCGCATGGTTTATCAGGTGGCACAGGCTGTTAACATTCCGATCATCGGAATGGGTGGAATTTCCTGTGCAGAAGATGCAATCGAATTCCTTCTTGCAGGTGCAAGTGCAGTGTCTGTAGGAACAGCAAACTTCCACAATCCGGCAGTGACACTGGAAGTGATTGACGGAATCGAAGCTTATATGAAGAAGAATGGCTTTGAGAATGTAAAAGATATGGTTGGTATTGTAAAATAAACCCGGAGGTAAGATAGAATGGAAAGTTATAAGAAAGAATTTATCAAATTTATGGTAGACTGTGCCGCACTGAAATTTGGAGATTTCACACTGAAAAGCGGAAGAAAATCCCCATTTTTCATGAATGCAGGAGCATATGTAACAGGATCCCAGTTAAAGAAACTTGGAGAGTATTACGCAAGAGCAATTCACGAGACATATGGAGATGACTTTGATGTACTGTTTGGACCGGCGTACAAAGGAATCCCGCTCGGAGTTGTAACAGCAATCGCATACAGTGAATTATATGGAAAAGAAGTACGTTACTGCTCAGACCGTAAGGAAGAGAAAGATCATGGCGCAGATAAGGGAAGTTTCCTTGGAAGCAAGCTGAAAGACGGAGACCGCGTGATCATGATCGAGGATGTTACAACATCCGGTAAATCTATGGAAGAGACAGTTCCGAAGGTAAAAGGTGCGGCTGACGTTACAATCGTTGGACTTATGGTATCCTTAAACCGTATGGAAGTAGGAAAAGGCGGAGAGAAGTGTGCACTTGACGAAGTGAAAGATCTCTATGGATTTGAGACAGCAGCGATCGTTACAATGGAAGATGTTGTAGAGTGCCTTTACAACAAGGAATGTGACGGAAAAGTAGTGATCGATGATGAATTAAAAGCAGCGATCGATGCATATTATGAGAAATATGGAGCAAAATAAGGAGGCCTGGTGTTTTGGAAAAAGCGTATCGTGTAATGAGAAACAGCGGAGCAGGTAACATTGCAATTGGAATTATCCTGCTTGTTACAGGAGTTACGGTAGGGATTATTTCTATTATCAATGGAGCCAGTCTGTTAAAACATAAAAATAATATAACATTTTAAAAGGAAAGTCCCCTCGTAGCTTGTTCATTGTGAGTAGTTACGTCCGAAGTGAACCGGCAGAGGGGACTTTCTTTTTCTGTGAAGGTGTAAGAAATTGACAAAAAAAGAAGCGAAGAGAGTCAGGACGCTTGGAAAGATCCTGTTTATATTATATATTATCTTTCTTGTATACTTTCTGTTCTTATCAGACTGGTACGGCAGGGAAGGCGTAATGGATGAATACCATTACAATCTGGAGCTATTCAAAGAGATTAAGAGATTTATTCAATACAGACATCAGCTGGGAACATTTGCGGTGTTCTCAAATTTATTTGGAAATATTCTGATTTTCATGCCAGTTGGTTACTTTTCTGCAATGGCAGGAAAAAGAAGAAGCTTTTTCAAAACGTTATTTTGGAGTTTTTGTCTGACTTTTTGTGTAGAGTTAATGCAGCTGATCACGAAAGTGGGATGCTTTGATGTGGATGATATTCTGCTGAATACAATCGGCGGTGTACTTGGATATATAGTTTTGTAGTTTGTAATCTACTAAGGAGAAGAAATGATCGGAAAAAGAAAGAAAACGAATGAAAGAAGAAAAATCAGAAGGAAGAAAAGGAACGAAAGAGTAATCAATCAAAGAAATATGGGAAAGCAGCGTATCTGCAGTCAAGAAGAGGTGTGATCTCCTGCTGGTTGACCGGATGGTCACTTGCTCTCTTGCTGGGATGTGTTGGATATGCATTCCTGACGAGAGGAAAGGCAGCCGGAATTGTCGGAGGGATTGCAATCCTTTCTTTAATGATTGATATCTATGGAATCTGGAATGCAATAAAAGGATTTGAGGAGCAGGATAGAAAATATCTTTCCTGCAAATGTGGAATCGGGATCGGTATTGTGCAGATCTTGTGCTTCCTTGGAATTTTTGTTGGAGGTCTGAACTTATGATCGGAAAGTTAAGTGAGTTACAGAAGGAGAAAAATGAACAGTGCACACAGCGTCACGAACTGGCAGTTGAGCGTCTGCGCACGATCGTGACAGAAGAAACAGTGAATACAGCATATATTTCTTATTTTCAGGATTGTACCTTGTTTCTGCTTGAGTTAGAGAATACACGAAAAAAGCTAGAAGATGGAAGCTGGGACAGCTTAAGTCTTGAAGAAAAGCGTAGCCTGAACAGGATTCTTTATAGTGATATTATAGGAGAGAAATATCAGACAAGCTATGCCAATCAAGACTATGCCTGTGAAAAATTGGGGCAGGAGATGGGACAGCTTTTAAGTTTGTTGTATACGGAAATCAGAGCAGGAATTCCGTATGTATTTGAACAGCGCAAGGATTATCTGACAATCCTCTATGAGTTGTTTCTCGAAGTCTATACCTGTTTCGAGGGAATGAGTGAGGAAGAGAATCCGGTTCCAAAGCCGGAGCAGATCAAGGAGATTCTGTATTGGTATGCAAGCGATTACTGCGATGTATTTTATGCAGACCGAATTCTGGAGCAGATGGATCCGTCAGCGGATTTTGCAGTACAGATCATTGAGAAGGCAGATCTTGATGAAGATGATTATCTGTATGAATTCGGTGAGTACATTTCCAAGAATGAACTTGGAACAGCTCATCATCTGAGAAATCTGCCGCAGGAGACACTGCAGAAGATGGCAGATGTATATACGGAAGGATATCGGGTTGGTTTTATTAATACTGGAAAAGATCTGTCAAAGAAATCGATTGTAAATATCCGTTACAGCCTTGGATTTGAAAAGGTGATCTGCCTTGCAATCGAGAACTTCCGTAAGATGGGATTAAAGCCGGTTATTTATCGCGCTGCCTCCAGCGTGATCACAAAGAGAGAGCACCACAAGATTGGATATTACGGTGCGATTGCGAATCAGCAGTATGAGTATGATCACAGACAGGACCAGGCACTCTTTATGGATAAGCGTTATGTAGAACGTAAGCTTGAGGTGATGAAGACCGTTTTTGAGCAAAATAAAGAGATGGCAGCAGGCGTTGCAGGACCGGCAGTTATGGAGATCTTCGGTGAGACTCCATTTTCACCGGAAGCGAAAGAAACAGCACCGGCATATGATGAGGCGCAGAGAGAACTGGATCTTCTCTTTAGCAGCAGATCAGGACAGATCACGAATGAGTATATCAAGGGTGAGGAAAGAAGTTTCACGATTGTTGCTTATCCGGTGCCGGAGATTGGAGCAGATTATGCAAAGATCTTTGATGAAGTGATCAAGATCAATACATTAGACGCGAAACTTTATGAAAAAGTGCAGCAGACAATGATCGATGCGTTAGATCAGGGAACTTGTGTACATGTAAGAGGAAAAGGAGAAAACCAGACAGATATTACAGTACAGTTATATCATCTGAAAGACACACAGAAGGAGACAATCTTCGAAAATTGTGTGGCAGATGTGAATATTCCTGTCGGAGAAGTATTTACATCACCGGTTCTGGAAGGGACGAACGGCATACTTCACGTAAGCAAGGTATATCTGGACGGACTTCAGTATGAGAATCTGAAGCTGACATTTCAGGATGGAAAGATCACCGACTATACATGTACGAACTTTGAGGATGAAGCACAGAATAAGAAATACATTTACGATAATGTGTTGAAGAATCATGAGACTCTTCCGCTTGGTGAGTTCGCAATTGGAACAAATACGACTGCATATGTGGCAGCAAAGAAATTTAATATAGAAGATAAGATGCCGATTCTGATCGCAGAGAAGACAGGACCGCATTTTGCAGTAGGAGATACATGTTATTCCTGGAGCGAGGAAATCAGAGTCTACAATCCGAATGGAAAGGAAATTGTGGCGAAAGATAATTCCTGTTCTCTTCTTCGTAAGGAAGATGTATCAAAAGCATACTTTAACTGTCATACAGATATAACCGTGCCTTATAAAGAATTAGAAGAAATAAGTGTAGTGACAAACGAGGGAAAAGACATTATACTATTAGAGGACGGAAGATTCGTATTGCCGGGAACAGAGGTACTTAATGAGCCTTTGGATGAAGCGGGATTCTAAGGAAATCCTATAGGTAATTGGATAGTTAATAGATGATTAAATGGAATCTTTCATAAGTATGGATAATAAATAAACAAAGTTTTCCAAGGGAAGGAAAACAGTATACCACTGAGGAGGAAATGATATGCCAAAAGTAGGAATTGTCATGGGCAGCGACTCAGATCTGAAGGTGATGAGTAAGGCAGCAGCCACACTGGAGAAGTTTGGAATCGATTATGAGATGACGATCATTTCAGCACACCGTATGCCGGATGTCTTTTTTGACTGGGCAAAGGCAGCTGAAGGAAAGGGAATCAAAGTAATTATTGCAGGAGCAGGTATGGCAGCACATCTGCCGGGAATGTGCGCAGCACTTTTCCCAATGCCGGTAATTGGTATCCCAATGTCAGGGAAGAATCTGGAGGGTATGGACGCACTTTATTCAATCGTTCAGATGCCACCTGGAATCCCGGTTGCTACAGTTGCAATCGACGGCGGTATGAATGCGGCAATTCTTGCAGCAAAGATGCTTGCAATGTCAGATCCGGAGCTTTTAGAGAAACTGAAAGCTTATTCTGCAGAGATGAAAGATACGGTACAGGCAAAAGCAGACAGACTTGCAGAAGTTGGTTATGAGGAATATCTCAACAATAAATAAATATTACGATTCGAAAGAAAAGGAGATTTACGATGGATTACAAGACATCAGGTGTAGATATTGAAGCCGGTTACAAATCAGTGGAATTAATGAAAGAATATGTAAAAGAGACAATGCGCGCAGAAGTTCTCGGAGGACTTGGCGGATTCTCAGGAGCTTTCTCTCTTGCGAAGATCAAAGAGATGGAAGAGCCTGTTCTTCTTTCCGGTACAGATGGATGCGGAACAAAGGTAAAACTTGCTATGGTAATGGATAAGCATGACACAATCGGAATTGATGCTGTTGCTATGTGCGTGAACGATATCGCATGTGCAGGTGGAGAGCCGCTGTTCTTCCTGGATTACATTGCATGTGGAAAGAATTATCCGGAGAAGATCGCTGCAATCGTAAAAGGTGTTGCAGAAGGATGTAAGCAGTCCGATGCAGCTCTGATCGGTGGAGAGACAGCAGAGCATCCGGGACTTATGCCAGAAGATGAATATGATCTTGCAGGATTCGCAGTTGGTGTTTGCGATAAGAAAGATATGATCACAGGAGAGAATCTTGCAGCCGGAGATGTTCTGATCGGAATGGCTTCTACAGGTGTTCACAGCAACGGATTTTCACTTGTAAGAAAAGTATTTGATATTACAAAAGAATCTTTAGATACTTATTATGATGATCTTGGAACTACTCTTGGAGAGGCACTTCTTGCTCCGACAAGAATCTATGTAAAAGCACTTAAAAGCATCAAAAATGCAGGTGTTACAGTAAAAGCATGCAGCCATATCACAGGTGGCGGATTCTATGAGAACATTCCGCGTATGCTTAAAGAAGGAACTCATGCAGTTGTAGAAAAAGACAGCTACCCGATTCCACCAATCTTTGCAAAACTTGCAAAAGAGGGCGAAATCGAAGAGCAGATGATGTACAACACATTCAACATGGGACTTGGAATGGTTCTCGCTGTTGATCCGGCAGACGTTGATAAGACAATGGATGCAATTCGTGAAGCGGGAGATCAGCCATATGTAGTCGGCAAGATTGAGGTTGGCGAAAAGGGAGTGACTTTATGTTAAGAGTCTTAAGTATGGTGTCAGGAGGCGGAACAAACCTTCAGGCAATCATCGACAGCGTAAAGAATGGAATGATCAACGAATACAGAACTTGTGGGCGTGATCAGCAATAATAAGAATGCCTATGCACTGACACGTGCCAAAGAAAATGGAATCGATGCGAAATGCATTTCTCCGAAGGACTACGAGTCAAGAGAAGTGTTCAATCAGGAACTTTTAAAAGGCTGTGGATGCATATGAACCGGATCTGATCGTGCTGGCAGGTTACCTTGTGGTAATCCCGCCGGAGATGATCAAGAAGTATAAGAACCGGATCATCAACATTCATCCATCTCTGATTCCATCTTTCTGTGGAACAGGTTATTATGGATTGAAAGTACACGAGGCAGCTTTGGAGCGCGGTGTGAAAGTAGTTGGTGCAACAGTACATTTCGTAGATGAAGGAACTGATACAGGCCCGATCATCTTGCAGAAGGCTGTAGAAGTACACAATGGAGATACCCCGGAAGTGCTTCAGCGCAGAGTGATGGAACAGGCTGAATGGAAGATCCTTCCACATGCAATCGATTTGATCGCGAACGGAAAGGTTGAAGTAGAAGGACATCGTACAATCGTTACCGAGTAAGGAGGCAGAGACTATGAACGTATTGATCGTAGGAAGCGGCGGAAGAGAGCATGCAATCGCAGCAAGCGTGGCAAAGAGCCCAAGAGCAGACAAAATCTTTTGTGCTCCGGGAAATGCAGGAATCGCTGAGTATGCGCAGTGTGTACCGATCGGCGCTATGGAATTTGATAAATTAAGAGATTTCGCAAAAGAGAATGCAATTGATCTTTGTATCGTAGGAATGGATGATCCGCTGGTAGGCGGTCTTGTAGATGTTCTTGAAGAAGCAGGAATCCGCACATTTGGACCGAAGAAGAATGCAGCGATTCTTGAGGGATCTAAAGCATTTTCCAAAGACCTGATGAAGAAATATAACATTCCGACAGCAGCTTATGAGAATTTTACAGATCCAAAAGCAGCAGTTGCTTATCTTGAGACAGCGAAGTTCCCGATTGTTTTGAAAGCAGACGGACTTGCACTCGGAAAAGGTGTTCTGATCTGTAAGAATTTGGAAGAAGCAAAAGTAGGTGTGAAAGAAATCATGCTGGATAAGAAGTTTGGTACAGCCGGAAATGAGATGGTCATTGAGGAATTTATGACAGGCCGCGAGGTTTCCGTACTTTCTTTTGTTGATGGAAAGACAATCAAGACAATGACAAGTGCGCAGGATCATAAGCGTGCCGGAGACGGAGATACAGGACTTAATACAGGCGGTATGGGAACATTTTCTCCAAGCCCGTTCTATACAAAAGAAGTAGAAGAATTCTGTGAGAAATATGTTTACCAGGCAACGGTAGACGCAATGGCAGCAGAAGGACGTCCGTTCAAGGGAGTTATCTTCTTTGGATTGATGCTGACAGAAGACGGACCGAAGGTCCTTGAATACAACGCTCGTTTCGGAGATCCGGAAGCTCAGGTTGTACTTCCTCGTATGAAGAATGATATCCTTGAAGTTATGGAAGCATGTATCGACGGAACACTGGATCAGGTTGATCTTCAGTTTGAAGACAATGCAGCAGTCTGTGTCGTACTCGCATCCGAAGGATATCCGGTAAGCTACGAGAAAGGCTTCCCAATCACAGGACTGGAAGAGTTCAAGAAGCACGAAGGATATTACTGCTTCCATGCAGGAACAAAATTCAACGGAGATCAGATCGTGACAAACGGCGGACGTGTTCTTGGCGTGACAGCGAAGGGAAAAGATCTGAAAGAAGCCCGTGCGAATGCATATGCAGCAACAGAATGGGTAAACTTTAAGAATAAATACATGAGACGTGATATCGGTAAGGCAATCGATGAAGCGTAAATAAAGGGTCGCAGACCTGGTTCAATAAGTTAAAACAATATAAGAAGTAATGAAGTAATGAAGGAAACCGGCAGGGAGGAAAAATCCAAACTGTCGGTTTCTTTGTGATTTTTATCACAGAAAATAAAAAATATGTGCTATACTAGGGTTGTAACAAAGGAAAAAGGTAACTGTTCAGTTACAGATAAAAGATATAACATCTATAAGGAGGATATAAAGATGGCAGTAGTAAAACTTACAACAGACAATTTTGAGCAGGAAGTACTTCAGGCACAGCAGCCGGTACTCGTTGATTTTTATGCAGACTGGTGTGGACCATGTAAGATGATGGCTCCAATCGTAGAAGCTCTTTCAGAAGAACTCAGTGATGTAAAGGTATGCCACATCAACATTGATGAGAATATCGACATTGCACAGAAATACAGAGTGATGAGCATTCCGACTTTCATCGCATTTAAAGGTGGTGAAGAGAGCGGAAGACAGATTGGTGCGATTCCTAAGACAGCACTGGTTGACCTTGTGAAATAAATTTGCGATAATAGAAGAAAGGAAAAACCCAGACGGGCTGCCGGGCACAGAGAAGGCTGAGAGATATGGCTCATTCCTGTGAACGACAGCCTGTCTTTTGCTTAGATATTAAGAAGAAAGGCGGGAGTCAGAGCATGTCATTGCAGTTTATTTTCGGGAATTCCGGAAGCGGAAAGTCCCATTATTTATATCAGCAGATTGTTGAGGAGTCAATCCGTCATCCGGAGAAGAATTATCTTGTTCTGGTTCCGGAGCAGTTTACAATGCAGACGCAGAAGGACCTGTGTATGGCACATCCACGTGGCGGTATTATGAATATTGATGTCTTAAGTTTTGGACGTCTGGCTCACCGTGTTTTTGAAGAGACAGGAAAGGAAAGACAGCCGATCCTTGATGATGAGGGTAAGAATCTGGTGCTCCGTAAGATTGCAGGAAATTACGAAGATGAGCTGACCGTTCTTAAGGGAAATCTTAAGAAGCAGGGATATATCAGCGAAGTGAAGTCCGTGATATCAGAATTCACACAGTATGGAATTGATTTTGAACAGCTTGATTCTTTCATGGAAGGACTGAATCCGGAAAGTTATCTGTATTATAAGTTAAAGGATATCCGTAAAGTATATGAAGGATTTGAAGATTATCTGCGTGATAAATATATCACAAAAGAAGAATTACTTGATGTGTTGAGTCAGGCTGTACCGGAAGCGAAAATGCTTAAAGACAGTGTGATCGCAATGGATGGATTTACCGGATTTACACCGGTGCAGAACCGGCTGATCGGGGAACTTCTGAAAGTGTGCGACAAGATTATGTTGACAGTTGAGATCGATCGGAGGGAAGATCCGTTTGTCTATAAGCATCCGTATCAGCTTTTTGCGTTGAGTAAGCAGATGGTTACTTCACTGACGGAAGTGGCGCAGGAAGTGAGAGTGGAGATTGATGAGCCGGTCTGGTTATGCAAGAATCCATCGTATCGGTTCAAAGAGAATCCGGAGATGGCGTTTTTGGAAGAGGAACTATTTCGTTATTCCAGAAGAAAATACAGTGGAGAGAAGATGCGGTCAATTTCTCTTCATGAAGTTCATACACCACAGGAAGAGGCACAGTATGTGGCAGAGGAGATCCGGCGTCTGGTGAGAGAAGAAGGGTACAGATATCGGGAAATCGCAGTGATTGCTTCGGATCTGAGTACTTATGCAGATGCTTTGGAAAAAGCATGTGATCGATATGAAATCCCGGTCTTTATGGATCATAAGAAAAGTATTTTATTAAATTCTTTTGTAGAGTATTTAAGAAGCTTGCTGGCGATGGTAGAACAGAACTATACTTACGAAAGCGTTTTTCGTTATCTGCGGACCAGCCTGTGTGGGTTCACAAGAGATGAAGTAGACCGTCTGGAAAATTACTGTCTTGCGCTGGATCTGAAAGGATTCAAGAAATGGGATCAGGTCTGGGTGAGAAAGACACCGATGACGACAAAGGAAGAACTGGAAGAACTGAACCATCTGCGCATGCGCTTTGTGGAAAAACTGACACCGCTGCATACAGTTCTGAAGAAGAGAAAAAAGACGGTAAAAGAGATCACACTTGCAGTTTATGAATATCTGGTTCAGGAGAAGATCCAGGAGCAGCTTGCAGAATTGGAGCAGAAATTCCAGGAAGATGGAGAACTGGCACTGGCGAAGGAATATGCACAGATTTATCGTATTGTTCTGGAATTATTCGATAAATTCGTTGAACTTCTGGGGGAGGAAGAGATTCCTTTGAAGGAATACTGTGAACTTTTAGATGCAGGACTTGAAGAGGCGAAAGTAGGTGTGATTCCTCCAAGTCTGGATCAGGTTGTGATCGGAGATATGGAGAGAACACGTATCAAAAATATCCGCGCATTATTTTTTGTCGGAGCAAATGATACGCTTCTTCCAGGAAATGCAGGGGCAAGAGGTCTGCTTTCCGAGCGAGACAGAAAACAGTTTCAGGAGAAGAAAATGAATCTTTCTCCCGGACCAAAAGAAAAATTATATATTCAGAAATTTTATCTCTATATGAATCTGACGAAACCGTCAGAACTTCTGTATCTGTCCTGGGCGAAAGTATCCGGGGAAGGAAAAGCACTTCGTCCAGCGTATCTGATCCAGGATCTGATGCGTCTGTTCCCGGTACTTGTTCCGGTAGAGGAAGACAGAAAGGGACTGCTTGATCATGAGATGATGAGAAAGAGCGGACTCTTGCAGATTGCAGAAGGTTTAAGAGAGAGGGAGCATGGACTGGATGATTCCTGGAAAGAACTGTACAGATGGTTTGTAAAGGATGAACAGAGTCAGGAAACTCTGAAGCAGATGATAGAAGCAGGTTTCTACCGGAAGGATGAGCCGAGCCTTGGAAGTAGAGTAGCAAAAGAACTCTTCCTGGATCCAAAGCGTGTCAGCGTAACAAGACTGGAACGTTTTGCTTCCTGTGCATATGCACATTTCCTGAATTACGGACTCCGTCTGTCAGAACGGGAGAAATATGGGTTCGAAGCAATGGATCTGGGAAATATTGCACATCAGGCACTGGAGCGATTTGCACACAAGGTAGAAGAGGAAGGTCTGGACTGGGTTACAATGCCGGAAGAGAAGCGGGAGCAGCTGATTGATGAAAGTGTAGAAGAAAGTATTCTGGATTATGGAAATACAGTTCTATTTTCATCTGCACGTAATGAGTATATGATCCACAGAATCAAGCAATTGATCAATCGGTCTGTCTGGGCACTGACACAGCAGATGGCGGCGGGCGATTTTGTGCCTAGCGGGTGTGAATTTAAGTTCGGAAGCGGAAAGATTGACAGAATTGACACATGTGAAGACGAAAATGCAGTCTATGTGAAGGTAACGGATTATAAAACTGGAAGGAAAGCATTTGATATCACAGCATTCTATCACGGTTTGCAGATGCAGCTTCCGGTTTATCTGAATGCGGCACTGGAGATCGAACGGCAGAAACATCCGGAGAAAGAAGTACTTCCGGCCGGTATTTTTTATTACAGGATCCAGGATCCGATTGTGAAGAAAGAAGAGACAAAAGCGGAAGTTGAGCAAAGTATTCTAAAAGAGCTGAAGCTGGATGGACTGATCAATGCAGATGAAAATGTAGTTGAGCATCTGGAGCGGAATCTGAGTGGAACTTCAACATTCTATCCGCTGCGGATGAATAAGAACAGAACGCTCGGTTCGGCATCAAAAGCTTTATCAAAGGAGAACTTTGATACGGTTCTTGCGTACACGAAAGAGAAAGAAAAAGAGCTGAAGGACGTGATGTATCAGGGAGAGGTTGCGGCACTTCCGTATGTACTTGATGAGATGACAGGCTGTGATTACTGTGGGTGCAGGGATATCTGCGGATTTGACCAGAGGATTGAAGGCTGTGAGTACAGAAGATTAAGAAAATACACCTTGGAAGAAGCGTTGAATTCTATGAAAGAGCGTCTTGGTATTTTGGAAGAGAAAGGGGAGGCAGGAGAATGAGCGTAAAATGGACAGAAGAACAACAGAAAGTAATCGACTTGCGTGATCGTAACATTCTCGTATCTGCAGCAGCAGGTTCCGGAAAGACAGCGGTACTTGTTGAACGGATTATTTCCAGGATAACAGATGAAAATGATCCCGCGGATGTAGACCGTCTCCTGGTTGTGACTTATACGGAAGCAGCGGCGGCAGAGATGAAAGAACGAATCGGTGCAGCAATTGAAAAGAAGCTGGAAGAGCAGCCGGGAAATGTGAATCTGGAGCAGCAGTCCACATTGATCCACAATGCGTCGATCATGACAATCCACAGTTTCTGCCTGTCGGTGATCCGGGATCATTTTCATGTGATTGGAATTGATCCGGCCTTTCGCATTGCAGAAGAAGGAGAATTGCGTCTTCTGATGCAGGATGTCTTAGAAGAGCTGATCGAGAATTTCTATGCAGAGGGATCCGAGGCGTTTTTAAACTTTGTTGACCAGTATGGAACAGGAAGAAATGATCAGAAGATCGAGGAACTTATCCTCCAGCTTTACGAATATTCCAGAAGTTATCCACAGCCGGAAAAGTGGTTGAAGGAATGTGTGGATAATTATGAGATCGATCCGGAGAAGATGGAAGAAGCAGATGTCGTGCAGGAGGCAAAGGCAAGAGTAAGGCAGAATCTCACAGATGTGAAAGGGTTTGTTCAACAGGCAATAGAAGTATGCGAACTTCCGGCCGGTCCGTATATGTATGGTGAAATGTTAGATTCTGATCTGGTACAGATTGAGCAATTGGAAAAAGCAGAGACATTTTGTCAGCAAGAGCAGATCGTCAGTGATTTTACATGGAAACGTTTGTCAGGAAAGAAAGATCCGACAGTCGATCCGGAGCTGAAAGAGAAAGCGCAGGGGCTTAGAAAACAGGCCAAGAAACTGATAGAAGATCTGAAAGCAAACTATTTCTACGCGCCTGTTGATGAGTGGATCAGGGATATGCAAGAGGCACAGACAGCAATGAAGATGTTAGTTCTGCTGGTACAGGCTTTTGCAGAGGCATTTTCGGAGAAAAAGAGACAGAGAAATCTGTTGGACTTCAGTGATATGGAACAGTTTGCACTTCGGATTCTGACGGAAGAAAAGGAAGGAAAATTGGTTCCGTCAGCAGTGGCACAGGAGTATCAGGAACGCTTTGAAGAAGTTATGATCGATGAGTATCAGGATAGTAACCTGGTGCAGGAAACAATTCTGACGAGTGTGTCAAGAGAGTCGGCAGGACAGAATAATCTTTTTATGGTTGGAGATGTAAAACAGAGTATTTACCGATTCCGCTTGTCGCGCCCGGAACTCTTTATGGGAAAATATAACAGCTACAGTACGCTGGAGAGCAGCAGGCAGAGAATTGATCTTGACAGGAACTTCCGAAGCAGAGGAGAAGTACTTGACAGTACAAATTATATTTTCAGGAAACTGATGCGGAAAGAATTTGGAGAAATTATCTATGATGATAAGGCGGCACTGCATTTGGGAGCCTCTTTTCCTGAATTACCGGATGAAAATGTGTTTACGGATCAGACGGAACTGCTTCTTTATAATCAGACGGGGCTTCGGAGCAGTGAAGCGAGAGAAGAAGAGGCGCGGATGATCGCACAGAGAATGAAAGAACTTCTAAGCACGGGTGTTGTGCTTGATAAGGAGACAGGAGAATACCGCCCGGTTCATTATCGGGATATGGTGATTCTGACGAGAAGTTTACAGGGGTGGGCAGAAGTTTTTGCGTCCATATTGGCCGAGGAGGGAATTCCGGCATACTCTGTGAGCAGAGAAGGATATTTCGAGACGTATGAGGTCAGTGTTCTTCTGGATTATCTGAAAGTTCTTGATAATGCAAGACAGGATCTGCCATTGACAGCAGTTTTGACTTCACCGTTTGCCGGTCTGACGGCAGCAGAGTTGTCAGTGATTCGTCTTGCATATCCGAATCAGTTGTTTTACGAGGCAGTGGAAGGATTTTGCAGCCTGAGTTCGGAAGAAATTCCGGAAACTGTGGACAAAAAGCAGGCAATACAGGTACAGGAAAAATTGAGGAAGTTTTTCGAGGTATTGGATCGTTTCAGGGAAATTCTTCCGTATATGGCAATCCATGACCTTCTTGCGGAAATAATTGATAAAACCGGCTATGGGTTATTTATCAGTGCGATGCCAGGGGGCGCACAGAGACAGGCTAATGTAGAAATGCTTGTTGAGAAAGCAAGAGCATTTGAAGGGACGAGCTATAAAGGTCTGTTTAATTTTGTACGCTATATCGAGCAACTGAAAAAATATGATGTTGATTATGGCGAAGCAAGTATCATAGACGAACAGGATGACACAGTCCGTATTATGAGTATTCATAAAAGTAAAGGTCTGGAGTTTCCAATCGTTTTTGTAGCCGGAACAGGCAAGCAATTCAATACACAGGATCTGAAAGGAAGTATTGTGATCCATCCGAGAAACGGAGTTGGAATTGACATTGTAGATCTTGAGATGAGGACAAAGGCACCGACTTTTTTGAAGAAAATGATCCAGGAGAAGACAAAGCTTGAGAATCTTGCAGAAGAACTTCGTGTGCTTTATGTAGCGATGACAAGAGCAAAGGAAAAGCTGATTCTGACAGGAAGTCTGAAAATGGGAGAAGACGGTCTGGAGCCTTATGTGAATCATATGACAGACAGGGAATCTTCATTGAGCCTTTATCAGTTAGAAGGCGCAAACCGTTATCTGGACTGGATTCTTCCGGCACTTCTTCAGGAAGAAGATCTCAAGAGAGAAGATGGTTTGTGTGGAATTCTCAAAACAGAAAGTGAAGAGGTGCAGCAATTGCCGATTAAAGTCCGGATTTTTGATGCAGAAGAGATGGATTTTACAGAAGATGCACAGCGACAGGCAGAAGTAATCGCAAGAGAAGTGCTTGAACACTGGGATACAACGAAGGTTTATCTTCCGGGAGCGGAAGATAAGCTGGAACAGCAGATGAATTTCCTGTATCCATATAAAGAAGAAGGAAAAATGAAGCTGAAATTTACAGTTTCAGAGTTGAAGAAGCGTGAGTCTTTGCAGGAAGAAGCAGGAGAAGAATTGATTCAGGA
>ENA-OUNH01000152-OUNH01000152.1-human-gut-metagenome-genome-assembly--contig:-NODE-152-length-25912-cov-3.886174_pt1 | contig 25912 bp, 31 predicted proteins | sample MGYA00242806_ERZ504814 | MGnify/ENA primary metagenome ERZ504814 (study PRJEB26092, sample SAMD00036389) | human gut metagenome | host: Homo sapiens | study: EMG produced TPA metagenomics assembly of...
TGCGGTGTATTTATTGTATGCCGGAGGAGGGAGTGCAGCATGTGTCGCGCTCCCTTATTTTGCAGGAAGAGGAAATCTTGAGGATCTGCCGGGTGATGGCAGAGCTGGGTATCCGGAAGATCAAGCTGACCGGCGGGGAACCGCTTGTACGGCCGCGGATGCCTCAGCTGGTGGAAAAACTGAAAAATATGCCGGGGATCGAGAAGGTGACTCTGACTACAAATGGTGTGCTTCTGAAAAGATCAGATGAGTGATTTTGCCCGGGCGGGGCTGGACGGATTGAATATCAGCCTGGATACGCTGGATGAGGCCTGTAGCAGGCGGATCACGCGGCGGGATGAACTGGGGCGGACGCTGGAAGGGATTTCGGAGGCAATGAAGTATCCGGAGATTTCGCTGAAGATCAATTGTGTGCCTCTTGGGATCCCGGAGCAGGATCTTTGCCGGGTGGCGCTTTTGGCCAGGGATCACAGGGTGCATGTGCGGTTTATTGAGATGATGCCCATTGGGATGGGAAAAGAATTTCATGGGGTGTCGGAGGAGGAACTGCTTCGGATCCTTGGGGAAAAGCTTCCGCGGTTTTCACCGTATGTTGGGGAGCCCCTTGGGAATGGACCGTGTCATTATTATGATGTGGATGGTTTTTCCGGAAAGATCGGGTTTATCAGCGCGGTGAGCCATAAGTTCTGTGGGGAGTGTAACCGGATCCGGCTGACTTCTCAGGGCTTTTTGAAGACCTGTCTGCAGTATGCGGCGGGAAGGGATCTTCGGGAGGTGATCCGCAGTGGTGGTTCGGATGAGGTGTTGAAGGCTGTGATCCTGGAGGCTTTGGCGGAGAAACCGGACGGGCATGTTTTTGGTGGAGGTCTGAAGAAACAGAAGGATGATAAGACGGAGAAGCTTTGTTTGGCTCAGATCGGAGGTTGAGTGATGAAGAGAGTTGCTGTGATCACTTCTAGTGATAAGGGGTACAGAGGAGAGCGGGAGGATCTTAGTGGTCCTGCTGTGAAGGAGATTATGGAGGCGGCCGGGTATGAGGTTGTTTCTGTGGATGTTTTGCCGGATGACCGTGGGATGCTTGGGAGCCGGATGGCTGAGATCGCAGATCTGGGGCTTGCGGAGCTGATCCTGACTACGGGTGGTACCGGGTTTTCTCAGAGGGATGTGACACCGGAGGCTACGGAGGATGTGATCGAGCGGCGTGTGCCAGGGATTCCGGAGGCGATGCGGGCGTTTAGTCTGACGATCACGAAGCGGGCGATGCTGAGCCGGGCTACGGCCGGGATCCGGAAAGGGACGTTGATCGTTAACCTGCCGGGGAGCCCTAAGGCTGTCAGGGAGTGCCTGGAGGTTATTATTGAGGCGTTGGGGCATGGGATTGAGATTTTGACTGGCGATGCTGGAGAATGCGGACGGTAGTGTGCGGTGTATACTTGTATTAACGAACGGACGCCCAACGGAGGCAGGGCCAGTACGGTGACACGCTGCGCGGCCTGTTCGGCTGCGTCGCTGGTTTGCTGCCATTCGCGCCAACTCGCCTGCGGCTCAAACAGGGCGCTCGGTGGCAGCAGCTATACTCGCCTCTCGACGGCCGCTCCGCTAACGTCACCGTACTGGCCCTGCCTCCGTTGGGCTGGTTGTTGGATGTGGTAGGTTTTATGATTAAAATTCGTCTCCAGCGATTCATAATTCCTGAGGCTTGAGAGTTACATGTGGTAGGTTTTGGAAATCAATATTGCTGGTGTGATATAGGAATAAATTTGGTAATGATGTGTGATTAATAGGAGTTTGCTATGGGAAAAGTACTTGCGGTTTGTATCAGTGAGAAGAAAGGAACACAGAAGAAGAATGTCGGGTCTGCGGTTTTTGTGGAGGACTGGGGGGCTTGAGGGGGGATTCTCATGATGGGAAGTGGCATCGGCAGGTGAGTCTTCTTTCCGGTGAAAAGATCGATGCATTTCGTGCAAAGGGTGCAGAGGTTGAGGATGGTGCTTTTGGTGAAAATCTGGTTGTGGAAGGGATTGATTTCGCAAAGCTTCCGGTTGGCACCAGATTTCGCTGTGGTGAGGTTGTGCTGGAGCTGACTCAGATCGGAAAGGAGTGCCACAATGGCTGTGCCATTTTTCAGAAGATGGGTGAATGTATCATGCCCCGAGAAGGTGTGTTTACAAGAGTGCTGAAAGGTGGAAAAGTTTCCGTCGGTGACGAGATGACTGTGGATAAAGCTATGATTTTTGATACCCATGCACATTACGATGATGAGGCTTTTGATGAGGATCGTTTTGCCATGCTGGATAGCATGCAGGAGAACGGGATCGGGTATATTGTGGATGTGTGTGCTTCTGTGGGACATTTTGACCGGGTTTATGATCTGGTTGAGAAGTATCCTTTTGTTTATGGCGCAGTGGGTGTTCATCCGGATGATGCGGATAAGGTGGATGCAGCTGTGCTGGATGAGATCCGCAGATATTGCGACATGAAAAAACGGTAGCCGTAGGTGAGATCGGCCTGGATTATTACTGGCATAAGGAGAAGGAGGAGCATCTTCTCCAGCAGAAGGTATTCCGCCAGCAGATGGACATCGCCCGTGAGAAAAAGCTTCCGTTTATGATCCACAGCCGTGATGCAGCAGAGGATACGCTGAATATTGTGAAAGAATATATGCAGGATGGGATGTATGGTGGAGTTATCCATTGCTTTTCTTATAGCAAAGAAATTGCAAGAGAGTATCTGAATATGGGACTTTATCTTGGAATCGGCGGAGTGGTTACTTTTAAGAATTCCCGGAAGTTGAAAGAGGTGGCAGAGTATGCACCGCTGAATCAGATCCTGCTTGAAACCGACTGCCCCTACATGGCACCTGTGCCGAACCGTGGAAAAAGAAACAGCTCCCTGTATCTGCCGGAGGTTGTGAAGACCATTGCGGAGATTAAGGGAATCAGCTGCGAGGAGGTTGTGGCTGTGACGGAGAGTAATGCGTTGAAGGTGTTGAATTTAATTTGATAAACTTGGGAAAAAGTGCTTTGTTATGAGCAAATAGTTGAATGACGGATTGATTTTGAAGATATGAAATGAAAAAAGAGCTGTTGTATGGCAGGTGTGAGTGATCATCTGTTCGGAAACAACTCTTTTTTATATTTAGAAAAAATAAATTAATGACAAGTGCGCATATATGAGTGCACCATATTGGAGTGATCTTTGCAGAAAAATATGCAGGTAAAAAAAATGCCTGACAGAAATGTCTGTCAGGCACCGGAGACATAAAACAGAGGATCCGGAAATACCGGATCGTATTGTACAGCTTTTACAGCGATTTCAGCACTTTAACAAGCCGTGAATTATCCTCCGGCATCATAATACAGAATCGTACAAATTCCCCGTCCAGGCACTGGAAGGAAGAACAGTCACGGATCATCATGCCTTGTTTGATGCAGGCTTCAAATACGTCATAGGAGGTCAGTCCGTTTTTCAGGATCCGGAGCAGGATGAAGTTTGCATAGGCGGGATAGATTTTGTAGGTGTCTGTATCCTTCAGCTCCCGGATCATCCGGTCGCGTTCGGAAAGGATCAGATTTCTGGTTTCTTTAATATAATCTTCATCCTGCAGCATGATCTCTCCTGCAAAGGCACCAAGGCTGTTAAGTGACCATGGTGTCTGTTTTTTGCGCATTTTTGCAAGAAAGTCCATATTTCCGGTGATGCCGTAGCCCAGGCGCATTCCGGGAGCAGCGAAGAATTTGGATACGCCGCGGAGTACCATGAGATTGGTGAATTCCCGTGTCAGTGGAACTGCGGTGATGGCGTTGATATCCGGGGCAAATTCCACGTAGGTTTCGTCGATCATCACGAAGATATTTTTTTCTGCACAGAAACCGATAAGTCTGCGAAGCTCTTCCTGGGTGATGGCAGAGGAGGTCGGATTGTTGGGATTGCAGAGGATGAGAAAATCATAGCCCTGCTCCAGCTTTCGGCAGAGATCCGGAATGTCCGGCTCGAAATCATTGCTTTCCTGAAGGTGGTAGTATTCCTGGGTACTTCCGGAGAAAGAGAGCTCTCTGGAGTATTCAGAATAGGTAGGTCCAAGGATCAGAGTATGCTTCGGGGCACGCTCCTGGATCAGAAGGGAGATCAATTCGCTGGAGCCGTTTCCCGGAAGGATGAAATCAGCGGGAATATTGCAGTAGCTGGAAATCGTATTCCGAAGGGATGTGTATTCTCTGTCCGGGTAGGAGGAAAGGATATCCACGTGTTCTGCAATGGCTCTGCCGGCTTTTGGGGAAAGTCCCAGAGGATTGACATTTGCACCGAATTTGACGATGTTTTCTTTTTCAGATTGTAGTAGCTGCAGATCTTTTCTATATCACTTCCGTGAAAAACGGGTTTGGTATCCATTTTTGTCACCTCACATTTTTATTTTTTTCGTAAAAAATTTATATCCAGTATACACCAGAATCCGGGACAAAAAAAGACGGGATAAAAAGTTTCTGTATTTTTCTATATTTTTTGAACAGGATATTACTGAAAATTGCTTTTCTGGAAATGTATGGGAATATTTGATACAATGAGCAGGTAGCGAATGTAGATTGTGAATATCCATGCTGTTTGTTAATGCGGACCGCGAATATCCACATTTTTTCCGGGGCGGGTAAGTTTTCAGGGAGAAACAGCAGGAAAGGAAACAGAAAATATGAATACAGAAGAGAAAAAGATCGCAGTGATCGGAATTGGTGGTGTTGGTGGTTACATAGCCGGGCTGCTGGCGAAGGCGTATCCTCATGTGACGATGGTTGCACGTGGCGCCAGGGCAGAGAGCATCCGGAAAAAAGGCCTGGTGCTTCACAGTGATTATAAGGGTGAGATCGTGGCAAAGCCAGAGCGGGTAGTTCCAATTCAGGATATGGGACAGCAGGATTATATTTTTATCTGTGTAAAAAATTATTCACTGGCGGAGGTGTGCGAAAGTATCCGGGACATGGTCACGGATGATACAGTGATCATTCCGGTGATGAATGGTGTGGACCCGGGAGAAAACATCCGCCGTCTGGTTGGTAAGGGAACGGTTGTGGATTCGCTGATCTATACGGTGGCTTTTGCCAATGAGGATTTTTCCATTTCCCAGCAGGATACGTTTACGTGGCTTTGTATTGGAATAAAGATGCGGATGAACGGCAGCAGAAGAAAGTTGCAGAAGTGGCAGGGATCCTGAAAGGTGCGGATATTGACTATAAGGATCAGGGGGATATCGAGGTGGAAATCTGGAGAAAGTATATCCTCAACTGTGCCTTTAATGTGATGACTGCTTTTTATGATAATACCATCGGGGAGCTCCGCAGAGATCCGGTGAAAGCGCAGCAGTATGAGAAGCTTGTATGGGAAGCTGCCAGTGTAGGTCAGGCCAAGGGGGTTGCGTTGACGGATGAGCACATCAATGAGGTAATCCATAAATTCCGTTATGTACATGCAGATAATGCAACCAGCTCCCTGCAGAGAGATTTTCGCATCCGGAGAAAACAGACGGAGCTGGAAACCTTCAGCGGCTATATTGTGAAAGAAGCGAAGAGACTTGGTGTTTCCATTCCGCTTTCCGAAAAATATATCAGGGACTTATGGAAATGGCAGAAAAATTCTGACCGAAAAGGTGAGTTTTTCTGGTGGAATCCTGTATGCTCTGGTACAATGGGAATATAAAAAATCCTGTATTGCAGGCTGAAAGGTTATCTGTGATATCGGAAGGGAGGAAAAGAGATGAAGAAAGTATTTTTTGCTGTTATTGCAGTGATCGTGGTCCTTGCCGGAGGACTTATGCTCAGTTACAACGGGCTTGCTGGAAGTAAAGAAGCTGTGGAAACTGCAGAGGCTGATGTGGATACCATGCTGCAGAGACGTGCAGATCTGATCCCGAATCTTGTCAGCACGGTAAAAAGTTACACGAAGCATGAGACGGGGGTTGTTGACAGGGTTCTGGAGGCGCGGGACCAGCTGATGAATGCAGATACCGTGGAAGAGAAATCTGAGGCAGATCAGCAGATGGACAGTGCACTTTCCGGTCTGAAGGTTGTGGTGGAAAATTATCCGGAACTGAAAAGCAATACTACTTATGTGGGCCTGATGGATGAACTGTCCGGAAGCGAAAACCGGATTTCTGTAGCGAGAAAAGATTATAATGAGGCTGTGAAAGCTTATAACACAAGGCTTGTGAAATTCCCAGGGAATGTATTTGGTTCCATGCTTGGCTTTGAGAAGGCGTCATATTTTGAGGCTGATGATTCAGCAGCAGATACGCCGGATGTAGGGGATATGCTGGCAGAGTGATAAGATCAGACTATTGTTCTGATGAAATGAAAGAATGGATAGAGGGAGAATATCCTATGAAAAAATGGATCGGACGGATGGCTGTGCTGCTGGCTTTTGTATTGACGCTGTCCGGAAGTACGCTGGCAGCTTTCGGGAAGATCCCGTCTGCCACAAAAGAATTTTATGTTAATGATTATGCAGGGGTTTTCAGCGATACCTGGAAGGAAGAGCTTTGCAAGGCTGGTGAGCAGCTGTATGAGGATACCACAGCGCAGCTGGTTGTCCTTACCGTGGATACCACCGATGGGGAAGACATCAGTGATTATGCAGTGGAAACCGGCCGCAAATGGGGAATTGGTTCAAAGAAGAAAATAATGGTGTCCTGATCGTCCTCTCGGTTTCGGACCGTAAAGTCTGGGTATCTGTCGGCTACGGTCTTGAGGGAAAGCTGCCTGATTCAAAGACCGGACGACTTCTGGATGAATATGCAGTTCCTTCCTATAAAGACAATCAGTTTGAAAAAGGTACCGTGGAGCTTTATTATGCACTGCTAAATGAGATCCGTGAGGAATACGGCCTGGAGAAGATAACAGCTCCCAGGTATGAGAAGGTGCAGCAGGATGTGGACGACGATGAGGATGAGGGAACTGTCTGGGAGATCGCGCTGGGGCTTGTGATGATCGTTTTGCTCATGGTGGGCGCATATCTGCTGTGCGTGATGCTGCCTGTATTTCTTATCGTGACTATGGTTCTGATTCTGAAGGGCCTGATAATGAAATTGTCGGGAAAGGATACCGCAGACTACTGGAAAAAGAATTTCAGCCGTATGAGTGTACTGCACCGGCTCTTTAATTCCCTGTTTCCGCTGAGCTGGATCCTAGGAAGAGGAGGAAAAAGCAGCGGCGGAAGTTCCGGTAATGACGATGACATAGATGATGATTATGACAGCTACGACAGCGGAAGCTCCGGAGACGGAGGGAAGGCTTCGGCGGTGGCGGTGCAGGCAGGGATTTCTAGTGGTGTCGGCATGAATCGCCGGTTCTCTTGTACAGCACAGGCGGAGCTTTCTAATGCTCTTGACAAAATTTCTCAAACTTTTGCTACAATGCGAAAATCAATTCCGTGAGGGAGTAATTCGCGTGTAAACGTGGTTTGTCAACATACTGGTGCATGCACCTGGCAAATCTTAAAGAATGAGACTCATGTATATTTTATTTCTGTTACAGAGATAGAGTATACGTGGGCTTTTTTATGGCTCCGGAGCGGATGAATATGCAAAGGAGAAGAAAAATGCTGTTATTTATGAAAGTGCTTTTTACCCAGTTTATTGCGGAAATGGGTGACAAAACACAGCTGATGCTGGTGGCAATGACTTCCAGGTTCAAGCTGAAGGATATTTTGCTTGGAACCGGTGTTGCTGTCCTGGTGCTCAACGGACTGGCAGTGCTTGCAGGAGGTATTATCAGTACCGTGGTCCCTACCTGGCTGATCCGTCTGATCGCAGGTGCAGCGTTCCTGTTTTTTGCGGTGACAACACTGGAGGGTGACGATGATGAGGAGGAGAATGTTAAGGATCGTAAGATCAGATTTGCACCGCTGTCTGTATTCTGTACATTTTTTGTTGCGGAGCTGGGGGATAAGACACAGCTTACCGCAATTACATTTGGTGCCAATGAGGGACTGAGTTCAGCGGTTTTGGTATGGCTTGCCTGTTCACTGGGACTTTTTGCAGCGGATGTGATCGGACTTCTGATCGGATATCTTCTGAAAAGCAAGGCACCGGAGGGAATCCTCAATACAGTTGCATTTGTTATTTTTTCCATCTTTGGAATCCTGACGCTGAGACAGGGATTTGGCCTTCTGCTCGGGGCGGGCTCTTCTATGATCCTTCCGCTTACCGTAGCGGTTACGGTTGTGTTTGTGATCGTCTGTCTTGTGCTTTATAAGCAGGCGAAAAAGAATTAAATTATTATAAGGAGCTTTGCACAGAATAGGGCTCATACCTGAAAAAGCCTCCGCATACACTGTAAAAAAGCGTCTTCGGAGGCTTGGCAGTGAAGGATTATATTGAAGAACGTGCAGTTGAGATCGCAGGATATATTGTTGAAACAAAGGCTACGGTGCGGCAGGCAGCTAAGAAATTCGGGATCAGTAAGAGTACGGTACATAAGGATTGCGTAGAACGCCTGAAAGTGATCAATCCGGCTCTGGCCATAGAAGTTCGCAAGGTACTGGATGTAAACAAGCAGGAGCGACATATCCGGGGAGGTATCGCTACCCGGGAAAAATATCTCCATGCTCATATCCGATGAACAGGCGGTACGGGTTAAATGTTGATCATAAAATATCAGTGTTTATCCGGCTTGCTCTGGTTGACATACCTGATAAGATGTGCGAAGATTTATCATACGATAGAACAGCAAAATAAAGCACATAGGAAAGAGAGGATTTTATCATGCTGAAACAGTTATCCATCTATGCAGAAAATAAAAAGGGTGTCATGCAGAACATTACCGGTATCCTGAAGGACGAGGATATCAACATTCTGGGCTCTGTGACCAATGACAGCGCAGAGTACGGAATCGTACGAATGGTAGTTTCGGAGCCGGATAAGGCAATGGAGGCTCTGATTGCTGCAGGATATCTCTGCCACGTGATCGAGGTGATCGGAGTGGAGGTTGAGGATAAGACCGGAAATCTGAATGATCTGCTTCTTACACTGAAGGACAGTAATGTGAGCGTGGATTATCTGTACCTCTCCTTTAACCGTGATTCCGGCAAGCCGATCATGGTATTCCATACCGAGGATATCATGGAAGTGAGATCCTGCCTGAAATCCAGAGGCTATACCGTTTTATAAAAACAGGATTTTACCGTGTGGTAGAGGCTTTTATCCGTTTGATAAATATTAAAATATTCTATATTATAAACACGAAATATCAATTTTACAAATGTATATGGCCATGCTATCATATATCCATAATAGTTCTTAACCTGTAAACAGCCACCTCAGGATATGTGAATATCCGTATCATACAGGCCGGGAACTAAAAAACTCATCACATAAAGTTAATAATTACACCCATGAAGAGATCTGTGGATCAGCGTACACAGATTCCTTCAGAAAGAAGCTGTTACGTCGGCGGAGTTTTCTGCGTCTCCAATGATGTGACAGCTTTTTTCTTTTGCTCTGAAAAATTCGCAGTAATTTCACAAAAACATGATACAGTAGGAAAAAACGACGGAAAAGAAATAACAGTATTTCAGAAAATACAGCCGATAGATAATTCAGCTGTCCAGAACAGAACGGCCTGGAATTACTGCAGACAGACGAGGAAATGAAATGAGACCAATAAGAATACAGAAAGCGGAAAAAACAAAAACAGGGAAACAGAGGGTGGATCTATCTCATGGCGTTTCTGTTTCCGGTTCTGATCTTTACGCTGGGCTTTGCATTGAAGGGTGTTTATCCTTTTGGAGAGAATTCGGCGCTGGTGGTAGATGGAGTCCATCAGTATACAGCCTTTTACAGGGAACTTTCAGAGCAGCTTGGAAAGGGAGCGGGCTGGACCTGGTCCGCACATGCCATGGGATATAATTTTTACGGATTGTTTTGCTATTATCTCTGCAGTCCGTTCAGCTTCCTAATACTGCTGTTTATGAAATTCATGTATGTAAACGAGGCTGTCACTGCGGTGATCCTGATCAAGGCAGGGCTTTGCAGCGTATCCATGGCATGGTATTCCGGGAAAAAATATCCGGGCAGAGGAAGTATGGCAGTTTCTCTTGGCTGTATGTACGCACTGTCTGATTTTCTTATAGGCTATTACAGCAATGTGATGTGGCTGGACTGTATCATGCTTCTTCCGGTGCTTGCATATCTTATTGAACAGCTGGTGCATACCGGAAAATGGCGAGGGTATTGTCTGGTGCTGGGGTACTGTATTTTAACCAGCTATTATATGGGATTTATGTTATGCACATTTGTTGCTTTTTATTATCTGGCAGAGCTGGCTGCGGCAGAATCCGGTCGACGGCCGGAGAAAATCCGTTTTTCATTATTGAAATTTGCCGGGGCGTCTGTTGCCGGAGCCGGACTTGCAGGAATCACACTGATCCCCGGAATTGCTGCGGTATCCAGAACTGCAGCGGCGGAAGAGGCAGGCACCGGACTTTCGGGAGTGTACGGAGATATCTGGAAACAGCTGGGCGCATTATTCGAGGATTCCCTGTCCTTTGTAAAATCCGGCGACCAGGGAGATGTGAATCTTTACTGTGGCTGTGCAGTGCTGCTTTTTGCCGGGATTTATTTTCTGAATAAAGAAATCCGCACAGCAGAAAAAATCGTAACAGGTATATTGATCGTTTTGTATTTTGCGGGGATCCATATCACAGCGCTGAATCTGCTTTTTCACGGATTGCATAAACCTGTGGGAATCCCCAATCGTTTTGTGTTCATCCTGATATTTCTGCTGTTGAAAATGTCCTGTGATGCATGGGGAAATGTGGAAAATGAAAGCACAGGAAGAATTTTTGCCGGACTGATCGCTGCAGAGGGCTTCTGTATCGTTGTGGGGATCAAAAGCGGAAATATCTGGGGACTTCTGCTTACAGCAGGGGTTCTTGCAGTATTCTTTCTGGTTATGTGGACGGAACGGTGTATCTGTGGAAAACTGTCCGGTCATGCCTTTTGCTGTGTGGAGATCCGAAAGCTGGGATGTCTGGTGCTGGCAGTGCTGATCCTTGCAGAGACAGGAATTCACGGAATCGTCAGTATTACAGATAATGGAACCGCAAACCGTGATATTTATGTGGAAAGTGAGCAGGAGGTTTGTGGATTACTGGAGTCTGCCGGTGTGGATCAGGTGGATTACCGTGCCGCCATCGTAAATCCTCTTGTGAGAAATGAAGAGATGCTGTATCAGCTGAACGGATATCTATGTATTCCTCTACTAATACAGAGGAAATGTGGGATTTTGTAAAAAACATGGGCTTTGAAAATCTGGAAAATCGTTTTCAGTATGCGGGATCCACGGAAGTGACGGATATGCTTCTGGGAATACGATATCTGTTTTGCAGGAATACAAGAAAGCTTCATACTGTTTATAAAAAAATCGGAGAAAGCCAGTCCTTTGATCTCTATGAGAATCCGAGAGCACTGAAAGCAGGATATATGGTCAGTGATTCCGTACTGGACTATGCAATGGAAGGAACAAATCCACTTGAGGTTCAGAACCGGCTGCTTAGCGGTATTGCGGGAAAAAGACTGTACAAAATGCAGACGGTGTCTTCAGAAGCAGTATGGGCCGGGACTGTGGATTTTGATATTTCGCTGAAAAAAGGGGAGCATGGGTATCTCTATATTCCGGGGACAGAGCCGGAAACTGTAACGATCAACGGCCAGGAGCAGAAATCCGATTACTGGAATAATAATTTCCTGGATCTTGGCACTTATGATACGGATACGGTTGTGCATGTAACTGCGGAAACCGGAATGCAGGAAGCGGTTCTGGGAACTTACCGGGAATCGGACCTGGATGAGATCTATGAAATGCTTTCTTCCCAGCAGATGGATCTGAAGAATGGAAAGGGTACCATAGCTGCAGCAAAGGATGGAATGCTCCTTCTCAGCATATTTTATGATCCTGATATGCAGATTTATGTAGATGGGAAAAAGGTCGATGGGAAAGCATCCAGGGGCTTACCGGTGTAAAGCTTTCGGCCGGGACACATACGGTTACTATGAAATATCGGACTCCGGGGCTGCAGGCGGGAGCAGTTCTTTCTATATTAATAGCAGGAATACTGGGAATACTCTGGTATATCAGCAGAAGAAAAATGGGTATTTCCGGCAGGTTGTGACATCTATGGAGAAAACCGTGTAAAAACCCCTGTAAAAATCAGCAAAAATTCTTTATAAAACACCTTGACAAGCCCTGTATTTACGGTCTATAATGAGCAAGCGTGCGAATGAAACGTTATATTTTCGCATGCCGTAATTTGTAAATAGCAACCGCAAGGCCCCATGGGATAACCCATGGAGAAATAAATCGGGAGGTGAAATGGAATGCCAACATTCAACCAGTTAGTAAGAAAGGGCCGTCAGACAGCTGTTAAGAAATCTACAGCACCGGCTCTGCAGAAAACATTTAACTCTTTAAGAAAGAAATCAGTTGATCAGGCTGCTCCACAGAAACGTGGTGTTTGTACAGCTGTTAAGACAGCTACTCCTAAAAAGCCTAACTCAGCTCTTAGAAAGATCGCCAGAGTTCGTCTTTCCAACGGTATCGAGGTAACAAGCTACATTCCAGGAGAGGGTCACAACCTTCAGGAGCATAGCGTTGTTCTTATCCGTGGAGGAAGAGTTAAGGACTTACCTGGTACAAGATACCACATCATCAGAGGTACTCTTGATACAGCAGGTGTCGCTAACAGAAAACAGGCTCGTTCCAAATACGGAGCTAAGAGACCTAAAGCTAAGAAATAATTTAAGTAGATCAGAAATCTACACCGCTTCCTGATTGCAGACGATCAGGAGGATTACAAAGATATTATTCATCTAATGTATTACAGCGGAAGACTATAAGGATTTGTACGGTATTCCATATACCCTGTCGGTTGCGGGTTAAATATAGGACCTTACCAGTGCGAACATGCAATAGTTTTACTGCGTGAGTACCGATGATATAATCAATATGATTAAGGAGGGAAGTAACGTGCCACGTAAAGGACATACTCAGAAAAGAGACGTTCTGGCTGACCCGATGTACAATAACAAAGTGGTTACCAAGCTTATCAATAACATCATGTTAGACGGTAAGAAAGGTGTTGCTCAGAAAATTGTATACGGTGCATTCACCAGAGTAGAGGAAAAAGCTGGTAAACCAGCAATTGAAGTATTTGAAGAGGCTATGAACAACATCATGCCAGTTCTCGAGGTAAAAGCAAGACGTATCGGTGGTGCTACTTATCAGGTTCCGATCGAGGTAAGAGCAGACAGACGTCAGGCACTTGCTCTTCGTTGGCTTACAATGTTCTCACGTAAGAGAGGCGAGAAGACAATGGAAGAAAGACTGGCTAATGAGCTTCTGGACGCAATGAACAACACAGGTGCATCCGTTAAGAGAAAAGAAGACATGCACAAGATGGCTGAGGCAAATAAAGCATTTGCTCACTATCGCTTCTAATTCGAGGAGGAAAATTCATTGGCTGGAAAAGAAGGAAGAGAATATCCATTAGAGAGAACCAGAAATATCGGTATCATGGCGCATATCGATGCTGGTAAAACAACTCTTACAGAGCGTATTCTTTATTATACAGGTGTTAACTACAAGATCGGTGATACTCATGAAGGTACAGCAACAATGGACTGGATGGAGCAGGAGCAGGAGCGTGGTATCACAATCACATCCGCTGCTACAACATGTCACTGGACTCTTGAGGAGAACTGCAAGCCAAAGCCAGGTGCTCTTGAGCATCGTATCAACATCATTGATACACCAGGACACGTAGACTTCACTGTTGAGGTTGAGCGTTCCCTTCGTGTACTTGATGGTGCTGTCGGCGTTTTCTGTGCTAAGGGTGGTGTTGAGCCGCAGTCAGAGAACGTATGGCGTCAGGCTGATACCTACAATGTACCTCGTATGGCATTCATCAACAAGATGGATATCCTTGGTGCAAACTTCTACGGTGCAGTAGAGCAGATCAAGACTCGTCTTGGTAAAAACGCTATCTGCCTTCAGCTTCCAATCGGAAAAGAGGATGACTTCAAAGGAATCATCGACCTTTTCGAGATGAAAGCATACATCTACAATGATGACAAGGGCGACGATATCTCTATCGTTGATATCCCGGAGGATATGCAGGAAGATGCAGAACTTTATCATACAGAGCTGATCGAGAAGATCTGCGAGCTGGATGATGACCTCATGATGGAGTATCTTGAGGGAGATGAGCCTTCTGTAGACAAGCTGAAAGCTGTCCTCAGAAAAGCTACATGTGAGTGTACAGCAGTACCGGTTTGCTGCGGTTCCGCTTACAGAAACAAAGGTGTTCAGAAACTTCTGGATGCAATCCTTGAGTATATGCCGGCTCCTACAGATATCCCGGCTATCAAGGGTGTTGACCTTGACGGCAACGAAGTTGAGAGACATTCATCTGATGATGAGCCGTTCTCCGCTCTTGCATTCAAGATCATGACTGACCCATTCGTAGGAAAACTTGCTTATTTCCGTGTTTATTCAGGAACAATGAACTCCGGTTCTTATGTACTGAATGCCACAAAAGATAAAAAAGAGCGTGTTGGACGTATCCTTCAGATGCACGCTAACAAACGTATGGAGCTGGACAAGGTTTACTCCGGTGATATCGCTGCAGCGATCGGATTCAAATTCACTACAACAGGTGATACAATCTGTGACGAGCAGCATCCGGTAATCCTTGAGTCCATGGAGTTCCCGGAGCCGGTTATCGAGCTCGCTATCGAGCCTAAGACAAAAGCCGGACAGGGCAAACTTGGTGAGGCACTTGCTAAGCTTGCTGAGGAGGACCCGACATTCCGTGCTCATACAGATCAGGAAACTGGACAGACCATTATCGCTGGTATGGGTGAGCTTCACCTGGATATCATCGTTGACCGTCTTCTTCGTGAGTTCAAGGTTGAGGCTAACGTTGGTGCACCTCAGGTTGCTTACAAAGAGACAATCACCAAGCCTGTTGATGTAGACAGCAAGTATGCTAAACAGTCTGGTGGTCGTGGACAGTATGGTCACTGTAAAGTTAAATTCGAGCCTATGGATGCCAACGGAGAAGAGCTGTACAAGTTCGAGTCCACAGTTGTTGGTGGTGCTATTCCGAAGGAATACATCCCGGCAATTGGCGAAGGTATCGAGGAAGCTATGAAAGCTGGTATCCTCGGAGGATTCCCGGTAGTTGGTGTACATGCAAATGTATACGATGGTTCTTACCATGAAGTCGATTCTTCTGAGATGGCATTCCACATTGCAGGTTCTCTTGCATTCAAGGATGCTATGCAGAAAGCAGCTCCGATTCTTCTTGAGCCAATCATGAAGGTCGAAGTTACTACACCAGAGGATTACATGGGTGACGTTATCGGTGATATCAACTCCCGTCGTGGACGTATCGAGGGTATGGAAGATATCGGCGGCGGTAAGATGATCCGTGGATATGTTCCGCTTTCCGAGATGTTCGGATATGCTACAGACCTTCGTTCCAGAACACAGGGACGTGGTAACTACTCTATGTTCTTCGAGAAATATGAGCAGGTTCCGAAGTCTGTACAGGAGAAGATCCTTTCCAAAAAGGACTGATCTGATATAAAATAATAAAATGCTTGCAAATAACCTTGGTTTGCAATATAATCAAGGTTAGCAAGTTTAAATCTGAAAAAATGCTCTAATTTTGATAGAGCCAAGTTTTAAGGAGGACATTTTAAAATGGCAAAGGCTAAGTTTGAGAGAACAAAACCGCATTGTAACATTGGTACCATCGGACACGTTGACCATGGTAAAACAACTTTAACAGCAGCTATCACAAAAGTTCTGTCTGAGAGAGTAGCAGGAAATACAGCTACAGATTTCGCTAACATCGATAAGGCTCCAGAGGAAAGAGAGCGTGGTATCACAATTTCTACAGCACACGTTGAGTATGAGACAGAGCATAGACACTATGCACACGTTGACTGCCCAGGACATGCTGACTACGTTAAGAACATGATCACAGGTGCAGCTCAGATGGATGGTGCTATCCTTGTTGTTGCTGCTACAGACGGTGTTATGGCTCAGACTAAAGAGCATATCCTTCTTTCCCGTCAGGTAGGTGTTCCTTACATCGTTGTATTCATGAACAAATGTGATATGGTAGACGATGAGGAGCTTCTTGAGCTCGTAGAGATGGAGATCCGTGAGCTTCTTTCCGAGTATGACTTCCCAGGAGATGACATCCCGGTTATCCAGGGTTCTGCTCTTAAAGCTCTTGAGGATCCGAGCAGCGAGTGGGGAGACAAGATCATGGAGCTCATGAACGCAGTTGATGAGTATATTCCGGACCCACAGCGTGACACAGATAAACCGTTCGTAATGCCTGTAGAGGACGTATTCTCCATCACAGGACGTGGTACAGTTGCAACTGGTAGAGTTGAGGCTGGTGTTCTTCACGTATCTGAGGAAGTTGAGATCGTTGGTATCAAAGAGGAGACTCGTAAAGTTGTTGTAACTGGTATCGAGATGTTCCGTAAACTTCTTGATGAGGCTCAGGCTGGTGATAACATCGGAGCACTTCTTCGTGGTGTTCAGAGAAACGAGATCGAGCGTGGACAGGTTCTTGCTAAACCAGGAACACTTACATGCCATACAAAATTCACAGCTCAGGTTTACGTTCTGACTAAAGACGAGGGTGGCCGTCATACACCATTCTTCAACAACTATCGTCCGCAGTTCTACTTCAGAACAACAGACGTAACAGGTGTTTGCAACCTTCCAGAGGGAACAGAGATGTGCATGCCTGGAGATAACATCGAGATGACAATCGAGCTGATTCATCCGATCGCTATGAGCCAGGGTCTTACATTTGCTATCCGTGAAGGTGGACGTACTGTAGGATCAGGACGTGTTGCTACAATCATCGAGTAATCACTGACTAATATATATTGAGTACCGCAAGGTACATGTGTCCAAACGTAAGATACCCCGGAACCGTAAGGTTTCCGGGGTTTTTCTGTTGAGTAAAAAGTTTAAAATAAGGCTGTAAAGAATAGCGAATAAATTAAAAACAGGCAGGTATGGGAAGAAAATGAAAATCTTCGCATATCTGCCTGTGATACTGTTATGATACTATTTCTGTTCGTTATTGGAAAATTTCTGTGTTAAAAGTTCATCTCGTTTACGGATTCGTGTCTCAAAATCCAGTTCTTCAATTTCTTTATGGGTGACAGGTTTGGAAGTGTAGTATTCCAACGTCTGCTTTTTCCACATATCAAACATATCTTTGCCTGTGAAATAAGATTCCAGGCTTTCTCTGTTCTCCTGCAGATCAGCAAGAAAATTACACATATCTGCGTTTAAAGAATGTTCCGGATCATTTCCATAAAAGCGAAGTCCGGCATACCATTTCTGTGTTTCTGTTTCTATATCACCGGGAAGTTTATTATTTATATCCAGTTCATACCGGAGTTCATTGGATTCATTCATCTGCAGTAAAACCCAAAGAATATCGCTGAGAGTAGAAATCTGTACTTTATTTTCAGATAATCCAAATAACCAGTCCAGTGAGACATGAAATTTCTGAGCAATAGTCAATAACACATCATTGGAGGGAGTAACCACACCATTTTCATAACTGGATAAAGTTGACTGACGTATACCAATAGCTGCGGAAAAGTTTTTTGATTCATCTTCAGATCAGTTCGCAGCTCTTTTATTTTTCTGAAATAGATGATTCCTGCATATTATCCACCTCCTTAAAAGCTATGATTAGTATATCACAAATGATAAAAATCAACAATATAGAAAAATATCATTCATGATGATAAAAATTATTGACAATGATTATTTAAAATGATATAGTATCAGTGAAAATGATAATTATAGACAAGGAGGAAATGATATGCAGAGACAGAACTATATGATTACAGCGGAAGAAGTTGCAGAGAGCATGGGGATTTCACTTGGATATGCTTACAAGCTGCTTCGCAAACTGAACAAAGAGCTTGCAGATCAGGGATATGTAACCGTTGCGGGCAAGATACCGAGGGCATTCTGGGAAAAGAAATTTTATGGATATTCCCAGATTGCAATGTAAGGGGGTGAGAAAGTATGGCAGCATACAAAGATGAAGAAAGAGGAACCTGGTATGTTTCATTTTATTATGAGGACTGGACAGGAGCCAAAAAGCGAAAAGTAAAAAGAGGATTCCGTACTAAGAAAGAAGCATTAAATTTTGAAGCGGAGTATAAAAGAACAGCGAAAGCAGACATGGATATGACAATGGGAGAGTTTGTAGAAGTCTACTTCCGAGACAAGTCTCAGTCATTGAAGGACAGGAGTATCAAGAACAAAAGAGATACGATGAATGCTCAACTGTTACCGTATTTTAAGGACAGACCGATGAACAGTATCACACCAGCAGAGATTATCCAGTGGCAGAATACGATTATTGAAAAAGGATATTCAGATGATTATCTGAAAACAATACAGAATCAGATGACGGCATTGTTTAATCATGCGAAGAATATCTACAATCTGGCAGATAATCCTTGTGACAAAGTAAAACGTATGGGAAAGACTTCAAAAAAGAAAATGAAGTTTTGGACAATTGAAGAATATCGGCAGTTTATGACCGGAATAGAACCGGGAAGCAAATATTATGTGCTGTTTGAATTATTATTCTGGACAGGAGCGAGAGAAGGCGAAGCACTCAGCATTACACCTGCTGACATTGATTTTGAAAAGAATCTACTTCATATCAATAAAACTTACTACCGTATGCATGGAGAGGACGTGATTACATCTCCCAAAACAGAAGAATCGAACCGTACGATTTCCATACCGGAATTTCTGAAAAAAGAGATTCAGGACTATATTAGCAGACTGTATGAGTTGCCCGAAGATGAACGGATTTTTCCAATGGTTCATGAAGCGGTACAGCATAAGTTAAAACAGGTGGTTCAAAAGACCGGAGTAAAAAAGATAAGAGTACACGACATTCGTCACCCGTATGTCAAGCCCACGACAAAAAATTTATAACTTTTTTTGCAGTTTTTCGGGCAGCTTCATAGCTGCCCATAGCTGTTTCAAATGGGTGTTCACGGTTATACTTCCTTTTCGGATTCCTTAGTTTCTAAGAAATCCTGTGTTGCATATTCAATCTCAATCCGATCTCCTGGAAAGACGTAAACTTTATTGATAAGCCGGTCAATCAGAGCTTTTGTCAGCATGTTGGCGTTTCCGACTTCCTGAACAATTTCCTGTTGTTTCAGCTTAATCTCATAATCACTTTTTATCTGCTTTGTCTGTGCAGTAATGACAGCATGAACATTTTTGGCTTGTACCAGCTCCGTGTCATAAACCGCTTTTCGTGTTCGATAGGTTTCCAAATCAATCTCTCCGAGTGCATACTGCTCATAAAGATGCCGCTTGCTGTCTTGAATAGAACGGAGTTTTTCTTCATGTTCGGCCTGCTGAACTGTCTGCAAATCCAATTTATCCTTATTGCTATCAATTCCCAATGCCGGACACATTTGAGCCCGAATTGTTTCAAATACAACCTGCTCCAGATCTGCCATCTTTATGCGCACACCATGACAAGGAAGCGTTTCAGCCACCTCGGAATGACGGCAATAAAACCACGCACCATTTCGTAGAGACATTGCATGATCGCAGCATCCGCAGAATACCTTACCACGGAGCAGATAATCACGCGGCTTTTTATTTGACAGAGAGAAACGCTTAATTGAAGCATTGGCTCTCTCAAATAGATCCACACTTACAATAGCCGGATGATGGTTCGGGATTTTGAACCACTCACTTTCATCCTTTAACTGTGTATGTCGGCTGCCAATCTCTTTTACCTTTCTCTTGCCAATTACATAGGTACCGATATATCTTTGATCTTCTAAAATACGCAGAACCGTTGATGTACTCCAAACGCCGTTTGTTCGGGAAACATTGTAATAGGCCTTGCCTTTAAGTTTGCGATATTCCCCAGGGGTGGGGATATTCATGGCATACAATTTTCTTGTGATCTCGGCTGCGGTGTTGCCTTCAGACGCCCATTGAAATATCATCTGCACATTCGGGGCAACATCCTCGTCCGGTTCCATACGTCCGTCTGCACTCTTGCGATAGCCGTAAGGACAGATGACACTCTGATATTCCCCACGACGCATCTTTGCGTATTTTGCACTTTGGATTTTCATGGACATATCCCGGCTATACCACTCGCTGATAAGATACTTGAAAGCAATATCAATCCCTCCGGTATCACCTTTGAAATTAGCTGTGTCAAAATCATCACTGACGGAAATAAAACGGGTGTGATAAAGAGGAAATACCCGCTCAATAAAATAGCCGGTTTCAATGCTGTTACGTCCAAATCGGGAAAGGTCTTTTACAATAATACAGTTGATTTTTCCGGCCTGAACCATTGTTAAAAGTTCCTGCACCGCCGGACGCTCAAAGTTTGTCCCCGTATGACCGTTGTCAATAAATTCCAAAATCTCGCTGTCATCCCATTCCGGCAGAGACATAGCTTTTTCACGAAGAATCAGTTTTTGATTTGGTATGCTCAAACTTTCAGTTTTGAAATCTTCCACAGAAAGACGGATATAAAGGGCAATCACATAGTTGCGCACGGTTCCACCGCCTTTCCCTGAAATTCATTTTTGAAACGGAAGGTCACATGAATATTCCGCTCGTGGTCTATCTCAATTCGTTCAATGAGCCGTTCGATCAGTTCTACAGTCAGTACGTGATCCTGTGCCAGTGTTTTTGCATCCTTTTCCATTGCACGGTATCTGGCAAGCTGGTTGTCCAGAGAGTCCATAGATTTTTCAAATACTTCAATCTCACCAGACAGAGCATTGATAGCATGTTCATAATCCGCTTTCAATTCAAAGTATTCGTCATTTGTCAAAATACCCTGCACAAAATTTTCATATAGGCCACGGATCAGCCGGTCGTGTTTTTTCAATTTCCTGCCCGTTTTGGCCGACATCTGAATTTTCAGCTTTATCTTTTTCCTGTTTTTGTCTTGTCTCCAACTGAAAGAGTGGCAGCGACATTCCCAGCGCAACTGTCAGCTCTTTTTCAAGAATAGCCGTAACAGTAGAAATCAGTTCTTTCTCTTGTATCATCGCACCTTTGCAGCTATCTTTTTCTACCCGGCTGTTTGTAAGGCAGTGGAACCAGTAAGTGTCGGGTCCTTTCCGGCGCTCGGCGCGTTGCCTGTGAAGGCTTCTGCCACAATCAGCACAGAACACTTTACCTTTGAAAATGTTTGGTGTGTAGGGACGTTTTGGAGTTGCTTTGCTTTCTTCACAGATCTGTTTTCTGTATTCCTGAACTGCATTAAACAACTCATGGCTGATGATCGGTTCATGGGTGCATTTTGCAATAATCAGATTATCTTCTCCAGCCTTGACCTGCTGATGATCTACAATCTTTGTTTTCCTTGCACCAGATCGCCTGTATAAACTTCGCTTTCTAAGATTTTCATCACTGTGCGGGTCTGCCATTTGCCACTTCCGATCAGTCCCGGACTGGTAATCTCGCCAGTGGTCTTTTTATAATGGCTCGGTGCCGGAATTCCCATCTCATTTAGATTGCGGACAATCCGGTTCAGTGCCACATGCTCATGTGCCCATTCAAAAATCTGTTTTACCACAGGGGCAGTATTTTCATCAATCAGAAGTTTATGGCAATTATCCGGGTCTTTCCTGTAACCGTAAGGCGCCCGTGCACCAATATAGTCGCCATCTTTCATAGCCTGCCGCGCCTGTGCTTTGATTTTTCGTCCAATGTCCAGAGCATAGGCTTCATTGATCATATTTTTCAAAGGCAGCATGATACCACCATGAAGATTTCCGGAATCCGCTGTGTCAAACTGATCCGTAACAGCAATGAAGCGAACATTATGAGCATGGAAATACTGTTCGATATAATAACCTGTGTCAATAGAATTTCGCCCTAATCGGGAAAGATCCTTAACAATCACACAGTTAATGTGGCCTGCTTCAATATCAGATAGCATTTGCTGAAATCCAGGGCGGTGAAAATTTGTCCCTGTCGCTCCGTTGTCGATATAAGTATCATACACAACGAAGTCCGGTTTATCCGAAAGAAAGTCATTCAGTACCAGTTTTTGGTTTTCTACTGAGCAACCCCGCTTTTGTTATCCTCCACAGAAAGACGGATATACAGAGCCACATGTACATACAAAGATGGTGCCGGCATAGGAGCTGCCGTCTGTTTTCTGCTTTTTCTTGCCATTTAGCTCACCATCCTTTCTTCATTTTTTGTAGCAATCTGTTCAGCCAAAGAGATTGCTTTCTGATATTCATCCTGGTAATTAAATTCAATATGCAGTTCATCTTTACCCATTACCCGTATGCTTCGGATAAGCTGCATGACTGCCCGGCGGTCAATATCCTCCATAGTAGAAAATTTCATAAAATGGTTGATCCAACGGTTTCGTTCGCTTCGGTTTTCCAATACATCTGTAAGTTTATCGTTCCATTCAGCGATTGCCTTTTGGAACAGTTCAATATCTGCATTGTATTTTCGCTTATAAGAGAGAAATTCTTCCTTTGTCAGAATTCCACTCACCAGATTTTCATAGAGTTTTGCCTTAAAGCCCTCGGTCTGTGCCACACGCTTTTCATTTACTCTGATCTGTGCGGCATATTCCTGCGCCAATTCCCGGTTGATCCGTTCCTGACTGATACTGGACAGCAGGGCATCCAGAGAAGCAACATTTTCAATATGTCCTTTCAAACTGTCCTGCACACATTCAATCAGATCCGACTCTTTCAGCATGACCGACGATGTGCAGCCATTCTTTTTGCCGGTCGGGCAGTAATAATAGTGATACTCTTTGTCTTTATAGCGGTTCGTCTTGCGGGTCATACGGCAGCCACAGCATCCGCAGATCAAAATACCGGAAAACAGGTAAACCTTATCCGATTTGGGAGAAGTCCTTGTGTCAATCCTGCGGAGCCGTTGCACCAGATCAAATCGTGCTTTGTATGATCGCTTCATGGGTTCCCTCCACACGAATCCATTCCGAAGAAGGTTTGTCCTCACGCTCTTTTAATTTGAATGGGCGTTGTCTGTTTGCCCTGGACCAGTGTTCCGGTGTAAGTTTCATCCTGCAAAATGCGGATGATTGTAGTTGCAGACCATTTGCAATCCTTTCGGTCTGTATAGCCACCTTTTGCATGAGGCATTCCGTGATTGCGCTTATACGCTAAAGGCGAAAGAATTCCTAATCGGTTCAGTTCATCCGCTATATGGGAAGCGCTGAATCCCTCCAGCCGTTTTCTGAAAATATCCCTCACAACATTAGCAGCATATTCGTCTACTTCCAAGCTCTTGTGTTTATCGCCGACTTTCACATAACCATAAATGGTAAAAGCACCTACAAAATCCCCGCTGCGCCGTTTTACTTCCAGGGCGCTCCGTGTCTTAACGGAAATATCCCGACAGTAAGCCTCATTCATAATGTTTTTGACAGAAACCGTGAGATCATCGGCAGCGTCATTTTCCGTGTCCACATTATCGTTAATTGCGATAAAACGCACTCCATAGGCTGGAAATTCAGTCACCTATACGTCGTAGTCCAGCTCGTATGGATTGCGGCGTTTTTGGTTTCGACAAAGTTTGAGCATTTTCGCTGTCAACCTCCCGGAAAAATTTCATACTGCTGCTTTGGCGCGCCTGTTCTTTGTACGGGCGCGCTTTTTTGTACCCTTTTTTTAATCAGAAAGAGACTTAGACCTTATCGCTGCCGCAGCCCACCCTCTGATTTCGATTTTTGCCATCAACTCAAACATCGAAATTGGAGGAAATTACTATGAAGAAAATCAATCTTCGGGATTATTACCCGTATTATACACAGGACATGATCGTTGAGGTGCCGGATGAAGTTGCTTTGTTGCTTCGGGAATATATGTTGTTGGAAGAAGCCTATCGGATTCGTACATACCGCTATAAAGCATTTTACTCTCTGGATCGAGACGAAGGTATTGAGCGTGAGATATTGCAAAAGCCTCTTAACCCGGCAGAAATTTGGGAACAGCGCCAAATGACGGAGTTGATTTATAAAGGTCTTTCCAAACTTCCGGTAAAGCAGCGCCAACGAATCTATGCACACTTTTTTCTTGGCATGAGCAAAGCAGATATTGCCAAAGCGGAAGGAACACACAAAAGCCGGATCACCCGTTCTATCGAAGCCGGATTGCGTAGTCTGGAAAAATATTTCAAAGAAATTTTATAACAGACGGCAACTTTGCCCCTAAAAATGTACTGAATAGTAGAGGGACATATTCGGCGGGACAAGCTGGACGGGTGTGGTAAGGAAGCATATACATCCTCCCACCCCAACTGCAATATCAATTTGTCTGCCATGCCCCTTGCTTGTTCCTTGACAACCGAATATACGCTGTTACAGGTACTTCATTCTGTGTTCCGAGCGGCAGATGGGGCGGCGCGGTGACAGGCGGCCTAAGGAGGTGATGGATCCAGGCTGTCCGAGCGATAAACGCAACCTACGAAACCGGCTGTGGCAGGCCGGACGCGATAACGACGCAGATCATAATGGTACTTCTTCACAGCTTCCTAAAGACTTGGGGAGAGTTCCTGCGGCGTTTGCTTGCTCTGGCAAAGCGGCGGCGTATGCGGGACTATGATGCGGTGACGCTATCCGCAGCCTGTAACAGCCCCGTCCTTATAACAGAAGGACTTGCCGGGGTGCGTGGCAAATACGGCAGTAAAATCGAAATCAGATATAATGGGCCGGATTTATGTGTGTAATAACCATAGATCCGACCTATTCATGTGGTTTTGATAACACAGTTTTCAGAAGGGAGTTGATACTATGGAATTGAATACCATTGTCAGTGAAGTGGGTACACTGGTAGACATTCGGGATGTCTCTGTCAACAAAGAACTTTCCCGTGATGAACGGATTGCAGAATTCGTTCAGCAAATCAAAAATCCATACCATTTTAAGTGTGGGCGTTTTACTGTACAGGCCAGCTTTTCTGCTGAAGGTGCTACCCTGGAAGAATGTATCAAGGGTATTTTGCGATAGGTGCAATTTTAAGAAAGGGGCTGACTTTTCCGTAAAAGCATGGTAGAATAAGAATCGGAAAAGGAATTGAATATGGCATAACCACACTTCTTGAATTGCGGGGATTTTTCTGTGCAACGAAAGGAGTGTTTTTTTATGCAGGTTTACAAAGCGATTAAGTACATCCGTCTTTCTTATACGGATGATAAAACAGTAGAAAGTGACAGCGTTGCTAACCAGCGGCGCCTGATCGATGACTACATAGCCCGACACCCGGAAATTGAGGTTGTGGCAGAAAAAATTGACGATGGTTATAGTGGTGTTTTGTTTGATCGCCCGGCATTTCAGGAAATGATGCGGATGATCGAACAAGGCGAAGCTAACTGCGTGATTGTCAAAGACCTCTCCCGCTTAGGTCGTGAGTACATAGAAACAGGCCGTTATATGCGCAGGGTATGTAAAGCAGTTTATCTGCAGATCTGTGTTGCATAGACGCATAGGCATTTCCTCCCATCAAGGAGGAACCTGAATCGGCTGCTTGATACCTCCTTGGGAGAAAATTATATCGGTTATGTTTCCTTTATCAGTCCGCAGATATTCGCTTTTTACTCTTTATATTCGCAATTTTCTACATATTCCGCTCTTAGAATATATGCTGCAAAAAGCAAGCCCACAAGGGGAAACAACACCTTGTGGGCTCATGTTATAGATGTTCAAATTTATAGCCGATCCCGGCGACACTCTCAATATAGTTTGGAAGATCCGGTTCAAAGCGCAACTTCTTACGCAGCTTACTTATATGATTATGAATCGC
>ENA-OUNH01000153-OUNH01000153.1-human-gut-metagenome-genome-assembly--contig:-NODE-153-length-25893-cov-4.000039_pt1 | contig 25893 bp, 26 predicted proteins | sample MGYA00242806_ERZ504814 | MGnify/ENA primary metagenome ERZ504814 (study PRJEB26092, sample SAMD00036389) | human gut metagenome | host: Homo sapiens | study: EMG produced TPA metagenomics assembly of...
GCGCATAGCGGTGGCGGATTCTGCTGACCTTCCCGCTGCCTGTCATTCTGGCGTTGCTTATCAACGAGTTAAAAAACAAAAAATTCTCCAAGACTGCGCAGACGCTTCTGTATGTGCCGCACTTCATCTCCACAGTTGTTATCTGCGGTATTGTTATCACGCTGACGAGCTCCACCGGTGCCATTACCGAGGTGCTGCACAACTTGTTCGGCATCAAGGAGCAGGCGCTGCTAAATAACCCTTCAAATTTCCTGCTGATCTACATTCTGACAGAGCTTTGGCAGACGCTGGGCTGGAACTCCATCATCTATTTGTCAGCTCTTTCCGGCATAGATCAGGAATTGTATGATGCGGCCAAGGTCGATGGCGCGAATCGCTGGCAGCAGTGCCTGCATGTTACGCTTCCCGGCATTGCGCCTACCATCGTCATTATGCTGATCTTGAAGATGGGCAAGATCTTCAATGTTGGTTATGAGCGCGTTATGCTGCTGTACAACCCCGCAATTTACAACACCGCCGATGTCATTAACACATACGTTTACCGTAAAGGCCTGATTGATGCACAGTTCAGCTACAGTACGGCGGTTGGTATGTTCAACTGCCTTGTCAGCTTCGCACTGGTTATGATCACAAACAAGATCAGCCAGAAGGTCAATGGCAGCGGTCTGTGGTAAGGAGGAAACGATCATGGCTAATACAAATACCAAAACCGCACCGCGCAGCACCAAGATCAAGGAATCCTTCGGCAGCCGGCTGTTTGATATCGTGGATATACTGATCGTCTGCTTGCTGCTGGCCTGTGTGCTGATCCCGCTGGTCCACATCGTGGCGGCATCCTTCAGCAACCCGTCGCTCTTCGTAGGGCATAAGGGCATTCTGCTCTGGCCGGAAGGGTTTTCTCTTGCATCGTATCAGGCAGTGCTCAAGAATGCCTTCCTCTGGACCGGCTACGCAAACACACTGTTTATTGTTCTCGTGGGTACGGTTCTCAATGTTCTTCTCTCGATGGTCGCGGCCTACTGCCTGTCCCGCAAGCATGTGGCGGCAGGTCCCACCATTATGAAGCTGCTTGTCTTTACGATGTATTTCAGCGGCGGTATGATCCCGCTGTACCTGGTTGTCAAGGGCGTTGGGCTTTACGGCTCCCGCTGGGCGCTGATCCTGCCCACCTTGGTCGATACCTACAACCTCATCATTATGCGCACCGCCTTTGCGGGTGTGCCTGACTCCCTGGAAGAATCCGCCAAGCTGGATGGCGCCAACGCGTGGACGATCCTGTGGCGTATCATGGCGCCGTTGGTAAAGCCTACGGTTGCCGTCATTACGCTGTACTACGCGGTCAGCCATTGGAACTCCTGGTTCAACGCCATGCTGTTCCTGCGCGATAAGACTCAGTATCCCCTGCAGCTGATCCTGCGCCAGATCCTTATCCAGAATGACACGGCCGATATGACCGCCGGCGCAGATTACCTTATAAGCGAAACGATACAGTACGCGACGGTTGTGGTTGCCACACTGCCCATCCTCTGTATTTATCCGTTCGTTCAAAAGTACTTTGTCAAGGGTGTTATGATCGGCGCTATCAAGGGCTAATCTGCACAGTAAAAAGGAGAAACTACCATGCGCGTACCTTATGAGGAAATGTATAACGAATTTGTGCGGGTTCTGCTGAAGTACGGCTTTGATAAGGATAAAGCGGAGATCTCCGCCAAGCTCTACGCAGACGCCAGCCGTGACGGTGTATACACCCACGGGCTGAACCGCTTCCCGAAATTCATCAAGAGTATCCATGACGGCATTGTGGACATCCACGCCGAGCCTGTGCTGAAGGAGAGCTTTGGCGCATTTGAACGCTACGACGGCTGTCACGGCCCTGGAAACCTGAACGCCTACGCCTGCACAAAGCGGGCTATTGAGTTGGCCAAGCAGAACACCATCGGCTGTGTGGCGCTGGCCAATACCAACCACTGGATGCGCCCAGGCAACTACGGCCTGATGGCGGTTGAGCAGAATTGCATCGGTATTTTTTGGACGAACACCGTACCCAATATGCCGCCGTGGGGCGGGCGTGACGCACGTCTTGGCAACAACCCCATTACGCTGGCTATACCCCACGGGGATACGCCTGTATTGGTGGATGTGGCCATGTCGATGTTCTCCTACGGTAAGCTGGAAGTCTATAAGCGCAGCGGCAGACCGCTGCCTGTGGACGGGGGACTTAACAAGGATCAGCAGCCAACGAAGAATGCTGCCGAGATCCTTGAAACACATGAGAGTTACCCCATTGGCTATTGGAAAGGCTCCGGTCTGAGTCTGGCGCTTGATCTTATCGCGGCTGCGCTGGCGGGCGGCCGCACGACCCGTCAGGTCGGTGAGCTGCCGCTGGAAACCGAACTGAGTCAGGTGTTTATCTGCATCGACTTGGACAGCCTGCCCGACAAGGAGAATATCGCTGCCAATGTTGAGGCAACATTGCGCGATATGGAGACCTCTACCCCTGTGGAAGAGGGCCGCCCGGTTCATTTCCCCGGTGCGCACATGGCTGAGGTCCGCAGCGACAATATGGAGAACGGTATCCCTGTCGAGGATGCGATCTGGCAGCAGGTGCTGGCACTGTAAAGGGAGGTGCGCGGTATGATCATACCGGGACTGGTATCGGCAACATTTAAAGCAGAAAGCTCCGATTTTGTGCTGGCGGCACTGAAAAAAGCCGATCTTCATGCGGTGGAATGGTCGGAAAACTGGCACATTCCGGCGGGGGATACCGCGCTGGCCCGTGACCTGCGGGAACGGACTCTTGCGCAGGGCGCCGAGATTGCGGCCTACGGCTCCTACTATCGTTTGGGGCAAAACAGCGACCCTGCCAAAGATTTTTTGCCCACGCTGCAGAGCGCTGCGGCACTGGGCGCCCCGCTCATTCGCATCTGGGGCGGCGGTACAGCATCGGAAGAGCTGGAGGCAGACACACGCAGGGCGTTGGCGACCGAGGCAAGGATCGTCAGTGATATGGCGGCATCGGAGGGCATCAAGGTCGCCCTGGAATGGCACAAAAACACCGTCACCGATACGAATGAATCGGGTCTGTCCTTTTTGGACGAAGCCGCCGCAGAGAATCTCTACTGCCTGTGGCAGCCTACCGTGGCACTGGATATGGACGAGCGGTGCGAAGGGCTGAAGCTGCTGCAAGCCCGCAGCCGTCTGCTCAACCTGCACGTCTACTACTGGCTGGAAGGCAAGCGCCGCCCGTTTGCGGAAGGTCTTGACGAATGGCGGCGGTACTTACAGCAGGTCAACCGCAGCGAAAAACGCTACGGTCTGCTGGAATTTGTGCTGAACAACACCGAGGAGCAGTTTTTGGAGGATGCCGCTCAATGGAAGCGGCTTTTGCAGGAAACGGCGATGAACTGAATAGGAGAAAAGCGAAATGGCAGATTTATATGTAAAGAAATTTGATATGATCAATCCCTTCGTTGTGGCATCGAGTCCCGCAACGCAGGGGGCGCTGAATGTCTTGAAGAGCGCCAAAATGCGCCCCGGCGCCATTGTGCTGCGCAACTATGGTCACGGTTCGGGCGGCGGCAGCTTTATCGGTCCGGACGCCAAGGCAATGTTCGGCGGAGAAATGGCCATCCACAGCCATGCCGTGGGTCGTCAGATCCCGGACAGCGTCGATACGCTGGAAAAATATTGTGAGGAAGTCCGCAAAATCAAGAAGGAGATGGACTCCGACATCAAGCTGTGGGTGTCTGTCGGTCATTACAGCGACATCGTCAAGGGTGGTGACTGGGAGAAAAACTGGGCGCATCAGGCTGAGGAACTCGCTCTTGCGGGTGCGGATGCCATTGAATTGCATTTCAATACCCCGGGCGTTGCCGTGGCAAAGGACCGTACCTTTGCTTACCATCAGCTGCTCCGCCATTCCATTGAATTGATGAAAAAGACAGTGCCCAATATGCCGATCATGGCCAAGCTTGCCATTGAGTCCACCGACGCTCTGACCTCGATGCGCATTGCCGAGGCCGCAGGCGCTGCCGCCGCAGGCCCCACCGCCCGCTGGAAGGGGTACTACATGGATCTTGACTGGCGCGGCACCGAGGCCCGACCCGGTGCAGGCTACGGCGGCACGCAGGCCACTCCGTTGGTGTGCTACTCCATCGCCGAGGCACGCACTGCAGGCGTGAAAATTCCTCTCTATGGCGGTGGTGGCGTCTTCAATTATGAAAACGCAGCCCGTATCCTGATGGCAGGCTCCGAGATGGTGCAGCTGGGTGCTTTGGCCTGTGCCGGCGGCACGATGGCATGTAAGAAGCTTATCAGCGACCTGAACCGCTGGATGGACGAGAACGGTTATGCCGACATGGATTCGCTTGTCGGTGACAGCCTGAAGCTGTTCCAGATGGATGCTGACTTCACGAAAAAACGGCAAAATAAGCTCGCCGATGCCTATCAGACCGCCGACGCCGACCGAGGCAAGTGCATCGGCTGCGGCCGCTGCGAGGATGTCTGCTGGCATCAGGGCATCGAAATCAAAGACCGCAAGGCTTATAAAACAGATAAATGCATCGGCTGCGGCTACTGCTTCCAGGTCTGCCCAACACAGGCTCTGTATGTAGATAAAAAAGGCATCCTGCGCGCCGCCTTTGAAGAAGCGGGGATTGAGAGAGGGAATAAGTAATAACCCGCGGGGCGTCAGGGATGCCGCTCCCTACAATGTCATGCCGTAGGGGCGGATTCCATATCCGCCCGCGTAGCTTCACGGCGACTGCAACCTATCCTAAAAAATAACTAACCCCGGCGCAGCATGTGCACGCTACGGCTGCACGGCTGCGCCGATTTTTTTGAGGAGATGTAGAATGACACTCTTTGATACTGCACTTGAGGCCGACCTGCAGACCCTGCAGCACGCGATTGAATATGAGGGTCAGAACTTCCGCGAGCGCGATGCGGACTGTAATACACTGCTGCACTGCGCCGTGCGTTCGGGCAGCCTTGCAAAAGTGGCTTACCTGACAGACTTTCTCGCACTGGATCCGCTGGAGGCGAACCTCTCGGGTATCACGCCCTTGGACTTGGCTTTGCAAGGAGGCTTTGATGAAATCGCTGCGTACCTTGCGAATAAGGCAGGCGTTGATCCCGCGCGAATCTTCCACAACCCTGTGCGCCGCGGCTTTTATCCGGATCCATCGTGGATCCGCGTGGGCGAGGACTATTACATGGTCAACTCGTCGTTCAGCTTTTTTCCGTGTATTCCGATTTCTAAGTCCCGCGATTTAGTACACTGGACGACTGTTGGCTACGCCATTACAAACCCGGACTGGGCCAGAGTGGCGCGGTCAGAAGGCGGGCGCGGCTATTGGGCGCCTGATATATCCTATGATGCAGTGTCCAAGCATTATTTTATCACGGCTACCTACCGCGGCAACGAGAACGACGCAGAGCCGCGCTGTCAGATGGTCGTCAGCGCCGAGCGACCCGAGGGTCCCTACGGTGAGCCTGCATGGATTCATGAGGACGGTATAGACCCGTCCATCTTCCACGATGACGATAGACGGCATTATATGCTGTTCAACCGCAGCGTCCGCATGGCGGAGCTGACGCCCGATTGCCGCGCTATGCGCGGCCCCGCACGGCTGATCTGGGGCGGTGACATCAAGAACAAGACCGAGGGTCCCCAGTTGATGAAGCATGACGGATATTACTATCTGTTGGCCGCCGAAGGGGGAACGGGGGCGGGGCACCGCATTTCGGCGGCACGCAGCAAAAATGTGTGGGGCCCTTATGAAAACTGTCCCTATAACCCGATTCTGCGTCAGGATGACGAGGGCGGCTATCTGCAAAACTGCGGCCATGGCAAGCTGCTGCAGACTGCAGACGGACGGTGGTTCCTCTGCTTTCTCTGTCTGCGCCGCGATCCGGATGGCACGGCTCCTATGGGACGGGAAACTTCGATTGCAGAAGTGACATGGACGCCTGATGGCTGGCCTGTGGCTGCCTATGGACGCCGCCCGCGCTCTGTGCTGAATATGCCGCTCCCCAAAGCAACGCTGCCTGCGGTTCCGGTAGGCGTAACCGATTGGAAGGGGTGCGAGTGGATTACCCAGCGCGCGTTGGACACCGCAAATTTTACCGTGGAAAATGATGCCTTGACGCTGTGCGGAAACGGTCTTGACCTGTGCGACAGGAAGATGCAAGGGCTGCTTCTTGTTCGCCAGCAGGAACGCGCGTTCACTGCGGAAACGACGTTGGAAATCCCCGCTGCGGGTACGGCTGGTCTGACCTGTTACTACGATGAGCACAGCTATTTGAAATTCGGCGTTGGGCCGGAGGACCTTTTGTTGGAGGAATACGCAGGATATGAGATGGTTTCAAGGCAAACAGCACCGTTGCCTGCGGGCACATCCAATGTTCGTCTGCGCGTTACGGCAACGGTGGGCAACGACATTTTGCTATGGCAGGATGGAACAGACTGGCGCACGCTTTGGAGCATCCCAGAACCACGCTACCTGACCAGTGAGGGATTACAGTGCGGAAAGCGGTTCACAGGGGCTATGGTGGGCCTGTATGTCCACGGCGCATCTGCAGTCCGCTTTGCCGATTGGGTCGCAGTGTGGCCCCATCCCGAAGAAAAGAGGTAATACAATGCCACAAGAAAAATTCCACTATAAATCGTTAGAAGAAGTCAAGCAGCGTGCCGCAGAGCTGGGTGTTGACCTGCCCTTTGCAGCCGACACCCACGCGCTGGTGCAGCCGCTGACCGTGCGTAATATTACCTTCCCGAACCGTCTGGGCATCGCGCCCATGGAGGGCGCGGACTCAACGCCCGAAGGCGCACCCACCGAGTATACGACCCGCCGCTATGTCAACGAGGCTATCGGCGGCAGCTCGGTCATCTGGTTCGAGGCAATCTCCATTGTGGAGGAGGGTCGATCCTCCCAGACGCAGCTGTTGCTGAACCACGACACGCTGGACGAGTTCAAGAAGATGACCACCGCCGTCAAGGAGGCGGGCCTCAAGGCCAACGGCTATGCGCCGTATTTGATCATGCAGGCCAACCACAGCGGCCGCTACTCCAACCCCGGCAACAAGCCTGCCCCGATGATCGCCTACCGCCACCCGATTCTGGAGCAGTACCGCGCCGCGGATGATTCCTGCATCGTGACGGACGATTACCTGAAAGGGCTGGAAGAAAAGTTCGGCGAGGCGACGAAGCTTGCCAAGGAGGCCGGTTTCGATGCCGTCGACATCAAGAGCTGCCACGGCTACCTGCTGGCAGAGCTGGCATCCGCCTACAACCGCCCCGGCGAGTACGGCGGCAGCTTTGAAAACCGCTTCCGCCTGCTGAAAAACGGCATCCGCGCCGCCAAGGTGTACGAGGACGACAGCTTTATGGTCACGGCGCGCGTCGGCATCTACGATGGCTACGCCTACCCGTGGGGCTTCGGTGTCAGTCCGGAGAGCGGCATGACGCCCGATTTGACTGAACCCATCCACCTGATGCGCGATTTGCACAACGAACTGGGTCTGAATATGGTCAACCTGACGATGGGCAACCCCTACGCCACCACCCATGTGACCCGCCCCTTCGATTTTGGCAAGTATGAACCGGACGAACACCCGTTTGTCGGCCTGTCCCGCATGATCCACGGCATTGGCGCAGTGAAAAAGGCCGTGCCGGAAATGACGGTCTGGGCGTCCGCGCCCAGCTACCTGCGCGCTTACGCTGACCTGTTCAGCGCAGGCGCGGTCGAGCAGGGTCTGTGCGATGGTATGCTGTTCGGCCGCATGGCCTTTGCTGACCCGGATTTTGCCAACGAGATCGTCAAAAATGGCCGCATCGACCCTAAGCGGGTCTGCCTGACCTGCGGCAAGTGCGGCGATTTGATCCGCGCTCACAAGCCCACGGGCTGTGTCATCCGCGACAGTAAGACGTTTATGCCGTTCTACAAGGAATTCTTGGAGATCAAAAAGACCCAGCCTGCGAACTTCCGCGGCTGATGGAGAGGGTGTACTTATGAAAAAACTGCCATCGTCACCGGGTCCAGCCGCGGCATTGGCTTTGCCATTGCCAAGCAGCTGGGGCTGGATGGATACAATATTGTTATGGTCGCCACCGGCCCGCAGGAGAAAAACCAGCATGCGCTGGATGAGCTGAAAGCGATGGGCATTGACTGCGCCTATGTGCAGGCAAACATCGGCGCCACTGACGACCGCAAGAAGATCCTTGACGGCGCGCTGGCCGCCTTTGGCCGCGTGGATGTGCTGGTTAATAATGCAGGCGTTGCTCCCAAAGTCCGCGCCGATTTGCTGGATATGAGCGAGGAAAGCTTTGACTATGTTGTCGGCATCAACACCAAGGGCAATATGTTCCTGACGCAGCTGGTGGCCAAGCAGATGATTTCGCAGGAACCTGTCGATGGCCGCAAGGGTGTCATCGTCAATGTGTCCAGCTGCAGCTCGGTGGTGTCCTCCACCAACCGCGGTGAATACTGTGTCTCCAAGGCGGGTATCTCGATGCTGACGACGCTCTACGCCGACCGTCTGGCTGCTGAGGGCATCCTTGTCAACGAGGTGCGCCCCGGCGTTATCGCCACCGATATGACCAGCAAGGTGCAGGGCAAGTATGATGCCTTGATTGAAAAGGGCACCTTCCCCATCGCCCGCTGGGGGCACGCCGGAGGATGTGGCCGGGGCCGTCAGCCTGCTGTGCAGCGACCGTCTGCGCTACACCACCGGCAACTACATTGATGTGGACGGCGGCTTCCATATCCAGCGCCTGTAAGGAAATTTGCGATGGAACACGAAATTTTTAAAGCCGGGGCGTACACGGCAAAGGTGTACCGCTGGAATACTGCCGTGGTCGGCAGCGGCGCAGCGGGCTTCAACGCCGCCGACCGCCTGTGGCAGCTGGGCCAGCGGGATGTTGTGCTGGTCACAGAAAACCGCGTTGGCGGCACCAGCCGCAACACCGGCAGCGACAAGCAGACCTACTATAAGCTGACCCTGTCCGGGGGCGACCCCGACAGCGTGCGCGAGATGGCCGACACACTGTTTGCGGGCCGCTGCGTGGATGGTGATATTGCCCTGTGCGAGGCCGCGCTCTCGACCCAGTGCTTCTTGAAGCTGGTCGAGCTGGGCGTGCCGTTCCCCGCAACCGCTACGGCGAGTACATCGGCTACAAGACCGACCACGACCCGCGCCGCCGCGCCACCAGCGTGGGACCCTACACCAGCAAGCAGATGACCGAATGTCTGAGGCAGCCGTGCAGGCCAAGGGCGTGCCGATGCTGGACAAGACACAAGTCATCAAAATTCTGACGGACGGCGGTACGGTTTGCGGCCTGCTTTGCCTGAACACGGTTGCGCAGGACGCCGCCGACCGCTTTACGCTGATTCGATGTAAAAACGTTATCTGGGCTACCGGCGGCCCAGCTGGTATGTACGCCGACAGCGTCTATCCATTCAGCCAGTATGGGGCCACCGGCCTTGCGCTGGAAGCAGGCGCCAAGGGCAAAAACCTGACCGAATGGCAGTACGGGCTTGCCTCCGTTGCGCCGCGGTGGAATGTGTCAGGAACGTATATGCAGGTGTTGCCGCGGGTCTACTCCGCAGCGGCGGACGGCAGCGGCGAGCGCGAGTTTTTGATGGACTTTTTCACCGACGCGCACGACATGCTGAGTAAGTTGTTTTTGAAGGGCTACCAGTGGCCCTTTGATGTGCGCAAGGTTGCCGACGGCAGCTCGATCATCGACATTCTGGTGTATCTGGAAACCTGCAAAGGACGCAAAGTCTATCTTGATTACCGCACAAACCCGGTGGACGGCGCGTTTTCCTACGATGCGCTGCTGCCCGAAGCGCGGGAGTATCTGGAGCGGGCGGGTGCCTGCTTCGGCACGCCGATTGAGCGGCTGGCGCAGATGAACCAGCCTGCCATCGATTTTTATCGTGATAAGGGTGTGGATTTGTACACCCAGCCGTTGGAGATCGCCCTCTGCGCCCAGCATAACAACGGCGGCATTGGTATCGACTGCTGGTGGCAGACGAGCGTCAAGGGACTGTTCGCGGTCGGCGAGGCCGCTGCCAGCCACGGCGTCTACCGCCCCGGCGGCACGGCGCTGAACGCCGGGCAGGTGGGCAGCACCCGCGCGGCACAGTACATTGCCGCCCGCTGCCAGGGTGATGCGCCGGACAATTTCGGTCTGCCCGCCGCCGAGGCGCTGGCCGAGATGGCTGCGCTGGCAGATGCCTGCCGCGCCGAGACCGGCAACGTGCGCGCCCTGTGGCAGCACGCCGCCGAGGAAATGAGCCGCTGCGGTGCGGCCATACGCGACCCCGCGCAGATACGCGCCTACGGTAAACAGGTGGAAGCGCAGCTTGCCGACTTTGCCCAAGCGGTCAAGGCGGGCAGCCGCACCGAGCTTGCCATGGTCTACCGCCTGCGGGATATGCTGCTGAGCCAGCACGCCTACCTGACCGCCATGGCGGACTATACTGCCCACGGCGGGCAAAGCCGTGGCAGTGCCCTGTACACCGACCTGACGGGCGGGGTCAAGCCGTTTGCCCAGCTGCCGGACACCTTCACCTTCGCCTTGGACGAAACCGAAGCCCCGCTGATTCAGGAGCTGTGGTTCGAGGATGGTACCTGCCGCACCGCCTGGCGCGCCCCGCGCCCCATCCCCGAGGATGACGACTTTTTTGAAAACGTCTGGCGCAGCTACCGCGAGACAGGGAACATTGACTGAATAGATAGTTCTGCCTGGCCTGATAAACACAACACTAGTATATCATGAAAACGAATATCCCGGGCCTGACTACATGCGGTGCAGAAGCGCTAAAGCATAGGACATATCCCTGTTATCGACCTGCTTGCATACCGCTGCATCCTGATACCAGCGAAGCGATACGGCATCATTTCGATAGTAGGGAACCAGTCTGATTTGCTCATCAACGATTCGTTCTTTCATATCTGTACACCCGCCAGTGCCAAAAACTTTTTGTCGGACTGGATACCCTGTGTCAGAAATACGCCGTCCCGGAACAGTGCGTAGGTCGTGACGGGTGCGGGTACATTCTGTGCGGCTTCTTTGTCGGTGATGTGGATGGCCCGGAACGGGATGCTATGCTCCTGCGCGGCCTGCTGTACCCTTGGCACCCAATAGTAGGTAAAGGGACACTGATCGGTGTAGTAGAGGACGAAGCCTTCTCCCTCGGCTTTGGGGTGCCTGGCGCAGTCCTTGAATTTCGGCAGCGCAGCATCGGCATTGAGCGGCAGACACATAAGGGTGATTCCACAGTCCGAGACATCTGCGACTTCAAATCCCTTGTGGGACAAAAACTTGGGGTCGGCGAGAAATTCCCGCTTGCGTCCCTCAGCGCACAAAATGCAGATGCCCTTTTTGCCCTGCGCTTTTGCATCGCGGAGGCATTTTTCCAGCAGGTCATTCGAGCAGCCGTGCCCTTTCATGGCACCGGAGACCCACAGGCAGTTGATGTACAGCCAGCCGTCCGCTGTAATGGGCACCCATGCGTTTTCTGCCGGGATGTACTCGATAAAGCACTTGCCACGCTCAACACTGCGGTAGAAAACAAGTCCCTCAGCAAAGCGTTGCTTGAGCCATTCTTTTTTGCAAGGCTCTGCTTGCCGGACATCGCGCAGCAGATATGCTCCTTGTCGATGTTCTCTTTGGTGATTTGGATGTAGTCCACAGGCGGCCTCCTTACAGAAAAGGCGCAGCATGGCCCAGCCTGCGGGTCACTCTGCGTCTTGAGCGTCTGGTGAAATAGTGTTTATACGAATTACTATATGCCAAACAGCTCGTATTGTCAATAGAGCGTTAAAAACTGCGATACAAAGTATGATGACAGTGGACATTGCTGCAAGCACAAAAAATATTCTGCGCAAGGCGGCACATGTACAAACTGCGCAGCATGCCCTGTATAATGCTGCATAATTCTTATGCAAAACTGCCTTTGAAAATTTTCTGGCGTACTGCTATAATAGTCTGGTACAACGAGTAGCACTCATGCGTAAAACCGGTTGCATGGGGGCTGCTCGTTGTTTTATTTGTTCCAAAAACAAAAGGTAAGGTGAATCTCATGGAAGGCTCTAATCAATTTCTCGGCACGGAGCGCATCGGAAAGCTGATGCAAAAATATGCGATCCCGTGCATTATTTCACTCTTGGTCGGCGCGTTGTACAATATCGTAGATCAGATTTTTATTGCAAATGCGTCCTATCTTGGCTCCTACGGCAATGCCGCCAACACGGTTGTTTTTCCACTGACGGTGGTCGCGCTGGCCATTGCGGTCATGATCGGTGATGGCTGCTGCGCATTTGTCAGCATCAGCCTTGGGCAGGATGAGGTCCGCAAGGCAAAGCAGAGTGTTGGCAACGCTGTGGTGGTGTGCCTGGTCAGCAGCATTGTGCTGACTGTGGTCTATCTGCTCTTTGCAGACACGATCCTTGCTATGTTCGGCGGTACAGTCAATGCCGAAACCTATCGTCACTCACAGGAATACTTCTTTTACATCACATTGGGCGTGCCGTTTTACATGTTCGGTCAGGCTATGAACCCCATCATCCGTGCGGATGGCAGCCCTCGGTTTGCCATGATCTCCACCCTTGCCGGGGCAGTGCTCAATATCATTTTGGACCCGGTCTTTATTTTTGGACTTCGGTGGGGCATGATGGGAGCAGCCGTTGCCACTGTCATCGGTCAGGTGGTCACGGCAATCCTAGCCGTGTGGTATCTGCTGCACATGAGGATCATTAAGCCGGCTGCAGGGGACTTTGCTTTGCGCGGAAAGGTCTGCAAACGGATGCTGACATTGGGTATCACAAGCTTTCTCTCACAGATCAGCCTGGTTGCAGCTATGGCGGCGATCAACAATATGATTCGTAAATACGGTGCGCTGGACGCAGTATTCGGGCAGGAGCAGTATGCGCAGATCCCCATGGCCGTGGTGGGTATTGTGATGAAGTTCTTTCAAATCGTCATCTCCATCGTGGTCGGCATGGCGGCGGGCTGCATTCCCATTGTTGGCTTCAACATGGGCGCAAGGAAGTCTGCCCGCGTAAAAGAGCTGTTCACGAGGCTGTTGGCTGCCGAGGCCGGTGTTGGTGCTGTGTCATTGGTGCTGGTGGAGATTTTCCCGCGTCAGCTTATTGCCCTGTTCGGTGCTGCCAATGAGAGCGTGTATTATACCGACTTCGCGGTGCGCTCGTTCCGTATTTACCTCTGCATGATCATTCTGGCCTGTGTAAATAAGGCCTGCTTCATCTTCCTGCAGGCAATGGGCAAAGCGGTGGAATCTACAGCCCTTTCGATGGAGCGCGAGGTGGTGTTTGGCGTTGGGTTTGCGCTGCTGCTGCCGCATTTCTTTGGGCTGGATGGCGTTTTGTACTCGATGCCGCTGTCGGATATTCTGACCTTCCTGATTGCGGCTTATCTGATTGTCAAGACCTATCGCAGCTTGGAGGAAAAGCCATACCTGACAGAGAAGTGGCAGAATCTGCAGACCGCACGAACCGTAAACATTTCGTGAAATTTCGCAACAACAGATTTACTTGGCGTGAGTTTGTGATACTATAAAGAAAATGTGTGATGCGGAAGATAAGAGGTGAGCCGGCAGGCAGATTGGCATAGCGTACCCCGCAGACAAACGGTGGAATGGAGTCGTGTTGTGATGAAAATTCGTAAGGCAGAAGAAAAAGACATCCCAAGAATTATGGAGCTGCTGGGTCAGGTGCTGCAGATCCATGCAGAGATACGCCCGGATGTGTTTATCCCCGGCACCACAAAATATACTGACAGCGAACTGAAAGAACTGCTGGAGCAGGAAGATAAGCCCATCTATGTTGCAGCTGGTGAGGATGATGTGTGCATGGGCTATGCTTTCTGCCAGTTGAAGGAGCAACCGTTTTCTACCAATATGGTTCCGTTTAAGGCACTGTTTATTGATGATCTGTGCGTTGACAAGCAGGCACGCGGACAGCATATCGGGGAAAGCCTGCTTGAATATGTGAAGCAGCAGGCAAAAATGCTTGGCTGCTATGAGGTGACCTTGAATGTCTGGGCGGGTAACACATCGGCTGAAAGCTTCTATGAGAAGATGGGTATGAAAACAAAGGAACGGCAGATGGAGTATATTCTGTAAAGATAGAATGATGGAAAGGGTTTGCATCAGAAAGCCAGCAGACGAAGTGTGGCACCGGCATTAGAATAACCTGTATCCTATGGCAACACCGCACAATTCCCGCCTGACGGCTTAAGCGCCGCTCCGGCGGCTGCGGTACAGCATCTGCGTTGCCAAAATGCTCGATAAGACATCCAGTCTTATCTGCGCTTTTGGCTTAGCAGCTGCCGCACCTCGCTCGCCGTATCGGCACTTAGAATTATGCGGTATTGCCCTATAAATTTCGAGTCCCAGCAAAGAAGCGGGGGTATGGACAAATTGAAGGTGGAGACAAAACGAATGCTGCTGCAGCCTATGTCGGACAGTGAAGTCGAGGAAATGATGGCAGAGATGCCTTCTGATGATCTGCGCGCCGCTTACGGAGAGATGCTTGCGTGCTGCCGCCGCGAGCCTGAAAACCGGATCTGGTATGCACCGTGGAAAATGACGCTCAAAAATAGTAGGGAATATATGGGGGATGTGGGCTTTAAGGGGCCTGCTAAAAACCGCACTGTTGAGATAGGCTACGGCATTTTGCCTTCCTACGAAGGAAACGGCTATATGACCGAGGCGGTTCAAGGCATGATCCGGTGGGCATTTGCGCAGCAAGATGTGGATTTTGTGGAAGCAGAAACCGACCCGGACAACCGCGCATCCCAGCGCATATTGGAAAAATGCGGCTTTGTGCCAAACGGAAAAACAGGGGAGGAAGGCCCCCGATTTGTGGTGGAGCGACCCCAAACAACCTGAGCGGTAGTTTTAACTGTCTGGCGTGAGGATCCTGCTTTACGAACGGATATGTACGCTGAAATTACCGGTCACAGGCTGATCATCCAGCTGCGTCTTTTGAAGATGACAAGCGAGACGGCCAGGCGGAAAATCTCCTCCGTTGTAAGCAGGGCATACACGCCGACAATGCCCCAGTGCAAACCATAGGCGGCCAGCAGGCACAGCGGGATGCCGATGCCCCATGTGCCGATGGTGTCAATGATCATGATTACTCTGGTATTGCCACCACTCCTCAGGATGCCGCCGCTTAAAATCATGTTTTCCACCTTGACGGGTGCATACAGGGCAAACACGACCAGCAATACTTTGCCCAGCGCCTGTACATCAGCGTCCACACGGTACAAGCCGGTGTATGCGCCTGCAAACAGTACCAGCAGCGAGGCTACGCCTATGGCACCGACCAACCCGGTCAGCATGATGCGTCTGGCATCTCTATAGGCATCGTCGAAGGCCTTCTTTCCCAGCTGCTTGCCAACCATCACACCAGCTGCCGCCGATAACCCGCTCAACGCGCCTACAATCAGCGACTGAATCGGGCAGGTGAGGGTATAAGCGGCAAGGTTGGCTGTGCCGAGATGCCCATACACCGCAGACTCGACATTTTGCCCCAAACTCCACAAAAACTCACTGAGCAAAATCGGCAGGATCATGCCGCCGTATGCCCACAGGGTGATTCTTTCAAAATGCAGCGCCCACTGGGGGTGACTGCCATCTCGTCTGAGGCAGACCGCAAAGCCCAGCAAAATCAGCAAGGAATTCAGCAGCTGCGAAACAAGCGTGGCAATCGCAGCACCCTGTACCCCCATGGGGGCAAACCCGAGCTTGCCGAATATCAGCAGGTAGTTCAGCCCGGTGTTGGCAGCCACCGCGCCAAGGCTGGCCCAAAAGGGAACGGCAGCGTGTCCCTTGCAGCGCAGCCACGCGGACAAGACCGTGCTGAGCGCCATCGGCAGATACGCGAATGCTACCGTTTTAAAATACACGGCACCGGCTTGCTGAATACGCCCATCGGCGGTGTAAAGCTGCAAAATCTGTGCCGGAAAAGCCCCCCGGCAGCCAGCAAAAACAGCACTGACAGCAAAGCCCCGCAAAGCAGACTGACATTCAGGCTGCACCATGCCTCCCGCTCGTTGTCTGCGCCGGTGAACTGGGCAATCAGGATCCCGGCAACGGTGCCGACCGAGCCCATCACCACGGAAAAAATCAGTGAAAAATTTCCGTACAAGCCCACAGCCGCAATATTGACCTCGCCCAACTGCCCGATCATGATTTGATCTATTATGGAAAAGGATGCCTGCAGCATACTTTGCAGGGTGACGGGAATGGCAATTTTGCTCAATGATTTCATAAAGTCTGACATGGCATCTTCCTCGCGCTTTCTCTGGAAATCAGTGTGACCGGCAGAACGATTTGCGCCTCGCACTCTTTGCCGCTGCGCATCGCCTCAAGACAGGCCAGCGCGGTTTTTGCGCGCTGCGCGGCGTCCTGATGCACGGTGGTCAGGGTGGGAACGCTCTCCCGGCTGGCGGCGGTGTCATCAAAGCCGATGATTTGTACATCATCGGGAATGCGGACGCCCTTGGTTTGCAAAAAACGCATAAAATCCAATGCATAGAAATCAGATGCTGCAAAAACAACGGTGCTGCGCAGATTTAAGAAGCTGCGAAAATGCTCCTCATAATAAGCACTGCGTTCTTTTTGCAGTGCAGGGATCTGCCAAAACAGGGCTTTGCCCGGCGCAAAGGCAGCGCGAAAGCCATCCATGCGCTCTTTGTCCATGCAAAGGTCGTTGTCGGCAAGGCACAGCGCCTTTGTGTGTCCCAGTTCCCTTGCATACTGCCCCGCCTGATAGCCGCCGTCATAATGGCCGATGGTGAGGTTCACGACCTTGCTGCAGGCTGCAAAATAGCCGTCATACACTACGAAGGAAATTCTCGTTTGGCTGCGCAGCGCTTCATAATCGGCCTCGCAAAAGCCCATCAGAATCAGCCCGTCCATATTCCACATCGAGGCAAAAACCGGGATCTCGCGGATGTCAGCGGTGGTTTTTATCATCAAAAAATAGCCCTTTTCGTTGGCCTCGCGCGAGAGCGCATTCAGGGACGACATCACGAAGCCGTCCTCCAAGACCCGCCCCTCGTACTTGACATGGTCGTTCATGACAACACCTATGATGCGGGAGTTATTCCGCGCCAACAGGATACCGGCCATATTGGGGATGTAGCTGGTCTTTTCCAACTCCTGTTCAACCCGCTTTACCGTTGCATCGGAAATTTTAGCGGTTTTTCCGTGGATCACATTGGAGACCGTTGCCGTGCTAATACCCAAAGCCTCTGCAATGTCTGCGATCCGAACCCGGTTCTGTTCCATGCAATACCTTCTTTTTTATTCATCTTATTCCATGGTACAACACAAGAGAAAGATTCTCAAGGGTTAAACGCATAACCTGCAACGAAAATCAGAGCTGATTTTTGTGCGAAATTTGCAATAACAGTGTGCTGTGTGGTTACAGCCTTGAAAACTGTTGCTTTGGGATTTAGTGGATTTGCGCAGAAACAGGCGGGAAAGTTGTGCATTGTGTCAACGGGTAAAGCGGTTTGTGCGTGAATTTAAACGGTTTGTGAAAAGGAGCACCAATTTCGTTTCGGATGTGGTATAGTACAGGCAGAAGAACGAAAATGCGGTGCTTTTGCAAAAGCCTGCATTTCAGATTTCTATACAAAGCAGCGGAAAGCGAGTACTGATCTATGAAAGCAACACCCCTTCTCACCGGCTGGACGTGCCGTCACTTGGGCGATACCGCACCCGGCCGGCCCGTGACCCTGCCCCATGATGCTATGCTGGCGGAGCCGCGCACTGCCCTGAGCGCGGGCGGCGTCAACACCGGCTGGTATGAGGGTTATGACTATGAGTATCAGCGAACCCTGACGGTGCCCGAAAACGAGCTGTCGGACACCCACATTCTGGAATTTGAGGGTGTCTATCACAACGCTGAGGTCTGGCTGAACGGCCAAAAGGCGGCGTTCCGTCCCTACGGCTATACCAATTTTTATGTGGACTGTGCGCCGTTTTTGCACGCAGGGGATAACGAACTGCGGGTGATTGCCCGCAACGCCGACCAGCCCAACAGCCGGTGGTATTCCGGCGCGGGGCTGTATCGTCCCGTTCAGCTGTGGACGGCAGGGGAGAAACGCATTTTGCTCAACGGTGTGCGCATCCGCACGGTGTCGCTGGAGCCGGCTGTGGTGGAAATCCGTGTCAGGACCAGTGCGCCCGGCACGGTTCGGCTGATGGTTGAGGGACTTCCCTCTGTTCAGCAGGAATCTGATGGGGAAACGGTCTTTACGCTGACCATCGACAATGCCCGTCTTTGGACACCGGAAACGCCGAATTTGTACCGATGCCGCGTACAATTTGCAGATGATGAGGCGGTCGAGACCTTCGGCATGCGCACGGTGGGCTGGGGCAAAAACGGCTTCACGCTCAACGGTGAGCGGGTCATCATTCAGGGTGCCTGCATCCACCACGATAACGGCCTGCTGGGCGCTGTCTGCGACCCCGATGCCGTGGCCCGCAAGGTGCGCCTGCTGAAAGAAACGGGCTACAACGCCATCCGCTCGGCGCACAATCCCTGCTCCAAGGCTTTGCTGGCAGAGTGTGACCGCCAGGGCATGCTCGTTATGGACGAATACATCGACCACTGGTATATCCATAAGACAGAATACGATTATGTACCGTATTTTATGGATTGGTGGCGGCAGGACTTGACCGATATGGTCGAGAAGGACTACAACCACCCCTGTGTGGTTCTCTACTCCACCGGCAACGAGGTCAGCGAGACCGCACAGCCCAGGGGTATCGCGCTGACCAAGGAAATGACAGACTTTTTGCATGGGCTGGACGATTCCCGCCCGGTGACCTGCGGTGTGAATATCTTCTTCAACTTTTTGAGCTCCATCGGCTTCGGCGTGTACAGCGATGAAAAGGCCAAAAAGGAGGCTGAAAAGGCAGAAAAGGCCAAGGCTAAGGGGAAAGCCGTCAAAGAAAAAGTCGGTGGGCAGCAAGTTCTTCAACGATCTGGCAGGGCTTTTGGGTGATGAATTCATGAAGCGCGGCGCAACGCTGCATGGCTGTGATGTCAAAACCCGCGATGCCTTTGCGAATATGGATATTGCGGGCTATAACTACGGCATTTATCGCTACAAGCACGACCTGAAAAAGTACCCGCAGCGGCTGATTTTGGGCAGCGAGACCTTCTGTAATGATGCCTATAGGTTCCGCGAGCTGGCGAAGGCTGAACCGCGTCTGGTCGGTGATTTTGTCTGGGCGGGCATGGATTATCTGGGCGAGGTCATGGTCGGCTCGTGGGAGTATGAGGACTATGCCAAAAACTTTGACGGCGGCCTTGGCTGGGTTTCGGCAGGATCGGGCCGCATTGATCTGACCGGCAAGCCGCTGGGCGAAGCATTATATACCCGCGTGGCACTCGAAAAGGAGAACGGACCGTACATTGCCGTCTGCCCGGTCAACCACACGGGCGACCGGCACAGCCCCAGTGCATGGAAGATGACCAACGCCATGCCAAGCTGGAGCTGGACAGGCTGCGAGGGCAAAAGGCCAGCATCGAGGTGTACGCCGCGCGGCGCGGGTAGAGCTGTGGCTGAATGGCCGTATCGTCGGCAGAAAAGTATTGAAAACGACTGCCTTGCGAAGTTTTCCGTCCCTATGAACCGGGTAGACTGGAGGCCGTCAGCTATGACGCGCAGGGCTGTGAGCTCGGCCGCTGCACCCTGACGACGGCAAGGCAGCAAACCCAAATCACTGCGGGACCGGAGCAAAGCAGCGTGCAAGCTGGGCATCTTTGCTATATCCGGCTGCGCTACACCGATGAACAGGGTATCACGAAGCCGCTGGCACGCGGCAATATCAAGGTGGAGGTAGATGGTGGTACACTGGTCGGGTTGGGCAACGCCTGCCCCTATCATGAGCGCAGTTATCTGGACTGTGTGGCCGACACCTACTACGGCGAGGCGCTGGCCATCGTGCGTGCGGGGGAGGGGAACAGCCTGACCCTGACAGCGGATGATGGCATGTACAGCACAGCCGTGACAGTGCCGGTGACACATTAAAAAGGCAGACAGAAAGCGATTTTCCAATCCGTAATGGGCTTTGCATAAATAACAGGCACCGGGCCAAGGCATGAACGCTTCGGGTTGGTGCCTGTTTGTATGCAGAGGCTTGTTCATCACGGAGGAAGGCGAGCGGCGGAGAAATACTGCATACAGTGGGAAACTCGGGCATTTGGCACTATGTCTAAATGAACCGCTGCAAAGTTGTGAAACCTCCCGATAGAGACATGGACGAGAAAGGCTGGATACATGAAATATCCAGCTGAATGGTACGATACTCCATAAAAGCGTCTTGCATCTTACGGGGGTTCTTGCTATACTCAGCATTAAACGCAACAATTACTTGCAAACAAGTTGCGCAGGTTGCGCGACCGAAGGAGGATCTGCCATGCAGGGGCGCAAATTACTTCACGGTGGGGACTATAACCCGGAGCAGTGGCTCGACAGGCCGGACATTCTGGCACAGGATATTGAATTGATGAAAAAAGCCCGCGTCAATACCGTGACGCTGGGGGTGTTTTCATGGTCGGTGCTGGAGCCTGAGGAGGGCGTGTTCAATCTGGACTGGCTGGCGGACATCATCCATAACCTTTACGCCAACGGGATCCGCACGATTTTGGCGACCCCCAGTGCTGCACGCCCCGCATGGCTGGCACACAAGTACCCGGAGGTGCGCCGTGTGCGGGCTGACCGCGTGCGGGAACTGTACAACCGGCGTCAGAATTACTGCTATACCTCGCCGCTGTATCGGGATAAAGTGCGCCGTATCGACCAAAAGCTGGCGCAGCGCTTCGGCAGTGACCCGGCAGTCATCCTGTGGCATATCTCCAACGAGATGGGCGGGGACTGCCACTGCGAGCTGTGCCAAGCGGAGTTCCGCCGTTGGCTGCAGACGCGCTACGGTAGCCTGCAGGCGCTGAACAAGGCGTGGAATGCCCGCTTCTGGAGCCATGACTACACCGATTGGGAACAAATCGAAAGCCCTGCCCCACAGGGCGAAAACGCCGTGCAGGCGCTTGCGCTCGACTGGAAGCGCTTTGTCAGCGACCGACATATCGATTTTTGAAATTTGAGCGGGATACCGTCAAAGAAATTGCCCCCAATGCCAAATTTACCGTCAATATGATGTATCGGTTTGACGGCATCGACTATTTCAAGATGGAAAAGGAGATCGATGTCGCCAGCTGGGACAACTACCCGACCTGGCACAAGCCCAGTGAAACGGTAGAGGAAACGGCGCTGGACACCGCCATGATGCACGATCTGTTCTATTCAATGAAGGACAAGCCTTTCCTGCTGATGGAGTCCAGCCCCAGCTTTACCAACTGGCAGCCTGTTTCCAAACAGAAAAAGCCCGGCATTGCAGAGCTTGCCGCGCTGCAGACGGTGGCGCACGGCGCAGACAGTGTGCTTTATTTCCAGTGGCGCGCCAGCCGCGGCGCGGAGGAAAAACTCCACGGCGCTGTCATCGGCCACGATGGGCGGGAGGATGCCCGTTCTTTTACGGAGACTGCGCAGGTAGGGCAAGAGCTGGAGACTTTGGCTGAAATTACAGCGGTAAAACGCGAAAAGCAGGCTGCGATAGTTCATGATTGGCAGAATAAATGGGCGCTGGAAGGCTCCTGCGGGCCGCGCAATGCCGGTATGGGCTATTGGGACGAGCTGAAGCGGCACTATAATGCCCTTGCACGGGAGGGCATTGCCGTGGAGTTTGTTGACCAGAATGCCGACCTGACAGGCTATGGCTTGGTCGTGGTGCCGATGCTCTACCTGCTGACCGATGCTTTTGCGAAAAAGCTTTGCGCATTTGCGCAAAGCGGCGGAACGGTCATCGTCACCTACTGGTCGGGCGTGGTCGATGAAAGTGATCTCTGCCGCCTGGGGGACACGCCCTATGGCCTGACTGAACTGCTGGGGCTGCGCCGCACCGAGATTGACGGCATGTATGACGGGGAAACCCGCAGTTGCATGCCGGTAGCTGGCTGCACACTGCCTGCGGCACAGGCATCCATCCTGTGTGAGGTGGCAGCCCTTGATGAGGAAAATCCGGCAGAGCCGCTCAGCCTGTATGACGAGGACTATTTTGCCGGGCACCCGGCTGTGGCGGTCCACAGATACGGTAAGGGCCGTGCTTACTATCTGGCCAGCCGCTTTGACGAGGCTTTTTATCGGGCGTTTTATCACGATGCTGCAAAGGAAATCGGCTTGAGCCAGGCTTGGCCGGAGGCTCTGCCGGAAGGAGTTCTGGCGGTGCGGCGCGGCAGCTTTGTGTTTGTACAGAACTGCACGGAACAGCCTGCCACGGTAGGAAACACTGTGCTTGAGCGTTACCGGACTGCAGTTTGGAAGGGCAAGGACCGTATTTTTTGATAAAATCGGCCTGTTTTAGCGTTCTGCTAAAAAGCAGAACGCTTTTTTGTTGCTTTCGAACATTGACAACGAAAGAATATCCCGTTATGCTGATATGAGATTTGTTGCGCAATGCAATGCAATGCAAAGGAGAAGGTTTCCCCAATGGCTGCAAAAGAAAACGAAAAAATGACTATAGAGCAGGTGGCGGAGGCACTCGGCGTTTCCAAAACAACGGTGTCACGCGCACTTTCCGGGAAAGGGCGCATCAGCGAGAAAACTCGCGCCAAGGTGTTCGCCTATATGGGGCATGCCCGCACCGAGGCTGCGCAAAAAGACCCAAAGGTGCGCACCAACAATATTGCTATGGTTGTGCCGCGGCGCTTTATTACACTGGATCTGCCGTTTTTGCGCAAATGCATGGGCGGCATCTGTACCATGGCTGATCAGCGCGGCTATGACATGCTGCTGTGCTACGCCTCCAGCACAGAGTATACCCAGCTGCAGCGTCAGCTGGCGAGCCATAAGGTGGATGGTGTTATTCTGACCTACGCCATGGCAGACGATCCCTGCGTTGACTTGCTGCGGCAGTATGATGTGCCGTTTGTGCTGATTGGCCGCAGTGAGGATAAGACGATACCGCAGGCGGATAATGATCAGGTTACCGCCGCCTGCGAGATGACCCGTATTCTGCTGCAGATGGGTGCCAAGCGGATCGCGCTGCTGGTCGGCAGCACGAGCTACGCCGTCAACACCGACCGCACGCGCGGATACCTGCGCGGCTTTGCAGAATCCTGCGTGCCGGTGGACCAACGCCTTGTTCATTCCGGCATTGAATCAACAGGGCAGACCATTGATGCGCTGGAGGCGTCGCTTGAGCAAAAGGCGGACTGCCTGCTCTGCGGTGACGATGAGATTGCCTATGAGGTCATGCGAGAGTTGCGCAACCGGCATATTCTTGTGCCGCACGATCTGCGCGTTGCCAGCCTGTATGACAGCTCGATGCTGGCCAGTATCACGCCCTCGGTGTCTGCGGTGCAGTACGATGCCGAGCAGCTGGGGCGCACAGCCTGCCGCATGCTGCTTGACCGCCTGCTTGGCAAGGAAATGGTGCAGCGCCAAATTGAGGGGTATCAGGTTATTTTGCGTGAGTCCACCAAATGGAATAGCCGTACCCACGATGGACGATAGCCCGCGTCCCTCTATGGGATACCCCACAGATTGTGCAGCAGGGGAGGTATGCTGTCCTGTAATCTTTCTGAAAATATATAGCGCTTCCGGCCCCCGGTTTTACGCCAAAACCGGGGGCTTTTTTTGGAGAATACACGCCTGTTGCGCAAAAGTTGCGCGTAAAGTGGGCTGTGTCACGGGTTTTTCCGTCAGAATTTCCAGTTTTCGGGCCGTAATACCGTGAATATCACCCATTGACGCAGGCTGAAAAAGAGTGTATTCTTATGCTTGTAAGGAACAAGTTGTTCAAATGTGCGCAACATAAATGCGCAACATTTGGCGACATATAGCTTCCAAAATCGGAAATGAAGGAGAACTCGATCATGAAAAATGGATTTCCCGTCATAACGCTCTTGCTGCTGTGAGCACCGTGACGGCGGCCGCTATGCTGACCGCCTGCGGTGGTGCTGCATCTTCCTCTGCTGCGTCCTCTGCCGCATCTCAGGCCGATTCTGCCGCATCCTCCGGTGAGGCTTCTTCCGCCGCAGAAAGCTGGGGCGATGTGAAGCTGACCATGTGGGGTGCTGAGGAAGACCAGACCATGCTGCGTGAGATGGCCGATGCCTTCATCGCGGAGAATGCCGACAAAGGCAACGTTACGATCGAGATCGGCGTTCAGTCCGAGTCCAGCGCCAAAGATACCGTTCTGGCTGACCCCGAGGCTGCTGCCGATGTTTTCGCCTTTGCGGATGACCAGCTCAACGAGCTGGTGGCAGCCGGTGCCCTGCAGGAAATCCTGCTGAACCCCGAGGATGTCAAGAGCCGCAACTTGGCTGGCTCCGTTGAGGCCGCGACCATGGACGGCAAGCTCTACGCCTACCCCATGACCGCTGACAACGGCTACTTCCTCTACTATGACAAGAGCGTTCTGAGCGAGGACGATGTCAAGAGCATGGACACCCTGCTGGCCAAGGCTGATGCCTCCGGCAAGAAGTTTATGATGAGCCTGAACGATGCATGGTACGTTTACAGCTTCTACGCCGGTGCCGGCCTGAAGGCTACCCTCGCCGATGACGGCGTCAACACCGTCTGCAACTGGAACGAGGCTCCCGGCGCCGATGTCACGCAGGCAATTCTGGATATGAGCGCCCAGTCCGCCTTCAAGTCCGGCGCGGATGCGGACATCGTTTCCGGCATCAAGGACGGCAGCTGCTGCGCCGCCATCTCCGGCACTTGGAACGCCAAAACCGCGCAGGAGACCTGGGGCGATAACTACGCCGCCACCAAGCTGCCCACCTACACCCTGAATGGTGAGCAGGTGCAGATGGCTTCCTTCTCCGGTTACAAGCTGGTCGGCGTCAACCCCCACAGCGCCAATGTCGGTGTTGCCATGATGCTGGCTGACTACATCACCAACGAGGACAATCAGGCCAAGCGCTTCAATGACCGTCAGCTCGGACCCTCCAACATTGCTGTGAGCAAGTCTGAGGCCGTGCAAAGCGCACCTGCCATCGCCGCACTGGCTGAGCAGAGCGACTACGCCACCCTGCAGCGCGTAGGTGCCAACTACTGGAGCTCCGCCGAGAGCTTGGGCGAGATCCTGGCTTCCGGCGACACGCAGGGCAAGACCACCCAGCAGTTGGTGGAGGATGCCGTAGCCGGTATCACCGCACCCGTAACCCAGTAAAAAATAATCCAGCGGGCACGCAGCGGCTATGCAGCGTGCCCGCTTTTTTTTCAAATCCCGCGCATAAGAAGAAAGGAGATGACTTCTGTGGCAGAAATGGTTCTTGCACCATCGCGTGGCGATGGAAAAGAAGCAAATTTCATTCGGAAGTTCAGTCGCGCGTTTGTCCGCGGCGATGCCTTCACCAAGCTGTCTCTGCTTGTCTGGGGTCTGGGCTACATCGGGCATGGGCAGCTCATCAAGGCCCTGCTGGTAACGCTGGTGCAGGGGTTGGGGCTGTATTTTCTGGGTACCTCCGGCATTCCGGCTTTAAAAAAGTTTGGCACGCTCGGCACTGTCCAGATGGAGATGCAGTTTAACCCGGTGACTCTTAAAAACGAGGTCAACCATTACGATAACTCGTTTGCTATTTTGCTGCTCAGCGTCATTGCGCTGGTGGTCATTGTCTCGCTGGTTGTGGCGACCATGATGGTCGTGCAGTCGAATTACCTGCTGCAGCAGCAAAAGGCTGACCGGTAAAAAGCCCAACAGCTTCCGTCAGGACATCAACTGCTACCTTAATGAAGAAATTCTATGTCACGCTGCTGACCCTGCCGGT
>ENA-OUNH01000154-OUNH01000154.1-human-gut-metagenome-genome-assembly--contig:-NODE-154-length-25890-cov-5.665334_pt1 | contig 25890 bp, 27 predicted proteins | sample MGYA00242806_ERZ504814 | MGnify/ENA primary metagenome ERZ504814 (study PRJEB26092, sample SAMD00036389) | human gut metagenome | host: Homo sapiens | study: EMG produced TPA metagenomics assembly of...
AAAACTTCAGAGCGAGTTCTCGTAGGAAATTGGGCGGATCAGCGATTTGTTCAAAATGTGAGCAAAATTCCACCGCTGCGCTTTCGGTTGCTTATTTATTTTTATCATATACTCAAAATCTACAGTTAGCCAACTACAACTTAAAATTTATTCCTTGACCATTAGCTTTTTAATTCCCGTCGTTTTTCAATCTCTAATTTTGAGAAGATCCTTGCTACAAGATTTTTCACGTACCCATAAGAATAATGCATAGACTCCGCAATTTCCTTGTTTTCCATTCCTTCTGCGATCGCTATTGCGATCTTCCATTCTGTTGGTGTTAACTGGCTTTTGATCTGCTTGGCATAATCTGATAATTCCATGGATTTTTTGTGCTGTCTCTGCTGATATCGTTCCAAATGCCGTTCAACCCTGGCAAGTAAGATTTCTTTGCAAATGGCTTTACGATATAATCAACTGCCCCTGCTTTCAAGCCCCTTACTTCATAATCCATTTCTGAAAATCCAGTCAAAAATATGATCGGGATCAGTTCACATCCTGAGATTTTTTTGATTTCTTCTAATGTTTCGTATCCATCCATCTGTGGCATATCAATGTCTAATAAGATCAAATCTGGAATGATATTTTTATTTAACAGATTTAATGCCTGTATTCCACTCTTTGCGACACTGACATTATATTGGTCAGATAAAATCTCTTCTGCTGTCTTTAGAAGCATAAGATCATCATCTATGATCAAAATATGATTCTCTCTCATTCCATTCCCTCCCATCGTTTCATAAGGATTTCTGCTTCATCAAAATCAAGCTGATCGATCCGTATTTCCATCTCTTTCAAGATATTTCTTTCTTCCTCGGATATCTTGCCTTTTCGATAATACTGAATCTGTTCTTTCGCTTCTTTCGCCTGATATCTGGTGATAAATATTTTTAATTTTTCTTTGATTTCTTCTTTACTTTGCTTGTCTTTTTCTTCCTCTTTTTTCTGATCAAACAGAACATTTTTCGTCTGTTCAATAAATTCCCGTGATGCCTTAAATACTCGTCTCCACTCCAATTTAAGCAGATCATATGCCGACATGATGTATTCCATATCCTTTTGTTTTCCTCTATCTTCCATTTCTTTTGCGATCTCATACAAATGAATCGCACCTATCGCTTTTGCATTGCTCTTTAAGGTGTGCATCATTCTTGTGATCTCATCAACTTTTACTTCCTTTTGTATCATCAACTGCTGCACCTGTCTCATATATTCTTCCTGGTACTCCGTAAAGAATTCCATCAGTTTACGATACTGCATAAAGTCTCCATCCAGAAGTCTAAGCCCCTCTTCAATCTTTATATCATTTTCTTTTAGCTGCCCCTTCAGCTGCTTAAATTCTTCATCTTTGATCTTTTGTTCTTCTTTCAGATCCTCACGAATAAATACTAGATCATCTCTCAAATATTTCATCAGCAGGTCTTCTAATTTGCTCCACATCACTGGCTTTGAAAGATACGCACAAAATCCTTCTCTTAAAAATGTCTGTTCAATTCCTTTCGTCACATCAGCAGTTAAAGCGATCACTGGAATATGAAATTGTACATCTTTCTTTAATTCCCTGATCGTATCGATTCCATCCATCTGCGGCATCATATAATCAAGTAAGATCAGATCATATACGTTTTGTCTGACTTTGTGCACACATTCCTCTCCACTGGCTGCTGTATCCACAAACACAGCTGTACGCTTCAGAAGTGATCTTGTCACCATGAGATTTTCCGGATTATCATCTACAATTAAAATCTTTGCCTGCGGTGCAACAAATGATCTTCTCTTTCGTTCATCCGTTTCCTTCCATTCAACATTTGAAATCTTCCCATCAGATACCTTCTTCATTGGAAGCTGCACAAAAAAACTGCTTCCTTTGCCGTATACACTTTCTACCCAGATCATACCGTCCATCTGTTCTGCCAGCTGTTTTGCGATTGCAAGTCCTAATCCGGTTCCTTTGATTTTCTTATTTTTCTTAGAGTCTACTCTCATAAATGCGTCAAATAAAATAGGCAAATTTTCTTCTTTAATCCCGATCCCTGTGTCTTTTACCTCGAAAATAAGCTTCGTTTCCTCTGCATTTTTACTGACTTTAATATCAATCTGACCTTCTTTGGTATATTTTACTGCATTATTGATCAGGTTCAAAAGAATCTGTTTGATATGTATCACATCACCGATCAGATACGCTGGCAAGGTCTTATCAAATATCAGATTCATTTTTAACGACTTTTGTTCCGCCTGTTTCTCTGCGATCAACATCACTTCATCAAGCAGCTGCCTGAGTTCATATTTTCCTTCTTCAATCTCCATTTTTCCGGATTCAATCCTTGAAATATCCAGAATATTATTGATCAATGAGATCAGATAACCTCCAGAACGTTCAATACTTTTTGCATATTGACGGATTTCTTCGCTTTCACTTTCTCTAAGGATCATCTCGTTCATTCCAAGCATTACATTGATCGGAGTCCGGATCTCATGACTCATATTAGCAAGAAATGCACTCTTTGCCTTGTTCGCTGACTGTGCTTCGATCCTTGCTTCTTCTAAGATCTCTTGTTGTTTGTTGTACATCCGAAAATGCAGATACATCACTGCTGCCACCGAAATACTAGATGCACAAAATCCTATCAACAGATCCATCACAACTTCTTTTTCAGAGGAAAACCATACAACCATCTGCGGATTTTGATAGGCGATCATGATCGTTGCTATATATACGACCATTTCCATAAATGCTGTAAAAACATTACCTTTCCTTCCAACATAAAGACTGTAAATAAGATTCCAAAAATATAAAAAGAAACCATCCCGCCCTTGTAACCGCCAGATTTAAAAAATAAATATGGGAACATCATAAGAAAGATCATAATGATCGTAACAACATAACAAAACTGATATCTGCCACTTTTGTATGCATAAAACAACAACACGAAAGACAACACTGCAATCCCAAGATTCAATCCTAGAATCACACTATCCTGATTATTCACATATGATGAAATCCCATTGATCAGACTAATCATTCCACCAACTAATGCAAGCACATTAAATAATCTTACCCGAAATGGAAGAGATAACCGAAACAGTGAATGTTCTCCCTGCAATATCTGACGAAACCATTTTTCCACGAACTTTCCTCCCCTTTCATGATCTTGCTTCTAGTTTATCACGCTCTTTCTTATCTCCCTAGTTACTATCAGTCATCTCTTTTGGAATGCTGTTCTAAGAAATGCAATACCGCATCATAAACTTTCTCTACATCATCTTCATTTAAGATCTCATGTCTCCGATTTAAAAATAACATTCCACGTACCTGATTATACCCTCGCTTTTTTAAAGTTGTCATTGCCTGTGCATACTGTTTCTTTGAACCAATGCATGGATCATCTGCTCCTGCGATAAACAAGATCGGAAGTGACGGATGTTTTACCTGCCATCCTTTTTTGTTGTAAGTTGCATCCATTAGTAAAAACAGATTTAAAAATCCATTATTACTAAATACGAATCCATCCAATGGATTTTCATCATAAGCTTTTACATTTTCTTTGTTATAACTGATCCAGCCATTTTCGGATTCATCTTCTCCTAATGCCTTTCCATATAAGCCAAGTGCCATCTTCTGGAAGAACTTTCCTTTTTTGTGTGCTCCCATTTTACAAGCAGTTTTTGCAAGAAATCCTGCTGCCTTTGCTGCTTTATTTTCACTTGGACTTCCACATACGATCAGAGAGTCCAGCTCATCATCATATTTTTTCAGATAACAACGAACCACCAAGGATCCCATACTATGTCCGAACAAATGATATGGAAGTTCTCCTCCATATCGTTCTTTCATCCATGTTGTTACCTGATGAGCATCTTCTATGATCGCTTTTCCACTGTCATCATAAAAATATCCAAGGTCTACCGCATCTTTGACACTCTTACCATGACCTCTGTGATCATGGATCACACTGATATAGCCATTGTTACACAACATTTGCATAAAAGGCTCATAGCGTTCTTTATGTTCTGCCATACCGTGGCAGATCTGTACGATTCCCTTTGGAGATTGTTCTGGTTCCATAAGCAGTACATGTAGCTTTAATCCATCTTGTTTTGATGTCAGGTATACTGTTTTTTTCATTTCAAGTACCTCCGTTCCTATTCTTATTTTTAGTTTAACACAAAATTATGATTATATGGTAAACTAAACTTAATAACTATTAACTCTTTCATGGAGGGATTCATTATGAAAATTAGAATAAAAAAAGTGACTGCTTTGCTTCTTTCCTGTATGCTGTTTTTTTCGATCAGCGGCTGTCAGAAGAAACGTACTGCGAAAGAAGTTTTGAAATCAAGTCTTAAACAAAGTTCCAAATTAAAAGATGCTGATTTCAGTGGAGAAGCTTCTTATAAGATCGCAAATAGTGAGGCTTCTTCATCCTCAAACGTTACGATCAAGATGAATTTTGACACAAAACTACAGACTGTTGATAAAGATCAGTTAAAAATGTCTATGACTTCTACCTTAAACATGCTTGGGCAGACTATGGATATGAATATGTATTATTCTGATGGTTATTATTACATGAACACCAATGGAACAAAGCAGAAATAAAAATGGATATCGCAGGTCTTCAAAAACAGATTCAGTCAACCACAGGTCAGACTTCTTTGCCTGCAAAATATTACAAAGATCTGAAACTTAGTGAAAAGGATGGAAATACCATTCTTAAATACAGTATCAATAATGATGGATTGAATCAATACGTCAAAGATGTTACCTCCCAGATGACAACTGTAACTGGTGGAAGTAATTCTATTAAGGTTTCTTCTTTGACCGGTACAAAAACATTGAATGACAAAGATCTTCCTGTGAAAGAATCCATCCAGATGGTTATGGAAAGCGGTGACAATGAGACAGGTTCGATCACTTTAAAAATGAACCTGACTTATCATAATCCTGGAAAATCTGTGACTGTGACCTTACCTGACGATCTGAATACTTATCAGGAAATTTCAAATTAATAAATTTTATTGCATAGGAAATTCCGATGCAATCCTAAAGCAAACGACGTAAGCATCTTATTCTTTTGAATATAATACTTACGTCGTTGTTTTTTATGATCTTATTTTAACTTGATCTTGATCGTTGCTTTTTTATTACTTCCATCTATTGCCATCGCTGTGATCTTTATAGTCTTTTTCTTTCCCGCTTTCTTTGTCTTTACTTTACCACTTGATGTAACGGTTGCATATTTTGTATTATTTGATGTCCAACGAAGTTTTTTATTAGCTCCTTTGCTTGCTTTGACTACAGCTTTTAATTTCACTGTCTTTCCTGCTTTAACACTCTTCTTTCCTTTGATCGTGATCTTCTTTACTTCACCTTTCATAACCCGGATCACAAATGTCTTCTTTTTACCGCTTCCATCTGTTGCTATTGCTGTGATGATAACCTTTTTGCCTGCTGCTTTTTTGTTGATCTTTATGACTCCATTTTTATCTACTGTGGCAAGTTTAGAATTGTTTGTCATCCATTTTACTTTGTCTTTTGGCAGATTAGTTGTCAATTTGATCTTTTTGCCCGGAGCGATCTTGTCAGAGATCGCACTGATCGTGATATTTTTGATCTGCTGATCATTCCTGCCTGTATTGTTCGTTTGATCATCTTTTTTGTATCTGACGTGTTATTATTTACTGGCACTTTTTCTACGGTAAATTTAACCGTTGGTCTTGTGACGGTCTGGTTTGTTGCATAATGGTTCATGTTGGTTATTGTATGATATTGGTCTTCATCAATAAAATATGTGAGATAGTAAGTTCCTTCTTTTTGTGCTGTGACTTTCTGCGCACCTTTTCCACCACTTAATGTAATATCTCCATTTTCTATTGAATCTCCACTGGCATCTGTTATTTTCCAAGTACCATATTTACTTTGGAAACCGTAATATGGTGCTTCGCTTGCATTCCATCCCTCTAATTTAATCTGTTTTAGAGAAAAACTCTCTCTTTCATTAATCTTCTGCTCATTTCGATCTGCCGCAACTTTTGCAAGTGGTCTTGTTGGAATCAGTTCATCAACTTTACTCTCTGTTGTCAATAGATCTTCTGTATAAGAACCACCTGCTGTACACATTAAAACATTCCGGCTAATGCGGTTGATCGCTTTGTCTGCTGTTTGATCATTCTTAATATTTGTCCAACTGATTCCGTCTTTATCTGTATCTGTAGGATGAAGAACTGCTCTGTTTTTTAAGGAAGCTCTTGCATTACTTCCACTGAATGTTCCTAGCACATATGTTGCTGCAGCATTGTAGCCTACGATCGTTACATCATAATTGATCAGTACTGGACATTTATAATAAGTCACTGCCTTCTGTTTTTTCTGTTGTTGCCTGATATAGGCTGCCGTATATGGTGGTAATGTTATTGTTGCTTCGGACGATGTTTCTGTTGTCTTACTTTCACTTTTCTCATTAGACCATCCATTTTCAATTGCCTGTGATGTATTAAACCCAATAGTCCCTGTAATTTCTCCAAATACACCTAATGCTTTCTTATATTCTACGGACACTGATTCTTCATACGTATATGATTTAGATCCATTTACTGCATTTGTGACTGTATAGTTTACCGCATTTGTTAATGACTGCGTTCCAGAAACTGTCGTTCCACTGTCATTATTGTAACCTGCCGTATACATTGGACTTTTTTCTTGTTCATCACTGATCTCACGATGATAACTTCCTTCATTCATTGGATAGATCGGTGAAACCTTGAAATTATGGAAGTACACCGTCATTGCTCGAAATTGAACTGTTAAAAAGGGATCAAGAACAGGCAAAAGTATCGTTTTATAATAAACAGGACCTTCTTCGTTACTATTTGATAACTGGGATGCTTCTTTTGCTGTTACAAACGCTTGCATTTTTTTCCCATCCATAACTTCATAGTTGTTTATTTGATCTATTGCCTTTTTTCTGTGCATTTTTCAGACTGTTATCTGTACCTTCAAATATGTTTGGTACTAAAAATCGATATTTATCTACCATACCTTCTGGAAGATCTTTTTTCCCATAAACTGTTAGATTCTTTATATATTTCGTTGGTGTATCATTCGCCCTGGCTCTTTCAAAGAGGCAAGCTCCCAAATACTCCCAGTCATTGACTAACGAACTTGTCGATGTGTTCATCTTATATTGATCATCTTGAAATGATGTCTGCAATGCTTTCTGATAATTACTTGTATTCGTTCCATCCGCAATATCAACATCAGCTTTTCGATAATAAATCTTGCCACTGCCGAGTGCCTGCGTATCTTTATCTTCCAATATTGCTGGAATATCACTTAACGAGTTTATGATCTCATTTTTGTCTGCTGCCTGCACTGTCATTGGTAAAAAACTTGTGATCATCATAACAAGACTTAAACATACCGATATCATTTTATATGTTATCTTCTTGTCTTTTTTCAACTTATTCATAATACCACTCTCCTTTTCCATAAGATCACATTTATGCAAGTACAAACGTAATTTATATTCTTTACATTTACATCATTTTATAATGTTTTTTCCTTATGAAATAGTGTCTTAGAGTCACGTCTTTTCATCGAAACTCCAAAATCAACATGTGACTATCAGTTACTATTTCTCAAACAGTCTTTTTCATAAAATAAAACCAGAGATAATAAGGTATTTTTATGTGAAGGAGGTCTTATATATGAAAAAGAATCTAAAAAACTTATGGGGTAAGAGGATATTTTCTTCGTTTCTCTCCATATCATTTTTATTAAGCGGGATTTCCCCTGCATTTAATGTATCGGCAGCTTCTCCTGCATCTGTTCCTGATACTTTAACTTTAAAAGAATCTGCTGGAGTATGTAGTGGAAACTCTGTCGCATTTAATGTAAGATCGAATGCGTTCAACTCCAGTAAGCTGAAATTTTATCAGGATATGCTTGGTGGCAGTCATACAAAGACAAATGCTTCCACCAAATCTGGTGCACCAAATGCGACTTCGGCAGAAGACTGGTTTGACATCGCTTATATCCTTCATCGAAACCGCCAGTCACAGTCTGGTACCAGCAATTACAGCTCAAGAATGGAAGCTATGCGTTATTCTACGATCGCTGAATATAATAACACTGGGAAAATATCCAATAATGAATATAAAAGCAATTATGTATGGTACATTCATCGAAGCGGCTTCAATTACAGCAATTCTTTAAGCAGTGCAAATACAGATATCCGCAAGAAGTTATATGAATATTATCTGGCTCAGCATACAAGCAGCAGCAATAAAAAAGGCTGGGATTGGAGTGATAAAAGTGCAACTCACAGCTTCAAGTCTCTTGAAAATAATACAACGCAGGATGTCTTTTGGTCTATTTTAAGTCTGAACAGATCAGAAGGTGATAGTAACCGACGTGGACATGGAAGTGCCTTGATCGCTGTCTTTTATGATTTCAAGGTAAGTCCTGTCCTTCAGGAAGATTCTGGAACTACTTATATCCGTACAAGAAGTGATGGTTCCGATAAAAACGAATCTTTTGTTTCTAGTTTTACGAATGATACTCCTCAGAGTGCCAATGCTGAATATACCGGAAGTACAGAAAATACAGTATCCCATACAAGTAATATCAGCGGAAGTTCTTCTTACACAATGGGACATTCCGTAACTGTCGGAACAAATGTTAACTTTGGAGCCTTTGCAAGTGGTTCTGTGGATTACACATTTGATTATTCCAATACCGTAGAAAAAGGCTGGTCCAAAGAAGATTCTGTCAGCAAAACAGAGAAAAAAGAAGACAAATCATCCATTTCCCTTCCTGCTTACAGTGCGATCAAAATGAAGAGAACCACTTCTGACAGCGAAGAAGTTACAACTTACAACTGTCCTGTGATCCTTACTTATAAAGTGATGTTATTAGAACATGTACTCAACGCAAGCAATGACCAGGCTGATGCTGCAACCGCAACTTTAGGTACTTTTGGAAGCAGCAGTATCAGTGCCAGAGAAGATTTAAAGACTTATCTTACAGATAACGTAAATATCAAAGATACAAACCGCGGCGTTACATGGAGCAGTTTTGCTTCAAATGCTGATACAAAACAGGCATTTCGTTATGCTTTATCAAATACTGCCCAGTATATTCCGATGTCATCTGCAGGCGCTACATACAGTGTTAATTTAAAGACGATCAACATTACTTATGACGGTCTGATCTCTACACGGGCATTATCACGGATCGAGACTGCTGATAATATCAATCATAAAAACTTACCAGCAGGTACCTCCATAAATGTTTCTGATATCAAACTAAAAGGAATCAATGCTGCTGGTACTGATTATATCGGATTTAACCAGAACCGGGGTCATTGGATCTTAACCGATGCCGCAGGCCATGAAGATACTTCTGGAAAAGTTGCAACACTCACAACAGACCGTACTGGAAAAGTGAGCTTAAATGCAAAAGCACCTGGAACGATTTACCTTGAATATGTGATTGATGAGAACTGCTATGCAACAGCTTCAAAACCAGATATTTTTACGACAAATGATAAACTTGCTTCCACCGCTGTCATCAAAATTCATGTTGAAAAATGTGAATCTCATCACTATAAAAATATATTAACCGAAGCTACACCATCTCAGGATGGAAGTATCATAAAACGATGCAGTATTTGTAATGACAGCCAGCTTGTACAGACGATTGCAAAGCCTGATGTGTATACAATTACCAAAAACACCTACAATGGAAAAGTTCTAAAACCATCTGTCACGATCACAGATCGCAATGGCAAAAAGCTTTCTCCTTCTTCTTATGAGATCATCTATAAGAAAACTGGAAAAAATGTTGGTACCTATCAGGCTCAGATTAATTTCCGTGGTGACTATACTGGAAGCAAGACGATTTCTTATCAGATTCTTCCTAAAAACAGCAGCTTAAGATCTGTAAAAGCTAAGAAAAAATCATTTACTGTCCGTTGGAAAAAGCTTACCACCAAAATGCCTGCAAAACGCATCTCTGGTTATCAGATTCAGTACAGTGAAAAACCGAATTTTTCTAAGAGTAAGATCAAGAAAATTTCTGGATACAAAAAACGAATGTAACAATAAAGAAACTGAAATCTAAGAAAAATATTATGTAAGAATCCGCACAATATTGAAATCTGGTGGTAAAACTTATTATTCTAACTGGTCTGCTTCTAAAAGTGTGAAAGCTAAATAATTGCAATAAAAAAGGCTGTAAAATAAGTCTGGTTAAAAACTTATTTTACAGCCTTTCCTTTTATTAATCTAAATATTATTTACATAATGCAAGCACTGCCTTCGCTGCCTCTTCATCTGTGATCAGTGTATTAATATAGCCGCCTCTCACAGCTCCAAGAATTGCTTCTGCTTTCATCTCAAGTCCTGCGACGCAGATCACATTCTCTGTGTTCTTGATATCTTCAATTCCAAGCCCAATCATCTTATTCACAAATGGTGTTATAACTTCATTTCCTTCCATATCGTAAAAATGTCCTCCGATATGTCCGATCGCACCTTTCTTCTCAAGATTATATAAATCCCTGGTACTTAAATAAGATTTCCAACTCTTATATACGATAGAACCAACACTGGTTAGAATGATATCTGCATTCTTTGCCAACTCTAAACATCCTTTAATATTCGGCTCCTGTTCAAGACTATCTCTGACTTCTTCCGAATTTACAAACAATGGTGCATAAATGTAATGATATGTTCCACCATATGCATAGGCAAGCTCTTTCGAAAGATCCAAAGAATCTCTCTCTGGAGTCCTTACATTGGCTGCTCCCATGATCGGTACGACTGTGATTGGGATATTCTTGCTTGTCTTGACTGCCTTAACTGTATGATACATCGTATTTCCCCATGAAATTCCGAGAATCATATTATCATTTAACAGATTATCTAAATAGTATGCTGCAACTTCTCCCAATTTCTGAAGAACCATCGTATTATTTGCTTCTTTGACGGAAATCACTCTCACATCTTTCAACGCAAACCTTCTCATAAATTCCTGTTCCAGCTCTACATTGCGGTCCCATGGCTCTAAAATCTTGATCTCTACGATTCCAAGCTGTCTTGCCTCTTTTAACATTCTTGAAATCTTGGAACGTGAGGTAAAAAAACGTTCCGCAATCTGATTCTGAGTCATTTCCGCATTATAATAGAGGTTTGCAACACTGGCAAGCATGTTGCGCTTTTCGTTATCACTAAGTGAATCATATTCCTTCATTGTTTTTCACCTCCCATTCATTATCCAAAGCACTTTTTATTATACCGCATCGCTATATATGAGTCCAGTATACAATCTGTTAATTATCATTCTCAGATTTCCTGCAGTTATAGTTATTTTTCCACTTTATACAATGCGATTTCATCAATTTCTCTGTTTGCAGATAAGATATAATCTTCACCATCATTTGTATAATGAAGTACATTTGCTGGTCCGACATCACTATCTAAAAGATCTGCTGTAAATGTTAATTTTTCAGGATCTGTACATCGGAAGAATAACAGATTTCTCTCCCCTTTTCTGTGTCCAATTAAAACACCCTGAGTTCCTGCGATCTCTCCACCCCAGATTCCGTGTGCAAATTCAGCATCTTTTTCATAAGTATAGACTTTCTTGAACTTTCCATCCTGTTTCTTGAAAATACTGATCTTCTCTCCATGGAATGGTGAGATTGTCAACATTTCTAATTCACCATCATTGTCAAAGTCTGCAAATGCCATATCACTGCTTGCTTCATCTAAAATCTGTTTGATCTCCCATGTTCCTTCTTCTGATTCTGGTGGTGTACATTCAAAGACACCTTCATTTGCTGCAACATAAGATCTTAAAACTCCGTCAACTTTTGCTTTGCAGTATCCGTGATTCTTTAATAAACCTTCTTTTAATACTTCAAACTGTAATGGATGTTCTTCATCAACACTACTTAAATCTTCTGGAAGAACGCATACTTGAATCTTTCCTGGACTTCTCCAGTCTTCTTTGTATTCATGTCCTGATTTTAAAGTACATGCGATCACATAGTTTACTCCATTTCTTGAAATGATATCAAAACGATGCACAAATGGAAGCTCTGCTAGTGTTCTTACTTTCCATTCTCCATCTTCCGGGTAAGCTAAGATGATCTTTGCTTCTTTAGAATCATTTGGAGAGTAGAATTTATGTGTTGCTAAAAAATGTCCGTCGGAACCAGGGACCTGAACCATTGACATGGTTCCTCCCGGTCCTTCCCAGATGACTTCTTCCTGATTTCCTTCAAGGTCATATAAACGGCACTGATTTACTTTTTCTGCTGCTACGAGCATATGTTTCTTTCCTTTATAAGTTAAAGGCGCAACAGAATAACATTTTTCTAAGTTTCCAATAACTTTCTTTGATACTTTCATTATGCCACCTTCTTCCTATAAGCAAGAACGGAATGGAATATTCTGTGGTGCTTCAAAGCAATCTTCAAATCCTCTTCTGTGATGATAGTAGATTTTATCTTTATCTGCAGGATATGTGTATTTTCCTCCAACCTGCCAGAAGAATGGATGGAATTTGTATTCATTACGATCTTTCTTGAAGTCATATAATACTTTGATCTCATCACAGTCAGCCTGGAAGTTTGTCCATACATCCCAGTGAATAGGTACAACAACTTTGCACTGTAAGTTTTCAGCCATACGTAATACATCGATGGATGTCATCTTATCCTGCATACCAATAGGGTTTTCTCCGAAAGATCCGAATGCTACGTCTACATCGTAATCTTTTCCATGTTTTGCAAAGTAGATAGAGAAGTGAGAATCTCCAGAATGATAGATATTTCCACCTGGTGTCTTCACTAAGTAGTTAACTGCTTTGTCATCCATATCTGTTGGGCATACGCCTGTTAATTCTTCTCTGTCTGGACCTGTAGAGTCTGTTGTTACGATACATGTTCTGTCAAAAGAATCTAACGCAATAATCTCGATATCTTTGATCTTGATGAAATCTCCAGGTTTTACTGTGATACAACGGTCTGCTGGAACTCCCCATTTCTGCCATAATTCTACGGATTTTTTAGGTCCGATGAATGGTACTGGAATTTCTTTTCCGTTTTCATCTGTTGTTGTCATTCCACTGTTGATCACGTGTGCAGCCCATTCTGCAGACATATGATCCTGATGATAATGTGTTGCAAGCACTGCATCAACTTTCTTGAATGCAAATGGATCGATCACAAATGGTACATTACGAAGGTTTGGCTGCATTGCACGTCCACCACACATATTTGCCATCTGATGTCCGACTTTCATTTTTCCATCACCATGTGTACGTTTCCCATTTCCACACCATAAATCGATTGTAATGTTTGTATCAGCTGGTGTTTTAAACCATACACCTGTACATCCAAGCCACCACATTGCTACATTTCCTGGTGCTACTACTTCATTTTCAATATCTTCTACTAACCATGTTCCCCACTCTGGGAATGTGCTTTCAATCCAGCTTTCTCTTGTCATTTCACTAATTTTACTCATAACCTTGATCTCCTTTTCTATTCGAAATCTTCTATCTCTATATCCTATAAGTCATTTCCATAATAAGCATTTTCTCCATGCTTTCTGAAGAAATGTTTGTCCTGTAATACTTGCGGTGCTTCCCCAATATCTTTTTTCAGATGTTCACAGCGGTATGCCATCTTTGCTACTTCTTCCATAACAACTGCATTATGCACTGCTTCTGCTGCGTCTGCTCCCCATGAAAATGGACCATGGTTTGTACATAAAACACCTGGTACATAGATTGGATTTTTTCCTTCAAACGTTTCTGCAATCACAATTCCTGTATTCTTTTCATACTCTCCGTTGATCTCATCAGCTGTTAAAGATCGTGCACATGGAATATCTCCGAAGAAATAATCGGCATGTGTTGTTCCATAACATGGAATGCTTCTTCCTGCCTGTGCCCATGAAGTCGCCCAAGGAGAATGTGTATGAACGATTCCACCGACTTCTGGAAATGCTTTGTAAAGTTCGATATGAGTTGGTGTATCAGAGGAAGGATTTAAATCTCCCTCAACTTTTTCCCCATTCAAATCCATGACAACTAACATATCTGGTGTTAGTTTTTCATAGTCAACACCACTTGGCTTAATGACAAACAATCCACGTTCTCTGTCGATCCCACTGACATTTCCCCATGTATAAGTTACCAGTCCTTTTGCCGGTAATTCCATATTTGCTTCGTATACTTGCTGTTTTAATTCATCAAGCATCTTCTTAACTCCTTTCTTACTTTCCTGCATTTCCAAATATTTTCTCTAATTCTTTTCCTACGCCGTCCTGATCATTACTTCCTGCAATCTGGTCTGCTGCCTCTTTCACGACATCATCTGCATTTTCCATTGCAATCCCAAGTCCAACCAACGTAAGCATCTCAATATCATTCACTTCATCGCCAAATGCGATGATATCTTTGATCCAAATGCCTAACTTTTGTGCAAGCTTTTTGATCGCTTCTGCTTTGGAAACTCCCATTGCCTTGACTGCAAGAACTTTTTTCCCAGAACGAATGGCATCCGCATCCGTTTCTTTTTTGACCACTTCGGCTACTTTGTCTAAATAATTTTTGTCATTGTGGCTTACAACAATCTTGTAAATGATATGTTCTTTTACATATTCATTTAAATCATCCACAATCCTCATTGGTATCTCTTCATCTTCTTCTACAGTCTGATTGAATTTCTGATGAATCAGAAATCTTTCATTCTGAGGATCATCGGATACCAGTTCATCTTTGGCAAAGACGTAATATTGCAATCCGTATTTTTTACAGATTTCAAACGTCTTGTGACAGGTTTCACTGCTTAAATGATTTTCATATAAGATTTCTCCGGTCCTGATGTTTCGAATGACAGCTCCGTCACATCCAATGACAATATCTGCATTTTTTAATTGTTTTGTGTATGCCTTTGTCATAACATCCGATCTTCCGGTTGCCATAACAAATGTTATGTTTTGATCTTTTAGTTTATAAATTGCCTTTGCATTGGCATCAGAAACTTGTTTTTGACTATTTAACAAAGTCCCATCAAGATCGGTCACTACCATTCGATACATGATTCCCTCCTTATGCAGGTACTTTGATCCCTGCCTGTTCCATCTTATCTTCTACAAATAAGCGTGCCTGCCTGATTGTTTCGACTGCTTCTTCCATCGTTTGTTTCTTTGTGTTATCTGCCCACATTTCGATCAAGAACATTCCTGTGTAATTTAAATCTTTTAATTTTTAAAAATGTCTGTAAATCTTACAGTTCCTTCTCCAAATGGAACACATTTAAATACTCCAGGGTTTGTCTCTTTGACATGGATCGCTACCGTTTCACTGATTCCAAGTTCAAATTCACTCTCAACATCCGCTGAAAACTGCGTCAGATTTCCCATATCTGGATAAATTTTAAAATATGGAGAACGAATTTCTTTAATATAGTGCATTGCACGAAGAATCGTTCCAACAAATGGTGTATCCATGATTTCCATTGCAAGGATCACTCCTGCGTGGCTTGCCATTTCTACTGATTTTTTCATTCCTTCTAAAAATAAAGCTTTTGTTTCTTCATCGGATTCTTCATAATATACATCATAAGTTGCAAGCTGGATCAATCTGACTCCTAACTTCTGTGCCAAGATGATTCCTTTTTCCATGATCTCAAATGCTTTATCTCTTGTTTCTTTGTTCTTGCTTCCAAATGGAAATCTTCTATGACCACTTAAGCACATGCTTGGAATGATGATTCCTGTCTCTTTCATATAAGAACGGATTTCTTCAATCTGTTCATCACTCCAGTCAAGTCTTGCTAATCTCTCATCAGATTCGTCAATGGAAATCTCGATATAATCAAATCCTGCCTGCTTTGCTGCCTGCATTTTTCAAGCCATGTAAAATCATTTGGAAGAGCCTTTTCATAAATCCCTAATGGCCTTTTTTGATATCGTACATCTATCTCACCCCGATTTATTCTGCAGGCATATCTAATGCTTCTCTGATCTTTGCTTCGATTTCTTTTTCTGATAATAAGTTTTTAAGTCCAATGACTTTTGTATCTTTTCCTGTTCTAAACTGCGATGTAAATGTTTCAGATACAAAGATCATATCGTAATTGTTTGCTACACCTTTTGCTTCTCCAACACTCATATGTCCGATTTCTGCATCAATTCCTAATCTTTTGAATACTTTGTTGATCTTCATTTTGATCATCTGGCTTGATCCCATTCCATTTCCACATGCTGCGATTGCTTTGATTTTCATAATAAATACCTCCTAAATTTGGCTGATTGATTGTTTTGTTAAAAATTGATTTGATATTACTTTTTTAATACTCGTCGTCTTTCTGACCTACTGTGAAATACTTTTCTTTATCAGATTTCGCATACTGAATCTGAGGAATGACTAACATTGCGATAACACAAAGGATAACTCCAGGTATCTTTAGGTACTTAACAATATAAGATACTGCAAGGAAGATCGTTGAGAAGTCGAAGTTTCCATGCCATCCACCGAATGCTACTAACTGTAAAACGTAAGCACAAACGGCTCCACCTAATACCTGAATGATTCCACTGATAAATGGTAAGATCATGGCTGCTTTAACTCCACCTCTGTGGTTTGCATATACTGCGATACTTGCGTTATCGAAAAACAGTGGTACGAATCCTGCGATGATCATAACTGGTGAATGGAAGATCAAAAGTCCTGCGATCGCTAAGAACTGTCCAAGTGCTCCACAGAAGAAACCTACTGTTACTGCGTTTGCTGGTGCGAATCCATAAGCTACCGCACAGTCTACTGCTGGGATCGCTCCTGGAAGCAATTTGTCTGAAATACCTTTGAATGATTCTGTAAGTTCTGCAACGAACATACGAACACCTGCCTGTAATACGTTTAAGTAAACAGTAAAGCTTAATGCTTTAGAGAAAATATAGAATCCAAATGCTGTTGTCTGTGAGAATGTGTCATCTAAACTTCTCATGAAATCTTCTCCAAGTACTAACATGATGATTCCAAAGAATATGAACATTAATACGGATGTGGATACTACATTGTCACTAAACATCTGTAAAAATCCTGGAAGTTTGATATTTTCAATAGAATCTTCTTTTTTACCGATCTTTGGTGCAATCTTATCCGCTAACCAGATTGCAAACATCTGCTGATGTCCAATCGCGAATCCACCTTCACCGTCTGTTAAACGATCTGTTGGTTCAACTGTTAAGTTAGAAAATACTGCCTGGTATGTACCGACTAAGATTCCGACTGCTACAGCTCCCCATATATTACGAAGTCCTGGGATAAATAAAAATACGATCCATGTTACGGTTGTTGCCTGCTGTACCATGATATGTCCAGTTAACAGTAACGTACGAAGTTTTGTGAATTTACGGAAGATCAATAAGATGATGTTCCAGATAAAGGCTAGTAACAAGGATGTCATGGTCCATGCTGCCGATAATCCGATGTTTTCAAGTGCTGCATTTACTGCATTCAATCCGAAATACGGATCAATGACTACTGCGTTCAAATGGAACTTCTGGTTCAATCCGGCAAGGATTGGTCGGAACGTATTGATCAGTCCGGCTGAACCTACATTTAAGATCATGTAACCTACAACTGCTTTTAAGAAACCTGCTAATGTTTCATACCATTTTCTTCCTAATAAGATGTATCCAACTAAGACGATCAATCCTACAAAGAATTCTGCTTTCGTCAAAATATTGTTCGATACAAAAGTAAATACTGTATTTAATATTTCCATCCTCTTTCTCCCTTCTTACTCTTCTGCTTCAAATTCATTGATCGCTTTGGCAACTTCCTCAGCTGATTTTGCGTTTTTAATGAATTCAATGTTCTCTTCATCTGAGATAAATTCAGCCATGGACTGAAGTTTCTGCAAATGAGATGTGTCATCAGTTGCTGCCAGAGTAAGAACAATATCTACTGGATCATTGTCACAGTTAAAACAGACTGGCTTGCTTAATGTGATCAGACTTAATCCTGTTTTCTTAACACTTACATCTGGTCTTGAATGTGATAATGCAAGTCCCGGAATGATTACAATGTATGGTCCATTTTCTTCCACACATTTGATCGTCAGATCAATGTAATCTTTTGTGATGTAATCGCTATCTACTAAGAGCTGTCCAGATTTGATCATGGAATCTCTCCAGTCAGATGCGTCTACATTTAACTTAATGTTTCTTGCTTCAATTACTTCACTCATTAGTTTCCTCCTATTAACTCTCCATATTTTTTTGCTGTTTTTATGTGTATCTCCTTAAGTTGTTTACATCTTATCATTCGCTGCACATCTGTTCAACAAATTCTCAATCTTTGCACATATGTGCAAAATAAATATTTTAGATTGACATTTATAAATATATTGTTCTTTCATAAGTACAATCCGTATGCACACAAGTACAAACCCATACATTTTGTTTAAAATGTACAAAAAAAGAGACAACTCATAAATTACTCCTATGAGTTGCCTCTTTTATAGTGGTTCAGTTTTTTTTAATATTCTTATTTATTCCTAATAAATTTTTTGGTATAAATGATTCATGTCTGCTCGAAGTTCCTGATATTTCTCAATATTTTTTTCAACAGGTTCATAAATCTGTATCGAATTATTTCTACCTGCCCATTCTAGAGCTTCCTTATGATCTGAAACCTTCCCGCTTTCCACCATTGTGCTTGTCCATGCTCCAATGATCCCTGCTTCCCTATGCTGGTACTGGATCAATTTTCTTCCATAGACATCCGCCTGAATCTGATTAAATTCATGGCTGTTACTCAAACCGCCTCCAATCTGAATCTGCTCTGCCTTGCCAATCTGCCCTTCTACAATGTCTAAATTGTTGCGAATCTCATAAGCGATCCCTTCCAGCAAAGCTCTCGCCATATCGCCTCTTGTCGTACTCAATGTTACATTTGTAAATGATGCAGTTGCTTTTGGATTCCACTGTGGTGTTGCCCTTCCCTGAAAAAATGGAAGCAACATACATCCATTGGCTCCTGGTGGAGACTGTGCGATCTCCTGATCAATCTTCTGATAAATATCTCCCTGCACTTCTTTGTAAAAATTATTGCAAAACCAGTCAAATGCCGCACTACATGTTAAAATACTTGCTTCCACAATATATTTTCCTTTTACTGCAGAATAATTAATGATCGGATTACCCATAAGCACAATTGGTACCTTCTCTGTGATCCCTATGATAAATGCACCTGTTCCACTCGTAACTTCCATGTCACCTTCTTCATAAATTCCCATTCCAAGCACACTGCACTGCTGATCACCACCAGCCGAATAAACTGGAATTCCTGTCTTAAGTCTTGTACTTTCCGCAAATTTCTCATTTGTATATCCATGAAGTTCTCCTGGATCGATCAGATCACAAAGCTTATTCTTCTCGATTCCAAAGATATCAAGAAGCACGCTGTCCCACCGCCCGGTTCTTAAATTCATCAAATGAGACCTACTTGCATAAGTACGATCAAGTTTTCTCTGCCCTGTCATATGATATAACAAATAATCTGCAACAACAAAAATCCTGTCTGCTTTCTTATAAATCTCTGGTGCTGTCTCTTTAAGCCATGCCATCTTGCTCCCTGAAAATACAGGATTTACCATTGTACCGCTTTTTCTGATGATCTGTCCATTCATCGCAGAAAGCCTCGTACAAACTTCAATATTCCTTTTATCCTGCCACATCACAGCATCACATAATGGATCTCCTTTATGATCAACTGGAATGATCGATGTTCTTTGTGCCGTCAAAGAAATCATCTCTACTTCTTCGTTCTGATCCTTACACCAGTCACCCACATCTCTTGCTATATCATATAATGCTTTTCTCCATATTTCCGGGTCCTGCGTTACCTTGACTGAAGAATAAAAGGTTGGATGATATTTTCTGTGAAACTGACATAAAATATCTGCCTTATCGTTTATCAATACACCTCTCATACTTGAGGTACCTACATCAAAAACAAGGATTCCCATACCTAAATCCCCTTTCTTTCTAATGCACAAGTCCACCCATCTTAAATGACTCGATCAAAAGTTCTAATGTCTTTGGATCGCACTGACGGTATTTGAAATAATATAGCAGCATTTCTGTATATTCTACTAACTTTTCCGCATAAGCTTCCTGCACAAAATGTTTCGTTCCACACATCAGACATTCATTGATGAGCAGATATGCAGCAAAACGTTCATTGATAAAAATATCTCTCTCTTCTTCGGAATAATCCCGAAACTGGATTGGTTTTCTCCGAACGATCCAGGAAATCGTGTATGCAAACAGCTTCTCTGTGCGGATTCTCTCAATACTATGAAATTCCTTTAACCGCATCACATCCATAAAATAATCAAGGATCACCTGCATTAAAATTCTTTCATTGCAGTAAGCTGTCTCAGAAAATCCTGCCATTTCAATAAATTCCATCGCTGTCTTCTGCAGTTCCTCAAATCGTTCACGGAATTTATCGACACCGACCTCATCGATCAGCTCTCTGTAATTTTCCATCTCAAATAAATTGTGTTCTATCATTCTTGCCCCTTTATCATCTTTAACAATTGTAATTCATCCAGTTGCTGTTTATGATTCACGATCAGATTACTTACATCCGATTCTAAATGATATCTTGCCTTTGAAAAATATTCTGCCTGTGCAGCTCCACTAAATCCTGCGGAAGAATTCGGCAGTTTATCAATCTTATGTTCTCCAGCAATGATCTCCTCTACTAATCGTTCGATCCGTTGTCTTTCTTCTGCGAATCCGTCGTCATATCTCTCCATCTGGTTTATCCCTTTCTTAAGATCATCCGATTCATATAACTTTGAGCATCGATCACTCCGTCATTGGCTCTTGGAATCTGTTCTTGTTCTCTCTTATGCGGTTCTTTCGACATTCTCTGCAAGTCACTGTAGCTGTCTTGTGCAAAATATTTCTCAATGTCAAGCCAGCCTGCTTCTCCAAACTGAAAACATGTCGAAATGATCTCATCCACAGAATTCAACAATTCTGCCACAACACTTGTATACCGCTTTAGAAAATGATTATTCTCACGATATGGGTACTTTACATAATGGTCAAATTCTGCGTATACTTCTTCAGCGATCGTTCGTACCTGTACTTCAAAATAATAATTCCCATATTTAAAAATATAATGCTGTGAACGATATCCCTTATCTGTATATTCTTTATGAATCGTATAATTAAAAATGTCACGATCCCCATAACGGATATAAGCCCTTGGCATCTCCGCCATATGCATATCATATCTGGAATCTTCATCAACTTTCAGCAAAAAGTCATGTACCGTACGCCATTCTTCTTTTGATAAGATCAAAATTCGGATACCCATAAGATCACGCACGATCCTCAGATAATTCCGTTCATTAATATTTTTATATTTCTGACGTTTTTCAACTCCAACTTTCCGTATGATCTTCTCAATCAAATGCTCTGGATCCTTACATCGGTTATGAATTGAATGTACATGAAAATCTATTACTTTTGATATCTCATCCTGTAAACGATCTGCAATCTTTTTCATCTCTGGTAAACGTCTCGTATAATCCTCATAAATCTTCTCAAGCGTATCCCAGGAAAGTCCAGAATCCTCAAATGCTTCCTGTACTTTGTATGTGTTAAAAAATTTCTCCTGATCCAGCATGAGGAATCACCTCTTTTCACTTTTATATTTATTTCTCTACAATCTTATATTTCTCTAATAATTTGACACGTTCCATCCCAATCTGTGCACTGCTTTTTTCTCCTGTATTGATCGCATCTGTGTTACGATGAGTTAAGTATTTAAATATCCTGTGTAAATACGCCACTGGCAGTAAAAACGGATAGTTCCTTGAATATGGATAGTTCGTCTTGATATATTCCTTCCCTGGAAATAAAGAAGCCAGGATCCCGGAAGCTGCATTGAATGATTCATTCTCTGCTGCATTCAACGTAATATTTGCACTATGTACACGATTCATATCATTTTGTCCAAAAATACCACCATCTAACATATCATCCAATAATGCTGTGCAGTCAATTTCTACATCAGACGGTTTTGAAAGCCCTAGCTCCTCCCAAGTAAATCCAAGATAGCAGACTCCAATATCCAATACATTCATAGCAAAAGAATCCATATGATATTCTTTCATGATATTCCTGATCTCATGAAAGTCTAACTGATCGTGGTATTTCTTCGCAAAGTATAATAGATCACATGCCTGTCTGACTCCAAATCCACTATGAAGAAAATGTTTCAGACTGTGGCATACAAGATATAAAAAATGCTGTTTTGGATTCAGCGTCAATACTTTACTCCCTTGAATATCTGTTTCCATACAAGTATCAAACGCATCTTCAAATAATTGATTAAAATGCCCATACGCTCCGGATTCCTGAGGAAACAGGTCCATATGCAGTTCAAAATATAATCCATTCCTTGGATTCTGATATGGAACTTCCTGATAAACTTTATCCTTGATCAGTTCTTCTCTCATAAATCCCTCTGCCTGCAAAAATTCATCCATCTTCCCAAACTGATCTCTTGGGATATAAAGATCTTCATCATTGGATGTTCGAAGATCTGGATTTGGATATAGATCTCTGCAAACAATTCCTTTCACGATCAATGGGGTCAATCCATTCTGGCGCATTTTATCAAACAACATCAAAAACAGAATACTTTTTCTTGCCTGATTTCCTGCCTGATCGATCGTATCTCCCTTCCAGAACTGCTGAAACCCTGGATCACTATTTTGAAATGATTCATTTGAAAAAATCTGCTGATAGATCATCGGTGCCAGTTGCTGTTTCTGACTAATATCATAGATCTTCTCCCAGTCTTGTGTAGAAAGTCCCTCTATCATATCACAGGAAGTCTGCGTCATAGCACTTCTTAATATATCTATAAATACATTGGTTAAGTTCATCTTCACATACTCCTTTATTCTAAAATATCCAAAAGCAGATTCTCTAAAGTATCTACTGCCGCTTCTTCCATGTTACATCCATACTCAAACACCGGGATCTGAGCCGCGAAATCTTCTGTAAGATTCCATATTTTCTCCACGAACTGCGGATTCCATCCATTCACTGTGATCTGACTGATCATTGCCTTGATCGCATCAAAATAACGAAGTCTCCTTCCATCATTCTCCTCTGCTTGTCCAAGAAAAATGACTGCTTTCACAGGATAAGCTTCATTATAACAGATCTCTGAAGAACCACAGATCGGCCATCCAAGAGACATCCATCTGCCATTCTCTTTTTTTAATAAAGTTCTATCACCATTGATAACTCTTGCTTTCCGATACTTCGTCCACAATCCTGCCTGCGTTGACTTACCAATTCCACTTGGTCCGCTAAATAAGATCACTCCTGATTTCACTTTGAGTACAGAACAATGCAATACCATCGCATCCTTTGCCAACATTCTTTTTTCCATCGCAAAAAGAGATACAAAGACTGTATCAACATTTATCATATGCACAAATTCCCGTTTTAAGTACAATTTTACCTGATCTTGTGAAATTTCTTCATATTGTCCGTAGGATTCTTCCATTCCCATAAAATTCATCCGGCGGTATTCCAAATTGTCTTTCTTATATACTTTCAGATCAATTCTTTGTGATACACATTCCCCATCCAACTCTGGTAATTTATCCACAACCTCAAGGAAATATTCCACTTGTACTTCTTCATCGGTATCAATCAAAAATTTTTTAAAATTCTCTGGAATTTCTAACGATTCTTCCATATGAATTCCAAAAATAAAATCTGCAATCTGATATTTCTTCATCCTCTCACCCTCTTTGTTCTAACGTTTTTCAAGTCGGATCACTACAATCTCTGGAATATTGTGAAATCTTGGTAGTTTTTCCTTATCACTTCCAAGTCCTCTTGTAATGATCATATGATTCACTGCCTTAAAATGATGGATCCCATCCGCATATTCAGGAAACCATCCCTGATCTCCTCCGTAAAGACCTCCTTTACCTGGAATTCTTACCTGTCCACCATGTACATGCCCACTGACTACCAGATCGATCTTCCATGTATCTGCTGCCTGCCCAAAAAACAAAACTATCTGGTCTGTGAGACAACATGATCTTAAATGCATCTGTGTTCTCATAATCCATCAAAAAATCTCTTACTTTGGACGGAATATTTTTCTTAACCATATTTCCAGCCCCATCTACTGCAAATGCATACTCATAAAGGCCTCCAATCCGGATCTTGTTGCTTCTTACCTTTATATCCTCATATTCTTTCTCTACAACCTTCGCACCTGCTTTCTGTAACTTCTGATATAGATTCTTATCCCTGCGCTGTCTATACGCAATCTCATGATTCCCCAATGCGTAATATACAGGTGCTGTTTTTTTCAATGCACTTATAAGTTCTACTGCTGTCTGTGCATTCTTCCCATCTTCATTCAACATATCTCCATCCATCAAGATAAGATCTGGATCTTGTTTTTGAATTTTATCCACTAAGCGCTTATTCTTGCTTCCAAACTGACTATTATGAAGATCCGATATTAATACGATCTTGGTCGTTTCCTTGATCTTATCAGACTTAATCTTGTAATCCGTAACAGTCAGACATTTATAAGATATGATAATTTCTACCGCTATCAATATAGCGAAAATGGTAAATATCATTGCTGCGATCCTTACTGATTTCTTCAATCTTCTCTCACCACTTTCAAAAAATGTGCTGTTTATATTATAACATTGTCCAGTCTCTGCTCACAAGTCTATAGATAAATTTCTCACACAAATCCACTGCCTTTCTGTTGTTCAAAAAACTTTCTTAAGTTTTTATGATGAAATATAGTATCCATTGAATTTATATAAAAAGGTGTTAAAATATGTGTTGAGTGAGATTATTTGATTTTCATGTCATTATTTTAGTTTAAAGAAGGGGTTATATATGTCACAATCACAATATTATGTTACACATTATTTTAATGCACAAAATGCTGGCAGCTTCATGGCTGTTTCTTTGATCGGCCTGATTGTTGTCCTTGCCATCGTTTTACTTACCGCAAAGCTTCAAAAACATTATAAGATCAATATTGAAAATCCAACAGAAGTTGAACTTGCACAAATTGAACAAACACATAAAACAAAAGTTATCAGCTGGATCGAAAGCTTTTATGAAATGGTATTTTCAAGCACCTCCGTACTGATCTTCCTTTCTCTTTATTATGTCCTCGACGAAAGGATCCCTCAGGCGGCTTATTTCTGGAATAAATATCAAGATATTTTGTTGATGGTATTTTTAGTATGTTCTGTATTTTTAACATTCTGGTTTGATCGGATCTTTGTTCATCTGAAAACGATCTCATCCGAACAAAAGCCTCCGTACGACTGATCTCTGCCTTTTATATCATTCTGATCTTGTTGTACATAAAATTTATTTATAACGATTCAAATTATGATTCTTTGATCTTTTATTTTGTAATGCTAGCGATCGGTCGTTTTGTCTATTTCGATTCAACGCTTGATTACATCAAAGAATCTTTAAAAAGCGTCGTGAAATACCTGCCTTTGCTGATTTTAATGGGCGCTTATTCTGGATTTATCTGTTGGTATGGATTTTCCTCTGATTTCTTGTTAAAGTCAAATGGCGTGATCGTTAGTACACTGTTGGCACATTTGTTTATGGATGTAGCGATATTTGTATTGAATAAGATACGCGTTGTGCAATTCATAGGGAAATTTTAAATTTTGTAATGGCCAACTGTAGATTTTGAGTATATGATAAAAATAA
>ENA-OUNH01000155-OUNH01000155.1-human-gut-metagenome-genome-assembly--contig:-NODE-155-length-25843-cov-6.919622_pt1 | contig 25843 bp, 26 predicted proteins | sample MGYA00242806_ERZ504814 | MGnify/ENA primary metagenome ERZ504814 (study PRJEB26092, sample SAMD00036389) | human gut metagenome | host: Homo sapiens | study: EMG produced TPA metagenomics assembly of...
TAATATGTTTCTCTTCCTAAATGTCAAAATTATTTCTCTGATTGGCTATCATCTTATCACGAATTTTATCACATTACAAGAAATGAATCTTTCTTATTATATTTTATAATTTTATACACAATAAAACAGGTGATTTTATTTTTTCCACAAAAATCACCTGTTTCTTCTATATAATAGTAGATATTTTAAGAACTAATCCTGTAATGCATCTACATCACGTTCTCCGGTACGGATCTTAACTACATTCCTTACTTCGTAACTGAAGATCTTCCCGTCACCAACTTCTCCTGTAAATGCAGATTTCTGAATAGCATCGATCGTTTTTCTTTCCCATTCTTCAGAAGATACGACGATCTCAAATTTAATCTTTGGACGCATCATCATATCAACTTTTGTTCCACGGATAACTTCTGTAAAACCTTTCTGTGCTCCGCATCCCATAACCTGTGATACTGTGATTCCATTAACTCCGATTTTATTTAAAGCTTCTTTGACATCTTCGAATTTCTCTTCTCGAACAATTGCATTAATTTTGATCAACATATATTTTCACCTCTTTTAATCTAAACCATTAAAACTTGGGTAAGCATTCTCTCCGTGTTCTGATACATCCAATCCGACTTTCTCGGCTCTTTCTTCAACTCTTAATGGAGTAAAGATACGGACAATCGCGATACAGATCAGGCTTCCGACTACTGCAACTGCGATAGATACAAGAATCCCTATGATCTGTGCTACAAACAATCTTGTTTCTCCAAACACTAATCCATTCCATTTTGCGACTCCATTGATGGATGTCATTCCAAATAATCCTGTTGCAATACCACCCCAGATACCACCGATTCCGTGACATCCAAATGCATCCAATGCATCATCAATCTTTAATTTCCTTTGATCAGTTTTACACCGAAATAGCAGATTGGGCTTACTAATAATCCACAGATCACTGCTGCCCACATTGGAACAAATCCGGCTCCCGGTGTGATTGCTACCAGTCCGATAACTAATCCTGTGGAAGCTCCGACTAAAGTTGTTTTTCCTTCTGAAAATACTTCGATCAACATCCATGAAACAAGAGCTGCGGCTGCTGAAACAGATGTTGTCATAAATGCATGTGCTGCAAGTCCATTTGCTGCAAGAGCACTTCCTGCATTGAATCCGTACCATCCAAACCATAACAGTGCAGCTACCTAAAAAATACAAATGGTGTATTATGTACGTGGTAGACTCCCTGGTCATATCCACGACGTTTTCCAAGTGTTAAAGCTAATATCAGACCGCTGACCCCTGATGTGATATGAACGACATTTCCTCCTGCGAAATCGACAGACCCGATCTCTGCTAAAAATCCTCCTTCTCCCCATACCATATGTGCCATTGGGTAGTACACGATCAATGACCATAAGATAATAAAAAGAACTAATGCTTTAAATTTCATTCTTCCTGCAACAGATCCTGTGATCAGTGCTGGTGTGATCATTGCAAACATCATCTGAAATGCTGCAAATGCAAGGTTTGGAATCGTATCTGCATATGGTCCTGGTTTCATTCCAACTCCGTTAAAGCCAAACCATTTTGCTCCTCCAATGATCCCTGCATGGTTTCCACCGAAAGATAGTGCATATCCAACAAGTACCCACATGATCACGGAAACTCCCATGATAAATACACACTGCATCATCGTGTTCCCAACGTTTTTCCTTCGTACCATTCCTCCATAGAAAAATGCAAGGCCTGGTGTCATAATAAATACAAATGCTGCACATAGCAGAATAAATGCTGTATCTCCTGCGTTCATAGTATATTCCTCCATTCTCATTTTCAACTATGCTTCTATGCTCGTCAGAGTAGCTGGTTCTGACATTATTGAAAATCTCTCGAGAGAATGTTTTTATTAACTAATTCTAGCTAATAAAAAAGGAGCCAAAGCACACTTTTCTTTATGCTTTGACTCCTTCGTCACGTTTATAGTAACAAAAGGTGTTTTAAAATGCAAGATTTATTTATGTATTTTTATCAAGACAATTGTGATTTGAATGACGGAAATTATTGGTGGAATATTATAAAAAGAGATCCTGTGTCTGCAACCCACTTGCGTTCGGACTCCCACTTGAATTTTTCAATCTTGTAATTGTCCACACTTTAGACTTCTGGTATATGATAAAAATAAATAAACGATCGGAAGCGCAGCATTAGAATTTTACCATGTTTTTTACGGATTCGCAGCCGGCTTGGTGCGTTGTCTGAGCCTCATAGAGTTTCTGTTTTGAATACCCTTGAAGGCGAGTTACGCAAGGAAAGCCGGCGGATCAGCGATCTGTAAAAAACGTGAGGAAAATTCTCTAGCTGCTCTTCCGATCGTTTATTATTTTTTCATATACTCAAAATCTACAGTTGGCCAACTACAAGAATTAAAATTTCATTCTTAATTCAACGTCTGCTAATGCTGCAAGATTTTCTTCTCCTGTACGGATTTTAATAACTTTATCTACGTTGTATACAAAGATCTTACCATCTCCGATATGACCTGTGTAAAGAGCTTTCTTCGCAGCTTCAATGATGTTTTCTACTGGGATATTTCCTACGATAACTTCAACTTTAACTTTTGGAAGTAATGTTGCATCGACTTCAGCACCTCTGTAACGTTCTCCGGCACCTTTCTGGATACCGCAGCCCATAACCTGAGTGACTGTCATACCAGTTACACCAACATCATTCATTGCTTTTCTTAACTTGTCGTATCTTGTTAATTTTGCGATAATAACAACTTTATACATTCCTGTAGGTACAAGATCTGGAGCTTTGCTGACCTGTACAGCTGCTGCTTTCTGTACTTTAGAAGCTCTTTCGTAATCTTCTTCTCCAAGAACAGTATTTGCATTTTCTTCCATGATCATTGTGTTAGAAATATCCATCATACTGAATCCAGCATATGCTGATGTTAAACCATGTTCTGGTCCATCCAGACCGATGATCTCTTCTTCTTCTGTTACACGAAGACCAATCGTTGCTTTGATAATTGTAAATGTTAAACTGATCGTCACGGCTGTCCAAGCGCAGACACAAACAATACCGATGATCTGAATCTTTAATAATCCAAATCCACCACCATAGAAAAGTCCATTTAATTCACTTCCTGGTGCAGTTTTTGTTGCAAATAATCCTGTTGCTAATGTTCCCCATAAACCGTTCATAAAATGAACTGCTACGGCTCCAACTGGGTCATCAATTCTTAATTTATAATCTAATAACCATACTCCAAAACAAACAAGTAATCCAGAAACTGCTCCGATCACAATTGCTCCAAAAGCATCTGTGACATCACATGGTGCTGTGATCGCTACAAGTCCTGCAAGAGATGCATTTAATGACATTGATACATCAGGTTTTCCATATTTTACCCATGTAAATACCATACAAACAACTGTTGCGACTGCTGGTGAAATTGTTGTTGTTACGAAGATAGATCCTAACTGTTCAACAGATGTTGCTGCTGCACCGTTAAATCCATACCAGCCAAGCCATAAGATAAATACTCCTAATGCTCCAAGTGGAATATTGTGTCCTGGGAATGCATTTACTTTTGTAATATTTCCATCTTTATCTTTTGTGAATTTACCAATACGTGGTCCTAAGAATTTTGCTCCGATCAGTGCGGATAATCCACCAACCATATGAATTGCACAAGATCCTGCGAAATCATGGAATCCCATCTGAGATAACCATCCACCACCCCAGATCCAATGTGCTTCAATTGGATAGATCAATGCAGAGATTACTGCAGAATAAATACAGTAAGATAAGAATTTTGTTCTCTCTGCCATGGCTCCAGATACGATCGTTGCTGTTGTTGCACAGAATACTAAGTTGAATACAAAACTGGACCAGTCAAAATTTGCATAAGATGTAAAAATGTCAAATCCAGGTTTTCCAATCAATCCGATCATATCTTCCCCGAGTAATAAACTGAAACCGATCAGAATAAATACACAAGTACCAATACAGAAGTCCATCAGGTTTTTCATGATAATGTTTCCGGCATTCTTAGCTCTTGTAAATCCGGCTTCAACCATTGCAAATCCGGCCTGCATCCAGAATACCAATGCGGCTCCGATCAGGAACCATACCCCAAAGATCTGGGTATTTACTGCGTTCATAATTTCTTTTGTCATATCTTTGTCCTCCCATTTCGAAAGTTTTTGTTTTTTCATTCAGGAGAAACGCGCGTGTCTTTACTCAATGAATTGATTGAAGGTTTTTAGAAATCCTTCTTGATAAAAAGAAAAGGCGTTATGAAGAATGATCTGTGTCATCTCATAACGCCTTTGTTATGGTTGGAATTATAAACGCCTTATTTTTATTTGTCAATAATATTTTTAGCATTTTTTATGCAAAGAATGTATATTTTTTAGCACAATCTTAACTATTTAATTCGTTCTCAAGCATACGGTATCCGACTCCGACTTCTGTAAAAACATACTTTGGAACTGCTGGATTTTTCTCAATCTTGCGGCGGATATTTGCCATATTTACTCGCAAAATCCTATTGTTCGTATCTGCATGAGGTCCCCAGATATCTTTGATGATAGACTCATATGTAATAACCTTTCCTGCATTCTCTGCAAGAAGGGATACCAGTTTATATTCAATCTGTGTAAGACGGATTTCTTCTTCTCCAAGAAAGACTCTTCGCTTATCAAAATCAATCTTTAACTGACCTGCATGATACATTGGTGTCTTCGTCTCTGCTCCCATTGGCTGTCTTCTATGTCTTAGGGCAGTACGGATTCTAGCAAGCAGTTCCTGATTGCCAAATGGTTTGGTGATATAGTCATCTGCTCCGGCATCCAGGGCTTTTACTTTCTCTGATTCTCTGTTCCTTGCAGAAATCACGATGATCGGAGTAACTGCCCATTTTCTGATCTCGGAGATCACATCGATTCCATCCATATCCGGTAGTCCAAGGTCTAATAAGATTACATCCGGACAGTATGATTCCGCACACTGGATCGCCTGATTTCCTGTAGTTGCTATGATTGGTTTGTAGCCATTGGTTTTTAAGATCGTTGATATAAAATTGCCGATGTTTTCTTCATCTTCAGCAATCAATACATTAAATTTTATCTCTGTCATAGTTCCTTTTCCTCCGTCAATTCTTTTTCATCCATTGGCAGACTAAAACTAAACTCTGCTCCATCCTCATAGTTTCTTGCATAGACATCACCTTGATGTGCCATAACGATTGATTTACAGATACTTAATCCGATACCCATGCCCTTACGGCTTTCATGGTCCAATGCACCTGCACAGCCGTCAAACAATTGATCCAAGCGCTCTGGTGCGATACCATTTCCGTGGTCACGGATATAGAATACAACTTTGTTACCTTCTTCTTTGATATCAAGTTCAATAGGTGCATCACTTCCAGAATGTACCCATGCATTTTCCAAAAGGTTCATAATTACCTGCTCGATCAAAGTCGGATCCATTGGAACCATTAAAAAATCTTCTGGGATCTTTACCTTTAATTCACTGTCTGGATATCGCTTCTGATAACGCTGGATTGCTTCTGCTACAACTTCTTCGAGAGGTTCCGGTACTTTCTTTACATGTGGCTGTGTGTCACTTCCATTGCTCTGGATTCTCGTGATACTAAGCAGGTTTTCCACCATGTTTAACAACCAGTTTGCATCTTCTTTGATTCCCATGACAAGCTGATCTTTTGCATCTTCATCCAGCTGGTCTTTGGCTTCTAAATATGTCGAACTTGCCCCGATCATTCCAGTCAGCGGAGTCCTAAGATCATGTGAGATCGCTCTTAATAAATTTGAGCGCATCTTCTCCTTTTCTTTCTCAATCTGAAGCTCATTGATCTGCTTGTTATATTCATTTAATTTTGCAAGTTCTTTCTCTCTCTTGACAGCTGCTTCTTTCTCTCGGTTTAAGCTTGTTGTTGTCATATTCGTGATGATTGCGATCACTAAAATTCCAAGAAATGTCATCGGATATCCGTCAATCATGAAATTAATCTTAAAATATGGAAACGTAAATCTCCAATTAATAAAAATAACGCTTAACAGTGAAGAAACAATTCCCCATCCATATCCTTTTGTATATCTTGAAATAAAAAAAGTTGCCAATGTATAAATCATTGGCACATTAATGTTGTGAGCTGTCTGATAGAAAAAAATATGTGCAATGATGGTCGCAATGATCAGGATCGTGACCGAGATCAAAAAATCCTTCTCCCACTGCATCAAACCTTTTTCATTCTGCTTCATGTTTATTCTCCATTCGGCCGGATATTCACATCTATCTTACATTTTGAAACGTGATCAGAGTTCATACTCAGATCATAATCCACTTTAAGATGCATCTGTTCTTCTTCTTCGATCCAGTCAATATTGCTTGTATTGACTCCCATCAAAAGACTTCCAAATGGTGTATCATAGTAAGAGAGGTTTTCTTTTCCCTCTTCAAAGACCATATGAGAAGACTGTCCGCCTTTTCTTGTAAGTTCCACACTCTTTGGTCCGATCTTTATGACATTTTTTACGACCTCGTTGTCTTCAGAAAGTTCATCGTATAAAATATAATGTTTTCCATTTCTCAGGTAATAGGCACCTGTCGTCATCATCTCGATCGGATCATTTGGATCTACATCCATCTGAAGTCCTGAAATATTAATTAATATATCTTTTGTCATCTTATCTTCACTTCCTAATAATTCTCAATATCTACCGGCTGTACCTGATCCACACGGCATGGAAGTACTTTGTCGGCAAATGATAAAAACTGATCCGCCATATCACTGACATAATATTCATACTTCGCAGTATGATCTTCTGATGCCGCCATATCTCTCTGTGCGAGCATCTGCTTTAAAGTCTTCGCAACTTCATAGGCAGGGTTTACAAGTGTGACCTTATCCCCTACAAATCGCTGGATCGGATTGATCAACAATGGATAATGCGTGCATCCAAGGATCAAAGAATCAATATCATACTGCTTAAATTCTCTTAAATATCTGGATACCATATCTTCTGTAATACGGTCATCGATCAGTCCTTCTTCTACTAGCGGAACAAATAATGGACATGCTTTTGTAACGACAGTTACAGATGGATCTAGTTTCCTTAAATATTGGCCATACTGTCCACTCTTGATCGTTGCATTTGTCCCAATGATCCCGATATTCTTATTCTTCGTCGCATTCATTGCTGCGATCGCACCTGGCTGTACCATACCGATGATCGGCACATTATAAAGTTCCTGTAAATCAGCTAAGGCGAGCGCACTCGCTGTATTACAGGCGATGACCACTGCTTTAACACCCTTACTCAACAGAAAATTGACGATCTGTCTGGAATAGCGCACGATCGTATCTTTGGACTTCGTTCCATAAGGTACACGTGCAGTATCCCCAAAATATATCATACTTTCTTCCGGGAGCTGGCGCATAATCTCTCTTGCAACAGTGAGCCCGCCAACTCCAGAATCAAACACCCCAATTGGTGCATTCATATCAAATTCCTCCTAACGATATCTTGTCATTGCCTGATCGATCAATGTATCAAGTAACTCAGGAATATCAAGTCCGCAGGCTTTCCATAACATTGGATACATACTGATCGATGTGAATCCTGGCAATGTGTTGATCTCGTTAAATACAACTCTTCCTGATTCTTCTAAGAAGAAGTCAACCCTTGATAATCCAAATCCGTCAACAGCTCTAAAGATTGCTTCTGCATCTTCTTTGATCTTGCGTTTAGATTCTTCTGGCATCTCTGGATCAACAACCGTTTTAGACTCTGCATTGTTGTATTTTGCATCAAAATCATAGAATGCCGCTTCTTCGGCCGCAAGGATCTCTCCAACACATGTACTCTTCACCTGTGTTCTGTCACCTAACACCGCACATTCCACTTCTCTTCCGACAATTGTTTCCTCACAAAGAATATTACGGTCATGTTTCACTGCTTCGTATAATGCCGCTTCCAATTCTTTTCTATTCTCTGCTTTAGAAACTCCCTTAGAAGATCCTGCACAAGATGGTTTTACAAAGATTGGATATGGGATTTCCTTTTCCACACGATCCATTGCTTCTTCTAAATGTTCAAAATCACTTTCTCTGACATGAACAAACTTTGCCTGATCGATTCCAATATGATCTACGATGATCTTTGTGTATACTTTATCCATTGAAACCGCAGATGCCAATACACCACATCCAACATATGGAATTTTAGACAATTCAAACAACCCTTGAACGGTTCCATCTTCACCATTCATACCATGAAGAACTGGGAAGATCACATCAACTTTCTGAAGTTTATATGTACCTTCTGCAAGGATCACTAAAGAACGAGTTGTTGTATCAGGAGAAATAAATGCTTTCACTTCTCCTTCTCTCCAGCTTCCATCTTCGATGTCTTTAACACTATCTACTAATAGCCATTTTCCTTCTTTTGTGATTCCAACTAAAATTACATTATATTTTTCAGTGTCCATGTTTTTGATGACTGTTGTTGCTGACAGACATGAAACATCATGTTCAGAGGAATCTCCTCCGAAGATCACTACTACATTCTTTTTCATTGATCTAAACTCCTTTATCATTATAAAAAGTATTTCATCATTATCATTTGATTATAGCACAAATTTTTCAAAAATAAATCCTTCAAAGTAAGGTTCATTCTCTTTATATGCTTTTTTATCGCGAAATGTCCATCCGTAAATTGGAATCTTGTAAAATCTGCGGCAGATCTTGAGTGGAAGACAGTCTTTATATTTATAGTGATAGGCTATAAAATCTGGTTTTGTAATAAAATTTGTCAATAAATTCTTCACAATAAAATAACCGATTTTACGAATAAACGTCCCTTCTTCTTTTTCTTTTAAAAACTGCTCACTTAACTGTCCACGGATCACTTCTGGACGGTTTTTCTTAAACCAATACAGGGCATACGGATGAAAACATTCAATACAATATAATCCTTTATATTGATCTAAAGCTCTTGCAACTTTCTTGCATAATTTACGATTGCATGTTTCCATTTTTAATTCTACTAATAATGGTACTTTGCCATCAACTTCTCTTAAAACTTCCACAAACCTTGGAATTCTTTCTCTCGTTCCCATCAAACGATATCTGCATAATTCACGATAAGTAAGATCAGCGATTTTTTTATTTACTCCACATGTTCTCTTAAGATCATAGTCATGGTGAACTACCATTACACCGTCTTTGGTCAGCTGAACATCTAATTCTATTCCATAGCCTGATCCCTTTGCTTTCTTGAAAGCTGCCATGGAATTTTCTGGAATTCCTTCTTCTCCATGAAATCCTCTGTGTGCATAGTATTTTACATTTAATACCGGATGTTTTCTTTTCTTTCCCGGATCGATCATCTTGATGTATACAATAATTAAGACCAATATCCATAACAGGATCATTTCTCATCCCTCTTTTCTTCTGCCATCCGCGTTAATGTTTCGCGTTCATTTAACTGTGGATCTTCTAATACCTGATCTAACAGCCAAGATAAAATTTGACCGATTTCTTTTCCCTGTGGAACTCCCATATCCATCAAGTCTTTTCCATTGATCTTTAATTCTTTGATGGAAAGGCAGTTTTTCTCTTCGATGATTTCTTCGAATAATTTCTTTGTTTCTTGTAATACCTGTTCTTTCTTATCTCTCTGATAATCACTTTGTGCACTGATATCTGCTTTCTGGACCTCCATCAGTCTTGTAAACAACTCTGGGGTTAACTGGCTGACCCATCGTCTGACTGTTTTCTTATTGACTTCTTCTATAGAAGCAAATCTACGGTCATGCCATCTGACAAGAGTCGTTACCTGCTTGATCGTCTGGTTGTCAAACTTTAATCTTCGGAGGATCTTCCTTGCCATCTCTTCTCCGATCACCGGATGCATTTTAAAATGATCTTTATCTGGACCTTCAACTCTCGCCGTTGGTTTTCCCACATCATGAAGCAGCATTGTCCACCGGTAAATATGTTCTGCTTTGATCTGTTTCATTGCTTCGATCGTATGAATTCCAACATTGTATTTGTGATGCGGATTATTCTGCGGTGTTTCCATCATAATATCAAATTCTGGAAAAATGATCTTCGTCACACCTAGTTTATATGCATTGACCAATACTTCTGGATGTGCCGATGTGATCAGTTTCTCAAGCTCTACCTGAATTCGCTCAGCACTGATATCTTTTAGAAATTTTGCCTGATTTTTAATTGCTTCTTCGGTTTTTTCTTCGATTTGAAATCCTAATTGAGCCTGAAATCTTAGAGCTCTTAAAATTCTCAATGCATCTTCATCAAATCGTTTCTTTGCTTCCCCGACACAGCGGATCGTTTGATTTTTAAGGTCTGTCATACCATCATACATATCAATGATCCCTTCACTGTCATTATATGCCATCGCATTGATCGTGAAATCTCTTCGTAACAGATCTTCTCTTAATGACTTTGTAAAATGCACTTCATTGGGACGTCTATGATCTTCGTATTTTCCATCGACACGATAGGTTGTTACTTCGTATGGTTCATGATTCATAAGAACCGTAACTGTTCCATGTTCGATTCCTGTATCTACCGTATGATCGAAGATTTCTTTAACTTCCTGAGGTGAAGCTGATGTTGTGATATCCCAGTCACCCGGAGTTCTTCCTAGTATGGAATCTCTGACGCAGCCCCCAACGATATATGCCTCAAATCCATGTTGTTCTAATTTCTGTATTACCTTTGCTGCCTGTGCGGGCATCTTGATCTTCATCCTATCACCTCTCCTTTTCTTTGTTCTTATATCTGCTTCTCATATTTATTTACTATTCTTACAAATGTATCTCGCAAACGGAAGAATTGCCGGAAATGTATCTTCATAATCCCCGGCAATTGTTATCATTATACTCTTAGTAAGCTTTTCCAAAGTAAACCATCTTCTTCGCAGGTTTTCCACAGTGAACACATACGTCACTTAAATGTTCCTGCTCAAATGGCATACATCTTGTTGTAGCTGTTGTCTCGTCTTTGATCGCTTCTTCACATTCTGTTTCTCCACACCACATTGCTTTTACGAAACCATCCTGTTTCTCGATGTGGGCTTTGAATTCATCCCAGTTTCTAGCCTCTACTGTATGTTCTTCCAGATGTTTCTTTGCTCTCTCAAGCATATCGTTCTGCATCTGTTCTAATACTTCACCAAGTTTTGTCTCGATCTCATCTAAAGATACAATGATCTTCTCTCTTGTATCACGACGAACGATCACCGCCTGATTCTTCTCGATATCTTTTGGTCCGATCTCGATTCTTGTAGGAATTCCGCGTACTTCCTGTTCACTGAATTTCCATCCTGGGCTCTTATCAGAATCATCAACTTTTACTTTGTAAGAAGAAGCAAGGCTCTTTCTGATCTCTTCTGCTTTATCAAGCACTCCTTCTTTCTTCTGCATGATCGGTACGATCATTGTCTGTACTGGTGCGATTCTTGGTGGTAATACAAGACCTGAATCATCTCCGTGAACCATGATGATCGCTCCAATGATACGTGTAGACATTCCCCATGATGTCTGATGTACATACTGAAGTTTATTATCTTTATCTGTATACTGAATATCAAATGCTTTCGCAAATCCATCACCAAAGTTATGGCTTGTTCCAGACTGTAATGCTTTTCCATCGTGCATTAATGCTTCAATCGTATATGTGGAATGTGCACCTGCGAATTTCTCTTTCTCTGTCTTCTGTCCTTTTACAACTGGAATTGCCAGATACTGCTCACAGAAATCTGCATACATATTTAACATCTGTACCGTTCTTGCTTCAGCTTCTTCTTCTGTCGCATGTGCTGTATGTCCTTCCTGCCAGAAGAACTCTGAAGTTCTTAAAAATGGTCTTGTTGTTTTTTCCCAACGTACAACAGATACCCACTGATTATATAATTTAGGTAAATCTCTGTGAGACTGGATGATCTTTGAATAGAAATCACAGAATAATGTCTCAGATGTAGGTCTTACACAAAGACGTTCCTGTAATTCTTTATCTCCACCATGAGTTACCCATGCAACTTCTGGTGCAAATCCTTCGACATGGTCTTCTTCTTTCTTTAAAAGGCTTTCTGGAATAAACATTGGCATTGCAACATTCTCCACACCTGTTTCTTTAAATTTGGCGTCTAAAACTTTCTGGATATTCTCCCAGATCGCATATCCATTCGGACGTAAGATCATACATCCACGAACGCTTGAATAATCTGCTAATTCTGCTTTCTTAACAACATCTGTATACCACTGTGCAAAATCATCTTCCATCGCAGTGATCGCTTCTACTAATTTCTTATCTTTTGCCATTGCAAAATGTCTCCTTTTCTATGGTTATTATACACAGTTTTTGTGTACAATGATACTAAGAATAATATTACTGTAAAATGTCGGATTTTTCAAGGGGTGACGTTTTATTTAACTACACAAAAAGGAGTTTTTTATGGCAAATGAAAACAAGATGGGGTATCTTCCCATCAAAAAGCTGATATTGCAGATGTCCCTTCCTCCGATGTGTTCCATGTTTCTGCAATATTCTTACAACCTTGTTGACAGCATGTTCGTGGCTAATATCAATGAAAATGCACTTGCGGCAGTTTCTCTTTCCTTCCCGATCACAACCCTTATGATCTCCCTGTCCATCTGGATTGGAGTCGGTATCAACGTTTTGATCGCAGGTTATCTTGGAGAGAAAGAACAAGACCTTGCTGACTGTGCAACAACACTTGGATTGTTGGTATCCTTGATCGTCGGTATCTGTATCAATATCCTTGCACTATTGATCATGAAACCGTACTTTTCAGCATTCACAAACAATCCAGCTATTTTTGACTATGCGATGCAGTATATGTCCGTCTGTGCTTTTATGCAGGTTCCAAACATGGTACATATCGCCATCCAAAAGGTCTTTCAGGGTACTGGAAATATGATCACTCCTATGTGGTTTCAGATCGCAGGAGTTATCTTTAACTTTGTTTTCGATCCATTACTGATCTTTGGAATCGGACCATTCCCTAAGATGGGAATCCGTGGTGCTGCACTGGCTACTGTCCTTGGATATGCTTTATCTATGGTGATTGCTTTTCTTCTGCTTGTTTTTACAAAACAGAAAGTTCGTATCAAGATCAAAGGATTCCATGTTGATTCTCATATGTTAAAGAATCTGTTTTCCTATGGATTTCCTTCATTTGTTATGAATGCTCTTGGATCTTTTATGCTGACATTTACCAATCTGTTTTTAACAGCTTATTCAGATACTGTTGTTGCCTTTTTTGGCGCCTATTTCAAAGTACAACAGATGATCTTCATGACAGTAAATGGCTTGATCCAAGGATGTTTGCCTGTCATGAGATTCAACTACAGTGCCAAACAGCCAGAACGTTTAAAAGAAGCTTTTCATTTTGGCACACAGGCGGCAACTGTTATGATGATCGGTGGAACATGCCTGCTTCTGTTTTTACCAAAACAGATCTTGTTCCTGTTTGCAGCTTCTGAATCAATGATCAAAATCGGAGTTCCAGCCATGCGGATCCTGTCAATCGGTTTAGTTTTCTGTGGATTTTCTATTATGATCGCTACTTATCAGCAGGCAATTGAGAAGATCCGGTCTAGTATGTTGATCCACATCTTACGACAGGGAATTTTATTGGTGCCTTTGATGTGGCTGTTTAATCATATGTTTGGGATAAATGGGATTTGGATCTCATTTCCAGTAACAGAAATTTTAGTGTTTATTGTGGCTGTTTTATTACAAACTGTTATTTCAAAACCACAATAAAAATCTTTAATTTCTTATATTGAAAAACTCACTCCTTTAAAAAATACTGACTCACCGGCCTAGCCGATGGTCTATTCGTTCATCAAAGTTCCGTTTCTCTTCTGAGTAACAGAACTTTGATGAACAGGCTTAAAGCCTAACAAACTAGTGCTAAACCATAGATTAAAATCTATGGTTTAGCACTAGTTTGTTAATTCAACTCCTAAAAACAGATATTCTTACTGTAAAATGTAAGATTTTTCAAAGATGTTGCATTGTAAAAATGCCATCACATCTGTGATTTATCTCTTCACAGATGTGACAACTACTGATTTTTATTATTTTAATAATTCTGTAATCTGGTATGTTGCTTCATTTACTGTATTAATTTCTGCTTCTTTTGATCGTGATGCGATATGAGCTGTCTGGATGAAATTATCCATTTTCAGTAATTCCTGCACCCAGTCTTCTCCCTGTGGAGGTTCGCTTGTAAATACATCAGATGCACTTGAATGAATCTTATGTTCTTTTAACGCTTCATACAAAGCTTTCTCATCAACAATTCCTCCTCGTGCCGCATTTATTAAAATCGCATTTGGTTTCATTTTATCAAATTCTTTCGTAGAAATCATATTTTTTGTTTCATCTGTCAATGGCACGTGCAATGTGATAAAATCACATTCTTTTAAAATCTGATCCATAGTCGTCTGCACTGCACTATATTCTTCCAGTACATTCTGCGGAATATCAAAAACATCATATACAAGAATTTCCATACCGATTCCTTCTGCCATTCTTGCAACATTTTTTCCGATATTTCCAAATCCTGCGATTCCAAGTTTTTTTCCTTTTAATTCAAAACCAGTAGGTTTTATCCAACCACCATTTTTGACAGTGATCGCATTGGCTACAAGATCTCTTGCACACGCAAACATCATTCCTACGGTAAGTTCTGCAACCGCATTTGAATTAGTTCCAAGACATCTTCCTACTTTAATTCTAAGTTCTTCGCAGACTTTCAAGTCAATGTTGTCTGTTCCAACACCAAATTTCACGATTGCTTTTAAATTTTGCACTGTCTTAATAAGTCTTCATCCAGTTCATCCACACCAACGATGATTCCTGTTGCTTCTTTTGCTTTTTCCATAAAAACTTCTCTTGGCACTGGTTTCCCTGTGTCGTTGATGTCCATCTCATATCCAAGTGCTTCAAGCTTTTTTGCTGCCTCCTGTCCATATTTAGCATATCCTCTTGGTGTTACTAAAATTGTACTCATTTATGATCTCACCCTTCTCTCACTTCTAACACAATTTCACGTAATCTCTTAGCATTTGCTGCAATTTCCTCTGTTGTTCCTTTTGTTAAAAGTCCTCCAAGCCCTACACAATCAACTCCATTTTTAAACCATGTTGCCAAATTATCAAAATTTGCTCCTCCTGATGCCATAATAGGTACCTGTGGGCATGGAACTTTGATAACTTTTGCAAGGTCTGGTCCATAATAATTAGAAATTGGGAAGGCTTTGATAAATGAAGCACCTGCTTTTAATGCTGTTAACATTTCTGTATAGCTTGTACATCCTGGAGCATATGGAATCTGATACAGATTACACATTTCCTGAACGTCCTCATCATAACATGGTGCGATAATAAACTGTGCCCCATTCATGATCGCAAGTCTTGCTGTTGTTCCATCTAAAACAGTTCCTGCTCCAACAATCAGCTGATCTCCAAATTTTTCTTTAATGCTGCAATGACTGTTCCTGCATTATTATTTGTATAACTGATCTCTAATGCTCCAACGCCCCCGTCAAGGCATCCCTGAGCGATCTCATATCCTCGCTCGATCGTTTCAACACGTACTACTGCTAATAATCCAATGTCCTTTAATTTAAGAATTACTTCTTCCTTTGTCATTTTTATCTCCTTTATTCTACTATATATCCTTTGATGTAATAAATTGCTTTTTCGCTAATCCTGTTCTATGAAAACTTTCTTTCAGATGAGTTCCTCCTGTATAATTATCAATCAGATGATCACCGATCAATACCGGATGTACATAAACTTCCACATTTTTTTCACAGATCAGTTTTAGGGCTTCGTTTTTTCATATTCTTATCGTATGTTGCCACACTGCTTGAATAATTGACATGCCGAAGTCCTGTTTTATCCATCGTTTCGATCCAGTACTTTCCGTATTTTTTTCGGAACCATGTGCCATTGAAATAACTGTTTCCGATATATCTCACGGATTCAAACCGATATTTTTTTAATAATGGGATCAGAGCAAATAAAACTGGGATATCATAAAATGCACAATGATGTGAATCGATATTCATTAACGAAAAACCAGCTTTTTTGTATTTCTGGATCTGTGCCTCCAGTTCTTCTCCAATCTCGTCTTTATAAAATGGAAGATGGCTGTAGATGATCCCCGGTCTGTAATCAAACATATCAGACCGGGCATATTTCTTAAGTTTTTTATTCCACCAGTTAATGGTGTTCCATCAAATAAATTAATATGAAGACCAACTTTATCCATAAATCCATGTTTTTGTGCAATTTCTACTGCTTCATCAAAATAATTTGTGTTTGCAACAACTGATGTCTGTGAACAATATCCTTCCTGCATCGCTTTTTCTATTCCAAGATTTGCCTCATGCGTCATTCCAAAGTCATCTGCATTTAAAATGATTTTCATATCTTCACCTTCTTTTTAGAAGAATCCAATTAATGTTCCTACAGCTCCGATTGCGATTAGAATTAATAAAATAACATTTACATTTACTTTTTCTTTAATAAAAATACAGTTAATAATGTAATTGTTAATGGCAGGATTCCTTTAAAAATGCTGTCTAATACTGCTGTCTGTACATCTAATGTTCCTGTACTTAAGTGTAATTTTAAACCAGACTGGATCGTTACATAAGAAGCTGTTAATCCACCAAGTACTGTTGCTCCTACAACTGTTGCTTTTTCTGTTACTCTGTTTAATAATCCACTTCCGATGATCTTTCCGATTCCTTCACGTCCCATGTAGTAACCTTTTGTATAAGAAACATAACCTAATCCAAATAAGACGATTCCGATTGTCAGAAGGTAAATAAGTGGTCCCATAAAGTTTCCAACTTTAGCCATTCCAAGAATAATTCCTAAAGCAATTGGTGATAATGTACCTTGCCAGATCGTATCTCCGATACCAGCTAATGGTCCCATTAATCCTGTTTTGATACTTGAGATCATTTCAGGGTCTACATCTTCTCCATTTGCTTTCTGCTCTTCTAATGCTAATGTGATACCTAAGATGCAACCACCAACGTTTGGTTCTGTATTGAAGAATTCCATATGACGTTCGCATGCTTCTCTTAATTCCTGTGTATCTTTTCCATATAACTTTTCCAAACTTGGGGCGATCGCATGTAACACACCGGATGCCTGCATTCTTTCATAGTTATATGTTGAATGACTGAAAAATGTCCAAATCAAATAGGACTTGATAATATCTTTTTTACTTAATTTCTTTTGTACTGTTTCTCCCATAACATCCTCCTATACTGCCTGAACATTGTCATCTTTCTGTAACAGCGCTAAAATCACTGCAAGTACACCAATTACTACCATTGGCAGGTTCAAATAAATTGATAAGATAAATCCTAATAACATATATAAATATGCTTTTGCACCTGTATTTGATAAGATTGCTTTAAAATTCATCGCAATTCCAAGTGCTGGCAGGATTGTTCCGATCGTACTTAATACATCGATCACTGGTGTTCCCTGTAATGCATTTAACATATTTGTCACTGCACCGGATCCACTGAACACAACGATTGCTACTGGAATTGTGTAGATGATGCATTTAAAAATCTGTGATGGCACAATATTATAGAAAATGATCTTTTTGATATCTCCTGATGCTGCTACTTTATCCATTCTATGTACAATAAAAATATCTCCTGTCATATATACCATCCAAAGTAAATTTCCAAGAAGAGAAATTGGTACGGCTAATGTTACCGCGACTCCGGCAGATGTATTTGAAATGATTGCTAATGCTGTTCCAACTGTTCCTGCAAGACCTTCATCCATTGTCTGTGCACCACCAGCTGTAATCTGTGCCAAATAAGTTACGTTGATCGCAGCACCTACGATACACCCTTTGACTGGATCTCCTAAGATTAGACCGACCATGATACCTGAGATCAAAGGTCTTCTTAATGCCCAGCTCATATTAACTGTTAACCATGGTGTTCCATTTGCTCCTAAATAATAAATCAGACCAATTAATAATGCCTGTACAATTGTTACTTCCATATATAACCTCTCTTTCTATAATGCTTTCTCAAGTTCAACTTTTTCCATATTCGGAACTACCTGAATATAGACATGTACATTCTGTGTCATGATCTTTTTGAATAATTCTCTTTCTGAAACACTGGCTGAAATATTTTTGTATAATTTGCTTCGTTCCTGTTTTGATCCCATACCTCCTAAATTAATTTCTGTTATATCGACACCTTTTTCAATCAGACTTTCATATGCCTCTGGTCCTTTAGCCAGCACAATAAATTTCTTATCTTCATTATCTTTTTCTTTCTTTAGATAATCTGCTGCTTTTTCAAGTGTCATTGCTTCTGCTTTTAAATGTTTTGGTACCGCTCCTGTGATTACTGCACTTAAAAATGGATCATTTGCTACTTTATCATCTGCGATGACGATTTCATTTCCTCCTGTATACTGAACCCATGCCGTCATAACCTGTCCATGGATCAATCGGTCATCAATTCTTGCTAATACAATATTACTCATATTCTCTTCTTCCCTTCTTTAATCTGTTTTCTTTTTATAGCTCATTTTTTTATAGTTCAAATGCAAGTTTTGCAATTCCCTGGCTTGCGATCTCTACAAGATCATCCGCAAGTTCTGTGACTTCCATTGTGTCTCTTTTAAATACTGCTTCTATTACCATCGGTAAATTAACACCAGAAACACTCACGATTTTTTTATTTTTGCAATGATTCATCGCCTGTGCTGTTGCATTATAAGGACTTGCGCCAAGCAGATCTGTAAGAAATAAAACATCATTCTCTGTTCTCTGTGCCAGCTCCTTTACATTTTCAATAAATGTATCAATGCTGTCTTCATGTCGAAGTCCGATACACTCTAAATTCTCCTGCTCACCAACGACAAGACTGACTGCATCTTTTAGTCCTTCTGCAAGATTTCCATGTGTTGCAATAATGATATCGATCATGGAAACAACCCTCCTTTTGTAATTTTTAAATAAGTTTTTTTGCTTCTTGTAATGTGTTTTACAAGCTGCTGTTTTGTATGACGTCTACATCACTCGAGCTCATCCTACCTCAGTGCAAGTTCTTTTGCAAATTTATGGTATACACTCTATTTTTATTTTATTACACTGTTTTTTATATAAATTGGTAATTTTACATTGTTTTTATTAGTGTGCAGTATTCGTGTACATTATATTTTTATTTTTGTCATTTTAGTGTATAATATTTTTAAGCATATCGCACCAAAAAGAACAACGGAGGTTTGAAAATGTCTACTAATAAAGATAAAATCGTACAGTTCATCAAAGATGAGACTTCAAAGTGTATACAAAATAATTCTTATACCTTTGAAAAATGTAATGCACTCATCATATCCATGGAGCTTTTTCTTGACCGTTCTAATGTATCAAGAACCTTAAACGAATTGCACCGTACCGGAATACTGATCAAAAAAACGGACGCCCTACGAGTTATATCTCGAAAGACGTCCTTCATAATAAATTTCCATTTGCATCTTTTCCTGATGTTCTTTTAAAGAATGCAAAAATCGAAGACTATATCAGTCAGCCCTCAAATCCGACTCAGCAAAGTGCCACAAAATCTTTTTCGATCATCGGTAGTCAAAAAGGTGGCTCTTTATATAATCTGATGAATCAGACACTTCCTGTTTTATACCTTCCAAAGAATTTTTTTAAAATCATCATTTTGAAAGGTTCTTTTGGCACTGGTAAAAAATATTTTCTAAGGCAAATATTAGATCGTGCAAAACAGATGAATCTCATTCCTCAAAAATCCGATATCTGCTTTTTGGAATTTCCTGAAATCATTCCTGATTTCTATCATTTGACCCAAAAACTTGATACCCTAGATCATTGTTACATTTTAAATATTGTGCTTTCTTCTACTCATTTTCAGCAAGAAGAACTTTCTTCCTTTGTAAATTTATTAGCAACTTATTATGAAAACAAAGTAGAAATACCTTTGATTGCTTTAACTGTATCCGAAAAATTTGATTCCTCCATTTTGCAGACACTTAGCCCTGTGATCTTGAATTTTCCATCCCTTGATGAAAGGTCTGAAATAGAAGTTCTGCAATTGACCCTGTCCATGATTCAACAGGAATCTATCCGCCTTGCAAAAAATATTTCGATCTCTGTTGAATTTTTACGGACACTTTCTGCAAATATTCATAACTGCCACCAAATGGAACAGGAAATTTTATTTGCCGTCAGCAAAAGTTTGTTTTCATCTTATACAAAAGGAGAAGTAAACACCCTATATCTCGAACCTGGATTTTTATCTGAATCTTGTAACGTTGACCAGAAAATTTCCAGTTCCTATGTATTGCAGCATTTTCCAGATACGATCACATTAAATTATCAACAGCCTTACAATTTTGCGAATGATTTTTCAACACTTTCATTCAATTCATCTGCAGAAAATGAGTCTAATTATGAATTATCCGATTACTTTACACGTAATTTTACCTTATGCAATGAAGCTGACTTAAAAGATGTTACAGGTTCTTATTCTGAAGACTGGCTTCTATCAAGCATCCGCCAACTTTTTACAAAGTCTGTTTATTGTGTCGATCCTGCTTTGACAGATAATTTATGTCTGCATATTTCTTCTGTTTTTAATGGCAGTTTTAATATCAAAAAAATGACGCTACCAGAAGTAACTTATACGATTCCGCTCGTTCAAAAACTGCTGGCTCTGGCAAATGAAAATCATTTAACAATTTCCAAAACACACGAAAAATATTTATCGATTCTTCTGCATTATTGTGAAAATCTATTGAATGACTTTCATATCCCGATCATTATTGCCTCACGCCATCAGATGATCATAAATAATTACAGCAATATTTTTAACCTTCATTATAACCGCCGCCTGATATATTCGTTTGCAATACCTGAAACATCTAATGAAAAGGAATCTTCTTATTTATCACGTTTATATCAGCTCGCCTTAAAGATCAATCGTGGACAGGGAGTTCTGATCTTATCTGATGATGATCTAAAAAGCCAGATTTCCAGCTACTTTTTCCCAAAAACCAAGCTGGTTTCTTACTGTATTCCTCTTCATTCATTTTTAATCCTGCGTGCGATCATTGATTTAATATCAAATGAAAAAGCAACGGTATTTTCTATTATTCCGAACCTTTTGATCAAACAACAGGATACTTTTTCTGTTTTAAAAGATACTACTTTGAAGAGTTATACTTTACGGTCTGCCGATGAAAATCTATTATTTGTCCGCAAACTGATGCCGGGACTGGATTCCGTTCATATCAATGAATATTTCTATTCTGCATTAAAACAAATATTGAATGAGCTTGAAATTGAGATGACAAACAGCCGAATCCTGAATTTCTTATTTCATGGAAATTGCCTGCTCTTTCAGAGAAAATATCGAATGAATTTTTATGATAATATTGCTGATATTCATTTGAATATCGATCCTGATCTTTTTGATCTTTTGAAAAATTGTATTGAACATATCCCTGAACTGGCAAAATATGAATTTACAGAAAAAGAATTTTATGTTTTATATCAGGCTCTTGTATATGGTGGATTTTAAAGTCTTATAAGTGTAAACTGTATAAAAGTCTTATAAACGAAAAAAGAACTTTTGTTTTTGTAAAGTTCTTTTTTCGTTAATTATATTTTACTGGAAATGCTGCACCAACATATTCCATACAATTTTCTTTCACTCTCTTAATATTTGCATGTTCCCCCACAAACACGATAGTTTTTATTCTTCGATGGAAATTTTACAACTCTCATGTTCATTGTCAAACCATCCATCACAAGCTTTTGTCCGTCGCTTCCTACCTGTGGCAGGATAATCCTGCTCGAAGAGCTTTTATACTTTATCACATTTTTAAATATTACAGTAAAGATTTATATAATCCAATAATATCCTCAACGCTTGCATCCTTAGGGTTTCCAGGTGCACATGCATCTGCATAAGCGGATTCTGCTAAGAACTGGATATCTTCTTCTTTCACGATTTCTTTTAAATCTGCTGGTATTCCGACATCTGCTGATAATTTTTTAACCGCATCAACGGCTGCTTTTCTGTATTCTTCTTGTGTCATATCTTCGACACCTTCTACACCCATTGCTTTTGCGATATATTTATATTTATCTCCTGTTGCATCTGCATTGTATTCCATAACAGTTGGAAGTAAGATCGCATTCGCTACTCCATGAGGTGTATCATAAACTGCACCTAATGCATGAGCCATAGAATGTACGATTCCAAGTCCTACATTTGAGAATCCCATTCCTGCAATGTACTGTCCCATTGCCATTCCTTCTCTTCCTTCTGTTGTATTTTCAACAGCTCCTCTTAAGCTGTCAGAGATCAGTTCAATGGCTTTGATATGGAACATATCTGTCATTTCCCAAGCTGCTTTTGTTGTGTATCCTTCGATGGCATGTGTTAATGCATCCATACCTGTTGCTGCTGTTAATCCTTTTGGCATAGAAGACATCATCTCTGGGTCGATCACTGCGATCACTGGAATATCATGAGGGTCTACGCATACGAATTTACGTTTCTTTTCAACGTCTGTGATAACGTAGTTGATCGTTACTTCTGCAGCTGTTCCGGCTGTTGTTGGAACTGCGATGATTGGTACGCAAGGTTTCTTAGTATCTGCAACTCCCTCTAAGCTTCTCACATCTTCAAATTCTGGGTTGTTGATGATGATTCCAACAGCTTTTGCTGTATCCATAGAAGATCCACCACCAATAGCGATCAGGTAATCAGCTCCTGCTGCCTTAAATGCTGCAACTCCTGTCTGTACGTTTTCGATCGTTGGATTTGGTTTGATCTGTGAATATACTTCATATGCAAGTCCTGCATTATCTAATACATCTGTTACCTTCTTTGTAACTCCGAATTTTACAAGATCTGGATCAGAACAAACAAATGCTTTTTTGAATCCACGTTTTGTTACTTCTGTTGCGATCTCCTGAATTGCTCCTGCTCCGTGATAAGATGTTTCATTTAATACGATACGATTTACCATTTTATACACTCCTTTTATATTGACATTTTTTTAACTATCTTCAGTATAAAATTGTTTTTTCACAAATACAAGTTACACATTTGGCAAAATGTAAAAAATGTTACACTTCATCAAAAGTGTAACATTTTGTTATCTTTATATATCTTTGAACAGATCATATAGCTTTGGAGGCATCGCATCGATCAGCTGATCTGCGAGCTGTTCCGGCGACATCTTCATTCCTGTTGTCGCCCATTCTACAGTCATGGCAATTGAACCTCGGCAATACATTCTCAATAAGAATTCTAATTCTTCTGGAATTTTATCAACTCCCTGTTTGTGAATGATATCACAATAGAATTGATAAATGCACTGATAATCATACTCCATCAGACAGTTCTGACTCTCAATCGAAAAAGCTGCTGCGAAAAATTGTCCTTCACCTTTGATGAATTCAAATTTCTTGAGCAACCCTTCTCTTAATGTCAGACTGATACCCATCTGTTTAAACGACATCTGAGCCAATACATCAAAATACCAGTTGATCAGATCATATTTATCCTTAAAATGCCGGTAAAAGGTTGGACGAGTTACATTGCACTGATCTACAATCTGTTTCACTGTAATCTTATCTACTGGCGTATGCACCAACAACTCTTTCATAGCATTTGCTAATTTATATTTCATTCTCTCTGATACGTCCATCCCGTCCCACCTTCTTTCATATATGGTTTTATTGTACCTTATTTGACACAATTTATAAAGGCAAAAAAGGCTGTTATCTGCTTTTGTCTTCAAATAACAACCTTTTTTATCTATTATCAAGAAGTTTCATGTTTAATAAGAGGCATTTCCTCTTTGACCACAAAGTGCTTCGAATTCTTTTAATTTGTTTTTTGCCTGCTGAGAGACATTTCTTGGAACCTGAATCTGAACAACTGCGTATTGATCTCCCTTCTGGGATGGATTCTTCATAAGCGGCATTCCTTTTCCACGTAGTCTGATCTTAGATCCTGACTGAGTTCCTTCTTTGATCTTACAGATAACATTTCCATATAATGTCTTGATCACTGCTTCACCTCCACAAACAGCTGTGCTAAATGGAACATTGATCGTTGTATACACATCATTTCCTTTTCGCTCAAATCCTTGTTTTTCACCGACTGTTACTTTCAGGAATAAATCACCTGCTTCACTGCCTCCGATTCCTGGATTTCCTTTTCCTCTTAAACGGACACTTTTTCCTGTATCAATTCCGGCTGGTATATGAACCTGTAATGACTGCATCGCACCATTTTGATCTTGCAGATGAATGACTTTATCGCAGCCCGTAACCGCTTCATCAAAACTAATAGAGATATCTGCGTGTGCGTCGGAACCTTTCTGTCTGAAGGATCCACTTCCGAATCCACCACCTCCAAATCCATCAGAAGAGCCAAAACCTCCTTGATGGAAACTGCTTCGATGGAATCCTTTGTTGTTTCTTCCGCCACCGAACATACTTCCAAAGATGTCACCAAAGATATCATCGCCATCTCCACCTTCAAAGTGGAATTCCTGATATCCTCCATGAGCACCACCATAGTTTTGGTAATTCTTATAGAACTCAGATTCTGCTCCAGTTCCGTCAAAGGCAGCATGACCATATTGATCATATAATTTTCTCTTCTCTGGATCACTTAATATATTATAAGCATCGGTCGCTTCTTTGAATTTCTGTTCTGCTGTTTTATCTCCGGGATTCATATCTGGGTGATATTTCTTTGCCAGTTTCCGATATGCTTTCTTGATCGTTTTTTCATCTGCAGTTTTACTGATTCCAAGAACTTCATATAAATCACGTTTTGCTGCCATTTCGTTTCACCTTCTTTTCCTTTCATTCTCAAATAGATAGAAAGATTCCCCGGGAATCTGATCATCCCGGGGAAAGTTCTCTTATCCTTCGATCGTTACGAATTTCTTTTCTTCTACTTTCTTTTCCGGAGCTTTCTTCGGAATATCCAGCATCAGAATACCATTCTCATATTTACCGTGGATATCTTTCTCTGTGATATCTTTGCCAACATAGAAGCTTCTGCTCATGTTACCTGCGTAACGTTCACGACGGATGTATTTACCTTCTTTGTCTTTCTCGTCTTTATCAAGTCCTTTTGCTGCGCTGATCGTTAAGTAACCATCTTTCAGTTCAGCTGTGATCTCATCTTTCTTAAATCCTGGAAGGTCGATCGCTACTTCGTAGTTTCCATCTTTTTCCTTCACATCAGTCTTCATTAAGTTCTTTGCGTGTTTACCATACAGTTCTTTATCAATATCTGGGAAAGAAAAATCCATCCAGTCGTCGTTAAATAAGTTTCCTCCAAAAATACTAGGCATCATCATCATAAGTCATCTCTCCTTTTTCTTTATAATAATGTTTTGGCGTGTCAGGGTAATTCCTGACACTTGCCTTTTATGTGAAGCATATTGAGAAGTTCTCAATATGACTTGTTGTATCTTATGGAGCCTTCGGTTCTTTGGCTTCTCTCTTAAGCCCTTCCCTCTTGCTCTAGTTGTACTATAACACCTATTATTAGCACTGTCAAGTGTTGAGTGCTAATATTTTTGTTATTTTTTTGCAAACCCTTTAAAATCAATGGTTTGCAGTATCTTATTTCTTTTGAAATTGTGATTTTTTCTGTTTTGACACCAATTTGACACCAATTTTTCTTTTTGT